>LSQX01017977.1_pt2 | contig 114898 bp, 73 predicted proteins | sample 654561 | NCBI WGS metagenome assembly LSQX01 (sample SAMN04489861, study PRJNA283612) | anaerobic digester metagenome | isolation source: 4 biogas reactors fed with cattle manure at either 37C or 55C with and... | place: Denmark: Kongens Lyngby | collected 2014
GTCCCCTTGCCGTGGATGATGCGGATGGAGCCGACATTCAGCACGATGGCATCGTCAATGTAATGTACCACGATGTCCATCGCCTCCTGCAGCCGCGCCCCGCGCACATCCAACTCCGGTGAAAACTTCAACCGCCGGGCGTTGAGGTCCTCGTTTACCCGCTGGATGATCCGGGCCTCCGGCGCCTTTGTCGCGGCTTTGTACTCGTCCGAAGAAATACGCTCCACTTTGTCGAGCGGCATCATGCTCGTAATATTCCCTACGGCGATTGTCACGGCCTTGTTTGAAACCCGGATCACCTCTCCCACCATGCGGTTCTCCTTCACGCGCACCTTCTCCCCGACCTTCAACGGGCCGCCGCGGAACTCCTCCATGGTCATGTCGTCTCCCGCCAACCGCCTTTCCTTCCGCTGCTTCCCCTTCTGCCGGGAATTCAGCTGCCGGAGCTTCCGCTCTACGTAGTCGTCGTGATTCTTCTGGTCCTGTTCCTTCTTGGCCTGCAGGGCGGACATGAAATCTTGGATCTCTTTCCGCGCCTCCTGGGTCTTTTCCTTGTCCGCTTGGGATTCTTTGATGGTGCGGATGGTGTTTTCGATGGTCCGGTTGGCGCCTTTTACGATGTTTTCGGCTTCCTTCGCGGCTTGGTCGAGGATGTCTTTCTTTTTCTGCTTGATGCCTTCGAGTTCCTTCTGGTATCGTTCGGTGATGCTTTCCAGGGTCTTGTCGGTGTGGCGGATGTGCTGGAGTTTTTCGTCCAGCGCCCGGCGGTTCTTGACGATTCTGCGGAGGTTTCGTTCGATGCCCACAAACTCCTCTCCGACGCGGGTCTCCGCATCTTTGACGATGGGCTCGGGCAGACCCATCTTCCGGGCCAGCTCAAAGGCGAAGGAATTGCCGGGAAGTCCGATGTCCAGTTGGAACAAGGGTTCGATCTTGGCGGCATCGAAAAGCATGGCGCCGTTGATCACCCCCGTTTCGGATCCGGATGCAAAGAGTTTGAGATTCGTGTAATGTGTGGTGATGATGCCGTACACGCCGCGCTTGTCCATCTCGGCCAGGATGGCTTCGGCGATGGCTCCGCCCGCGGCGGGCTCCGTGCCTGACCCGAATTCATCGATGAGGATCAAAGTCTTCCTGTCCGCATGCCGAAGCATGGACTTCATGTCCTCCAAGAATGAACTATAGGTGCTCAAGTCGTTCTCGAGACTTTGGTCGTCTCCGATGCTGACCATGATGCGTTCGAAAACCGGCATCTCGGAGGTCTCGGAGGTGGGAATCAGCATGCCCCACTGAAACATGTACTGCAACAGCCCCGCCGTTTTCAGGCAGACGGATTTGCCGCCGGCATTCGGACCGGAGATCAGGAGAATATGCTTTTGCGGAGTGAGCCGCATGGAAACCGGGACGATGCTCTTCTTTTCCCGTATCAACGCCTTTTCAAGCAGCGGATGCCGGGCCTTGCGAAGATGCATCTCCCCGTTTTCCGAGAGGATCGGGATTCCGGCCTTGAATTCCAGGGCAACCTGCGCTTTGGCGACCAGGAAGTCGATTTCGCCCACGTAGGCCGCCGCCCCGATCAAATCCGGAACATAGGGCCGGACAAAATCGCTGAATTCCGCAAGAATATGCTGGATTTCCTGGGCTTCCTCGGCCTGCAGCGCGGCGATCTCGTTCTCCAGTTCGATGATTTCGACCGGTTGGACAAAAGCGGTCTTTCCGGTCGAGGAGGAGTCATAGACAAAACCCTGGATTTTTTTCTTGTTTGAGGCGTTCACCGGGATCAGCAATTTCCCGTCCCGGACTGTCAGGCTGGCGTCTTCGTCCACGAGCCCGTCCATCCGGGCCTGTTTCAGGATGGCGTTCGCCCGTTTGGAAATGGCGGATTCCTTGGCGGCAAGGGATCGCCGGATCTGCTGCAGTTTGTCGGACGCGGAATCTTTGACATCCCCGAACCGGTCCAGGATCAGATTGATTCTGCGTTGCACTTCCGGGAAACTCATAACAGGAGCAGCCATCCGTTTCAGATTGGGGTACACCCCGTCCTTGATTTCCGCAAAGAAGCGGGTCAGTTTCCGGACAGTTTCAATCAGGGTGCGGAGCTTGCCCAGAGAAAGCAGATCGATCGTGCAGCCGACCTGTTCAAGCGGTCTCAAAAAGTCAAGGCAATCGATGTAGCCGTTGGTGGGGAACCCTTCTTCGAACATCACGATCAGCCGCATTTCGTCGGTCAGGGAGAGCCGTTTGAGGATTTCTTTCGGGTTGCTTGAGAATGTTTCGTCCGCCACGCGGCCGGTGGCATAGTCCGTGGAACAACGGTTTGAAATGATCGTTCGGATCCGGTCGAATCCAAGTTTGCTTTCCAGCCGCGTGTCAATCAGGGTCCCGTTCTTTTCCATCACTTCGCGGCATTGGTTTTTTTAGGATTCTTCGGCTTCGCTTCCTCAACGTGCGCCTTCGGCTTGTCCACGGCTGCGCCGAGCAGAATCTTCAGTTCGTTGATGTTCCCGATCCGGGTCAGGACGCCGTTCTTGACGAAAGAAATGTTCCCCGTCTGTTCCGACACAACAATTACTTGCGCGTCCGTTTCTTCCGAAATGCCGATCGCTGCCTTGTGCCGCATCCCGTATCTCGCGGGAATATTCTTCCGTTCCGTGATCGGGAGGGTGCACCGAGCCGCCACGATCCGGTCGCCTCGGATGATCATGGCGCCGTCGTGGAGGGGGGAGTTTTTGAAGAATATGTTCATAATGAGCCTTCTGCGGACCACGGCATCTACCTTGTCTCCGGTTTCGACGATAAAGTCGAGCGATTCCTTGCCCTGAAGGACGATCAGCGCCCCGGTCTTGTTTTCCGACATCGCCCGGCAGGCTTCGGTCAATTCATTCACGGTTTCATTGCCGAGTTGCGTCTCTTTGATGCCGAGGATCCGGCTGAGGAAGGTTCCTCTTTTGCCGGAGACCCCGTATCGGGAGCCGAACCGATTCAGGAAGTGCCGGATTTCCGGTTGAAAGATAATGATCAGGGCGAGCATGCCGACATCCAGAAATGTGCCGAGCAGAGCCGACATCAGTTTCATGTTGAAGGCGGTCACGACCACGCGCAGCACGAAGAGCATCAGGATGGCGATGAAGATGTTCATGGCGGCCGACCCCTTGATCCATTTGAAAATCAAGTAAATGCTTACGGTCACCATCAAAATGTCGATGATGTCCGTGAACGAAAAGTTCAGAAATCCGAATATATTCAACGCCAAAAGATTCATTCCGGTCGGTCGTTATTCCGTACTGCAAAGATAATGCTTTCCTGCCTTTATTGAAACGTTCAGTTTCAAAAAGGCACAACATTACGAAGCGTCTTGTAGCGCGGCATTTCAGCGCTGGTTTTCGACCGGCGTCTAGGTGGCAGTCCTGCAATTCCTCGGGAAACCCCGGGCTGAACGTCTCTCCGCAGCCGCACAGAAGCGACAGGAGGCCGATGGACAGTAAAAGTGTTCGTGTTTTCATGAGTCACAGCGTTTAGTCTAACAAGTGATGTAATAATAAACGATTTAAACAAACGGGTTTGGTGGGGCGGCAAGGACAGATTCCGGGAGAATTTTTCCGGTTTCGCCAGGATGAGTGCGGGCTGTAGCGACATCGAACGCCTCGTGGAGACAGTGGCGCGATATATTCATTCCGCATTATTCAAACGATTGTGATTAAATATGTTACTGAATTCAATCAGTCAAAAATCCGACGCATTGAAATTTATAATGCGCTGATTGTTAGGGCATAAAACACTGTTGTTTTTAATGGGTGGCGTGATACGCGATGCGTGATGCGTGACCGGAAATGGTTAAACGATAGTGTTATCCTTGTTTTCACCCCGGGCGATAGGGGGAGGGTGAAAAACAGCATCCGGCAGATAGTGTGGCAGATAGGGTCACGGGCGGATATTCATAAAGAATGTGACAGACAAAGGGTTGAAGGTTGTTGAAAACTTTGTTAATTCCGAAAATTATCGGTATATTTGCAGCCCGCAATTTTGCGAGGTAAAGCGTAAAGCNNGGATTAATTGGAAAGAAAATCGGAATGACTTCCGTTTTCGGTGCTGATGGAAAGAACATTCCATGCACCGTCATCGAGGCTGGTCCGTGTGTTGTCACGCAATTGCGTACGGTTGAAAAAGATGGTTATGCCGCCGTACAGCTTGCCTATGACGAAATAAAAGAGATACACACCAGCGCGCCTCTTCTGGGGCATTTCAAAAAGGCAGGGACCACTCCCAAGCGAAAGATTGTCGAATTTCCGGCAGACTTCGACGGGGAAATCAAACTCGGAGACACCATCTCGGTTGACGACGTCTTTAAAGACGACGTCAAGTACGTAGATGTGGTCGGTACATCTAAAGGTAAAGGTTTTCAGGGCGTTGTTCACCGCTACCATTTTCGGGGAGTCGGCGGAGCGACCCACGGACAGCACAACCGGCTTCGCAAGCCCGGTTCCATCGGCGCATCCTCGTGGCCTTCCCGCGTGTTCCCCGGAAAACGCATGGCCGGTCACATGGGCAACGAAAGGGTCAAGGTGACCAATCTGGAAGTTGTCAAGGTCATCCCTGAGAACAATCTTCTCGTCGTGAAGGGCTCTGTACCTGGGGCCAAAGGTTCTTATGTAACATTGGAGGTATAAGGTTATGGAATTGCCTGTTTTGAAAATTGATGGAACGCCTTCGGGAAAGAAGGTCATCCTCGACGAGAAAGTTTTCGGCATCGAGCCGAACGACCATGCGATCTATCTGGACGTTGTCCAGCATTTGGCGAACCGTCGTCAGGGTACCGCGAAGACGAAAGAAAAAAGCGAAGTTTCCTATTCCACCAGAAAGATAGTTCGCCAGAAGGGCAGTGGCGGAGCGCGTCACGGAAGCTTGAAAGCGAACATTTTTGTAGGCGGAGGCCGCGCTTTCGGTCCCCGACCCCGTCTCTACAGGAAGAAACTGAACAAGAAGGTGAAGTCTCTCGCTCGTTTCTCCGCCCTCTCTTACAAGGCGAAAGAAAACGCGATCGTTTTCATTGAACCGTTTACCATGGAGGCCCCGAAAACAAAGGAATTCATGCACATCCTTGACGCGATCAAGGCCGGTAACAGAAAAGTGCTCTTTGTTCTTCCGGACAACTCGGACAACATTTATCTTTCATCACGCAATCTTCCGGAGGTTAAGGTCATCACCTTGAATGAACTGAACACCTACAACATCATGAACGCGAACTCTCTCGTGCTCACCGATGGCGTTCAGGACATTCTCTCCGAAAGAGCGGCCAACCGTTAAAAGAGTAAAGAGATGGGAATTTTATTAAAGCCAATCGTAACTGAGAAGATGACGGAGGCAAGCGAGAAGCTCAACCGCTACGGCTTCATTGTCGATCGCAAGGCAGACAAGCCGCAGATCAAGGAAGCGGTCGAAAAGTTCTACAACGTGACGGTGAAAGACATCAACACCATCAATTATTACGGAAAAAGAAAGTCCCGCTATTCCAAGACCGGTGTGCTCAGAGGCCGTACGAACCACTTCAAGAAGGCCTATGTGACACTCGTGGAAGGCGACAAGATTGATTTTTACAGCAGCATTTAAGGAGGGACGAAGCAATGGCAATCAGAAAATTCAAGCCAGCAACTCCTGGCACGAGAAATATGGCGATCTCCGCATTTGACGAGATCACAGCCAAGAAGCCGTACAAGGCTTTGTTGGAGCCCCTCAAGCGCACCGGTGGAAGAAACAACACCGGCAAGATGACCGTCCGCAACCGCGGAGGCGGGCACAAGCGGATGTATCGCATCATCGATTTCCTGCGCGATAAGGACAACATGAAGGCCACGGTAAAGACCATTGAATATGATCCGAACCGCAGCGCCCGAATCGCCCTGGTCGAGTATGAGGATGGCGAAAAGCGCTACATCATCGCTCCTGCCGGCATCAAGGTGGGGCAGATCATCGAGTCCGGTTCCGGAGTCGCTCCTGACCTGGGCAATTGTCTTCCCCTCGCCGAAATGCCTGTCGGTACGCTCGTTCACAACATCGAGCTCCGTCCCGGTCAGGGTGCCGCCATGGCGCGTTCCGCCGGAACATTCGCGCAGCTTGCCGCCCGTGAAGGGAATCACGCGATCATCCGTCTTCCTTCAGGCGAGACCCGGATGGTGCTTGTGAACTGCCGCGCGACCGTGGGAACAGTTTCGAACAGTGATCATAATCTTGAATCATCCGGGAAGGCCGGGCGCAGCCGTTGGCTGGGCCGTAGGCCACGTACTCGCGGTGTCGTGATGAACCCTGTCGATCACCCGATGGGTGGTGGTGAAGGACGCGCGTCCGGAGGTCACCCTCGCTCGCGCAAGGGTCTTCCTGCAAAGGGTTACAGGACTCGTAACCCCAAGGCTACGTCCAACCGGTTCATCATCGAGAGAAGAAAGAAAAAGTAGTTAAACGGAATTAAATTGTAAGATTATGAGTCGTTCATTAAGAAAAGGTCCATATATCCAGGGAGCCCTGGAAAAAAGAATTCTTGCTATGAATGATGGTAGCAAGAAGAAGGAGGTAATCAAGACCTGGTCTCGCGCCAGCATGATCTCTCCTGACTTTGTCGGCCATACCGTCGCCGTCCATAATGGAAACAAGTTCATTCCTGTTTACATTACGGAGAACATGGTCGGCCACAAGCTTGGCGAATTCGCGCCGACCAGAACTTTCAAAGGCCATTCGGGCAATAACAAGTAAAAAATTGAATTATGGGAGCTCGTAAAAGACAGATGGCTGAAAAGTTCAAGGAAGCCAAAAAGAATATATCGATCGCAAAGCTTAACAATGTGCCCACATCCCCCCGCAAGATGCGTCTTGTCGCGGATACCGTGCGGGGTGTGGAAGTGAACCGGGCGCTTGACTTGCTGCGTTTCAGCAAGCGCGAGGCCTCTATTCGCCTTGAAAAACTGCTCCGGAGCGCGATTGCGAACTGGGAAGCGAAGAATCAGGAGAACAGCAAGGAACTGGACAAAGGCAACGTCTATGTCAAGACCATCATGGTCGGTGAAGGCCGTACGATCAAGCGCATCCGCCCTATGCCGCAAGGCCGCGCGGGCAGAATCCGCAAACGTTCGAACCATGTGACCGTCGTCCTGGATGTCAAGAAACCCACAACATCAGAAGAGAACAAATAATATGGGACAGAAAACAAATCCTATTTCTAACAGAATCGGTATCACCCGGGGTTGGGACTCTAACTGGTGCGGTGGTAACTACGCGGAAAAGATCGCGGAAGACTATGAAATCCGCAAGTATCTCATGAGCCGTCTTTCCAAGGCCAGCATTTCCAAGATTGTCATCGAAAGAACCCTCAAACTCATCACCGTAACGATCCATGCGGCTAGACCCGGATTCATTATCGGAAAGGGTGGACAGGAAGTCGATAAGTTGAAGGAAGAGTTGAAAAAGGTCACGAAGAAAGACGTTCAGATCAATATTTTTGAAGTCAGGCGGCCGGAAGTGGATGCCCGCATCGTGGCGGACAGCATCGCGCGCCAGATTGAAGGTCGCGTCTCCTACAGAAGGGCGATCAAGATGGCCATGGCTTCGACCATGCGTGTCGGGGCGGAAGGCATCAAAGTGCAGATTTCCGGTCGTGTGGGCGGTGCCGAAATGGCTCGCAGCGAGATGTTCAAAGAAGGACGTACCCCATTGCACACTTTCCGCGCTGACATTGATTATGCGCTTGCAGTGGCCAGCACGAAGGTCGGCACCCTCGGCATCAAGGTCTGGATCATGAACGGCGAACGGTACGGCAAACAAGATTTGAGCCCGAATGCCGGAACGGCGGCCAACGCGCAGAGCGGGCCTCGCTCGCCGCGGGGCGGACGCGGCGACCGCAGGGATCGTCGTGACGATCGTCGCGGCGGACGTGGACGCGGCTCTCGCCGGGATCGTAGCGCTGAATAGGACAATCGCAAACAATTTTTTATCTGAGACTGGCTAAAAATTCTTTTTGGCCAGTCTCTTTTTCATATTATTCCTTTTTGCAAGAGAATAATGCAGAAGCAAGCGCTGCGACGGATCAAGCGAATTCAACCAGCTTGTCATCATCGATCGTGGGAAGTTTCGCTTTCCGGATTACATCCGCAGCCCTTTCGGCATCGTCTGTCCGGAAGATCAACAAGCATTTCTCGCGAACGATGAAACTGTACAGATAGGAAATCCCGATTCCTTCCTTGGAAATCGTGGAGATGGCCTTGGCAGCCCCTCCCGGCTTGTTTTCGACTTCGAGGGCGAAAACTTTCGATCGCGTTACCGCCACATTGGCCTCCCTCAAGACATTATACGCTTTGTCGGATTCGCTGCAGATGATGCGGCAGATCCCGTATTCAGCGGTTTCGGCAATGGTGATGGCTATCAGCTGGATGGAGGCTTGCTTAAGGGTTTCAAGCATCTCGATGAGGGTTCCCGCCTTGTTCTCGAGAAAAACGGATAATTGAGTGATCGTCATAGTTTTGTGTTTTAGTATTGTTTGCGGTGGTCAATCACATGCGAGTCTTTTCCCAGGCTCCGCGCAAGGGTCCCGGGGGATTTGAGGTTAACCTTTGCAGTGAGGGAAAGCACGCTCTTCAACCTATCAGCCAGCCGTTTTTCCAATTCCTGGAAGGTGGCGATGGTGTCGAAATTCTCGTCGAAATATTCCTGTCTCAGTTCGACCTGCACTTGAAGCGTATCGAGATTTCCGATGCGGTCCACGACCAGCAGGTAGCGGGGCGCGAATTCCTTCATGCTGAGCACGACACTTTCCACCTGAGACGGGAAGACGTTGATGCCGCGGATGATGAGCATGTCGTCGGTGCGGCCCATGATGTGGCCCATCCGGAGGGAGGTTCTTCCGCAGGAGCAGGTTCCGGGGAGAATGGAACAGAGATCCCGTGTACGATACCGCAGGATCGGCATGCCTTCCTTGGTGAGCGTTGTGAACACCAGTTCGCCGACGGTCCCTGCGTCAACCGGTTCCAAGGTTTCCGGGTCCACGATTTCGGGAAAGAAATGATCCTCGTTGATGTGGGAACCCTGCTGACGGGGACATTCGTAACTGACGCAGGGTCCCATGATTTCGCTGAGGCCGTATAGGTTGTAGGCTTTGAGCCCGAGTTTATCCTCGATTTCCCGGCGCATTTCCTCGGTCCAGGGTTCCGCTCCGAAGGCGCCGACGCGTAAACGGATCTGCTCTTTGGTGATGCCCATACGCTTCATTGTTTCAGCGAGATAGAGGGCGTAGCTCGGGGTGCATGCGATGCCGGAGACACCCAGGTCCCGGATCAGGTGCAGGTGTTTTTCCGTGTTGCCGATCGAGGCGGGCAAGACGGCGGCACCGATGTTTTCGACCCCGTAGTGGGCACCGAGCCCCCCCGTGAAGAGGCCGTAGCCGTAGGCCACGGAGAAAGTGTCGTTCCGGCTCACACCGTAGGCGGTCAGACAGCGAGACATGCACTCGCTCCATACTCCGATGTCCTTCCGGGTGTAGCCGACGATTGTCGGGTTTCCGGTCGTGCCGGAGGAAGCATGGATCCGCACGATCTCGCTTTGCGGGGCCGCTTGGAGGCCGAAGGGATAGTTGTCCCGCAGATCCTGTTTGGTGGTGAAGGGGAGACGGACGATGTCATCGATCGACTGGATATCATCCGGCCGGATGTCCCGTTCTTGCAGTTTCTTTCGATAGAAGGGGACATTGTGGTAGACATATGTCACGATTTTGTGCAGCCGTTTCCCTTGGAGGGCCCTCATGTCCTCCCGGGACATGCACTCTTTGTTTTCGTTCCAAATCATTTTCGTTCGTTTTACTGTTCTGGTCCGCGCGGTTCAGGCGAGCGGATGATCTTCTCGGAAAGCCCTCATCCGTGTCTCCAGAAGAGGAAACAGTTCGTCTTTCATGCGGCTGACGCAGGCTCGGACCCCCTGCTGCCGGCTTCCGGTCGTAGACAGATTGATGCTGCTCACGCCGTAGTACATCAGTTCCTTCAGCAGTTCGCTTCCGGACAGACCGCCATAGCCGATCGTAAAGAAGAAACCGTCCCCGATTTTCTGGCTGACATCGCGGTCATAGACAATATGGAAGCCATTTTCAAGGAAAATCTTTTTCATCCGCGCAGCGTGGCGCTCGTACTCCCGCGTGTCTTCTACGAAGTTGAGCTTGCCTTCGCAAGAAAGCCGCAGCATCTCGGCGTATCCGTACTGGGCCGATGCCGTGCAGCCGCTGGTGATCATATAGAGGATTGAAGCGATGAAAGTCAGTCCGAAGACTCCGGAATCCCGGTACCGTTCAGCCAAGGCGGGAAACTGCCGGTCGAAGAGTTTGTCGCTGATGCAGGCAAGGGCGATGCGTTGTCCGGCATAACTGAAAATCTTCGAGGAAGAAAGCAGCAGGATGTAATTGTCCGTGTACCGCGCGACCGTTGACACGAACGGAGGTTCGTACGGATGGCCCAGGTTCTTTCGGTAGTCCATGCAGAAATAGGCCAGGTCCTCCATAACGACGGCATCGTGCTTGGTCGCCAGTTCTCCGATCACCTTCAACTCTTCTTCTTCCAGACAGATCCAGGCGGGATTGTTGGGGCTGGAATACACGATAGTCGCGATGTCCCCTTCCTGCAGCGCTTCCTCCAACTTCTTCCGGAGGGCTTCCGCGCCCCGGTACGGGAAGATGTCGAATTCCTTCCAGGGAATGCCCAGGATGCGGAGTTGTGCCTTCAAGATAGGAAAGCCGGGATCGATGAACAGCACTTTGTCTTTGCCGGGGATTCGCTGGGTACAGGCAATGAAGGATCCGAAGGCGCCGGCCACGGAACCTGTCGTCGGGATGCAGGCGCGGGCGCTTATTTCGATGTCGATGAATGCCTTTATGAAGGTATGGGCGGCCTCTTTCAATTCTTTTATACCGTCGGCGGCGGGGTATTGCGAACCCACTCCCCGATCCAGAGCGGCTTTTTCCGCTTCCACTCCGAAAGCGTTCACGGGCAGGCCGGGCGACCCCTGATCCATGCGGATGAAAGGAATCCCGGTTTTCTCTTCCAAATACTGGGCGACCAATAGTATTTCGCTGATTGTCGCGGAGGACAGATCCGCGACATGCAGTTCCCGGCAGGCCTCTTCGACCAATGTTTCATTGAAGACTTTCATGATTCGGGTTCGATTTCTTGCCTGGCGGCATCCCGCCCCAGATCGAAGGCTTTCAGGTTGTCCGCGACAACCCGCTCTCCTTTGCGGGCGAAGACGCGGCCGATGGCGGCGCGCAATTGTTCAGGCGTAAGGATGGCAATGTGAGACGCGGCCATTCCCAGCAGAACCATGTTGGCGCTTTTGGGCAGGGACGCTTCTTTTGCGAGTGCTTCGATATTCCGGGACACCACATTCGGAAAAGCGTCCAGATTCTTTTTCAGTGTCGCGGAATCCGGGTAGTTCGGGATGTTCACGAACGGTTCGGAAGCGGTCACGATCCAGGCATTCGGGTGCAGATACTGCACATAGCGAAGGGCCTCCATCGGTTCCATCGCAATGATCAGGTCGGCCTGCCCGCGCGGGATCAAGTCACTGAATATAGGCTTGTCGGAGAGGCGCAGGTGGCTTTGCACATCCCCGCCCCGCTGGCTCATTCCGTGGACCTCCGCTTGCTTGAGATGCAGTCCGGCTGCAATGGCAGCCTCGCCGATCACCGTGGCGATCGAAAGGATACCTTGACCTCCGACGCCGGAGAGTATGATGTCTTTTTTCATCCTTTTTCGGCTTTTTGTTTGCGGAGTTTGCGTCCGAGGGTCTGTATGCATTCCCGTCGGGCGATGATGACCGACACCCCGTTGTAATGGATTTCATCTCGGAGGATGCGCGTGATTTCGGGCAGGTTGGCCGGTTGCGGAACCACGACCCGGATGTGTTCGGGTTCCACCCCGATCCCTTTGCAGATCGCTTCGAACCTGTTCGTCCCTGCGGAATCTTGTCCTCCGGTCATGGCTGTCGTAAGGTTGTCCGAAATCAGGAGAGTAATGTTGGCCCGGTCGTTGACGGCATCCAGCAGTCCGGTCATGCCGGAATGCGTGAAGGTCGAGTCTCCGATCACCGCGATGGAAGGAAATTGGCCGGCGTCGGCGGCCCCCTTGGCCATCGTAATGGAAGCGCCCATATCCACGCAGGTGTGGATGGTCTGGTATGGAGGCAGGGCGCCTAGGGTATAGCATCCGATGTCTCCGAACACCCGCGCGCCGGGATATTCGGAAAGCACATCGTTCAGTGCCTTGTACACGTCTCGGTGGCCGCACCCTTTGCAAAGTGCCGGCGGACGGCTCGCCACATCCGGAATTGCCTCGAACGTAAGGTTCGGGATTTTGCCGAGGGCGGCCGCCACCACGTCCGGATTGAGTTCGCCGGTCCGCGGCAGGCGCCCCGTCAACCGCCCCTCCACAGGGTAATCCGCGCCGAGGAAGGCGGCCACCTGCTCCTCTGCGAAGGGTTGCCCGTCTTCGACGACCAGGATCCTGTCGCTGACGGCTGCGAGTTCACGGATTTTATTCCGGGGCAAGGGGTAACGCGTAACTTTCAGCAGGAAGGAAACCCCTTTCGGGGCCGCTTCCTTGACATAGTTGGCGGCGATTCCGCAGGCAATCACGCCAAGTCCTTTTCCGTCGATCTTCTCAAGGCTCGCGGCTTTTTCTGCTTCCGCCTCCAGCTGCCCTTGTTTCCCCAGCAGCGCTTGGTATTGCTTCCGGGCGATGGCGGGCAGCAGAATCCAATGCCTTCCTTCTTCGGGACGGAACGGATTCATTTCCCGGATCGCATCCGGGACGCTGACGTCCGCCCGGGAATGCGCCAACCGGGTTACCAGCCGGAACAAGACGGGGAGTTTCAAGGTTTCCGATTGATCGAAGGCTTCTTCCACAAGGTCAAAGGCCTCCTGCTGGTTGGAAGGTTCGAAGATGGGGACCATCGCGAACTTGCCGTAGAAGCGTGAATCTTGTTCGTTCTGCGACGAGTGCATGGAGGGATCGTCCGCTGCCAGCACGACCAGACCGCCGTTCACCCCGGTGATCGCGGCGTTGACGAAGGCATCGGCGCAGACATTCAGTCCGACGTGCTTCATGCACACCAGGGCTCTTTTTCCGGAATAGGACATCCCCAGCGCCGCTTCCATGGCGGTCTTCTCGTTCGCGCACCAACGACTGCGGATCCCGCGTTTTCGCGTCAGGGGATGGCGCTGGATGAATTCCGTGATCTCAGTGGACGGTGTGCCGGGATAGGCATAGACACCGGACAATCCGGCATACAAAGCCCCCAAGGCAACGGCCTCATCGCCCAGAAGTAGTTTTTTTTCAGGCATCAATGTTTTTGTTTCGTTCGTTCCACGCGTTTTCGTATCTTCAAAGCTACTAATATTTCGTAAATATTCATAACTTTGCATGGAATCGGAAATTGATTTGAATATGAATATGAAAACAAGCAGAATCATTCTTGTTGCACTGGCTGCGATAGCAGCTGTTGCCTGTGGTCCCAAAGTTTCAGAGACGACCCGTGTCAAAGTCGTTTTCGAAGGAGAAGCGCCCGAAGCCGTGAAGTTGAGTCTTCCGGCTGCCGCGATTGATCAAACGGTACCCGTCAAAGACGGAAAATTCCAGGTGGAACTCCCAACCTCCAAGACGGGTTTCGCCAGCCTTCAGGCAGACAATATGCGGATTGAATTCATTTCGGACGGGACTCCCTTGACCATTTCCATCTCGGCCGATAAGCGCGTCAGTTTCGTGTCTAAATATCCCGAACTTTCCCTTAATCACCGGCATGAAATCTTCAAGCAGGCCCAAGCCGACCATAGGAACCAGTCGGAAGCGCGTCTGGATTCCATCCAAAATGCCGGAGGGGATTCCGAGGCGCTGAACAAGTTCTACGAAGAGTACCGGACGTTCACCAAGTCTTTTCTGCTGAACGCAATCCACGACAACAACGACAACGTAATCTGCCTTAGGGCGATCGACAGGCTCGCGCTTTTCGTCACGGATGTCCAGCTGGATTCCGTCCTCAACACCCTTTCACCGGAGATCGCTTCCTTGAGTTCCGTTGCCAGGCTCAAGATAAATCTCGAAAACCGAATTCAAGAGGCTGATTCCGCCAAGGCTGCCCAGCCGGCACAGTAGGTTTGAAAGAGCGGACCGGACTTTCCGTCAGGGAGAAAATCGCCCTGTTCCCTCACTCCCCCGGGGTATACCGTTATTACGATGCCTCGGGGAAGGTTATTTATGTGGGAAAGGCCAAGGATCTCCGCAAGCGGGTCGCCCAATACTTCGTGCCGCCGGAGCGGTTGAACATCAAGACGCGCCTGTTGGTTTCCAAGATCGCCGACGCGCAGTTTTCGGTGGTGGATTCGGAAGCGGACGCGTTGCTTCTGGAGAACAATCTGATCAAACAGTATAAGCCGCGGTACAACATCCTGCTGAAGGATTCAAAGACCTACCCCTGGATCATCATCACGAAGGATGACTTTCCGAAAATCTACCTGACACGCCGGGTGGACCGCCGGAACGGGACCTATTTCGGGCCTTACAGTTCCGTGACCCATGCCAATTATCTCCTGGATTTCTTCCGGAAAACCTATCCGCTCCGCTCCTGCAATCTCAAGATTACGTCCGACGCGATCCTCCGGAACAAGTTCCGCCCCTGCCTTAATTTCCACATCGGTCGGTGCAAGGCCCCCTGCATCGGGGGAATCAGCCGGGAAGAATACGGGACGAACATCCGGGAAATTACCCGTTTGCTCAACGGCGGCGCGAAAGAAATCATCCAGGAATATGAAGCCTTGATGAAAGAGGCTTCGGACGAACTCCGCTTCGAGGATGCCCAGAACTACAAAAACAAGATCGAGGTTCTTCAAAAGCATTATGCCCGGTCCATCGTTACGGCTGCTACGGATACGGACTGCGATGTGTTCTCCCTTGTGTTCGAGGCATCCGAGGCCTTCGGTAATTTCCTCCGGGTCCGGGGGGGAGCCATCATCCAGTCCTTGAATCTGGGCTTCAAATTGAACATCGAGGAAGAGCCGGCTTCGGTCCTGAGCGCCTTCATCGCGGAGATTGAATCGAAGTTCGGTGCCTTGGCGAAAGAGATCCTGGTTCCTTTCAAACCCGATGTCCGGATCGAGGGGATCACGTTTCGGATCCCGGTCCGCGGGAGCAAACTTTCTCTGCTGGAACTCAGCGCCAAAAACGCGCGCGAACACCAGTTCAACTCGCTTCGGCAGCGGGAGCACACGGATCCGGAACTGTTCCGGAAAACCGTATTGGAAGAACTGCAGAAGGCGCTCGGTATGAAGGAATTACCGGTCCACATCGAATGTTTCGACAATTCCAATATTCAAGGCGCCAATCCTGTGGCTGCCTGCGTCGTATTCAGGAACGGCGTACCCGCCAAGAACGAATACCGCAGGTTCAAGATCAAGACGGTGATCGGCGCCAACGACTATGCCTCCATGAAGGAAGTCGTCAACCGTCGGTATGCCCGAATGCTGGCGGAGCATCCCGAGGATTTGCCGCAGTTGATCGTGATCGACGGCGGGAAGGGGCAGCTTGCCTTCGCCCATCAAGCCTTGGCCGAACTGGGTTTGGCAGATAAGTTGACCGTGATCGGGCTGGCGGAGCGTATGGAGGAAGTTATACGGGTCGGGGACCCCTATCCGCTCTTTCTGGACCGCAATTCCCAAGCGTTGAAAATGTTGCAGCACCTCCGCGACGAAGCCCACCGGTTCGGTATCGCCTTTCACCGGAACCTCCGGAGTAAGGCTCAGATACATAGCGCTTTGCGTGAAATAAAGGGGGTGGGGGAGCAGACCGAACGTCGGCTGTTGATGCACTACGGCTCCGTCGCCCGCATCGCCGCAGCATCGATCGAAGACCTCTCGTCGATGGTTTCTCCCGCATTGGCGAAGCGGATCCACGAAGCCCTGAACAAATCCTGACTTTCCTTTGCGACGCGGACATTTTTGGGTATCTTTGCTTGCCCGACAATCTGATCCGCCATGGCATTCGTTCACCTGCATGTCCACACCCAATATTCGATACTGGATGGTCTCACTTCCATCCCGAAACTGATCGCGCGCGTAGCGGACCTCGGCATGCCGGGCGTCGCGGTCACGGACCACGGCTACATGTACGGGATCAAGGAATTTTTCAAAGGAATCAAGGATTTCCGGAAAATGGAGCGGGAGAAACAGGAGAAGGATCCGTCTTATCTGCCCCGTTCGGTCAAGCCCATCGTCGGCTGTGAAGTCTACGTGACCCGCGGCTTCGACCGCACGATCAAGGACACGGCGCACAGCAAATATTACCATTTGATCCTGCTGGCCAAGAATTATAACGGCTACAGGAATCTGATGAAGCTCGTGTCCCTCGGCCAGATCGAAGGCTTCTACTACAAACCCCGGATCGACCGGGAAATTCTGGAGAAATACCACGGGGACCTGATTGCCTCCTCCGCCTGCCTGGCAGGCGATCCTGCCCAGCATATTCTCGCCGGAGATATCGAGGGCGCCGAGGAATCCATCGAATGGTACAAAAATCTGTTCGGCGAAGACTACTATCTGGAGGTGATGCTTCATAAGACCGAGATTCCGGGTCTCTCCCTGGAAGTCTACGACGATCAGCGGAAAGTCAACGCCGCGCTCTTCGACTTGGCGGCGAAACACCAGGTCAAGGTCATCGCTACGAACGACTCGCATTTTCTGATGAAGGAGGACGGACCGGCGCACGATCGGCTCATCTGTCTGAACACCAACGCAGACATCAACGATCCCAAGCGTCTCCGCTACACACAACAGGAGTACATCAAGAGCGAGGAAGAAATGCGGGCTCTCTTCCCCGACCACCCCGAGGCCATCGACAACACGATGGAAATCTTCGACAAGGTCGAAGAATATGAGATCGACCGCAGTCACGTGCTTCCCCGCTTCGAAATCACCCCGTCTTTCCTCGCCGACATCGACACCTATCTGGATCGGTACAAGGAGATCATCGACCGGGGGCGCAACGATGAGAACGGCAAGCCGCGCGGGGAAGATTTCTGCCAATCCGTCGCCTACCTTTGCCACCTCACCTATGAGGGCGCGAAGCTCCGTTACGGCGAAACCCTGACGGCAGAGCAGGCGGAGCGGCTGGACTTCGAACTCAAGACGATCTCCAGCATGGGTTATCCGGACTATTTTCTGATTGTCCAGGACTTCATCAACTGGGCCAAGAATCAGGGCATCTCCGTTGGACCGGGCCGGGGATCCGCCGCCGGATCCGCCGTGGCTTACTGCCTGCGGATTACCAATCTGGATCCCATCAAGTACGATCTGCTGTTCGAGCGCTTTCTGAATCCCGATCGCATCTCCATGCCGGATATCGATGTCGATTTCGACGACGACGGACGCTATCGGGTCATCCAGTACGTCCAGGATCGGTATGGGGTGGATCAGGTCTCCCACGTGATCACCTTCGGCACTATGGCGGCCAAGCTGGCCATCAAGGATGTCGCGCGCATCAGTCAGTTGTCCCTGGACGAATCCAACCGGCTCTCCAAGATGATACCGGATCGCGCGTTCTTGATTCAGGAGCCGTACGAGCGTCTCTGGAAGGAGGGTCAGGAGCTCGATGCGGACAAGCGGGAGCGCATTCTGGAACGGGACGGACGGAAATTTGTCGCGGGGGTTGAAGACAAGGACTACAAGGTCACCCTTGAGAACTGCCTGAAGTTCGTGCCGGAATTCCGGAAAGAATATGAGCAGGGGGATCCGTTGGTACGGGAAGTCATTGAATATGCCCTGAAACTGGAGGGAAGCATCCGCCAGGTCGGTATCCACGCCTGCGCCATGATCATCGGCCGGGGGAACCTGACCGACTATATTCCCGTCACCACCGGTACCGACAAGGCCACCGGCCAGGAAGTTTGGGTGTCGCAGTACGAAGGCTCCTACATCGAGGAAGTCGGCATGCTCAAGATGGATTTCCTCGGGCTCCGGACGCTCTCCATCATCAAGGAATGCCTGGCTGATATCAAGCAGGCTCGCGGAAAGGACATCGATATTGAAAAGATCCCCTTAGACGACCCCGCCGTGTACGAACTCTACAGCCGCGGTGACACCAAGAGCGTGTTCCAGTTCGAATCCCAAGGTATGATCGAATGGCTGATCAAGTTGCAGCCGCAGCGCTTCGAAGACCTGATCGCCATGAACGCCCTCTATCGGCCGGGACCCATGGACTACATCCCTTCCTTCGTGGCTCGGAAACGGGGGGACGAAGAAATCTCCTACGACCTGCCGGATATGGAAGAATATCTTCGGGAAACCTACGGAGTTACGGTTTACCAGGAACAGGTCATGCGGATTTCACAGAAAGTCGCGGGCTTTTCCAGGGGCAAGGCGGACAAGCTCCGCAAGGCCATGGGGAAGAAGAAAATCGACATCCTCCAGTCGCTGCATGACGAATTCATTCAGGGCGGCCTGTCGAACAGCCATCCGCTCGAGATGCTGAACAAGATCTGGAAGGACTGGCTGGCTTTCGCGAAATATGCCTTCAACAAGTCGCACTCCACGTGCTATGCCTGGGTTTCCTATCAGACCGCCTGGCTCAAGGCCCACTACCCGGCGGAATTCCAGGCGGCCAACCTGAGCCAGAATCTCGGCAACATGGATGAGATCAAGGCCATTATGGCGGACTGCAAGAAGGGAAAGATCAAAGTTTTGAATCCGGATGTCAATGAGTCGAACGCCCGTTTCACGGTCAACAAAGAGGGCAACATTCGCTTCGGGCTCGGGGGCATCAAGGGATTCGGATCCAACATCGTGGATGAAATCGTTGCCGAACGGGAGAGCGGCGGTCCTTTTACGGATCTGTTCGATTTCGTGGAGCGGATGGACGGAAAAGTGAACCGCAAGTCCCTGGAGATCCTGGTCGGCTGCGGCGCCTTTGATTCTTTCGGAATCCAGCGGAGCCAGTTCTTCCTGCCCTGCGGCAACGGGGAACTTTTCATTGACGAGTTATCGAACTATGCGGTCGCATTCAGCAAGTCCAACGAAGACTTTGAGTTCTCGCTGTTCGGGGGTATGGAGGAAATGAAGCCGGTTCGTCCGGTTCTTCCGGCGATGCGTGGAGAGGAAAATGTTCTGGAGTTGCTTCAGAAAGAGAAAGAATTGGTCGGCATGTACCTGTCATCCCATCCGTTGGACCGCTACCAGTTCGAGATGGAATGCTTTGCGAATTGCGAGGTGGCGCAGCTCCAGACCTTGGTGTCCGAGTGCGAAAACCGGCAGCAGAGGAAGAAAGTGTGCATCGCGGGGATCATCACGGAGACCAAGAACTTGTTGACCAAGACCGGAAAGCCCTTCTCCAAAACCACGCTGGAAGATTACAGCGGCACCTACGAACTTGCCTTGTTCGGATCGGATCACCAGACTTTCATGGGATTTCTGCAACCGCATGCGGCCGTGTTCATCGAAGGGGAGATCGACCAGAAATGGAGACTCCGTCCCGAGGAGGTCCGACAGGGGAAAAAGCCGTCCTACGGATTCAGGGTCAAGAATATGACCCTGCTCGGAAATGTGAGCGAGACCCTGCTGAAGGGTTTTTCCATCAGTCTCACAACCCCGATGCTGACGGCTGATTTTCGCAAGAAGTTGGTCGCGCTGGTCAAGGCCAACGCCGGGAACATCCCGCTGAAAATGTTTCTCTACGATCCCCAGACCAAGTACAGCATTGAATTTCGCTCCACCAAGTTTCAGGTAGCGGTCACGACAGACTTCGTCGATGCGCTCAAGGCTATCGGCGTCACTTCGGCACCGATTCTCAAATAGCGGAATTCAGTACAGGATTGATCCCGCTACGATGTTGGAGACCAGCGCGCGAAGTCGCGCAAGCGAACCCTCGTCATATGGGTGCACGCGATGGGCCAACAGGATAATTGCCGTCTTGGTCTTCTGATCGATGACAATGGAAGTGCCGGTGTAGCCCGTGTGCGCCAGCGTGGTTTCGGGGTCGAACAGATCGCCCCGTGTTCCCGGACCGGTGCGCGGCTTGTCCCAGCCGAGGGCGCGGCCGACCGAAGGATCGTTTTCGGGCGGAACAGTCGCCATGACCCGGATCATAGCGGGGCTGAGGATTCGAACCCTGCCTTTCCCGTCCGACGTTTTCTTCAAGTAGAGGCTTCCGTTGTTCAGGATGGCTGCACAGATGACGGAGAGATCTTCCGCATTCGAGAACACTCCGGCATTTCCGGAATTGCCGCCCATCACCCTTCGCGCTATGGGGTCATGCACCTTTGCTGCCAGCGGAAGACCGTCGGACTGCACCTCTGTCGGCGCGCACAGGTTCGCCAGCTTTTCGGCGTCCGCAACTGCGGGCTGGTCGACCAGCGGGAAATAGCAGGTATGCTTCAACTCCAGAGGATCGAACACGTGGCGCTGGGCATATTCGTACAACTTCTCGCCCGTGACCCGTTCGAGAATGCGTTGCAGCGTAATGAAGTTGAGGCAGCTGTACATCTGTTCCGTCCCCGGGCGGAAATGGCGAGGGACGCGCGTCGCGATGTAGCGTTCCAGTGAATCGGGGGAGTTTTCGCCGAATTCCTTGACATAAGCGTCTACTTCTATGTACGGAGAAAGGCCGGAGGAATGGGTCAGGAGGTCGCGAATGGTGATGTCTACCGTTTCATCGCCGTCCGGATTCTTCCACGGACGGAAGCCTGGAATATAGCGGGAAACCGGATCCGTGAGCCGGACATAGCCATTCTCGATGAGTTGCAGGAAGGACAAGGTCGTACCGACGCATTTGCTGACGGAGGCCAGGTCGAACATCGTTTGCGGGGTCATCGGCTCCACCGTTGGAACCACGGACTTGTTGCCGAAGGCTTTCAGATAGACGATTTCGTTACCCCGCACTACCGAGATCACGGCACCGGGGATGGTTTTCTCCGAAATCGCCTCCTCGATCACACGGTCTACTTGTGCCAGCTTGTCCGGATCCATCCCGTGATACTTCGGGCTGGACATTTTCAGTTGCGCCATGGCCGGCACGGCCAGCAGCACCGCCGCTGATAACAGGATTCTTTTCAGATTGCAGTTCATCGCGGTTCGGGTCAGAAGATCAGGGTCGCCCGGATCGGGTAGTGGTCTGAAATATAGACCCGCTCCATGTACGGCTTTGTGATAGTCTCATATTCCGTACAACTGCTGAACCCTTTGAACCAGATGTAGTCGATGATGCCTTCACCTTTTCCCCAGCCGTTGAAGGTTTCGTGGCGGTCGGTTTTCACGGCGGTTTCCCGGGTATTCAGCATGATCTTTTTCAAGGCGTCGAATTCGGGACGGTCGATCGTCATGTTGAAGTCGCCGGTCAGTACCATCGGATAGCCCTCCGGGTTCATCGCAGAGATCCGGTTCACGATCAGCGCCAAGCCGTTCTTCCGGGCCTCCCAGCCCACGTGGTCCAGATGCGTGTTGACGAAATAGAATTTCTTCCCGCTGCGCTTGTCCTTCATCAAGGCCCAGGTCGCCGTCCGTCTGCAGGCGGCATCCCATCCGATCGAAGGCTTGTCGGGCGTCTCGGAAAGCCAGTACGTTCCCCATTTGAGGAGGGAGACCGTTTTCTTGTTGTAGAAAACGGACATATGCTCGCCTTCCTTCTTCCCGTCTTCCCGGCCCACGCCGACCGACTTGTAACCGGGACAATATTCTTCCAGATACCGGACTTGATAATCATAGGCTTCCTGAAGTCCGAAGATGTCCGGTTTTTGGTCCATGATCATCATTGCGGAAGCCGGGTAGCGGTATCTCCAGGAGTTGGTTCCGTCATCCGCCTCTCCCGTCCGGATGTTGTAGGAGATGACAGAGAGGGTGACGGGTTGCTTGTTTCTGGCCGACAAGCCAAAGGGAAGCGCCATCAGTACCGCCAGCAGCGCGAGAAGTGTTTTTTTCATGTTGAAAGAAAATATCAAATCTTTCGAAAATAGGAAATTTAGCGGGATTGTGCAAAGGTGCATTCACGGATTTTGCATTCGCCGGGCACGTGAGCCTTGATGTAATTCTCGACGAACGGAAAGTCTTCGGGTTCGGCATAGACCTGGTTCTTGTTCAGCCGTTCGTTCACCTTGATCACGCCCCGTCTGCGGAAGATCTCGATGCTGCGCACGTGGCTCCAAGAAGAGAACATACTGTTTCTGGCGGCGGCGAGTAATCCGGCACCGACCGGATCCGGCTTGCCGGCGGAGAGCCCCGCCAAGATGAGGACGAGAGACATCGCCCGAGCCTTCTTGAACTGCCTCTGCAGTTGCGTATGCTTGACGCCTTCTTCTCCCATTTCAAACAGGACGCAGTACTTGAAACCCTGCATCCAGGCATAAAGGAAGTAGCCGAGGGCGGCGAGGGCTTCGAGGCCGGCGATGCCGATGCCGAAGGTTTTGGTGATGCTCCAGAAGTCCCGAGAAAAGTTTCCTTCAAACGTCATCAAGAGCACCGACACGAGCCAGATGCCGAATCCGATCCAAAAGAACATTTTCCACAGGAGGAACAGGATCGTCGGATTTTTCAGCAATTTGAATTCGTAGTACCAGTGGTACTTGCCATCCTTGTCAAGAACGATGTTCTTGGTTACCCGCCGGCTTTCGAGGTCGGCCTTATCAATCATTTCCGGCGAATGGCCGCCGTTGTCAGGATGCAGCATATATATGAATATCAAGGTTTATTATTGTGAAGATGTTGGCGGCAAGCGCCGTCGAAATCCGGATCAATACTTGTCGGGTGTTTTCTCGATCTCGTCCGGAGTGAACGCGCCGGACGAACTGTCGGCAATCGTCAGGGAACTCTGCAAATCCGCGGAAGCGTTCAGTATTGTCGTGTCTTGATATCCAGGGATCTCAACAATTTGTGATCCGGGTCGAAAAATTTCAAACGGATGTTGTTTTTGTCCACATCCAGCGTCATCAGTTCGCGGTTCTTGTTGCAAACGACGGGGAACCGCGCGTTCGTTGTCCCCACCTCGTATAATTTGTAGTTATGAATATGTCCGCACAGCATCAAATCGATGCCCGCCCGGTTCAGAATCGGCACGAACTTGTTGGCGACCACCGCGTTGCCGAACCATCCTTTCGGATCCGGCTGCATATGGCTGAATACGATCCGCACCTCCGCGTGACGGAAAGCTTCGCTGCCGACCACCTCTTTCAGCCAAGCCGCTTCTTCGTCTGTGTATTGGTCCGTGATCATGATCCCGAGATTCCGGATGTCACCATCGTACTTGTCCTCGCCGCTGTCCAGGAAGATGAAGAAAAATTTTCCGTAGCAGACCGAGAAATACGTTTTTCCGGTCGGAGTTTCCCAGTAATCCATCCACTTGAGCGCATCATTGCCGCGATATTCATGATTGCCTCTCGTAGCATAAATCGGTGTGCTCGAACCGAAAAGTTCGGCTGCGGATTTCAGATAATGTTTGACCAAGTCCTTCTCGTTCGCGATATCAGTGGTCATGTCGCCGTTGAAAACCACGAAGTCATATTGCTGCTGTTTCGCGTCCGAGAAGAGTCTTCTGAACACAGAATCCCCCTCGTGCAGGTCGTTCACCATCGCAATGTGCAGGCGGTCGTAAGAACGGGCCTTTGTGCGGACGGATGTGGGGTGGCTGATGACATCCAGACCATAGCCGGGGGTGTAGGAGATACCCACCCTGTCGTACTGGCCGGTCACGCCTTCCATCATGATCCGGTAGCGATACTTTGTGTCCGGCTCCAAGCCCTTGACCGTGACGTGGTGCACTTTTGCGATGGGCCTCCTGCCGAAGCCCCGTAGATCGTAGTACTTGGGTCTGGCGGTGTTGTTCCAATTGGTTCCGTCATCGGGAGCCACCTCCACCCAGGACACGGCATCCATGTTCGTGGTCCAGATAACGGTAAAACTGGTATCGGTCACATTCTGGAGATAGGGGCCGCACGCTTGCCGGACACTCGCCGGCAAGTTGCCTTCCTGCGCGATGACCGGAAGCGCAAGAAACAGCAGTAAAAACCAGGCAGCAATTTTTTTCATGTGTTCTTGTATTTAAAAAGCGGTCCGAATGCCGATGGAATCCAGCACCCGGACCGCTTAATTGAAAAGTACTTTATTCGTAACTCAGAACTTTAATCTGAATGTTGTCCAGGTACATACGGGCCTGTGTCTTGCCGATGTTCCCATCGCCGTCTTTTCTGAAGGCGCCGATGCCGATTCGGGAAGTAGGCGTGACTCCGGACAGCGTCACGGTAAAGCGCTGCCACTCGTATTTCTCGGCAAGAGTCCATTCCTTTGTTTGAACCGGAACGGTCGCAGCCGGCAGGGCGTAGGAAGTCACGGTCGTGTTGTCGAACACGTCTACCCGGCCGTTGAGCGGATCCCACGCCTGGGAACCGCCTTCCACATAGGGGGCAGCATCGAATTGAACTTCTATCGTGGCTTTTCCGCTCAGACAGCTAAGTTCAGGCGTGACGATGTCACCGGTCAGGCTGCTCGCGCCGACTTTGAGACAGCCGTTTTCGACGCACATCGCCTTGTGTTGGTCATTTTCCATCCAGTCCGCCCAACCTTCCAGTCTCGTTGTCGGGATGGCGTTCTTGAGGGTGTTGAACAGTCCCATATGGGTGTTCGCCTTGACGATGTAGAAGCCGGTCTTTCCGTCCGTGCTCTGCGGATCCTCTCCCACGGCATTGTTGATTTCCGTGTCCGCGCCCCTCGTGTAAGAGGAAAAGCCCGGGAAAAGCCGGACCGTTTCGCCGCCCCAGAGGAACTGACCGAAATCCTCGTAGAGGATGACGCTTCCGGCAGCGGCAGGAGACGCAGGCAGGGTCACGACCTTGGAGGCTTCCGTGGTGTACTTGCCCACGGAGCTGAGATTCTTGGTGGTGTTCGTAACCTTGACCCAGTAGGTAGTGGAGGGAGTCAGACCCGGGAAGAGCCAGGAGGGACAGGTTCCGAACGTGTCGTTATGGTGCCACTCCCAATAGGACTTGGAGGCCGGAACATTCCAGCTCACAAGCAGGTTCGAGCAGGCTTCATCCTGGTAGATCGCGACGGTGTAGTCGTCCGCGACATCGGTGGGGATGTCTTGGTAATCCGTGAATGACCAGACAACTCCGATTTGCGTTGAAGATATATACCGTGCCTTCTGCGCAAGCGCCTTGGGAGCTTCTGTGGTCGTAGCGGTTTTCACGTCGGAATATTCGGACTTGTTGTCCCCGGCGGTGGCCATGATGCGCACATCATAGGAAGTCAGCGCATCAAGCCCTGTGAGCACATAGGTCAGCTCTCCGGTAGAACCGGCTACAATGAAATCCGCGTCTGAAGATTTTTTGTATTCGATCTGATACTCAATCGCGTTTTCGACCTTGTCCCAGGAGAGGGTGACCTTGTCGGATCCGGCTTCGGCAGCCGTGATGACCGGCTTCGAAAGCTCGATGACTGTGCCGCCATAGGATTTGACCTTCACGACGATGTCATCGATGTACATTCTGTGTTGTCCGCTGACCCCTTCGCGGGTCGGACCGATCGCGATGGCGGAGGAAGGCATGACGTTGGAAATTTCGAAACGATATTCTTTCCACCCGCCGGCTTCCAGTGTAAAGGGTTGGACCTGAACCCGCGTTCCACTGACCTCGTTGATGGAGGTTGTGCCGATCGTGCCGAAGGTGGCGCTGTTGACGATTTCGACAGCAGCCGTGGTGGGATCGCTTCCGTACAGGCTGCCCTTGAAGCTGAGTTCGACAGTCGCGGTTCCGGAAAGATTGGACAAGACGGGTGTTACGATCAGGCCGATGAGGCTGGATGCGCCCAGTTTGAGATAGCCGGAGCGGGCGCAGATGATGCCGCCATTTGTTCCGTTTTCGGTAATGATGCCCCAGTTCTTGATACGCTTGGTGTTTGGAATGGCGTTTTTCAACGTATTGAAGAGTCCCATTTCCGTCGACGCGGGAACCAGGTAAAGGCCGCCGGGTGCCACCGGATTCGTGCCGGACGCAGGCGTTAGCGCGGTTGCGGAACCGCGACCCTCGTGGGAATATCCGGCAGCGCCGAAGAGGAGGTCGCCTCCCCAAATGAGCTCGCCGAAGTCTTCCGCCACGACCACATCACCGACAGCCGCTTTTTCGGAACCAACCATGACGATGTTGAAGTCTTCCGTCGTGGCTGCGAGGGGCTCGCTGGCCATCTTGCTTTCCGTGTCAGTTGCGACAAAATAATAAGTCGTGGCTCGTTGCAGTCCTGTGAAAATGAAGGCAGGCGCCTTGCCGCCGAAAATGGTGTTGTTGGCTCCGAAATCCCAGGAAACAACCAGGTCGGAGCACTTCTCGTCGCGGTACAGCGCCGCGCTGATCGGCCGGCTGAGATCCTTGTCCGCACTCGCGAAGTTGGATTCTGACCAGGAGAAGGTCAGGGTAGAAGAAGAGGCGCGCAGCAGTTTCGTGGTCGGGGCGACATAGCGTTCAACTTCCGGTCCCGTTCCGACACGGAACATGGATGTGGAATCTGTCTCCGCCCATTTCCAGGCGGAACACAGGTTGAAGATTCCGTCTGCCGACGCATACTCCGCGCGGGAGCGCATCTTGTAGGCGGTGCCGTTCTTGAGCTTGCTGAAAAGCACGTTGGACTCCGCCAGCGGGGGCACCAACGCTTGCGAACCCTCGACGGCACCGGTGATGTTGTTGACGATCTGGAACCGGAGGGTCGCGGCTCCTGCGTTTACCGCATCATTGGCATTGAAATCAAAACTCATCGCCGTCTTGCCGGACTTGTCAAAATTGTAGGACAGGTCTTTGACGTTAACGAGCGTGGAATCGATGAATCCCATACCGGCCTCGAAAGGAAGCGATCTGCCGTTCAGACCGAGATAGACCCATTCGGAGAAGACGGATCTGGGATAATTGGCCCGCACTCGCACATACATGGGCGAATAGGCCTGCAGCCCGCTGAAAGTCGCCGCATCATAGACATCGTCAGTGATTTTCAGCGTAAGGTTTTTGTATTCCTTGTCGGAACTGTAATTGGATCCGGTTTCAGGATTAGGCGAAAGCTGGACCGTAAAGCTGGTCGCTCCGGCAGCGGTGGCCTTCTTCGCATCCCAGATAACCCCGATTGTACCCTCGGACATCACGGACTCGTCAATCCTCAGGTTTTCCGGCGCCGGTTTGGATGGATTGATCCCGGAGATGATTTCTTCGCCTTTGCAGCCGGCTATGCACAAAGCTACGGTAAAGGCAAGAAATGCCACCAGAATTCTACTGTTCTTCATGTTGATAATAAATTTCGTGTTCGAATTGATGAATAGGAATAAGCTCTGTAGATCCTTTGAGCCTTGCACGATTTTCGAAATGTGGCCTACGCCTCTGACTTCTTTGCAAAGATAATGAATTTTTCGATTTTTCCATCACAACAAATGAACTTTTCGGCGTTTTCATTGCCGGCAATTGTAATATAACGGCAATAAAATTGTAATATAATGGTAATATTTTATATCTTTGTCAAACGAAGATTGTTTATTTTTAAAAATTTGAAATTATGAATTAAAAATCCATATCAGTTGAGTCTTGCACTTCGATAATCTGACTTCATGCTCATTTGAGCGAAAACTATTGAGACAAGTCAACTTTTATGGAAATTAAAATGAACTATCGAATCGCAGTTATTGCGTCCTTCCTGGCTTTTCTTCTAATGCCGGGATGGATGTCTGCACAGAGCCACGTGGTTTCGGGGGTCGTCCGCGACGCCCAGACCCAAGAGCCCGTCATCGGAGCAGCTGTCTTGGTCAAAGGGACCATGAACGGCGTCATCACGATGGAAGACGGAACCTACAGCCTGTCGGGCGTAAACAGCACCGACATTCTGGTCTGTCAGATCGTCGGCTATCAGACGATGGAAAAACCGGTGGGACAAAACACCAGGATTGATTTCTCTCTCGAACAAGACACCGAACTCCTCGAGCAAAGTGTGGTTGTCGGGTACGGAACGCTGAAAAAGAAACAATTGGTCGGCGCCGTGGAAAGTCTTTCCGGAGAATCTCTTGAAAATAAAACCGCTCCCAGCCTGAACCGCATGTTGCAGGGACAGATTTCCGGTTTGAACATCTACATGAATGATGGCAAGCCTTCCCACTCCGGCAGCATCTACATCCGGGGCGGTTCTCAGCAGTACTATTCAAGAAAATCCGCCACCAGTTCTTCGGGCGTTTCCCATTCCATCGGAAACGGAACCGGAGCGCTCGTTCTCATCGACGGTGTGGAAGGCAGTCTGAACATGGTCAACCCGGATGACATCGAGAACATCTCCGTTCTTAAGGATGCCGCTTCCGCGGCTGTCTATGGATCCAGAGGCGCGTTCGGCGTCATCCTTGTGACGACTAAAAACCCGACCAAGGACAAGATCAGCGTCAACTACCAAGCCGCCTACTCCATCAACCAGCGCACGGTTCTCTGGGAAGACGAGATCGACTATGACGCCTATAAATTGGGCGGTGGCTTTCGAGCAGTTCTGGGACGGCGACGGTCGCACCCCGACCGCTGCCGGCAAATGGCACACCGATGTCAACAACGTCGATGTCGGACTGACGCCGGAATATCTGGAAGAACTGAGAGTCCGGAAAGAACAGGGTTACCCCGATCAGGTCGTGGTGGATCCGGTAACCGGAAACTACAGGTACTACGGCAGCACCAACTGGATGGAACTCTTCTATAAACGGCTCAATTCGTCGCAGACCCACAACATCAGCGTCAATGCTGCGGGAAATCGGGTCAAGTATTCCTTGAGCGGCCGTTTCTACAACCAGGACGCCATCTACAAAGTCGGGAACGAGGTGTTCAACACCTTCAACATCCGTTCGAAAGGCAGTATCGACATCAACGACTATGTTTCCGTCGATAACAACACCGCCTTTTTCCACGACCGGTACGATCAGCCGTTCTTTGCCTATAACATGCCGTTTCTCCGGAATATGGAACACCGCGGATCTCCCATCTTCGTTCCCACCAATCCGGACGGGACCCACACCTTCTGGGGCGAGAACACGGGGTATTGGCGTTTCAAGGAAGGGGATGACTTCGACAATCGGAAATCCATCAATTTCCAGACGACATTCGGCCTGACCGTCACTCCGATCAAGGACATCTTGAGCATCCGGGCGGACTATACCTACCAGGCAAGACGCTACGAGTGGGACCGGGTCCGCACGCCATCGCAATACTCACCGGCTCCGGGTGTGACGAATGATGTTTTCGTCGCGGAGAAGGATTCCTACCATTCCCGCAACCGGAACCAAACCGACTACCAAGCCGCCAACGTCGTGGCTACTTACACTCCGAGGCTCGGGGAAAATCACGATCTCAACGTGGTTGTCGGGTGGAACTTGACCGACAGCAAGTATACGAATTATTATATGCAGCGGAAGGGTATCCTATGGGACTCCTATCCGAGTTTTGAACTGATGGACGGCACGGAATACGCCGAACCGAACGACTACCTTACTTCCGTGGGACTGGTCGGATTCTTCGGCCGTGTCAACTACACATTTCTAAAACGGTACATTTTGGAAGCGGCTGCCCGCTATGACGGCAGTTCGAAATTCCCGGTGAGCCAGCAATGGGGCTTCTTCCCCTCCGCTTCCGTCGGTTGGCGGATCAACGAAGAACCTTGGATGCGCTGGGCGAGCAGTTGGCTTGACAACCTTAAACTCAGGGCCAACGTCGGCGCGCTCGGCAACTCCGACATATCCGCTTACTATTTCCTGGAAAAAATCAGCCTCAGCAAGAGCTCCGTTCTCTTTGACGGAAAGAAATTCATCTACACCCAACAGGCCAATGTCGTTCCGGACGGCCTGACCTGGGAAACCGTCACGACATACGACGTCGGTTTGGATTTCGACATCTTGAAGAGCCGTCTGTCTTTCTCCGGAGACTACTACATCCGGAACACGAAGGACATGATCACCAACGGACCGACCATTCCCGCGATCTACGGAGCCGCCTCTCCGAGAGGTAACTACGGCAGTATGCAGACCAAGGGATGGGAGCTCACGCTCTCTTGGAAGGATCAGTTCACGGTGGCGGGGAAGCCGTTCGGTTACAGCATCAAGGGAAGCCTCTGGGACAGCGTCTCCAAAATCACGGACTTCCCGTTCGCGAGCGGTCTTATCTACTCCTTCTATCCTGGAAAAGAACTCGGTGAAATCTGGGGTTTCCGTACGGACGGTTATTTCCTGACGAACGCGGAAGCGGACAACTGGACAACCAACACCTTCCATAAGAACGGGAGCAATTTCCGCGCATACGCCGGTGACCTCAAGTTTCTGGATGTGAACGGGGACGGAACCATCGATGCCGGCAACGCCACGCTTGAGAATCACGGAGACCTGGAGCGGATCGGCAACAGTCTGCCCCATTACCAGTACGGCATCAACTTGGATGCGAACTGGAACGGAATCGGCCTCTCCGTGTTCCTGCAGGGCATTGGACGGCGCGACTGGTATCCGCTGACCGAATCCGGTTTCTTCTGGGGGATGTACAATCGCCCGTACGGCTTCTTGATGAAAACCATGGAAGGCAACACCGTCGAAGTGGATTACAGCACACCGGACTGGTTCGTGACGAACGCGGCCGACAAGCCGTACTGGACACGCAGGGTCGCCTATTCCGCCAACCGGAATCAGGGCCCCCTAACTTACGAGAATGACTACTATCTCCAAAAAGCCGCTTATTTGCGGCTCAAGGACGTTACGCTTTCTTACACGATTCCAAGCGCCCTCACCAAAAAGATTCACATCGAAAGGGCAAGGTTCTATGTGACGGGCACCAACCTACTGACTTTCTCGCCGCTCTTCAAGCACACCAAGATGTTCGATCCGGAAGTGATCTCGAGCGGGGACTCCGACTTCTCGGGCGGCACTCTTCCCGGTCTCGGCGGCGTTGGCGAAGGCTACAGCTACCCGATGCTGAAATCGATCACCTTTGGAGTCAATCTCACTTTCTAATACAGGAGGAATGAATATGAAAAAAACATACACTACGATTATTCTTGCTGCCTGCTTGCTGGCATCGCTTGTGTCCTGCTCGGATTTCCTGGAGCGAAACCCGACGAATACCATCGCCGCGCCTTCCTATTTCAAGACAGAAAAGGATCTTCAGATGTATTGCAACGGCTTCATCCAGAGTTATCTGCCCGGTTTTACATCCGTTGCGATCTCCAGTGATGCCTACACCGATCTCGTTGCCACGAAGACCGGCTCGGATTTCTACCATCCGTTCATCTGGAACCCACAGAAACAGTCCGGCTGGGATTACGGCAACTTTTCTTTCATCCGCGGAACCAACTTCATGCTCGAAAACATGACGCGGGCGAAGGAATTCATCTCCGAGGCCAAGTATAACCATTATGAGGGGATCGCGCGATTCTGGAGGGGTTACGCTCATTTTTCCAAGATGCAGGCTTTTGGAAATGTTCCCTGGATCGATCATGTCCCGCAGAAAGAAGACAGCACGCTTCTCTATGGATCGCGGGATGATCGCGAATACCTGTTCCATAAAATTCTCGAAGACATCAACTTCGCCGCCGAGCATGTTTCGGGCGAAAATGATGTCCTGACCAAAGGCAGGACATATGTCAACAAATGGGTCGTGTTGGCCTACAAGTCCCGGATCTGCCTCTATGAAGCAGCCTACCGGAAGTATCACACAACGAATCCATCCACGAACATTGCCTGGAACAACCAGTACGAATCGTCCGAGGAACTCTATCGTCAGTGCATCGACGCGAACGAAAAATTGATGCAAAGCGGTCTGTTCACCCTGCACAACACCGGCAAACCGCAGTCTGACTACAGCGATTTGTTCAAGAGCATGGTCATTCCGACCGACGAAGTCATCTGGTCCCGCGAGGCCAATGGCGGCGAGGTGAATGTGCTCCACGATCTGACCTGGTATTACCGCTCCACGTCCATGGGACAACAGTACAGCCCGACGAAGGAACTCGTGAATATGTATCTTACGCTGGACGGAACTCCCATAACGAATGACAAGGTTTCTGTGAACGAAGAGTTCGACAACCGCGACTGGCGTCTTGCGCAGTCCATCGTCGGACCCGGCTATCAGTATCAAGATCTTGCGGGGGCGATTCTTCCCTTCAAGACCAATTTTTCGATGAGTTGGACCGGCTACCAGTTCCACAAATGGTGTATTGAGAAAGAAGAGAACTATTCACGGGCTCTTTCCAACAACTCCGTTCCGATCCTCCGGTTCGGGGAGGTGCTCCTGAACCATGCGGAAGCGAAGGCCGAACTTGGCGAAATGACGGAAGATATTTGGAACAAGACCATTGGAGCTCTGCGTGAGCGGGCAGGCGTCAGGAACATCTATCCGGGCAGCTCCGACTATGTCGTTGATCCTTTCTTGACCGAATATTACAACGGAGACGGTTACCCTGTGCTGAACAACATCCTGCTGGAAATCAGAAGGGAGCGCGCGGTGGAACTGGTGATGGAAAACGGTCTGCGCCAAGATGACCTGTATCGCTGGAAACTGGGCCAGAAGATCGCGACGCGCTTCCAGAATCTGGGGTGGAGGGGCATCTACCTGACAGCGACGGAAGTTTCGAGAGGATTCACGATCAACGGATTCCCTTACACGGTCGGAAGCGGTGCCGGGTCACCGACGAATTACAAGATCGCCAATTCCGGAGCGAACAACACTTGGTCGCTTACAGACAAGACATCCGGTTATCTGATCTACCATTACGGATTGCAATGGGATGACAAGATGTATTTGAGTCCGATCCCGGCGTCCGCGCTTGTAGAAAACCCGAAACTGGGTCAGAACTACGGATGGTAATAATTTATTCTCCATGAACTTTAGAAAAATTTCAACCTTTTTCGCTGCTGGGGCGGCCATTGTGATAATGGCCGCCTGCTGCGAGAAGAATTCGAAGCAGGATCCGAATCCGGATCCGGATCCCGACGAGAACACCGAATCCATTATCAACGGCACAACCATACAGGAAGGAAACAACCTGGTCGGCCTGATCAAGGATGCGACAACCGGAAAAGGCATTCCCGGTGTCCCGGTGACGGACGGATTCAAATATGTCAAGACCGATGCAAACGGGGTGTACCAGATGACGGCTGCCACCTATTGCCGCAATGTCTATTACTCTTTGCCCGCCGACTACGAAGTCTACACCTCCTCGTCGGCTCCAAGCAAGCCGGTCTTCTTTTCTACCTCCAAGATCGACAGGGCTGTCGTGAACCGGAATGATTTCACGCTGACTCCCCGGAAATCCTCGGACGGGAAGTTCACCCTTCTGATGATCGGAGACCCGCAATGCAAGACGGACGGCGATGTGCAGCGATGGGTATCGGAAACCATTCCGGACATTCAACAGACGCTTGCATCCGGAGATTACGGTGATACCTATGCAATTACCCTCGGTGACATCATTTTCGATGACATATCGAAGTGGCCTGCGATGATCAGCTCCATGAGCCGCGTGCAGATCGGAACGGACAAATATCTTCCCTTCTTCAACTGCATCGGGAATCACGATCACAATGCCGCGGCGTTGAACGATTTCAATGCGACCAAGAATTTCGTGGATGCCTTCGGCCCGACGGACTATTCTTTCAATCTCGGCAAAACGCATGTGATCGTGATGGACAATGTCATCGTAACCGAATCGTCGGGATCCAGCTGGAGCTACAACGGCGGATTTACCGCCGCTCAGTTGAACTGGCTGAATGAAGATCTTTCGCAGGTTGCGGACAAATCCGACAAGATGGTCATTTTCTGTGCCCATATCCCGCTCCGCTCGAGCAAGGGCAACAACTATCAAGAGGTGCTCAATCTTCTGACGCAGTTCAAAGAAGCTCACATCATGATCGGCCACACACATTACCATCAGAATTACATCCACTCCCTCAAGGCGGCCGGTGGACAGAACCTCTATGAACATATTCATGGAGCGGCCTGCGGCGCGTGGTGGTGCAGCAACTCCAACGTGACGGGCGCGCCGAACGGCTACAGCATCTACCGCATCGAGGGGAACCAGATCGTGGACTGGGTTGCCAAAGGCACGAACAGGCCGCTTGATGAGCAGATGCGGGTCTATGACGGCAATCAGTTGTACTATGAGGGGGGGCGGTTTCCCCTGGTCTGGAACATGGCTTCGCAGAAGGCGGGCTCAGCGAACATCACAGTCAAAGGCAACACCAAGTTCAAAGACTGTTTTGTCGCGGAGGTGTTCAATGATGACGGCGCCAACTGGAAGGTGGAACTCTACCAGAACGGGACGAAAATCGGAGACTTCACGCGCGTCCCCGACGGATCTTCGGCCAATGTGGCTGCCGCTGCCTTCTATTTCAATGTGAAAAACAAGAATTCTACCACTTGGTCCAACTCTACGGCAAGCCACTATTGGTACTACAAACCGGCTTCCGGTGATCCGTCCAGTGAAAAAGGGTGGGAAGCCCGCGCTACGCAGACCATTCCTTCAAGCGGAAAAAAGAACGTCTATTCCTGCGCGACATTGACCACGAATCTGGATACTACTTTTTAATCTCTGAAGTTTCAGGCTGGTTTTCGTGAATATAGCCGTCGTCTTTGATGTTCCAGAGCGTCAAGACGATTAGGCCGCCGATAACGGCGACTCCCGCCATAATCAGGAATAGGTTGTTCCAGAAGGCGTCACCGTATTTATCCGAAAGGAGTCCGATTCCGACGCCGGTGAAGAGCACGCTCAGGTAGCTCATCAATCCGATGATGCCGACAGCGGATGAGGCTCCCTTTTTCGTAACTTGATTGGAGGCGATTACTCCGAGGAGGGCTTGCGGGCCGTAGAGGAAGAAGCCTGCCATCGCCAGCAGGAAAAGCATCAGGACAGGATTGGCGCCGGCAGGCAGCAACCAGATGATCGCCAGGCAGACTGCTGTCAGGGCCATCTCGATGACGCATACCCGCTGCGCTTTGCTGTGGAACCAATGATCCGTGATCCATCCGGCGGAAAGCATGCCCAGACATCCGAACAACTCGAAAATACCGATGGTCACACCGGCGAAGAGCGGTGACAACTGCGACTCGCCCATCTGCAGGAATTTCGGCCCCCAGTCCAGGATGGCGAAACGGACAATGTAAACGAAAAGATCGGCGACAGCCAAAGTCCAGACAATCTTGTTCTTGAGTACTTTTTCAATGATGAACTTTCTGAAGGCTTCAGGCGAATCATCGTCGTCCAGTTCCGTTTTCGTGTTCGGAAGTTCGGGAAGCCCTACCGAGGATGGCGTGTCCCGGAGGGTAATGATGATGAAGAACACCCCGAAAGCGCCGATGGCTGCGGGAATCCAGAAGCACCACCGCCACGCTCCTATATGGGAGGCCGCTTGGATCACGGCAGGATCCGAAATTTTTTTGCCGAGGTTTCCGGCGATCGCGCTTACAACGTCAGGACTTCCGGCCAAGTTGACACCGAGATTTCCGATGATCCAGCCGCAGACCACGGCCACGATGCCGGCTCCGATAGAATGCGCCGTGTTCCAGAGCGACATTTTCGTGGCCAGCTCTTTCGGGGGTACCCAGCTGACCATCAAGTGATTGCACGGGGCGAAACCACATCCCTGAAAAACATTGTTGAGCACCAATAGCACGGCGATGACCATCACCATTACATTGATGAAGTCCGGACCTTCCGATTGCCCTGAGATCAGGCGGCTGATTTCCGCGCTCCAGCCGAAGATAAAATTGAGAATCACGCAGATTCCCAGGCCGAACGCCAAGTGCCACCGGGGATTGGATCGGTCGGCGATGAAACCGTTCACAAGTTTGGAAACGCCATAGATCAACCCGACCAGGGTAAGGATGACACCGAAACTTGTGTCCGTGATCCCATATTCAGCACCCAATGCCGGCATGGCAAAAGAGAAGTTCTTCCGCACGAAGTAGAAAATGGAGTACCCGATCATCGAACAGATGATTACGCGCCACTGCCAATACTTGAATGATTTTTTAGTCTGCATCAAATATAGATTTCGTCAGGATGAATAAAATTACGATATGTTTCAAGAAATTGTTCCTAAAATGTCAAGCACTTCCGAAATCTCGGGAGTAGTACGCAGACGATCGAGGGTGGCTTGATCCCCCAGGACTTCGGCGATTTTGGACAAGATTTCGAGATGGCGGTCTTCCTTGCCTGCGATTCCGACGACCAGGTAAGCCGTTTCTCCATCAAAGTCGACTCCTTGCGGGTATTGAAGCAAGACGATCCCGGAATGGATCACGGAACGTTTCGCCTCCGATGTGCCATGCGGGATGGCGACTCCATCTCCCATATAAGTAGAGACGATCTTCTCGCGTTCGAGCATGGCATCCACATATTCTGAGGTAACGTAGCCGCCTGAAACGAGCATTTCCCCCGCTCTGCGGACGGCATCCTCTCTGCTTTCTGAAGGAAGCCCGAGTGATATGTTTTCCGCGGAGAGCATCTGCGGAGCAGAAACACTTGCCTGAAGTGTCGAAAGCAACTTATCCAGTGCCGGATCTTTCAGGAAGTTGGAAATGGCTATGACAGGCTTTCCGCTTTTGCGCGCGCGTTCCGCGAGTTCATGCTGGCACACGACCACGGAAGCATCCGCAGGGATTTCTCCTACGGCGCAATTGGTGCAATCCACCGTCTTCAGACCCGCCTTCAGCAGGCGGGCTTTAAAACGAGAGGCGCCCAGAGCGCTGGACCCCATTCCGGCGTCACAGGAGAATACGACCTTGGTAATCGCTGTTTCAAGGACGTCATCCATGGATACGGAAGATTGGGTTCCGTTGTCGGAAGGTTCCCTGTCTGTTGTACCCTGAAAGTCCGGGCGTCGCTTCACGATCGGCCAGGCCAACAGGCACGACACTGCGGCGCCAATGAAGACTCCTGCAATCCCCATGAGCGTTTTGCCGCGCGGAGACATCAGAATAATCGAAATCAGGCTTCCCGGCGATGCCGGAGCCACAAGTCCGAAATTCACAAGCGTAAAGAACGACAGCGCGCAGATATTGCCTACCATGACAGGGATCAGCAGGATCGGTCGCGCGAGCACGTATGGAAAGTAGATCTCATGGATGCCGCCGAAAAGTTGGATGACCATGGCTCCGGGAGCGGAATCACGGGTAGAGCCCTTGCCGAACAACCAACAAGCCAAGAGAATGCCTAAACCGGGGCCGGGATTCGGATCCACCAGAAACAGCATCGACTGTCCCGTTTCCGCGGCTTGCTGAATGCCGAGCGGGGTCATGATGCCGTGGTTCACAGCATTGTTGAGGAACAGCACCTTGGCAGGATCGACGAGAACTGCCAGAAGGGGATTCATCTTGTGGTCGAGCATCCAGTTCACGCCGCGGCTCAACGCATCCGTCACCCATGAAACCGCGTGCCCGATCAGCAAATAACCGATGATGGCAAGCAACATCGCGATGATTCCCAGCGAAAAGTTGTCGACGAGCATCTCGAAGCCTGCGGCGATCTTGTTCTCGACGAGTTTGTCGAATTTCTTGACGCACCAGCCGGCGATCGGACCGACAATCATGGCTCCGAGGAACATCGGGGTGTCGGTTCCGATGATGACCCCCATCGCTGCCACAGCCCCGGCTACACCTCCCCGGTAGCCGCCGACATTCTTGCCGGCCGTGAACGCGATCAGAAGCGGCAGCAGATACTTGAGCATCGGAGAAACCATCTTCGCGATGTGCTCGTTGGGCATCCATCCACCCTCGATGAATATGGCAGTAATGAGTCCCCACGCGATGAAGGCGCCGATGTTCGGCATCACCATCGCGCTGAGCGATCTTCCGAAGCGTTGTATCTGCCCTTTTATCTCCATGATCGTTTTACCTTATAGTAGGCGTCAATGATTTCATTTACGAGCGGATCATCCATATGAATGCCGGTGTATTTCACGATTGTGGCCGCAAGACCTGCGTTCGCAATGCTCCGGAGCATTTCGACGCTCTCGGGATCCCCGGGATTGTCAAAATGCAGGGCGGCGCCGACAGCAGGGAGAAGTTTGTCGTACGGGAGACCGAAACGCCTGGCGTTCATGATCGGAAGGATGAGGCGGTCATCGGGAGCGAGTTTCCGTAACGGCTCCCGTCCCACGCGATCGCATTCGTCCTTCAGGAATGGATTGCTGAAACGCCGGAGAACCTTTTCGATGTAGGCGAAATGCGCGTCGTGGTCAAAGCCGAATTTTCTCACCAAGCCTTCCCCGCTCTGCTGCATCGCTGTCCGCACGGCCGAGAAGAGCTCGGGATCCGAGACGCACGCTTCGATGGTGTCGTAGCCCCTGATCTTGCCCAAATAGGCGGCGGTGGTGTGGCCGGTGTTGAGTGTGAGAAGTTTGCGTTCGATGTAAGCAAGGATGTTATCAACAGGCGTTATGCCTTCGATGGCGGGAACTTCACCGACGAAAGAGTCACGCTCGACATCCCATTCAAAGTACTCTTCCACCGCCACATCGAGAGGCGCTTCGCAGTGGACGGGAGGGATGATCCGGTCCACGGCAGCGTCGGGGAATCCAACGTGGTTGTCTGCCCAGGTCGCCGTATCGGAGTCCAGCAGAGCATACACCAGGTCCTTGAGCTGGCTGGAAGCGCGGAGTCCGTTTTCACATGCAATCACGTTGAGCGGTTTTTCATTGCCGGCATCTTTGCGCGCCGCGATGCCCTTGGCAATCGTGGGAGCCACAAATTTGAGAATACGGAGACTCACGGCAGTGGTGATGATGTCGGCCTCCGACACCTTCGCCACCGCTTCCGCGCCGGCGCTGTTGACGGCGCTGACACCCTTTACGGGGATGTCATAGCTGTTGATGTCCAGCACATGAACGGTGTATTCTCCCCGGGAATTGATTTGGCCGACGAGGTCGTTGACGACATCTGCAAAGATGACTTTGTATCCTGCCGGGGCCAATATCGCCCCGACGAGCCCGCGGCCGATGTTGCCGGCACCGAATTGGAGTGCTGTTGGTGGATGTCCGTTGTTCATTTTTTTATGAGAGTGAGATTGACAGGCTGTCGAAACCGAGTCCGAGGAGCAGTTCCGTCGCCCTCGGATCGGAAGCAAGTTCGCCACAGATTCCGACGGGAATCCCGGCGGAGCGCGCTGCGTCCACGGTCATTTCCAGCGCTTTTTTCATTGCCGGAGACAGGGCATCATACAGATAGGACACCGCTGCGTTTCCTCTATCCGCTGCCATCACATACTGAGTCAGATCGTTTGTTCCGGCAGAAAAGAAATCACAGGCTGCCGCAAGTTCGACTGCATTCAGTACGGCCGCCGGTGTTTCTATCATGGCTCCGATTTCCACGGGAATCGATCCGTTGACGTCCTCAAGTAGATCGGATTCACTGCTGACCATATCCCGAACCGTTCTCACCTCGTCAATCCGGGTTACCATCGGAATCATGATCCGGGTTTCTCCGGTCATCTTTGTGTCAGCGGCCGCTCGGAGGATGGCGCGGATCTGGGCGCGCAGAATTTCCGGGTTTGCGAGCAGCAGCCGTATCCCCCGCACTCCGAGAAAAGGATTGTCCTCCTGTTCGGGAGAATGCCAGGGCAGCGCCTTGTCTCCTCCGGCGTCCAGCAGGCGAATCGTCAGAGGTTTACCGTTACATGCTTCGATTGCGTTGCGATAAATGGCTTCTTGCTCCTCCTCAGACGGCATATCCGGTCTGCTCAAAAATAAAAATTCCGTCCGGAACAATCCGATTCCGTCGGCTCCGGCCTTCATGGCATTGCGAATGTCTTGTACGCTCCCGGCGTTGGCGAAGAGTTTTCGGCCGGCCTTGCGAACTTTTTCCGCAATGGGTAAAGTCCCCACGAGCGGATCTTCCACTTCAACGATGTCGCCCGGACGGATGGCGTTTATCGGCAAGCCTACAGCAATCGGTATCCCTTTTGAACGCGCGAGGATGCAGACATGGCTGGTTGTGCTGCCCCGATGGCAGATGATTCCGGCCAGATGATCAAAATCCAGGGAGACCGTGTCCGACGGAAGCAACTCTTCCGCGACCAGTATGCTCCCGCGCGGAACATCGACATTCGCTGTTGTTTCTCCGGCAACGGCGCGGCTGATGCGGTTGAAAACATCCCGTACGTCATCCACCCGCGCGCGCAGGTACTCGTCATCGATCTCCGTGAAGGTTTGGCATATCTGCGCGCAGGCTGCTTCAATGGCTTTCTGCTCTGTAAGACCGTCAGAAATATATTTCTCAACGGTTTCGCGCAGAAGCGGGTCGTCCGCGATTTCCAGATGGGTGGCGAAGAGAGTATCTTTTTCCGCATAACGGGCAAGATCCCTGCGAACCTGTTCCAGTGCCTCCGCGAACGGAAGGGGAGCGGCGCCCGAAGACGTTCGCCGAACAAACAGGAAGGCAGGTCCGCTCGCTTTCATGCTTCTGTCAATGAGGCAAAGAAATCGACCACCGAAAGAAGTACGGCTTCTTCGTCCCCGCCATCCACGCGCACTTCCACTTCCATCCCTTGTGCGAGTCCGAGGGACAGCACAGACAGCATCGAAGCCGCGTTGACGCATTTATCGGCAACGGAAAGGGTGATTTTCGAGTCGGGAAAACCCTTGACAAGCTGTACCAATTTACTCGCAGGCTGAGCATGCAGGCCCGATCTGCCAGTAAAGATTACCTTCTTGGACAGCATGTTAATACACGACTTTTATCCAGGGACACTTTTCGTTCATGAACTTCATGACCTCGAGGGGAACGTCCGTGCACATGCGATCGGATCCGAGATAGGCTCCGAGCATAAAGTCATCGACGCTTAATCCGGGCCACAGGCTGACCGTGATCCCTTCCTTCTTAGCCTTCTCGACCATCGCGCGGCTGGTGCCCTCCATCCTGCAGCCCAGGGTGTAGATCCCGACGGTCTTGGCAATCGCGATGGTTTCGTCGTTGAGCGGCTTGCTGATGATCAGGAGCAGCTCCGCATCGGGATGGTGCTCCTGCAGATAGCGGAGACCCCGATAATCGCTGGAAGTGAACACGAATTGCGCGTTTTTGCAATCGAGCGCCTTCACCGCGCGATAGACTTTCTCCACATAATCCTCCAGCCTGGCCTGCGGATAGAGTTCCTTCGGAGCGGTCTTCATCTCAAATTCCACGTACAAGTTTTCCTTACCGTCCAGGAACTTGCAGAACTCTTCCAGGGACATGATCTTGTTGCCTTTCTTCGTGCGAAGCCGGTCGATTTCCGCAGCCGTTTTTTCTTCAAAAACGCCGGTTCCGTTTGTGGTACGCTCCAGCGTGTGGTCATGCGTAAGATACAAAACCCCGTCTTTGGTCATGCGGATGTCTGTCTCGAATCCGGTATAACCGGCATCCCAGCTTTCCTGGAACGCCACCGCTGTGTTCTCATCCCGCTCAAGGCGTCCCCCGCGGTGAGAGAAGGCACGGATGGTCTGACTTTGTGCGAATGCTCCCGCAGATACGCAAATGGCCAAAAATACAAGAATAAACTTTTTCATATTACTGCAAAAATGATGGATAATGGATAAAGATACGCTTATTATTTGTATTTACGTGCATAGCGCGGATCAAACACCTTGTTGAGTTGATGCGCAAGCCTGTATCCCGCTTTCCGCAATTGCGACTTCATGAGCGACAAATGCTCCTCGAACAGGTCCGTTGTAATGACATCGCCTTCCCGGACCTGATGAACGGGATAGCTGAGCTCGGCAATTTCCTTTCCCCAGTCATACGGGTCTCCTTTCACGATCTCGCTTTGTTCGCTGCTTGACCACGAATCCAGCAAATAGGCAAAATCTGAAAAACTCCACGGGAACCGGGATTCCATCAAGCTGCTGTCCCAATATTTGTGGTACTCAATCTCTTTCCCGTTGAACAGGACGTTGTACTTACCGATTGTCATGTCTTCCGGATTGTACCTGACGTGTTCGGGACAATGCATATCGCCCACGAAATGTACCAGCAGAACCAGCTCCGTGAAACGGGTTGAATCGTCCAGCATCTTCCAATTCTTGAGGTTGTCGCTGTATTGCATGATTAAATTGATGCAGTTATTGACGTATCTTCCATTGTCATTGTTTCCGCGGAACGGCTCGAAATTCATATCGACTTCAAAAAGATGAGGCAATTTCGAAATCCTATTCCCTCCTTTGGAAGGATCGAAGCCCACATCGAAGAGAAGTGTTTCCCTATACTCATCCGCATAGGAAGCATAGCCGGAGATTGGCTCGCCCTGCATGATTTCCGAGATGGCGCGTTTTGTTCTCTTTGTCAGGTGGTCTTCCGCAATTTTTGCTATGCTGGCGTGACCCAGGCGACCCCAGGCGAGAGCGGACACGGAAAGGGTCAGCGTCAATGCGAGAATAAATGCTTTTTTCATAATTCTTCAGTGTTTATAATTCAAAATCAATCAGTATCGGACGATGGTCGGACGAGTCGTAATAGTTGGACATCGCCCAAATCATATTTGTATATGATTCGTTCAGTGTCAGCGCATTGCGGACTTTTGAATACATGTCCGGCGATGCGTAGACGAAGTCATATCTTGGCGGATCCTTGCCCGCCGCATCATTCGCCCAGGTGCGCGTTGCGAAGAAATGCCCCGGGTATTGCAATCCGATGACATCCTTGAAGAAAGTTTTGTTCAGGATGTAGTCGTGGCTGTTCAAGAACGGGCTGTCTTCGGGCAACTTGTACCGCCAGTTGTCCAGGCGGCTTCTGGCGTTGAAGTCACCCGCCATTAGCCAGTTCTTCTCTGATGCGAATTTGGGGTCATCCACGCTTCTGGAGCAGATGTATTTGATCTCCGCTTCGCGCTGGGCGTTGCCGCCGACACCGTTCGCAGAATCATAGTTCTGGTTTTTTATGACAAACTTTGCATAGTAGCTGTAGGCGTGAGGCCAAAGATGCAAAGTGATAATGTTGATCTTCGTTCCGTCGACGTTGACCTGCTGGACGGCGGCGCCGTGGGAAACCGGGCAATAGCCTTCGGCGCAATGGCTATGATACTCAGCCTCGTGGCTGGCTCCGTCCGTCCAGGCATCTGCCATCTGCTGATGTTCCAGGTCTGTTTCCGTGATCAAGGCAAGTGTTTCAATCGGATACTTCGATGTAACCACTTGGGGATAATAGTCATCAGCATAGATGCGGTAGCCGCCGATCGCCGTGTATCGATGTCCATAAGCGGCGGCGAATTCCGCCCAGCCATCTGGGAAATAACGATCTGAAACCGAGCACTTTTCGGTGCTGCGGTTTTTGTAGATGGACTGCGCTTCGCACCAGATACAGACGTCCGGATCGTATTTGGAAATGAATTCCTTGAAGTGCACAAAGCCCGACTGCTGGTCGCTCCACATACCGTTCTGAATGTTCCAGAACAAGACTCTCAGCCCCTTTTCAGGACGCTGCATTTTCGCGGTTTCAACCACCTTGATGTTGTCCAGGTAAAAGCCGTGGTTCAACGTCTTCACGTTGCTCTCGCTGGACCAGTACAGCATGGTGCCGTCAGTGGCTTTCGAGATATCGACCGTGATGGTGTTCCAGTTGTTCTTCAGCGCGTTTCGAGGAAAAAGCAGGCGGTGCTCGATTCCGTCATAGGTATCGGTCAGCGGATATTCCGCTCCATTCAGTTTGGCCGAAACGATTACGCCGGCCAAGCACACCTTGAAGCAGAAATTGTCCGTCATTTTCGGCTCCGGCATGATGTCAAAAGTCAAACGAACATCCGAAACTTCCTTTATGGCGGAAAGCATCGGGGACTGTATGATGCCCCGCTTTCCTTCGTTGTTCACGCCGCACGCCAAATACCCCGGCCGTTCTGAAACCCTGAACAAATAGACCCAAGGACCGAACCCCCGGGAGTTCATATATTCTTCCGAACAGATGTGCGAAGTCGCTACGGTCTTCCACTCTGTGGATTTGAAGGATATATGACTTAACGGGTTTTCACAGTCCGCCTTGAAATTGTCGGACTGAATGAAGGGCCCTTCGGACATCGTGCAGGCATCGAAGTTTTCCGAAAACAGGATCGTCCCCCCGTCTTCGTCTTTTTCAGGATCCGTTGTTTCTTGCGCTCTCGGTTCAGGTAGAGCCGAATCTTTGCAGGCACTCGCGCTGGCGAAGAGGCTCGCCAGCGCGAACGCTGCAAAAAACAGATGGTTACGTAAGAGCATCACTTACTGGGCCAAAGTGGTTCCTGAAACGGTTCCCGTGCTTACGGAACCCTGCACAAGGGTTCCAAGGTTGGCTTCCGTAACGGCCGTGCCGTTGACTGAACCACCTGCAATGCAAGAATCAAGGGCGCCGCCGGCATTGTTCCCGGCGATGGCTCCTGTCGCCTCTGCATTGCCGCAAGTGACGGATCCCGTGCTCTTCTCGTTCTTCAGCGTCAAGACCACAGTGTTGGCATCTCCTCCGCTTGATCCTGCAATGTAACCTACGACACCGCCGGCCGCAGCCGCTGCGTTGTCGGAAGTCGAGGCAGTCACCGATCCGGAGTTTGTGTTGCCGGAGCACTCGATCTCCTGCTTGTTCTTGATGAGGGCGCCATAGATACCGCCTGCCCAAACGGCTCCGGCAGCCGCATTGGTTACCTTGACGGGGGCTGTATTGGTGTTGTTTTTGACGCTCAGGGCAAGACAGCCTTCACCAATGATGCCGCCGACACCCACCTTGTTCGCATGGGTCGTCGTGTTTTCAAGGGAGACCGTTATAGAACCCTTGTTGGTGTTGCCCGAAATGACATTGTCCTTTTCGGTCTTGCTCTTTTCCTGGAAGCCGACAATGCCGCCTACACTCTGCCAATTTCCGTTTGCCGTCTGGCTGAGGGTCAAGGTGCCTTCGTTGACACAGCCGGAAACGGCGCCTCCCGTGTTCAGGACACCGGTGATGCCACCCATGCGGACGACCTGTTGGGAATTCGAATAAATCGCCCCCGTATTGTTAGAGTTTAGAATATTTCCGCCCACATAAACAGAACCTACGACGCCCCCGATGCTCATCCAAGTCGAAGGATCTTCACTCTGTTCATAGGTGACGTCAGCCCTGTTATGACAATTCTCAATTGAAACAAGTCCGTTTGTTCTGCCGACAAGACCTCCGAAGTGGAATACTTTGGCAACTTTGGCGGTGATTTTCACCGGGGCCTCATTGCTGCAATCCATCACCCGGGCGCCATCTCCGGTCGCAAAGCCTACAAGGCCGCCGAAGTCCATCTGCTTGGTGGCAACGCCTGAAACCCTGAGTTCCGCCTTATTGACACAATTCTTGATGACAGAGTTTTCCCTGGTCTCTCCGACAAGGCAACCTACGCCGACCTCCGAAACGGAGGAAGGCCCGGCAACAAATTCAACGGCAGCGAAAGTGGTGATGTTTTCAAGCGTGCCGTTATTCACGGCCACAAGGCCGGTTTGGTCGCCACCCTTGCCTTCTGCGGCGCTGATGAGGCTCACGCCATCGTATTTCAGACCATCCTTTGTTCCGAAATAGAGATTCTTGACGGTGCCGTTGTTGACGAGAATGACGCCGGTCGTGGTTTCATGGGACACAGACCTGATGTTGTAGATCTTGTGGCCGAGGCCGTCGATCACAACACCCGCTGCGATGTTCGCGATCTGAAGCGATTCAATGGACGAGGCGTCAATGTCCGCAAGAACTCTCACGACACCCTCTTCTGACCATTGTGAATAGTCAGAGGCTGTGAGAAAAGCCCTGAGATCATCCGCATTCTTGATGCCGTTGCCCTCGACCACACCGCCGGAGAGTGCGGTAGGATTCTCGTAAGTGCCTGTACTGGAGGATCCCTGGATGAGAGCGGCCATATTGGCAGCCGTAACGGCTACGCCGTTGACGGTACCGCCGACTTGGCTGTCAACCAGTTTTCCGTTGCCGTTGAAACCGGCGATGGAACCGGCGGTCGGAGCATTTGCACATACAACATCACCGGTATTCTTCTCGTTGGTGAGATTGATTGTCACTTTGTTGGCATCGCCGCCACCCGCTCCGGCAATATAACCTGCCACACCGCCGGCGTACACCGCGGCATTGTCTGAAGTCGATGCCGAAATCTTTCCGGCATTCACATTTCCGGATGTTGAAATCACGGTGGGGAACTTGTACAGGCCGCCATAGATACCGCCTGCGTAGACAGCGCCGGCAGCCCTGTTCACGACGGTGACATCGCCAAGGTTGGTGTTGTCCATTGCTTTAAGTTCTCGGCATGCGGCACCGATCACGCCACCGGCAGAGACCTTGTTGGCATGGGTTGTCGTGTTTTCTATGGAGACCGAGATATCGCCCTTATTGGTGTTGGCGGCGACGATGTTATCGAGTTCGGCGGCGCTCTTCTCTTGGAATCCGACAATACCGCCGACTGCCTGCCAATTGCCGTTGGGTTGAGCTTGATCGAGCGTAACGGGAGCGTTGTTGGTACAGCCTTCAACCTTTCCGCCCGTGTTCAATACACCGAGGATTCCGCCGATGCGGTTCACCTGCTGGAGATTGGACGACACGGCACCATTGTTGGTCGAGTTCGTCAAGACGCCACCCTTGTAAATGGCTCCGACAACGCCCGCGATACCCATCCAGGTTGATGGCGCGTCTTCTTGAATATAAGATACTTCTCCGTTATTGACGAGTTTATCGAAGGTCCCGCCATTGTCTGTTCTTCCGAGTACACCCCCGATCATGAAGACCTTTTTGACGGGAATGCCGATGCTGATGTCGGCATCGTTGGTGCAAGACTCCATCGAAGTTCCCGCAGCGGCGACATAACCGACAACTCCTCCTATAGAGGTTTCCTGCGCAAGCGTGCCGGAAGCCAGGATGGAAGCTTTGTTCGTGCAGTTCTTGAGAACGGAAGCGCCCTTTTCTCCAGCGCCTGCCGTCCCTGCTATACCACCGATTCCGACCTTGCCGGTAACGGATGCCGCGACGAACTTGATGGTGGCGAAATTGGTCACATTCTCAATTGTCCCTGTGTTGACGGCGACAAGACCGATGCTTCCTCCGCCCTTTCCGTCAGCTGCGGCAATCTGGCTGACACCGTCATACTTTGTTCCGTCGGAGGAACCGAAAATCAGGTCCTTGATGATGCCGTTGTTGGTAAGGAAAAGGCCAGCGGACTCGGAATCAGACGCGATCTTGAAATTGTAGATCTTGTGATTCCGGCCTTCAAGGATGCCTGAATACGCGGCAACCGAAGGAATAGTGGCTCCTCCCAGATCGATGTCGTTGAAGACGATCGTAACGTCAGCGGGAGTGAAGTCCTGCGCAAGTTGCAGGAAGGTCATGAAATCCTCTGCTGTATAAAGCTCTGTTCCCGGAGGAACAGGACCTGCAGGAGCGGCCTGATTGACTTTCAGTGTCGCGGCCACACCGTTTCCTATCAGTGTGACCTGGCCTGAACGGGGCGTTTCCTCAATCGTGTTCTCCGCGACGGAAAGTGTTATGGATTTCGTTGCTTTGGTTCCTGTCGGAGGAGCGACTTGAATCCAGGAATCTTCTGTAGAAGCGGTCCAATCGCAATTGGCATTCACCGCAACCGTCAGATCGGATGCAGCTGCAGGGACAGCGACCTCCTCGGAGCCAAACGCTACCACCGCCTTGGATTCAGGAACGGTTTCCACCTGCTGTAAACAGGAAGATGCAAATGGTAAGGAAATGAATAGTATTGCTAAGTAATGCTTTATGTCCATAATATTAAACTTTATTGTACTTTGGAAAGAAGCCATTTCGGATAATTGGTACAAATGCAGCGGAGATCCTTGTAGCGGCTGACAAAGTAGGCGACGGCCTCATCGCTGTAGGCGGCGTTTCCATCACCTTTTTGCTTGTCGACGTTGTATACGCTGAACTCCATGCCGGCGTTCAGGTACTGGTCGATCGTCCGTTGCGTAGCGTGGGTACCGTACGGCTCGATGTAGACCGTGCTGAGGTTCGCCCAGGTGAATCCTTTTGACAGGTGAACATGCGGTTCGGAGTTGGACATCCAGCCGACAGGAATCCCGTATTTTGTTTGGCAAACCGCCGCCGCGGCCGCCACAGCTGTGTTGCTGGTACAGATAAACTCACAGAACTTTTCGGCCTTTCTAGCCGCAATAATCTCACAAGCTCTCTGGACAGCCTTTATCGGATAATCCGTAAGCGTTCCGTCAAGGTTCTTGATGTCAAGGCACAGCTTGGTGCAGTTTCCCTCGACCTGGACGATATCCAGAAACTCAGTCAGGGACGGCAATTCTTCTCCGTTGGAGAGTTTTCCGGCCTTGCGCAGTTCCTCGAGTGTATGCTCCCAAGGTTTGAGATTGTTGATGAAATACGTGTCCGTCGCATGTGCGACGACAATGTCATTGTCCTTTGTCCAGTAGATGTCGCATTCCATCGCATAGCACTTCAGGCCCATCGCATACTTCAACGACGTTCGGGAATTGTCCGGGGCGCCGCATTCGGAAGAACCTCCGCGATGCGCTACAATCTTGTTCGTGCAAGAGGCGGGCTCTGTCGGAAGGTCTATGGTTTCGTCACCTTCATCGCCGTTCGGATCAGTTGTCGGAGTGACCGGCTTGACGGGCTCTATGTTCAGTTTGGGATTGCAACTTGTCGGCTGAAGCGCCATCAAAGTTGCCGCCAGAACTGTTGTCAAGAATTTTCCGGTCTTCATTACTGCGCCTGATTGATCGTGTAGATGACGGAACTGTTGTCCGCCACGGTAAAACGCAGGTTCGCCATTCGTTTCGCGCCTGTATTATTGGGCGAAACGGTAACCTTGATGCCTGCCACCGTGTAGGACGCATCGTCTCCGCCGTAGGTTCCGGTAAAGGTTCTGTCCAATGTTGTCGTCTCAACTGTAATCCATGACGGATTGTTGTCCACGGACACCGTCCAGGGAACTTCAAATTTCTGACCCTGATTCACGATCACGGCCGCCGTGAAACTTGTTCCGGCAGCGGATATAGTACCAGGCGCCGGCGTAACGGACACCCGCAGGGACGTCGTGTCAGCCCCGTCCATATTGAGATCCTTGTCACAGGCTGCGGCCATTCCTAAAACAAACAGGACAGGTAAAAACCATTTTAAGATATTCATTTTCATAATCTTTTTGCTTTTGAATTACTCCCAGCCTTTGATCTGATGCAGGTTCGTGTTCTTGTTGAGGGAACCCTGCGGAATCGGCCATAAAAGAATATTCGCGTTCTTTGCGCGCAGATCTCCGAACGTTTCTCCCGGAATCTCGGAGTTAGGGACATATTCCCAAATCTTTCCGGTACGGATAAGAGCCCACCAGATGACGCCTTCAGCCGGGAACTCAAGGAAATATTCCTTGACAATCGCGTTCAGGACGTCTGCCTGTGAGGTTGATGTGTACACGTTGTCCTTGCCGTAGGCGCGTTTTGCAATCAGGTTCAGAGACGTCAATGCCTCGGAATACTTTCCCTGGTAGTACTTGAGTTCAGCGTGCATCATCACCGCAAGCGCATAGCGGCTGTAGAGAAGATCGTTGTCGAAGACGACGGTGCTTCCGCCCATATCGCCGAGGAGCTTGTTGCACCAGCTGATTTCGCCACCGTCAGCCCCGTAGTTGCCGACACTCAGGTTCGTGTCAACCCGCTTGTCCCCGGCGGCCTTGCTTGCCAGCAGCAGATCGTGGAAGTCCTTTGAATAGTGCCACCATTGCGTGGATGAAATCGGGACAGGATTCTGGCGATACGTGCTCTTGATACCATTGGATGTGTGGCAAAAGAACACTTGATAACCGGCGGTGCTGGTTGATGTATTGTTTATCGCGAAGATCACTTCGGCATTTTTGCGGTTGTTGCGGTCGAAGATCTTGGAATAGTCGCTCAGAAGCTTGAGGTCGGATATCCCGATCGCGTTAAGCGCAGTTTCCGCCAGAGCAAGGTATGAGTCCCCTCCGTTCCTTACGGAATACATCCAGAGGGCGTATTCTGCCTTCAGCATATTCAAGGCATCCTTTGTTCCGAAATACTTGTCGCTGCCCAGAACATCACCGCAAGCCTCACAAGCCGCGATATCTTTGCCGATCTGCTCATAGACGGCTTCCGGCGCCGCTTGGAAAGGATAGGTTTCCTCCTGGCTTGTTCCTTCTACGGGAAGCAGGTTCAAGGGAACTTCGCCCCAAAGGCGCACCACATAGAAATACACGAACGCCCGCGCGAAATATGCCTGCGCATTGGCCCAGTTCACCATCGCCTCCGTAGCGTTGCAACTGGAAGAATGTGCCAGCACAGCGTTCGCTTGGTCAATTGCATTGTAGGCGTTGGACCAACCGATCGTGTTGCTGGGTGTCAGCGTTTGATGACGGCAGGAAATCTTGAAATTGTCCTGCACCTTGTCTTTGAGAGACGGGCCCCACATGTAGTCTCCGAGACGGACTTCTCCGTAATAGAAGACGTTGGCTTCACTTGAAGAGAAGAAGCTTCGTACTCTCTGATAGATACCGGGAACAGACTGCTCCAAGTCAGAAGGATCCTTCCACATGTTGCTGGCCGAGAGCGCGTTATCATAGACGATATCCAGGTCGCCGTGGCAGGCCGGCAGGCAGGTCAGGCAAAGAACCGCTGTCAAGATAGATATATAAGTCTTTTTCATTGTCGCAAGAATTAGAATGTAAGCTTGATGTTGAACAGCACTTTCCTTGTTGAGGGAACTAGGTTTCCGCTGGCTCCCGCATTGTTCGTCGATGAATACATGTTCGAGCCGGAATCGGTTGAGATGCCTGTCTCAGGAGAGATGGCACCGCTTACCCTTGTAAAGTACCAAAGCGTGTTGCCGGTGATTCCCACCGTAAATTTCTTCATATGCAGGAAGTTGGCCCAACGGTCAGGCAGATCGTAGAATACGGAGGCGTCTCGCAGGCAAAGATAGTCTGCCCGCTCGATGTTCCAATCCGAGGCGCGGGAGTAGTTGCGGTTGCCGTAGTCCGCGTCATTCGGGAAGAAACGGGCCGTTGTCGCATCGTCGCCCGGCTTTCGCCAAGAATTGTTGAACAAACGGACGTCAATATTGGCATTCGAATATCCGAGCGTGTTCTGCATCATGCGTGTCTTCATGTAGTTGTAGATCGAATGTCCGAGCGCATAATCGAAATAGATATTGAATGTGAGCCGCTTCCAATTGATGGTGTTGTTGATGCCGCCGATGGAATGAGGCATTACATTGCCGATCAGGAACAGGTCGGTACCGTCAATCTGTTCCTTTCCGTCCGCTGTTTTTGCGGTTCCGTAGCGGTTGACCCATTCAAAGTCGCCTGCGTCCTTGCGTCCTTGGATGGACAGACCGTCCGAGCGACGATAACCGTGTGAGCTGTTATCATAATAAGCGGCCGCCGCCTGTTCGTCAGTCTGAAGGATACCGGCAACCTTATAGCCCCAGATGCTTCCGAGAGGTTCTCCGACAGCTGTGCCGCCGTAGCGGTAACCGCTGGCGGTAACGGTACCTCCGATGCGATAACCGAAGGTCCCGGTCGGGTTTCCGTTCATATCCAAGATTTCATACCTGTACTCTTCAGGAAGGGCGACAACCCTGTTGCGGTTGTAGGAATAGGTGAAGTCGGTTGTCCAATGGAGATCTTTCTTGTTGATGTTGACAGTGTGCAATTCGAATTCCATTCCATAAAAACGGACGCTGCCGACATTTGACTGGACGCTGGTCAATTGGGCGGTATCCGGCAATGTGATTCCGAAAATCAGGTCGTCCGTACGTTTGTTGTAGTAGTCCAGAACCATACGGATTCTGTCATTGAAGAAGCCGATGTCCAAGCCGATGTCCATCTGTGTAGTGGTCTCCCATTTCAGGTCCTTGTTTTGCATAGTGGACGGGAGAATGGTGTTGTAGCCGGCATAGGTGCCTTGGCTGAAAGCCCCCAACGGAGCGGTTCTGGAAATGCTGTTGTTGCCCGTCTGGCCATAGGAGAGACGCAACTTGAGCATATTCATTTTCTCCGTCATAGACTCGAAGAACGGCTCTTCGCTGATCAGCCAAGCGCCGGAAACCGAGGGGAAATACCCCCACTTGTTGTCGCCGAGAAAGAGAGAAGAGCCATCCGCCCTGAATGTGGCTGCAAAGACATACCTGTCCGCAAAACTGTACTGTGTGCGGGCGAAATAAGAGATCAAGGCAGTGTCATGACGCTGATTGCTCATGGACATGGTTCCGGAAGTATTGTCTCCGCCCGACGTAAGGTAGGGGATCTTGTCGGACAAGGAGCCGGTATTGCGGGCGGTAAGGTATTCATAATGCCATTTGCTCCAGTCATAGCCGGCTGTTCCCTGAAGATGATGTTTTCCGAAATACTTGTCGGCAGTCAGATAAGTGATGAACACATTACGGGTCGTCCCTGTTCGGGTCTCCGTTGTGGAACGGGTCTGTTCGATGTAGTTTGGAGTTCCATCAACTTCACCGTGAGCGTAGTAGCTTCCGCGATAGTTGTTGTCAAAGTAGGAGTATTGCGCGTTGGCGCTTAGCCAGTCTGTCACTTTCCACTTCAGGTTGATGCTGCCCATAACTTGGTTCGTGATCCGCGCGCGATCATAGAATGCGGAATAGAACTCCGCGCTTTGCTGAACCTTGTTGGTTCCGCCCGTTGCGAACGTTCCGTCAGGATATCGCCCGATGTGGGTAGGAGACATCATCAGTCCCCGGCCGATCGCTGCGAAATAATTGTCCGTGGTAGGTTGTATTTTGCCGTGAGAAAGATCGAAGGTCGTGGATGCTTCCAGATTTTTGGTTACCTTGAATGAAGTATTGCCGTGCATGGTCAGGTTTTCGTAGTTATTCATGGGCAAAATGCCCTGATCTCCCAAATAGCCGACGGACGCAGCGTATTTCAGATTTTGGTCACCGCCATTCAAGCCGACATACTGCTTCTGATACAACACATTACGGAACCACTCCTTTTGCCAGTTCTTGTTGGTGTAAATAATCGTTTTGGACGGATTCACCGGGTCTGCCATGGAGAGGTAGCCCTCCGGAACCGTTTCGCCATCATTAAGGTAACGTGTTGAATATGTAGCCGTTGAAGTGGTGTTGCCGATGCCCGGTCCGTTAAGGCCGTCGAGCACAAGAGAAGCATTGGGACCCTGGGCGGCGGCCGGGCGCACGATGGTCAAGAACTCCGTGGCATCCGCCAAATCCCAAAGACGGGAAGGGCTGGCCACACCCATCTGGGAATCAAATACAATCTGCGGCTGCTTGTAGGGATTTCCTTTCTTTGTCGTAACCACGATGACGCCGTTTGACGCGCGGGCTCCATAGATTGCGGAAGAGGCAGCGTCCTTGAAGACCTCAATTGACTCGATGTCATTGGGGTTGAGGTCGCTGATGTTACGTTCTACACCATCCACGAGGGTAAGCGCATCATTGCTTCTGTTGATGGAAGAGCCGCCGCGAATCAAGAAACGAGGCGCCTCGCCTGCGTTGTTGTTGTTGGACGTGACGCGCAGCCCCGTAACCTTTCCTTTAAGAGCTTCTCCGACGGAAGAAACCGGGGCACCCGTCAATTTTTCGCCATCCACTTTGGCAATTGCCGACGAGAGCGTCTTTCTGCTCTGTGTTCCATATCCCACCACCACGACGTCTTCGAGGAAGTTCAGGTCTTCCAGAAGCGTGCAATTGATCACGGTATTGATGCCCACCGGGATTTCCATCGGGGTGAATCCGATGAAAGAAAACTCAAGGACATCCTCGGGCAGGGCATTGATGGAGTAATGGCCGGCAGCATCCGTGCTTACGCCCCGGGCTGTCCCCTTGACAAGGACGGCTGCCCCGATCAAGGGTTCGCCGGTCCGGTCCACGACCCTTCCGGAGACATTGACCTGCTGCTTTGCATCTTGCTGCCTCGGGGCTTCCGCAGCAGCCTGCGTGACGACCAGAACCTTTCCATCTACGGAAAACTGCACATTCTGGCCGGAGAAGATCTGCGCCGCTACAGCGCTTAGTTCCTGATCTTGCGCATCGATCGAGATCACCTTTTTCAGATCGACATCGTCGGTTTTTACTGAAATCGAGTAACCTTGATTCTGTAATGCCAAGATCGCCTGCTGAACTGTGACGTTCCTCATTGTCAGCGAAATTTTCTGCGCGTTTGCTGTCAGGGAGAACGCCATCAGCACGCACAACAGAATAAAGTAATTGCTTTTTTTCATCAGCTGAAGATTGTTTTGGAGTTGTCAGTCTATATATATGGTTTTGGATTTTACGGATTCCCGGTATTTGATTTTACCTGTCTTGGCCAACACCGCTAGAATTTCATCAAGGGACTCTCCATTGATAAAGGAAGCCAGGTATCTTTGTTGAGCGATATCGGGATTTCCGATGACGAAATTGACATCGAAAACCCTTTCGAGCTGGGCGGTGATGTCGATCAGTCGCGTATTGACAAACACCAGGCGGGCATCATCGCTAAAAGATTCAGTCGGAACGTCTTCTATTGCGACGGATCCGTTGCTCCGGTCGATTCTCACCATGTCTCCCGGGGTCAGGGAAATCTTTCTGTTGTGGTCTTGATGCTTCGTATTCAAATCGATGGAACCACTGAAAAGGATGACTTCCGATTCGGAATCTTCGGGATAGGAGCGGACATTGAACAAGGTGCCGTGAACCGTTATATCCAGATCGTTTGTGGAAATTACAAAGATTTTCTCGGAATCCTTGACGACGTCCGCAAGGGCTTCTCCGCTAAGGAATATTTTCCTTGTGCTTCCGGAAAACGCTGTAGGATACATCAGCCGGCTGCCGGCGTTAAGTTTGATTGAAGATCCGTCCGGCAGGGCGACGGACAGCGTCTGGCCGTACGGGCAGTAAGTGTCCAGCCATTCCACCGGCTGCTCGCTAGGCCGGAAAAGGTTGTCAAGGAACAACGTCATGCCGGCTGTCAGCGCCGCGATGACGATCGCCGCTGCGACGTGTCGCCATATCACCCGGCCGCGCTTGCGGAAGCGATACCCTCCTTGGGTCATCATATTGAGATCACGCTTTACGGATTCGAAGGCATCTCTGATATCCTGCGGGTCGGCGCTTGCTTCAAGAACATCCCATGAAGCCAAAAGTTCTTCTTGCTTGATTTCTTGGTCGACAGGAGAATCAAACCATGAGACAAATTCTTCAGAGATATCATCGGGATAGTTCCCCGATAGGTAGGAATCGATTATCCTTCTTTGTTTCGTCATATTCGCAAAAGAATGCCCTGAAAAAATAAGTAATGCAAAAATACCGATCTTCAGGGTGAATGTAAGTGAAATGGCTGTTACATTATTATGAAATTATTGCTCAAACAGGTCAAACGATACAAATAGGATTGCATCAATAGTTCTTTATATATGACACAAAACAAGGGTCAAACACCCATCATCGCGAGGCGAATTTGTTTGAGCGCTGCCGTGAGGTGATTTTCGACGGTCTTCTTAGAAATATGGAGCGTGGCGGCGATCGTGTTGTTGTCAAGACCCTCAAACCGGCTCATCAAGAAGACCTTGCGCCGTTTTTCCGGCATCTTGAAAACAATGAGCTTGATGATGAGTTCCTGTTCTTTCGCATAATATTCCTCATCGATGGTAACGGAATAGGAACCATTCTCCTCTAATCTCATGGAACGGGTATTGCGTCGAAGGTGATTCAGGGCGCTGTTGCGGGCGATCATGTACAGGTAGCCGGAAAAATTCTTGATGCTCCCCTTGACCGGAGAGAAGGCTTCTCTGCGTTCCCAAATCTTGACAAAGGTGTCTTGCGCGATATTTTCGGCGACATCCTCTTTCTTGACGATCCGGCGGGCGAATTCCCGGACGCGAGGATAGTACATTTCAAACAGTTTTAGAAACGCGCTTTCCTTTCCTTGAGAGAAATGGTGAACCAATGTCAAGAAGTCTTCGTCCATGAGCAAAATTCAATTTCGCAAGAATAAGTGGTGTTCTCTGCGGGTATAACAAAGTTACGAATTTTTCCACGTCGGAAAAAGCAGGCCGGGCGTCCGGCCTGCATCTTGTATATATCCCGTTGATTGACTACTTTTGACGTCACCGTTTTCGGACGGACCAAGTGAGAACAATCAATCCACGACACCATGAAGCACGTAATCATTGGAGGCGTCGCCGGCGGAGCTACCGCCGCCGCCAGAATCAGGAGGGCCGATGAAAAGGCGGAGATCATACTCCTGGAAAAAGGAAAACACATTTCGTATGCCAACTGCGGCCTGCCTTATTATTTGGGCGGAATCATCGCGGACCGGGACAGACTCTTCGTCCAGACCCCGGAATCCTTCGGGCTGCAGTTCAAGGTCGACGTGCGGGTGGAGAACGAGGCCATCGCCATCGACACTGCCAATAAGGAAGTGAGGATCCGCAGGAGGGACGGGAGCGAATATGTGGAAACGTACGACAAACTGCTCCTTTCGCCCGGATCCGATCCTGTCCGGCCACCGCTGGAAGGCATTGATACGGAAGGAATCTTCACGTTGCGCAATGTGGAGGATACGGATGCCATCAAAGCCTTCATGGAAAGCCGTCCGATCCGCAGGACCGTGATTGTGGGCGGCGGTTTCATCGGCCTGGAAATGGCGGAGAATCTTCATGCGACGGGCGCGAAGGTTTCCATCATTGAAATGGCGCCGCAAGTGATGGCTCCGGTGGATTTCTCTATCGCCTCCTTCGTGCATGGTCACCTGCAGGACAAGGGCGTGGATCTTCATTTGGGCAAGGGCGTGAAGAAATTCGAGAAAACAGCCGGGGGCATCCGCATCTATTTCGGCGAAGATGAAACTCTTGACGCTGATCTGGTGCTGCTGTCCATCGGCGTGCGCCCGAATACGCAGCTGGCGCGGGATGCCGGCATCGCGCTGGGCGAGCGGGGTATTCAAGTGGACAAGTTCCTCCAGACATCCGCGCCGGAAGTTTACGCTGTTGGAGATGCCATTGAATATCCCCATCCGCTTACGGGGCAACCTTGGCTCAATTTTCTGGCGGGACCGGCGAATCGTCAGGCGAGAATCGTCGCCGACAACATGGTTTTCGGCAACCGGACGGAATACGAAGGTTCCATCGGCACCTCCATCGCGAAGGTATTCGACCTCATCGTCGGCGCCACAGGTCTTGCAGCGAAACGCCTTAAACAGTTGAACATTCCCTACCGTACCGTCACTACCGTCAGCGCGGCGCACGCGAGCTACTATCCCAAGGCCTTTCCCCTTACCCTGAAGATTGTTTTCGACCCGGAGACCGGCAAACTGTACGGCGGCCAGTGTGTGGGTTTGGACGGGGTGGACAAGCGAATCGACCAGCTGGCCATCTTCATCAAGCGCGGAGGCACGGTGCAGGATCTCTGTTCGCTGGAGCAGGCCTACGCCCCGCCTTTCTCTTCCGCCAAGGATCCCTTGGCCATCGCCGGTTACGCCGCCTCCAATGTGGTGAACGGCTCCATGCCCGTGGTGACTTGGCGGGAGCTGCGAGAGAAATGTAAAGAAGACGTCTTCCTGCTGGATGTCCGTACACCCGAAGAGTATGCCCTTGGCTCCATCGAGGGATCGGTGAACATCCCGTTGGATGAACTGCGGGAGCATCTCGACGAACTTCCCCGGGACAAAGAAATCGTGATTTACTGCTCCATCGGATTGCGCGGCTACGTAGGGCTGAGAATCCTCAAAGGCCATGGATTCGAACAGGTGTACAACCTCACGGGCGGCCTCAAGCTCTGGGAGTCGGCCACCGCTTCGCCATCTGACCCGGCCGCTCCCGCGCGGGTCGTTTCCATGCCGTTCGCCTCGCGGCCGGCATCCGCGCTCAATGCCGGGGTCATCCGCGTGGATGCCTGCGGTCTGCAATGTCCCGGCCCCATTCTTAAACTTAAACAGGCGATCGATAAGGCGGAGGTCGGAGACCGGGTGGAGGTCATTTCCTCGGATCCCGGTTTCTTGCGGGACGCCCCGGCCTGGAGCGCGAGCACGGGCCACCCCCTGCTTTCCTGTACTTCTGAAAACGGCGAAATCAAGGCCGTCTTCGAAAAAGCCGGCGCCGGCGTGCCCGTCTCGGATCGAGCTGTGCAAGGAAGCAAAAACAAGACCTTCATCATGTTCAGCGACGATCTGGACCGCGCCATCGCTACCTTTGTCTTGGCGAACGGAGCGGCGGCCACCGGTCACAAAGTTTCGATCTTCTTTACTTTCTGGGGGCTGAATGTGATCAAGAAGGTGAAGAAGCCTGCGGTGAAGAAAGACTTCTTCGGAAAGATGTTCGGATGCATGCTTCCTTCCAGTTCCAAGAAGCTGCGTCTTTCCCGGATGAGCATGTTGGGGGCAGGGGACAAGATGATGCGGTTCCTGATGAAAAAGAAGAACATCAACTCCCTGGAAGAACTCCGGGACCAAGCGCTCGCAGGCGGTGTCGAGTTCATCGCCTGCCAGATGTCGATGGATATGATGGGCATCGCCAAGGAAGAACTCTTGGACGGCGTGGAGATCGGCGGAGTGGCCACCTACATGAACCGCGCGGAAAACGCCGTAGTGAATCTGTTCATTTGATCAATATGCAGAAAGAAACATTCAGCGACATCGGCAAGGTGGCGGCGATCGACCGCTTGTTCGAACATTCCGGATACTCTCCAGCCGCTTCTCCGTCTTTCGAGCCGGAGAACGGCAGCGCGGCCCGGCTCGCTTCCCGTTTGCTCCAGGAAGGGTTGGATTTCGATCTGACCTATTTCCCGTTGAAGCATCTGGGCTACAAGACTGTCGTGGCCGTGACCGGGGAACTGTTCGCCGCGCTGGCGCATCCGCGTGCCCTTTCCGTCCGAATCGGCATCTCCGCAAAATTCAACTTCCCTTCCGTTCAGGAACTTTGGGAAGGGATGGTCGCTGCTGCCAAGGAATATGCCTATACAGAGATCGACTTGGATCTGCTTCCTTGCGCCAATGGACTGAGCGTCAGCATATCCGCTGTCGGCGAGGAACTTTTGCTCACCCGGAAACGACTTCCGAAGCCCAAGAGTATGGATCTCCTCTGCGTGTCCGGCAGCCTCGGCGCCGCCTTTCTCGGCATGCAGGTCTTGGAGCGGGAGAAGAAGAAGTTTGTTTTGGAAGGGTTTCAGCCTGACTTGGAGAAGTACAAGATGCTGGTCGGAAGTTATCTGAAGCCCGAACTGCCCGCCGGAATTTTGACCCATTTGGAGGACTCCGAGATCTATCCCTCGCTCGGTGTTCTGGTCACCCACGGGTTGTCCGACGCCGTCAAGCGGCTCACATCGGCTTCCGGACTCGGCGCGAAAGTCTATGCCGACAAGATTCCTTTCGAAGGGAATACCTTCGCGCTCGGCAAGGAACTGAACATCGACCCGATTTCCGCGGCGATGAACGGAGGGGATGATTTCCGCCTCCTGTTTGCCGTTCCGATCCTGCACGCCGAGAAATTCCGTCGCGACTTCCAGACCTTCGATGTGATCGGCCATTTGGCCCAACCCGCGGTCGGCTCCGTGCTCGTCACCCCCGACGGCGCCGAGCTCCCCCTCCGCGCCCAAGGCTGGCCTGACCCGGATCCCGGCACCCCGTGACCGGAACGTATTCATTTTCAGAAAAATAAATGTTTTCACCCTTCCCATTTCTACTAGGGTGAAAACAACCAAATCGTTGTCGGTTAATTTATTCTGGTCACGGAAGAAAATCGCCCGGGGCCTTCTTGAGGTGGAGGAACTTCCGGACCTGCTCGGGTGTTGCAGTGGTCTCGCACAACAGTTCGCCCGTCAATGCAATCTTCTGTCCGAACGACATCGTGAGGACATCTTTGATTTCGCCCCCATGTGCCGCCACCTTACGCAACATCTCCTTGTAGGCTTCGTGCGAATCCACATTGTACTCCTCCTTGATCTCATATTCGTGACCATTGTTGGCGTTGATCGCCACAAGCATATTTCGGTAGTTGCCATAGAAACTGATCAGCAAATCGTAGTCTATGGGTGAATATCGGCTCAGGATGTAGTCGATCAGCTGTTCTCGCTCTTTTCGCGCAAGTCCCCTGAACATCCTTTTCAAATGCTTGTAACCAAGCGGTTCTTCTCTTTCAAGACAGCGGTCCACTTGATTCAGATTCGACCGGAGCTGTCGCGAGGCTTTTCTGAGCACGATTTTGTCTGAATAGGGATGATCGCACGTTGCGTAGGCAATTAGATTCCAGCGGTAGTCCTCGCATCGGGCAACCAATTTCTTTTCCGGAGCATTGTTGGCGAGATAGGCAATGCAGGCGCGCTTTTCCTTGTCGATCTTTTTGATGGAACTGCCGAAGCGTGGACTGAACAACGGCCCCTTCCGTCCGCAGTCTTCATTGTATGCCAGGACAAATTCCGAGGTTGTTCTCCCCACGAAACGGCATAATTGATCCAGTGTTTTCTGAAGTGTCAAGATGTGAATATGGTCGAACATCGGACAGATCAGCAGCACCGTGATGCCGTACTTGCGAGCGTTGACGGACAATCGGGTGATGTACGCAAGCAGGTCGTACAATGTGTAAAAGATAACCGCTCCGTCAAGGGTTTTCTGGTAGATGTGGATGGCTGCACTTGGATTGAACTTTCGCTTCTTCTGCATAATCTCCCGCCTCGAAAAGTCTGGTTCATAGTTCTGAGGTTATTCAAAAATATTGAATATGCGCGAAATTCCCAAAAGGGTACGTTCAAAAATTTGGATTTTTTTCGAATGATTTTTCCGTGACCGGAATTGTTTTATTATCAGTCGATAGCATAAAATCACCCTGGTCGATTCGGCCAGGGTGAAAATATTTAATTTATTACTAATGAATACGTTATGGTCACGCATCAACCATCAACGCCCGGGGCAATAGGCACAATGCGGGAGATTGGTCGGATCTATCTGAGCTGGAAGATGACGGGGAACGTGTATGTCACTTTGACGGCGCGGTCTCTCTGCCTTCCGGGCTCCCACTTTGGTGACAGGGATACGACCCGTACCGCTTCCTTGTCCAGCGACGGATCGACTCCCCGGAGGACCTTTATGTTGGAGACGGATCCGTCGGGGTTTACGGTGAACTGGAGGGTTACGCGTCCCTGTACCCCGTTCTCCTTCGCGATCTCCGGATACTCGAGCCTGGAGTTTACCCATTTCGAGAACTCGTTTGCGTCTCCGCCCATGAAGGAGGGTTTCTGCTCCACGAGCTGGAAGGGTATCGCCTCCTCCTCGACGGCTTCTTCCTCCACCTCCTGCACGTAGTCCATGATCTCTACTCCGAGGCTTGCGTCGTCGTCGAAGCTGATGAAGCTGGTTTCGACCTCGATGTTGTCATCCACGATGTCGATCTGGTCGGAGAGTACCGGGATCTTTGGTGTTTCCGGCGGCGGTGGCAGTTCCTCCTGCGTGATGGGGACCATGTCTTCTACTTCTACGACCTGGGTTCCGGTCTGTAGGGTCGCTACGGTTTTCTCCTGGGTTCCGTATGAAAACGCCCCCCAGACTGCGAGCAGCGCGATTACCAGGCCTATCTCCGTGAAGAGCAGGCGCCTGTTCTCAAGATCCGCTTTCGGTGTTTTCTTGATTTCCATATTCGTTTAACTTAAGGTTCGACAATTCCTGAAGGGATTCCGTGCCTTCGTTCGGCAAGAAGGAGGACCATCCTCCGGGGCTGATACAAAGATACGGAGAGAAAACCCGGAAAACGAATTTCCGGGTCTGCAAAAACTCTCGCGATAATGATATATGGATTTGATACAAAACTAGTTATCGAGGCATTCGAGAAAGAAATCTCGCAGGGTCGATTTTGACTCGGAAATCCGCCCTTTCAGCCGGTACAGCCGGTTGTACACCACACTCTTTTCCATCCGCAGCAAAGTGGAGATGGTCGTGCTCGAAAACCCTGCGGCGGTAAAACCATACAGCAGGTAGTCTTCCGTTTTCCAGGCAGGGAATTCGGCGCGTAGTTTGGTCATCACCCCGTTCAGATTCCGGTCCAGCATCATATCCAAGCCCTGCTGGGTCTTCGGATCCGACCGCAATCCTTCCACGATGTCTTTCACTTCCTGCAGGATCTTCGGCTGCAGGTTTCCGGTACCTTCGTAGACGTAGTACTGTTCGCAGAGCCGCTCCAGCGCATCGAATTTTGAAAGCGCCAGATGCTTCTCCGAGGGAAGTCGTTTCCGGGACGAAGAGAGTTTGTCTTGCAGGTCTTCCGCGATGCTCATGTATTTTTCTGTTTCCGCTCTTTCTTCTTCCAGGCGCCTCTGCTGCCGGTTTCTGTAGGAGAGGTAGACTGCCGAAACGGCTGCCAGCATCAGCAGCGCGCCCAGTCCGAGGATCCAGAGCCGCATCCGGGCGATCCGCAGTTTTTCAGCCTGCGCAAGGGATTGACCTTGAATATATTCTTTCTGTGCGGAAACCACCGCTTCCTGCATGGCAAGCGCCTGGGTGCGATTGCCATATTCCATGACCTTTTCCAGGGCAGCCAGAGCCTCTGCGGCGCGCCCCGAACGCGAAGCGATTTGATAGTTTCGGAAGGCGACAGTGGCCTTTTCGTCTTCCAGTTCCGCGGAGGCGCGCGCTTCCGCAAGCCATTTCGCCGCTTCCGCAGTTTGCCCGATCAAAGAGTAGGAATAGGCCAAAATGCCTTTGTCGGCGCTGGAAAGGGGGTAGCGGAGATTGTCGGTCGCCCGGCTCAACATCTCGATGGCAAGGACAGGGTTCAAGGTGTCCTTTGAAACGGATAGATCGGCATAGGCTTCCAGGCAATGTGCCTCCAGAAGGGTGTCTTTGCGTTCGTGGGCGTCGTAGAGGATGCTCTTGAACAGATCCTCCGCTTGCCTGTGATTTCCAAGTCCGGCGTGCGCGATACCGATTTCAAGCAGGGCCCGTTGGGATTCGTTTTCCCTCCCGACTGCCTTGAAAGCTTGCGCGGAAAGGCCCAAATAGCGGATTTCGTCGGTGGTGTTCCAGGTGGCGTTGCAAGTGTGGGCCATGTCCCGTGTGATCCGTGCGATGGAAAGCGTGTCGGAGGCGGTCCGGGCATATTCCAACGCGCGGGTGTAGGTAACGATGGCAGCGGCATAGCGGCCCGAATTGAACTGATTCCGTCCCAGGCAGAACAGCGCCCGGCTCTTGGCGGAAGGATCGCCGTGCCGTTCAAACCAGTCGGCAAATTTCTCTACTTCGCTGTCATCCAAGGTGTTTACATATCCCATCTCCGTCTCCATCCCCTCCAGTACGGAATTCATCCGCTCCGCGATCCCGGGCCGGTCGCAGGATACGAGCAGGAGGGCAAGCAGGAGGAGGGCGGCTTTCTTGCTGTTCATATTCATCGGGGTTATTCTTTGCAAGTTACGAATTTCCCGAAAAAATTGCTATATTTGCACCCAACGATCGATGAGACGTTACTGATGACCAACTGCAATCCGGACAGAAAGGCGCCCTTTCCCGGGTATGAATCCCGTCCTCTCTTCAGGGGCGGAGTTTAGGCTTTCTCCGAAACCATCAATATTTATCTTTTAATATATTATAGACATGAAAAAAAAATTTTTCCCGATGTTGTGCGCAGCCGTCGCTGCCTTGGCGCTCGCCGCCGCTTTTTCGTCCTGCAAGAAGGATGATCCCGTGCAGGAAGAGACGCTTGACTTTTCTAAACTTGTATTAGCCGGTACGCAATGGAAGGTCCTTTCGTACTCGGCTACGCTGAGCAGCGGTTATGGTATGTGGTCACATGGCGGAGACGAAGAAATATCGGACATGCTTCGCAAAAACGATCCCGTCACCCTCAAATTCGGCACCAATGGAATCTGCTCCATCGTCGAAGAGGGGCAGATTTCCGCTCCCTATTCCTGGGATGCTTCCAACTCCTGGTTGGAGATCGGCTGGGAAGAGGGTTTCGAGAACGGCGCCGCTGTTACATTCAAGGTCGAGGGCAACTATGTGTTTATGGAATGGGATTCGGACGTGCGCGGAGCCCTTCCTACCGTTCTGATCAAAGCTTACATCGAAAAATCGAAGCTCACGTTCAAATAGACGCGAACAACTCTTATTCGAAGAGCCCCGGGAAATCTTCCCGAGGCTCTTTTGCATTCTTCTCTGGGGCGGAGGAGGTTATTTTTCACGGAAGTTCATCGCATGTGGCGGTAGAGTTGCAGGGCGATGAGGCGGCGTTTGAGGTCGCTTCCCCAGGCATATTCCCCGACATCGATGGAGTCGAGGAAGTAAAGATCCGCGCCCTTGAATATGGTCGATTGGGCGCGGGTGCGGATGGCGAGAACCTTGTCGATGGACTCCTTCGGGATGATTAAATGGCAGGGGATGATTCCGGAAATAGGGTTGCGAGCCACTGCATGGGCCACCGCCCGCACGCCGGAAGGATTGTCGCAGAGTTTCGCCAGCTGGCTGTAGCTCAGCAATTTGACCCCGTCCTCGGGAAGCCGGGGCGTCCCGTCGCTCTTATGTGTCAAAAGGTAGAGCTGCCGCCAGACCTTCAACTGGAAGGCCGTCCCGAACAGCTTCAGGTCTTCCCAGCGCGTGCGCATCGATAGATCCATCAGTTCCAAGGTGCCGATCTTCTCGGTTCCAACTTCAGAAACCGTCTCCGGAGGCAATTCCGAGACAATTTGCGCGACTTTTGCGAAAAGTCCGTAGTCCGTCGACACGGCAGCGATTTTTCCGTTCACCCGTGTCACGATCCATTGAGCAGGGTCCGGTTTCATAATCTTTGCAATTCAATCACTGCAAGATACGAAAAATGTGTCATTTCACATACAATCGATTTTAATTTGTATTTCTTGTGTTTTACCCGGAAAGATTTGTATATTTACACGAAACAGGTTCTAATAATGTGTATTATATCACATAATCGGAACATAATATGTGAAAAAGTATGGAACTAAAACGGGATATTCTGGATGTTTTCAAGGTTTGGAAAGATCAAGAAAACCGCAAGCCGATTCTGCTGCAAGGCGCGCGGCAGATCGGAAAGTCTTGGGCGATGGAACAATTCGGGCGGACTTGTTTCTTCCATTGGGCCAGATTTGATTTTGCGGAAACAACTGAACTGGCAAGTGTTTTCGAGGGAACGAAAGATCCCGAAAGGATTGTGAAGGAACTTTCGCTCTTTACTTCACAACCTCTCATTCCCGGGAAAACCCTGATTATCTTTGACGAAGTTCAGGAATGCGAAGGAGCGCTCAACAGTCTGAAGTACTTCTGCGAGCGGGCGCCGGAGTACCACATAATCGCCGCGGGCTCATTGCTTGGCATCGCGGTGAAACGTAAAAAGATGACCGTTCCGGTCGGAAAGGTAGATATTATGCGGATGCGCCCGCTTACATTCAGGGAATTCTTGCGCGCGGCGGATGAAACCACTTTTGAATGGGTGGAACGGATGGACAAGGCCCGATTCGAGAAATTGCCCGAAATCATGTTGAGCCGCCTAAAGCTGGAATACAAGCGATACCTCGTCAGCGGAGGCATGCCGGAGGCGGTCAAGGCGCTGCTTGAAAATAAAGGGATGGATGCTGTGGACAAGGTACTGCAGGATATTTTGGACTTGTATGACATTGACTTTTCCAAGTATGCGGAACCCAGAGAAATACCTCGGATCAGAGCGGTCTGGCATTCGCTCCCGTCTCAGTTGGCCAAGGAGAACCGCAAATTCCTGTATAAAGTGGTAAAGACCGGGGCCCGGGCAAGGGAGTATGAAAATGCGGTGCTGTGGCTGAATGAAGCAGGGATGGTACATCAGATTTTCCGGATTACGAAACCGGCTTTCCCGTTGAGCGCCTACGTCGATACGACCGCCTTCAAGATATATGCGTGTGATTGCGGCCTGTTGCGAAGGCTTGCCAGGTTGTCACCGGAAGTCATCTTGAGTGAAAACAGCATTTATTACACGGAATTCAAAGGCGCGCTAGCCGAGAATGCTGTCTTGCAAGGATTGATCGGCCAGTTCTACGACATTCCGTATTATTGGACGTCAGAAGGAAAGGCGGAGGTGGAATTCATCGTGGAGAAGGGCAAGGAGATCTTGCCAATCGAAGTCAAGGCTGAAGATAATGACGGCGGGAAGAGCCTGAGCGTCTATAACGAGAAATTCAAGCCGGCGCACAGAATCCGTTGCTCCGGCAAAAACCTGCAATATAACGACGGCCTATTCAGTTGTCCCAATCCGCTCGTTCCTTGGCTTGCGCAATTCGATCTCCCTTAATTCCGGTGAGCCACGAGCCACAATTCAAAGGGGAGCCCGCCGTCAGTCGTTGTTTATCTGCGTGATGTCGACTTTGTCGCGTTCCGAGTCTCCGATGAGCCATTCCGCGAAATAGTCCGCCATCCGCCAGAAGAAATATTCGTTCATGTCGCCGAAGCCGTGGCGCTGCCCCGGGAGGAGCAGCATGTCGAATCGCTTGTTGGCGCGGATGAGGGCGTCCACGACCCGGATCGTGTTGGCCGGATGGACATTGTTGTCGATGTCGCCGTGGACGAGCATCAGGTGCCCCTTGAGGTTTTTCGCCAGTTCCTGATTGGTGTCGATGTGATAGACGAAAGTCGTGTCCCCTTTGTCGATTTTCTCCAGGATGCCGTGGTGCTGCTCGCTCCACCAGCGGTTGTAGATGCTGTTGTCGTGGTTGCCGGCGCAGGACACCGCCACCTTGAAGAAATCCGGGTAGGTCAGAATGGCCGCCGTGCTCATGAAGCCGCCTCCCGAATGTCCGTGGATGCCCACGCGGTCCGGATCAATGAACGGATGCCGCGCGCCCAGTTGCTGGATGGCATATTTCTGATCCTCCAGTCCGTAGTCCCGTAGATTGCCGTAGCCGTAGTTGTGGTACCACTTCGAACGGTTCGGGTGTCCGCCTCGGTTGCCCACCGTGATCACGATCATGCCCAGTTGGGCGAGGCGGTCGGTCCGGGTAAAGCCCTTGCTCCAGGAAATGTTGTTGGCTTCCACCTGCGGCCCCGGATAGACATAGTCGCAGATCGGATAGATCTTGGTGGAATCGAAGTCGTAGGGCTTGTACATCGCTCCGTAGAGATCGGTCACCCCGTCCGCGGCCTTCACTTTGAACCGTTCGGGGAACCGGTAGCCCGCATCGAAGAGAAGGCTGAGGTCGGCTGCTTCCAGATCCAGGATCTTTTTCCCGTTCAGGCTGAACAGCGCGACCGCAGGCGCGCAGTCCACGCGGGAATAGTTGGCCACGAAATACCGGGCATCGTCGCTGGCAGTGGAAAGCACATCCATATCCGCCATATCCAGCTGCTGCAGGGGTCCTCCGTTGAGGTTGACCCGGTAGGTGTGCATCTGGTAAGGATTTTCGTCCTTGTTGACACCGCAGGCGCTGAACAGAACCGTCCCGCTGGCTTCTTCTACGCCTAGGACGTCTTCCACATGGAAGGCTCCTTCCGTCAGGTTCCGCACCAATGTCCCGTCCCGGTTGTACAGGTAGAGATTCGCCCAGCCGTTCCGTTCGGACCAGAAGATGAATTGCTCCCCATTCTTGATGAGGAACGGCGTCCGGCTTTCCACGTAGGTTCTTTCCCGTTCCGACACGATGGTTTTTGTGGTATCTCCGTCGACGGAAACGTAGCAGAGGTCAAGTCGCTTAAGATCCCGGCTCGTACGGTACAGGTAAAAGCCCTTTTCGTCTCCCAGCCACTTGCTCGGCCGGAAATCCAGATATCGGTCGGCTCCGAGGATCCTGGCGCGTTGCAAGCTGAGGTCCTGGTCCTTGAAGGCATGCGAGCGGATCGAGCGGGCAGTCGCCTCGGTGCCGTCGTCAGCGATGGAGAACAGGTATAGATGTCCTTTCGGGCCCGGTTCCCCCGGCATTTGGTACTTGTACGTTTCAAGCGTCGGGCGCGGACGGCTCACCGAGTTGATGACCCAGAAGTCTTTGAGGTTGCGCGTATCCCATTTGACCGTCGCGAAATGTCTTCCGTCGGGGGACCAGACCAGATCTCCCGGGCTGTGCCGCTTGGTAGAGTCGGTTTCCGTGTCTCCGGTATAGCTGTCGTAGCCGTAGCCGAACTGCCGAATGCCGTCGGTCGTGAGCGGATGCTCGATAAGCGTGCTGTCTTTTTCGTCTTTCGCCGCTTTGCGGAGATTTGTGGAATCCATACACCAGAGATTGGAATTCTTCGCATAGATTCCCAGTTTCCCGTCGGGGGATACGTTTGCCCAGGAAGGGTATTTCTCAACTTCTTTGGCAGTCGTGTCCAACTGTCGGGAGGCGATGTCGTAGGTGAAATACGTGGTGTCCCGGTCTTCTTTGAGTCCTGAGATGATGTTGAAGGTGAAGGTTTTGTCTTCCTTCAGTTTCAGCCCCCGGAAGGGAATATGCTGGGCATCGAACGGATAGCGCACCATTTCGGTGATCCGCATGGCGAGCTTCTCCATATCGAAAACCTCGGTCTTGCTGCCCTTATCCGGGTCCACAATGTAATATCGGCTCCCGGCCGATGTCTTCCACTCATACCAGAAGCGGTTGCCGGATTTGAACCAGTTGGGCCGCATCGTGGTGGAAAATACCATCTGATTGACTTTTTTGGCAGAGAATCGCTCTGCCAGCGCGTAATTGGCCTTACGAACCGGCTCCCGCTGTACCGTGCCGGACACGGGAGGGTTCTGTGCGCAGAGCGCTACGCTGCTCACCAACGCAGCAAGAAAGAAAATCGCTTTTTTCATATTTGTCTGAATATTTTGTAAAGATAGGCAACTTGCGCGAAAAACCTTGCGTTCGCCTCTCATCTTCGAGAAGGTTTCCACCCGACGCTTGTCACGAGTATAAATCGATTAACGAATATATTTTTCCATTTAATCCTTAATTAACCCTTATTATAATCATTACTTGGTATCTTTAAAGCAAATAACAACATTAAAACGGATGATTCTCTCAAAGAAAATTGCTTTAGCCGCTTGCTTGGCTATCTTTCCCATCGGCCTGTATGCTGTTTCAACGGATTGTGACCCTGTTGATTATGTGAGCACGCTTGTCGGCACCATGTCTAAACACGCCCTGTCAACAGGCAACACGTACCCGGCTGTGGCAATGCCTTGGGGCGCCCATTTTTGGACTCCGCAGACGGGAAGGAACGGGGACGGATGGATTTATACCTACACCGCAGACAAGATCCGCGGAATCAAGATGACACACCAGCCGAGTCCGTGGATAAACGACTACGGACAGTTCAGCCTGATGCCGGTCACCACAGGTCCCGTCTTTGACGAAGAGGCCAGAGCAAGTTGGTTTTCACACAAGACAGAGTGCGCCAAACCGTATTTCTACAGCGTTTACCTTGCCGAACACGACACCTTCCTGGAACTTGTTCCGACCGAGCGCTCCGCGATGTTCCGGATCACGTATCCTGAAAGGGACACTTCCTATCTGGTCGTGGATGCCTTTGACGGCGGCTCGTCCGTCCTGGTGTCCGGAAACAGGATAACCGGATGTTCGGTCCAGAACAGCGGCGGCGCGGCCAAAGGGTTCAACCTGTGGTTTGCCATCGAGTCGGATACGCCCTTCGATTTCGTAAAAACCATCGACGGAGACCATTCCTACGCCCTTGTAGGCTTCAAAACCCGAAAGGGCCAGCAGGTCAGCCTGAAAGTTGCCGCTTCCTTTGTCAGTGTCGAACAAGCTCTCGTCAACTTGGATGAACTGGCCGGAAAATCTTTCGAACAGTTGGCCGACCAGGGGCGTTCCCGCTGGAATGAACTCTTGGGGCGAATCCAAATCGAAGACGGAAACATCGACAATCTGAGGACCTTTTACTCCTGTCTCTACAGGAGCATTCTCTTCCCGAGGGATATTTCTGAGATTACCTCCGACGGCAAGAGAATACATCGCAGCCCGTACGATGGGCAGATTCACGAAGGCTACATGTTTACCGACACCGGTTTTTGGGATACTTTCAGAAGTCTCTTCGGTCTCCTTGCCCTCGTCTATCCTGACCAGGCTTCCAAGATTCAAGAAGGCCTTGTGAACACGTATCTCCAAAGCGGATTTCTTCCGGAGTGGGCTTCTCCGGGGCATCGCAACTGCATGATCGGCACCAACAGCGCCTCCGTGGTCGCCGAGGCATGGCTCAAGGGCATCAGAGGCTACGACATCGATGTTCTTTGGGAGGCGGTCTGCCATGGGGCGCATAATGTCCATCCTGACTGTCCGTCGACGGGAAGACTTGGCTGGGAGTATTATAACAGCCTCGGTTATGTTCCTTGTGATGTCGGGATAAACGAGAGCGCGGCAAGGACGCTTGAATATGCTTATAACGATTGGTGCATCTGGAAACTTGGAAAAGCCTTGGGCAAGCCCCAAGAGGCGATCGCCCCTTACGGGAAGGCGGCTTTCAACTACAAGAATCTCTATCGACCGGAATTTTCGCTTATGAGCGGAAGGAAGGCCGAAGGGGATTTTTCCGACAACTTCAACCAGTACAAGTGGGGAGGGGATTTCACGGAAGGGAATGCCCTGCAGTACACGTGGTCTGTTTTTCACGATCCGGAAGGCCTCTCGTCCCTGATGGGGGGAAAGGAAAAACTTGCCGCGGGAATTGACCGTATGTTGGAACTGCCCCCCTTGTACGATGAGAGTTACTATGGACGTGTGATCCATGAGATTCGCGAGATGCAGATCATGAATATGGGGAACTATGCCCACGGCAACCAACCGGTCCAGCACGCGCTTTATTTGTACGATTGGTGTGGACAACCTTGGAAAACGCAGAGGCATGTCCGGGAAGTGATGGAACGACTCTACAAACCTACTCCGGACGGTTATTGCGGAGACGAGGACAACGGACAAACTTCTGCTTGGTATGTGTTCTCGGCTCTTGGCTTCTATCCTGTCTGTCCGGCATCGTGCGAGTACGCCATCGGTTCTCCGCTCTTCCGGAAGGCTACGGTCAACCTGCCTTCGGGGAAGAAAATCGTCATCACGACTTCGGGCAATACCCCTGACAATGTCTACGTCAAAAAACTGAGGTTAAACGGACGCGCGTACTCCAAAAATTACCTGACCCACGAGCAACTCGTCTCGGGAGCCAGGATCAAAGTAAGGATGTCGGCCGAACCTTGTTACGAACGCGGTATCCGGGAAGAGGACCTCCCCTATTCATATTCAAACGAATGACACGATTTCCAATCTCTACAATCAATACTATGGCTTCACCGGAAAACAGAAAAGGGATCATCTCAGTGGGAAACTGGGTGGTCGATTCCATCAAATTCATAGATGTCTATCCCGCCAAGGGAAACCTCACGTCAATCAGCAAGGTTGACGAGGGACTTGGCGGATGTGCTCACAATGTACTTGTTGATCTTGCCCGTCTCCAGAGCGGTCTTCCGCTTTACGCCGGAGGATGCATCGGAGACGACGATTATGGGAAGATGTGCCTGGAGGCCTGCCGCGAGAACGGAATTGATGCTTCCAACCTTCGCGTCCTCAAGGGTGAGGCCACTTCGTACACCGATGTAATGACGGAGATCGGGGGAGATGCCGCCCGTACTTTCTTTCACTATCGTGGCGCGAACGCGCGCCTCGGGGTCGAACACGTGCTCTCTTGCAATTGTTCCGCGAGAATTTTCCATCTCGGCTACCTCCTTCTCCTGGATGAGCTGGACAAAGCGGATCCTGAATATGGAGTAGCCGCCGCCCGCGCGCTCTCCGGCCTTCAGAAGATGGGTTATAAGACCTCGGTCGACATCGTTTCTGAAGAAGGAGATCGCTACCGCAAAGTCATTCTTCCCTGTCTCAAGTATATAGATTATTTGATTATCAATGAAGTAGAGTTAGGAGGTTGCATCGGCAGACCCCTGCGTGACACGGACGGAATCATTCTGGAAGAAGAGGTGAAGAAAGGGTCTAGGGAATTGCTTGATGCAGGAGTGGGGAGCCTGGTTGTCATCCATTATCCCGAAGGTTGTGTCGCGGCATCGAAGGACGGCCGTGTCATCGCCGCCCCTTCATTCACCTTGTCCCGCGATGAGATCGTCTCCACGGTCGGAGCGGGAGATGCTTTCTGCGCAGGAGCCCTGTATGCGATTCACGAAGGTTATGAACTGGAAGAGATGCTCAAGTTTGCCTCGGCAAGCGCCAGATTCAACCTGTTCAGTGCCACCAGTACCGGCGGCGCGCCCACACTCAAGACAATTAAAAATTACTACCAAAACCAATAGCAATCCTATGAAAAGATCAGAAATCAATGCGATCATTCGCGAGAACAAAGAAGTTTGCCGGAAATATCACTTTATGCTTCCCGCCTGGGCTGACTGGACTCCAAAGGATTGGGCCGGAAAGGGAGTCGAGTGCGCTGAAATCAAGAACAACTGTATGGGATGGGACATCACGGACTTCGGCAGCGGAGATTTCGCCAAGATCGGCCTTTCTCTCATTACCTTGCGCAACGGCAATCCTGCGCGGGACCGCAAACCGTATTGCGAGAAGATCATGATCGTGCGCGACGGGCAAGTCACGCCCACCCACTTCCATTGGAACAAGATGGAAGACATCATCTTCCGTGAGGGAGAAGGAGAGTTTTGCATGAAACTCTGGAATGCCGACCCCAAGACCGAAGAATGCATCCCGGACGGCATCGTCAAGATCAAGGTTGACGGTGTCGTGACCGAGTTCGAAGCCGGAAAGACTTACAGGATCAAAAAAGGGCAGAGTGTCTGCTACACGCCTTACATCTACCACACTTTCTGGGCCGAAGGCGGAACTTGCCTGATCGGCGAGGTTTCAATGGTCAACGATGACGCCACCGACAATCGCTTCCTCGAGCCGATCGGACGTTTCCCGGCGATTGAAGAAGATGTCCCTCCCGAGACCCTTCTGTGCAACGAATATCCGGAACTCGAATGATGCGAAAGGCAGTAATGTATGGCGGCGGCAACATCGGCCGCGGTTTTATAGGAGCCCTGTTCAGCCAGTCCGGCTATCACGTCACCTTTGTCGATGTGGCCGAGCCGATCGTGACAGAACTCAATGAAAGGAAATCGTACCCGATTAGAATCCTCGACGGACAAAACAAAGAAGATCTGATAATCAAGAACGTTTCGGCCGTTCACGGGAACAACCGGGAAGAGGTTGCGGCGGTGATCGCTTCTTGCGACATCATGGCGACCGCGGTCGGAGCAAGAGTTTTGAAATTTATCATGCCGAACATCGTTTCCGGCCTGCGCAAACGCTGGAGCGAAAACGACAAGCCGCTGAACATCATCATCTGCGAGAATCTCAATGATGCGAACCGTGTCGTAGAAAGAATGATCAAGGAACAGCTGACCGCTTCCGAGATCGAACGGTTTGACCGGACAGTAGGCCTTGTCGAGGCCTCCATCGGCAGGATGGTTCCGGTACAGACTGACGAGATGAAAGACGGAGAGCCGCTCAGGATCTGTACCGAGAGCTACGGTTTTCTCCCGGTAGACAAGGCGGCTTTCAAGGGAACCATTCCGGATATCAAAGGGATGGTTCCGTTCGAACCCTTCGACTTTTTCGTCAAGAGGAAACTCTTCATCCACAATATGGCCCACGCGACGACCGCCTATCTCGGTGATCTGATCGGCAAGGAATATATCTATGAAGCCATTGACAATCCGGACATCCTCCTCATCGTCCAAAATGCGATGATGGAGAGTGCCCAAGCCCTCGTCAAGCGCTACGGCGTGGACATGGACTGGATGCTCGACCACATCAACGATCTCCTCCGTCGTTTCGCCAACATTACGCTGAAGGACACTTGCGCGAGAGTCGGAGGCGATCCTGCCAGGAAATTGTCTCCTGATGACCGTCTTGCCGGGTCGATGAAACTTGCCGAGGAGGAAGGGATCTGTCCCGCCTACATAGCGGTGGGCGCCGCGGCCGGCTTGAGGCGCTATCTCAAGGAGGCAGGACTCGCCCGGAATGAGGAAGAAGCCCTCAAGGCGCTGGAAAACGTCTCCCAAATACCGAAGGATTCTGCTCTGGCCCAACTTGTCCTGGAATATTTCAGGATGATTTCAACTTCCTGCAGCATTGCCGCTCTTCGCCGCGAAGCGCAAAGAAGAAAGGCGCTTTCCTCGACGAGTATCATCTGAAAAGGGTTGCCTTGAAATGGATTCGTCCGGAGAATACGCACGATGATCACCAAGAAACCAATTCTCATTGTCATGATGCTTCTAGCGCTCTTCGCGTGTACAAAACCGGAAGAGCAGGAGAGTCCTACGCCCGATGATTCCGAGACGATCACAGATCCGACGGATCCGAACGACGATGGAGATGACCCTCCTCCAACGGAATCGGCAAGCAGGATCGAGTCAATAGAAATGTCGCTTTTTGGAGAGTCCGCCTATACGCTCACTTACAGATACGGCGATCCAGACAAGCCAAACGGGGGACGTCTGCTCGGCAACAGTTACCCTACAGGGACTCGCAAGATGGTCAATTTCGGAGAAGTTACCCCTGACGGCCTCAAAGCCACCTTCTCCGATGACGTCATCCGCACGATTTCGTTAAGCCGGAGCGGCAACATACTCTCCTATCAAGGCAGCTGGAGGGAGGCGCTCGCGATTCCTCTGCAACTCGATGACAACGGGAAACCTGCGAGTCAGATGACCACGCGGACCTTCACAACGAAGGAGTATTCCGGGACACGTACCTGCGTGAAGACATTCACCTACCGCGGCGGCAACCTTACCAAGATGAAGGTCGAAAGCGGCACTGCGGCCGAATTCACGACGACGACCACAACGGGAAAGACGACCCTGAATTATGAGTTTGAGTATTCAGACATTGATGATGAATTCAATCTCGGGGTTTTGTTCACAGACATTTCGCTCTCGGATTTCGTAATATGGTTCGTGAAGGGCTTTCCTGCCAATGCGAAGCTGCCGTCCCGCAAGACCGTGTCCGACGACTTCATCACCCTCCGAGAAGAGGAATATTCCTACCGGAAAGACGCGGACGGGCGCGTTGCCGTCATCGACAGGAAGGTCAAGTACGGAAATGTCACGATTGGTGAATACATATATTCAATCATCTACAAATGAGACAGGTGCTGAAATTCATAACAACAGTCGTGCTTTTGATGGCGATTTGTCCGAGGTGTGCAAGATCCGCGACATACTTTGACAACAAGCCAAACGAAGGGCTGAGAAAGGACATGATTGATTATGCCCGCAGTGTTCAACTGAGATACACAGGCCACCGTTTTTACACCGACCTCGAGCGCTTCGTGACGGAAGTCAATGCCGCTGCTGAAAACAAGCCGTACGCATGGATTGCGCAAACCCTCAATTTCGTTGATGAGCAATTGCTTATCTATCCTCCTACAGGAGACTCCAGCCTGAATGATGACGACAAGAAATCAGCCATGATACGCCGCCATCTTTTGGTCATCAAGGACTATCCGATGCACAGTGAAAAGGGTCAGGCGGACTTCGTTTCTGCTTATACTACCCATTACTTGCAGGCTATGCGCAAGCTTTTAGCATGGCTGGATACCCCGGCGCCCGCGCAAGGAAAGATGGAGGTCTTCAAGTTCATCAATATGGGAGTCGTCGCGCGTACAGCCAACCATTGCGTGGCCTTTGACATCTGGTGGCCAGGGACGAACTCGCAGGCTGTGCAGTTCAGTTCCAAGATTGACGCCTTGTTCACAACGCATGCGCACGGCGACCATTACGACCACAGTATTCTTGCAGCCCTGTCTGACAGGCCTGAAGCCTTTATGTTCATGGATTCCACGCTTCCGGAAATGACCGGCTTCGAAGATAAGAAGAAAGCGACTCAATATATGTGGAGCGAAGATCAAACGGAAGCGACAGATGCAGGAGGCATCAAGGTGAGAGCCATGATGGGGGCGCAAGCGCCTATTCCCTGCCTCCTCTATTGCGTGGAACTGGATGGCTTCTGTATCTGGACGGCCGGCGACAACAACGATCATGAAGCAGCGGCTAGGATGACGCGATTCACAGCGCCGGACATTGTATGTATGAACGTCGCATCACCGTGGGACATCTCCCAAAAAGCACGCGAGGCTGTAGGGGCCGACAAGACTGAAAGTTATTATCTGCTGACCCATGAGAACGAAATCAATCATGATCCGGACGGTCGTCCCGGCTATAAGTTCTTCCTTGAGCACAAGGACTACGGAGTCACGAATCCAAACAGACAAAAACAGATCCATTCCTTCCTCGCCCTCAATGTCGGGGAGCATATAACATTATCAAAGTAAGCATGAAGCGCCTGGTATCCATTATTTTAGCAACCGCACTCTCAGTATGTGCCTTCTCACAGAACATCTCTTCACCGGACCGAAAATTAAATCTCCGCGTTGACAAGAAGACCTGCACCTACAGTGTAAAATATGACGGACAACAAGTCATGGCAGGCTCAGTCGCCCAGTTGGAGCTTTACGACGGCAGTTTCGCATGGGAGGAGGGAGCAAAAGTCAAGATATCAAAGAAACGCAAGGTGCGCGAGCAGATTGACGCGACCTTCTACAAGCAGAAGTCCTTCGAATATGTCTATAATTCCATGGTACTGGATTTCAAGAACGGATTCAGCATGGAATGGAGGCTCAGCGATTGCGGACTTGCTTACAGGTTTTCCACAACCAGGGAGGGTGAAACAGTCATCAAGAACGAAACCGGAAAGTTCGCGTTCTGCGACGATGCCGTGCTTACTTCGGCAAGTCCTTTTGAAAATAATTCCAACCCTTATCGCACGTCATTTGAGAATACATACACGGATGCGCCGCTCAGCGCCGAAATGAAGAAATATGCCTTCATCCCCGTTGTCCTGACACTTCCTTCACAACTGAGAGTCGTCGTCGCCGAATCATCAGTATCTTCATATCCGGGTGCCTTCGCGCGTTCCGTTGCAGGCGAGAATACGCTTGCCATCGAATTCCCTCCTTATCCTGAAAAGGATTTCATTGCCGTAAGTTCAGGAAGCAGGAACTATCCTTGGCGTATTCTTAAATTCTCGACCGACGATCGTGACATTCCCGCAGACAACCTCGTCTATGCCCTTGCTGAACCTAGCCGCATTGAAGACATTTCATGGATAAAGCCGGGATTCAGCGCTTGGGAATGGTGGAATGATTGGCGTCTTGAAGGTGTTGGGTTCGAGAGCGGAATCAATTTCGAAACGTACAAGTATCATATTGACTATGCTGCCGAACAGGGCATCCAATACGTTCTGCTCGATGAAGGATGGGGAAAAGTCGCTCCCGGACAGAACTATCTTAAGCCAAAACCGGGCTTCGATCTCGAAGGACTTGCCCATTATGCAAAGTCCAAGGGAGTCGGCCTTATTCTGTGGTGCATGATCGACAGGCTCTCTGAAGACCCGGAGATGTATTGCGAAATGTATGGCAAGATGGAGGGCGTGGCTGGTTTCAAGCCTGATTTCCTCAACCTCTACGACCAAAAAGCAGTGGAAAGACTCGCGAGAATCGCTGAGGCTGCAGCCCGCAATCACTTGTTCATCAATGTCCATGGCGTATTCCCTCCTTCCGGATTGAACCGAACCTATCCTAACATCCTCAACATGGAGGGTGTCTGGGGCCTTGAGAACTGTCGTGATCCCAAGGACTGGAAGCGCTATATGAAGCAGGATGTGATGATTCCTTTCACGCGACTTTTCGCCGGCCCGTGCGACTATACCCCTGGAGCCCTCCACAATTACGGCACGGGCAATCCGGGACCGGAAGGCTTCATACCTGGATCCTACGGTACCAGAGCTCACCAGGTAGCGCTTTTCGGGGTCTATGAGATGCCATTGTCCGTGGTCTGCGATTCTCCTACAGACTACGAGGCGGATGTGGAGACCGTCTCTTTCATCACCGCATGTCCGCGTGAATTTGACGAATCCAGGGTGCTCGAAGCAAAGATGGGCGAATATATTACCGTGGCTCGCAGAAGCGGAGACAAATGGGTGGTTTCAGGTATCACGGGAATTGATGCCCGCGACACCGAAGTTGACTTCAGTTTCCTCGGCGAAGGCGAATGGGATGCTGTAGCCTTTGAAGATGTCGAAGGGGCGGCGCCCACAGACTACAAGATCGAACGCTTCACGGTTCGTTCGACAGATAAGAAGTCCTTTCGGCTTGTACAGGGCGGCGGTTTCGCCATAAGGCTTCAAAAAGCCACCAAGTTGGGTTATGTCAACCTTTTCATGGGAACCGCCGGTGACCATGGTCAGGTTTCCCCTGCCGCGCAGGTACCTTTCGGGCTTATATCGGTCTGCCCGGATGCAGTCAAACCCCTTCATGCCGGTTATGACTATAACCAGGCCGAGATATCCGGTATTTCTGTGACCCGGATCAATGGTGTCGGCGGAGATGGAACCGGAGGCAACCTGCGGCTACGACCGGCGGCTGTCGAAGAGAAGCTTGAAATTATAAAAGGTTCCGAGACGGCGTTTCCGGGTTACTATGAAGCTCGTCTGAACAACGGTGTCGGAATAAAACTCACAGCCACAAGGAATATTGCCGTGGAGAATTTCCAATTCTCCGGAAACGCCGCCAAAAGACTTGTTCTGGATGTCAATTCAGCCATAGATCCAAGACGCAGCGCATGCGGATGGAAGGTTCTTGACGCCAACAACATCGAAGGCTGGGCGCAGACCTCCACAACCTGCAATTTCGGAGCATATAAACTGTATTTCAGGCTCCGTACCAACAGACCTTTCACTGTCGGAAAGGTTGATGGCGACAAGGTCGAATTGATCTTCCCTGACAAGACAAGGTCGGTTGAAGCGCGTGTCGCGCTTTCCCCTGTTGACGAGGCAACGGCAGCCAAAGAACTTCAGTTCGCAGATGGGATGAGCTTCGACAAGATCCGTCGTGTTACTGCTGAAAAATGGGAGAATATCCTGTCAAGGGCTGATGTGGAAGGTAGCACTGAAGAGCAGAAAATCCTCTTCTACACAAGTATGTACAGGGTGTTTCTAAGTCCTTTCAATTCCACTTCTTCTTGCGGACAGTATCGTGGAACAGACGGGGAGCTCCATGCTGCCGACAACTGGACCTATTACAGCGGCTGGAGCATGTGGGACACTTTCAGGACGAAATTCCCTATGATCAGCCTAATGGCGCCCGAAGAAATGAGCGATATCTGCAAGTCCCTCGTAAGCCTCTATGTTACAGGCAAGAAGAACTGGGCGACCATGCATGAATGCGCTCCGACCGTGCGCACCGAGCATGCCCAGATCACGCTTTTGGACGCATGGAGCAAGGGAATCCGCGGATTCGACCTCGATAAGGCCTTCCCGGGAATGGAGAAGGAATATGAAGACGGGTTGGCGCCGGGTTCCGGCCAAGGATTGACAAGGAATACCCCTGACCAGAAAATGGAAACCGTCTATGACCTGTGGGCCATGTCGAAGATTGCGGAAATAATCGGAAACGATGCTGCTGCGACAAAGTATGGCCGGGAATCCGAACGTCTTTTTGAAGAAACTTGGAAGAAGGAATTCATGACCATCACTGATGAGTTCGCCCTCATGAAAGGCAACGGAATGTACCAGGGCACGCGCTGGCAATATCGCTGGGCAATGCCCTTGTATGCTGATAAGATGGCTGAATGGGTCGGGAAAGAGACCCTTGCCTCACAGTTGGCGGAGTTTTTTGAAAAGCACCTATTCAACCAGGGCAACGAGCCGGACATCCAGACGCCTTTCATGTTCAATTTGTTTGGACACCCGGAACGTACCGGCGAGCTTGTTCACGCCTTGTTGACGGACGACCGGATGATTCACATCTATGGCGGAAACGCGGAATTTCCGCAGCCGTTTGTCGGACGCGCGTTCCAAAACAAGGTTGACGGGTACGCTCCCGAAATGGATGAGGACGATGGAGCGATGAGCGCCTGGTATATGTTCTCACAGATGGGGTTCTATCCGCTCTGCGTGGGTACAGACCGTTACGAGATGTTCACTCCTCTGTTTGAAAAGATTACCCTACATTTGAATGGGCGTGACATCACGATAAGGCGCGGGTGCCCGGAAGGCGCGGGTGCAAAACGCATTGTGGTTGACGGAAAGCCTTTGCCGGGCTTCACCATCACGCACGACGCGCTTGTGTCAGCTCGAGAGATCGTTTTCGAGTAACTTATATTCCGAAAGAATAGTTGAAAATGTCGCCGTTTTTGTTGGCGCAGTTGATAAAGCTCACTTGAGCCTTCGGATTGTTCACGTTGATCGGATTGTCGCAACGATAGTTTCTCATACGGCAGTTGACACCGGTCACGACGACATAGTCTGTTCCGTCTATCGTCATGAAGTCATAGGAGTTGCCGATACTGGTAACGGCAGGATTGTTGCCGGAGAAGCAATCGACGTTCGTAAGATTGAGATGACCCTTTCCACGGACATAAAAAGGATGAATATCCTCGATCTTGCCGTCAGGTGACGCATTGGCGATGATGGATCCCTGGGCGACTTCCCACACGCGGTTGAACGGACCATCGCCATCTTTCAGCACACCTATGCAGACACAGTCTAAGTTGAAGTTCGTGAGCTGGCCATAGGTTTGAGGACCCAAGTATATTCCTCCATAGTTGCCGAAAGTGAAGAGGTCTATGCATTGAGCGTTGTCGGTGTGGTTGATTGTGTAGGTATAGTTTTTCTGCTTTATGACATAGTCGCAAATTTCTGATGGATAGCCTCTGCCGAATTCGCGCTGGTTGGCCGGATTGACATGGCAGTGAAGGATGCGAGGAATGTCATAACAGTGGTCTATGGAAATAAACTTGCCGCTGAGCGGATAGCCATAGCAATGCTCGAAAAGGATCTGCTCGCAAGGAAGATTCCTGGTGGCTTCGAAGTCCATCGCGAATGTCTCTCCGTAGAAAGTAAGGCAACGGAGCGTCACGCCTTGGCAAGCGGTTGCTTGCGAGACCTTGATTGTCGGAGGATATTCGATGACGGAATCACTGTTCTTGTACGCTTGTTCGGGATAATAGAACTGGCATCCACTAATCTGCGTGGCAGATTCTACCGTGATGAACGGAGAATTGGTATCCGTGATGACGAACAAGGAACCTGTAGGGCCGTTGGGCCCGGCAGTTCCCCGTCCGGTAGGTCCATGCACACCAATGAGAGAAACATTCTTAAGAAGAGCGATTCCGCTCTGAACAGGATACCCTCCTTCAACAGGCTCCACAAACAGGGCGGCTCCGCGTGAAGAAGCCCAATTGATGGCTTCCTGGAGATTCAGCCTGTTGCGCCTTGGGGTGTTGGTCGGAAGAACGCCGAAGGACTGGATGGAATAGGCCTGTATGTCAACAATGACTGTATCCTTGATATACACCGTGTCTTTGACAACAGTGGTCTGGTAAATGGTATCCATGACCACAGTGGTCTTTATAATCGTCTCGTCGATGGTTTCAATGACCATTTTTTTGCAGGAAGCCAAAGAAAGGACGGTTAACAGGATGAAGGGTATCGCTTTTTTCATAGAATTTAAAAAATGAGGCAGCGGCACAAATGGCCGCCGCCTCAAAGTTAGCAAAAATTAGTTTCCGTAAACGAGATTAGCGTTCTTTGTGCTACAGACATCGCCGCCCATTCCGGACCAGCCGGATGCGCGGTTTGCACCGATGCAACGTACGAAAATCCTTGAAATGCTGTTGTCGATACGGCAGCAGGTAACCATATAGTTGCCGCCGACGTTCAGACATGCCTGATAGTTGTTCATGGGGAAGCTGGCAATAACCCTGTTATTGAAGGAACCATCTTCCTTGGGTGTTCCTCTAAGCAGGTACATTCTGCCGGACACTCTGTGGTTAAAGTACAAGCACCCATTCTCATCGGCAGATACAGAATCATAGTTTCTGTTGTTGTTTCCGCCGCTTTCTTCAAAGATGTTGCGATAAGCGTTTACCGGGTAGCTTCCAGAAACATCAACCTGCATGATCCAAGATCCATTTTGGGTTGGAGTGTAGAGGTAACCGTCGGAGAGACAACCATTCATGTGCATTCCTCTGCCGTCAGCGCTTCCAGTCAAATGAAGCGCATCCGCATAACTCTTGAGAGGAATGTAACAGATTGTTGAGTGGCCCATGAAATATACCCAAGTCTGGGTCTTGTCAATGATAGGGGAAGCGATATCGGTCGTTGAACCTGTTACCGAATTGGATTCTTTCTCGATTTCGAGCTTGTTGTTCTTGAAAGTGATCCATTCAACGCTTGAGAGACCGATATTTCTATGCAGAATGATGTTGTTATCACCCCATACAGCGAATTGGCATGCTCCAAGCCCCTTGGTATAATTGTTGCCCTTTCTGTTGAACGTCTCAACATTGTCGTTGAAGTCGAGTTCGGAAAGTTTCTCGCCGGTGGCTGTGTTGAGAGCATAGAACATGTTGTTGCCGCAAGCCACGAAGAGGACTGAGCAGTCGTTGCTGAGCGCGGGGCCGCTTCCTACCATAATAGAAGGCGGCATCTTGCTGGGATCACCGACAGGGACATCAAATTGCCACTTCTTCGTGAGTCCAGCCTCGGCAAAACAATAGATAGCCTGGTTATTGCAGGCATAGATGTCTCCGTTAAGCGGGTTGACGCAGAACATACCCCCATTGTCGGTTTTGATGGAAGCCTTGTCCATCTTAAGGTTGACCTCAACAATTTCCTTTGTTTGAAGGTCAAGCTGAATGAGATGTCTTTCCGCAAGACCGCCGCCATCCTGATTACGAGTGATGAAATAAACCTTGGTGCAGGCCTTGTTGAATACAGGGTTGGCGTTTCTTGACCAAGTTGTGATATCCTTCTCGATCCAAAGGATCTCTACGGGGACATCAATGACATCGCTGACCTCAACACCCTCGATCTTGGCGACAAGCTTGACGCTTGCATTGCCAAATTCCTTTCCCTCGACAGCTTCCTCGAAGCTCTGGTCAACATCGACAGCGAATGTGGCCTCATTGCCCTCGTATTCCTTGTCGCCTACCGTCCAGACCGCATCCTTAATTCCAGGATATGCCTCTGCATTGACCTTCCAAACAGCCGGCTTGCCGGCATAGATGGTCTCTTCCATGACATAAAGTTTTGCATCTCCGAGGATGACGAATTTCTGGGAAGCGGTCTGATTGCTCACTTGTGTGGTTGCCGTGATCTCAACAACACCGGATCCCGAAAAGACAACCGTTGCCTTTCCGTCCGCTCCGGGAGTAACAGTAGCGATCTTTGAATCGCTCGTCTTCCATTCGACGGACTTGTTAGTCGGGTTATCCGGCGAGAAGATAATTTCAAGTTCCCTTTCTTCACCTGCTGTAACAGCAATAGCTGTCTCAGAAGAGGACTTGAAGGCAATGCCTGTGATCTCGGTGTCGGTAACCGTAACCTTGCAAGTGCCGACAACACCGCCAATCTCGGCGGAAATGGTTGCTTCGCCAGGAGCAACAGCTGTTACAAGACCGGTGGGAGCCACAGTGGCAACCATCTCATTTGAAGAAGACCATGCGGTCTCTGTGATTGTAGTAGCATCTGCAGGAGCTGCGGTAGCTCTAAGAAGCTGCTTGCCTCCTACAACAATGCTGACATTGGCAGGATCGACAGTGACGCTTGACACTTGGATTTCTTTCTGACAGGAAACAATCGCCAAGATTGCCGCCAGGAAAAATGCTGTTTTTTTCATAATTGTTAAAAATTGGATCATATGTTAAAGAATTGAAAAATAGATGTTATTCGGGTACATTAATTTCACGGACTTCAGAGAAGTTATACCTTCTGGTACCACTTCCTGCGGGCGTGTCGTAATTGATTCTGGCCGCTGCTCGGATGAAGAGTTTGCGTCCGGGTTTCAGCGTTCCCTTCGAAGTGATCGGGACGAGGGTTCCGAGTTTTTCTTCGAAGGAGTTTCCACCATACTCAATGACATTTGACCAGCTTGAATACTGGTTGTCACCGTTGCAGGTAGAAGAATATCCAACATAAAGACGAAGGTCCGTCACGTTCATGTAATCCGGTTTCCAACCCCCCATTGGTTCAATTTTGGAGCGGAACGCCTCCTTTGTAGTGGCGCGGGTCACACGGACATTAGCGGTAACTTTGCCGGCGCTGACGATGGGATCGCCGATAATTTCAACCTTCAGGAAAGGCTGGACAAGGAAGTCGACAGTGGTGACACCCTTGATGTCGGTCTCGACAGTCGCATCTTCAAGCACGGTTCCATCTGGAGCTGTACGATAAAGCGGAATGAACGGGCCGTCAATGCGGACATTGTAGCGACCTTTGAAGATCTTGGTGTTCCGGTAGGTGCCGTCATCTTTTGCGTAGAAATCCGGATTGTAGGTCACATTCTCTCCCCAGCTGAGCTCAGTCAAGCGGATTCTGATTCCCCTTCCATTCTGTTCTGTCAGAACAGGCTCCCCCGTCTCAATGTCCACGATCTTGCCGGTGATGGTTTCTTCCGGAGCGTCGAAATTATCAATCTCGAACAGAGAACAAGCTGAGAATCCGAGGGTTGTGATTCCTGCGGCGATAATATATGAGAGTATTCTTTTCATTTTACGATAGTTTTATCTGTTAGGTTGCTGATCAATGTACTTGCTCTTTGTCACCTCGCCGCCGGGGATAACGAAGTAGTAGTCGAGAGGAGAGTAGGAAAAGGTCTGTCTTCCCTCGAAACTGATGTCAAAGAACCATTTGTGCGCGGTTGTTGAATAGAACGGATAGAATCCCTTGAATCCGTATCTTGTTCCATCGCTGTATTTGGTGTGATCTGTTATCATGCCCCAAAAGCCATCACGATTGTTCTCATCCTGGACCCTCCATCTTCTGATGTCCCACTTGCTCTTCTGCTCGTAGGCAAGTTCCTTGCGGCGTTCCTTCCGAACGATGTTCCGGCTTTCAATATCTGAGCTGAGATCTTCTGTCAGCACATTGGCGCCGGCTCTGGTCTGAATGGCCTTGACGGCATCGGTAGCAACCTGAAGCATGTCATCTCCATCTGGAGATTGAATGCCTCCCAGAGAAAGCTCCACAGCAGCCTCTGCAGCGTTAAGGAGCACCTCTCCGTACCTTGTAAGGATGAACGGCTGGTCGGACTTTCCTTCTCCGATGTCCTTAAGTTGAAGATCGGGATCAAGGTATTTTCTAAGATGCAGACCGGTCATTGTGGACTCGGTGTTGGTATAGAACGGACCATTCTCTCCGGCTGCATAACAAGTGACCGTATCGCCATTCTCGTCCAAATAAGTCACTTCTTCAGTGTTAACGTTCGGACTCAGGAAAAGCGTCTTGTTGTTCTTATCATTGTACATGGACAGATGTTGGTAGAGACGCCCCCTCTGAGAGAATTCGTAGCTGTCCTTCAGTGTCTCGATGGGAACATCTCCGGTGTAGATACCCATTCTTACTTCAATCTCACGGCCTCTGAACACATCACCCGGGAAGATAATGTAGGCGCGAAGACGTGGCTCGACACCCTTGAAGAAATCCATCGGCTTGTCGAAGAGAAGATAATTGCCGTTCGTGTGGTCTGTGCCGTCAGTCACACGGATGCCGCCGCTGGGATAGCGGTTGAAGCCATCGAAAAGTTCCATGAAATCTTCGGTCGGGCAGGTGCCGGCAGAAAGAGGCATTCTGAATATCCAGGGGGAGCTGTAGGCATCAAGCCCGTGGCTGAGGTATGGATATTCATACCTTCTGATGAGGATGTTCTCCGGACTTGAGAGATCCCTCCACATATCGACCATATTCTTGTACTGCGCTTCCGGATCATTGGCCTTCCAAGATTTCATATAGAGTGAATATACGCCGCTGTCAATGATTTCCTTCGCCGCCTTGTACGCCTCCAGGAAATATTTGTTGGAACAGTCGAACCATTCTTCTTCTTCAAATCCGATCACGCGGATTCCGGTCTTCTTGCCAAGACCGGTAAGACGTCCGGTGACAGTCTCGTTGTACTTTGCAACGGACCCGGCATAAAGCATAGCGTCTGATTTGAAGGCAAGGGCTGCGTATTTGTGTGCGGAACAGTCAAATGTCGGCGTTGGAGGAAGAAGAGAAATCGCCATGTCCCAGTCCTCAAGGATAGCATCCCACGTGTCCTTCTCGGAAAATCGGGCAATCTCAACATCGCCCTCGAACGGATAAGAAATGATTTCCTTCACAATAGGAACTCCGCCAAATCTCTTTGCCATCTGCGAGTAAACAAAGGCTCTCACAAAATATGCCTGGCCGAGAAACTCATTATAGGCCATCTCGACATAATTGTCCCTGTACTGAGGGAGAGTCTTGATCAAGTGGTTCGCATCATGAATCAAGGTGTAGGCTCTACCCCACAGAGAGGCTTTTTCATTTGTGAAGGCTTTCGTGATAGGGTCGCGCTCAATGGCCTCGCCGGTTCCCTCGATGCCTAGACACCCGAGGAAGGTACTTCCGTCAAAACCATTGGCTGCCACATATTTGAAATCCTCCCAAGGCATCTGTGAGTACATTCTCGCCAGATAGATCGCCATTCCGGACTGGCTTGAAAGCAAGTCATCGTCCGTCACGATGTTTTTAGGAGGGACATCGAGGCTTACACAGGATGTCGCCGCAAGTATTGCCGATACTATAATGAAAACTATCTTTTTCATATTTCCGTCCTTTTAGAAGTTGATGCTCAGCCCGATTGTGTAAGACTTGTTGAGCGGGTAGAGACGCCCATAGGAGTCTGCAGGGTGCTCAGGGTCGATGTACTTGACTTTCGTGAAAGTCAGAGGATTATAGGCATTCGCATAGATTCGGACGCCGAGGTCTTGCAGTCTCTGAATTTTCGGCAACGTGTAGCCGATCTCAATTGACTTCAAACGGATGTAGTCAACGGGTTGGGTGTTGAAGTCGGAGTTTGAATATGCGGAATTGCCTCCGAACAGATAGGTGCCCTTTACCCACTCAAGGGATTGGTCATAAACATCAGTCTTGACATTAAGAGGATGCCATCTGTCCAAGTACTGTTGCAGCGTACCGCCCCCATGCTGGCCATAGACGCCGAGCTGAGATTGACCGTAAGCGACGGATCCAAGGGTCGCGCCCTGAAAGAGGAGGCTTGCGTCAAAACCCTTCCACTGAGCATCGAGAGAGATGGAAAAGTTGCACCAGGGAGATTGCCCAAAGGTGTAAGGATGGACGTCAAGTCCGTTGATTTGTCCGTCACCGTTCCAGTCAAGATACTTGAAGTCACCTGGCAGGATACCATTGCTCTTATTGGTGTCGTAAGTCCAGATATCCTCCCACCCATCATAGCGGCCAACAGTCTCATATCCGAAGACAATGCCCTGATAACGATTGTTTCTGGTATTGTTCCTCCAATTGTCGTAGGAGTTTCCGTACTTGGTGGTCTCGATGTAAGTGATGGCCTTGTTTCGGGTGATGGAAATCATCGCCTTGGTCTGGTAATGGAAGTCTCCGATATGGTTACGATGAGATAGTTCAAGTTCAAAACCAAGATGGCTGTCACTGTTTGCATTCTCCAGAGGAGGAACCGACCCAACAATGGTCGGCATCTCAGAAGCATTTCTGGCAAGAAGCCCATGTCTCAAACGGCGGAAGAAATCAAAGGTGAATCCAAACAGACCATTCCATGCCTCGAAGTCAACACCGATATTGAATGTTCTGTTGGTGAACCAAGTGATGTTTTCATTTGGCAGAGCCTTGGGATCCGCGCGCATCACCCACGAGCCAAGATAGTAGATCGGAGCCTGCCCCGTGTAATAGCCATCGGTTCTAAGAGCCCCCGCAGGGTAGGTGTATCCGGTTGCCCATTCATAGTCAGATCCATCACTGCCGATCTCGCCATAACTCGCGCGAAGTTTGAGTTGGTTGATGAAGTTCAAGGAACCGTTCTTAAGCCAAGGTTCCTGAGAAATTCTCCATCCGGCGGAAACCGAAGGGAAGAATCCCCAGCGATGTCCCTTGTAGAATCGTGATGAACCATCATAACGGAACTGACCCTCAAAAAGATAACGGTCGTCAAATGAGTAATTGAGCCTTCCGATAAGGGATTCATACGTATAATCGTAAAGAGCGCCTTGGCTGACCTGATGTCCACTGACGTCCAGACCTGTAAAGTAGGGTGTGGCGAAAACGAGGTCACCGAACGCATTGAAGCCGTTGGCGCCCTTCTTTTGGATCTCCCAACCGACCGTGGCTCCAACATTGTGTTTGTTGAACTTGCGGTCGTATTGTACAAGCGCCTGAGCCAACATTGATTTATAGTGATTGTCGCCTCTGGTCAGCTGGCTTGGAGAAGATTTCGCATAAAGCCTTTGGTCATAGCCACCGGTGAGTTCGTTATAAGCATACTGATAGTATTCCTTTCGGTACTGCTCATATTCTGTTCCGATGTAATCCCAACTGAACAAGCCCTTGATGGATAGGCCGTTGAGAACATCGGAAAGGGTACCCAAATCGTAGGTCAGGGAATTGTTGAGGTTGAAATTCTTCCTGTAATTAATCCTATGACCGGAAATGTCCGAGTAGATACGAGCCACAGAGTTCAAGTCAAGGTTCAAGTCCTTGTAGTTAAGCATAGTCTGTTCCGGGTCAGCATAGGCCTTCCAGATTGTACTCTGTGAATACCAGAAACGGATGATGAGTTCAGGATCATCAAGAGGGTTGTGAAGGTGCTCGTAGTAACCGGAGACATTTGTGTTGAAGGTCAAGCCCTTGAGCAACTCTGCGGTGACATTTGCCCTTAGGTTGTACTTTGTGTCATTGAGATCACGGCTCTTCCAGAAACCCTCTTGGTAAAAATAACCAAGACCGAAATAAAACCGGAGCTTGTCCGTACCCCCACTGATGCTAAGGGTTTGACGGGACTGAGGGGCCATATCTTGAATGACAAGACCATTCCAGTCAGTTCCCTGAAGCTCTCCGCTGCGATAACGATCAACAAGAGTTTCCGGATATTCAGGTGCTCCTCCTTCCATTCCCATCAAGCAGCGCTCGTTCGTCAGTTCCAAGCAATTGATCGCATCCATCAGACGTGGCAGGCTGGCTGGAGTCTGGAAAGTGAAACTGCCATCATAGCTGGTTTTGATCTTGCCGACCTGTCCGCTCTTCGTTGTAATCAAGATAACACCATTACCGCCCCGAAGACCATAGATGGCTGCAGAGGCATCCTTCAAGACGGACACATTCTCAATATCAGTAGGAGAAAGTCTTTGAAAATCAGACATTTCGCGTGGCACGCCATCAATAACGACAAGAGGTGAACCCATTCCGCGAATATCAAGAGCAGCGTTATATTGTCCGGGCTCAGCCGTCTTCTGCCATACTCGGACACCGGGAATACGACCGGTAAGCATGTTCTGGGTGTTGTCAGTCTTTGTCTTGACCATGTCCTCTCCACCGACTGCTGAAACAGCGCCCGTGATAGAACCTTTCTTCACGGTTCCATATCCGATAACGACCGTTTCCTCAAGGAGGTTGGTGTCGTTTTCGAGAATGACGTTAATGATGCCCCTGTTGTTGACAACCACAGATGCGGTTTTCATTCCCAAGAAGGAGAACTCCAGCGTGCTGTTGGACGGCGCGTTGATTGAATATCTGCCACCGGCATCGGTCGATGTGCCATCCTTCGTGCCTTGGACGATCACAAAGGCTCCCACGACAGGATCATTGTTCTCGTCAACCACGGTTCCTGAAACCGTAATTATGTTCTGGGCAAATGATGTAGCGGAAATCAATGTAAGGCTGACAATCGCCAAAAGGCTTGCAATAAATCTCTTCATAGTTCCAGGCATTAATCCATTTCAATACTGTAGATACAAAGCTTGCCTTCGCCGCCCATATCCGCTCTATGCACGCTTATGGCGATTGCGACGTTCTGTCCCTGATATTTGTTCAGGTCATAGACGAATTCGGCGTATTCAGCAGGATTTCCCGTCCCTCTGTTGTGGACAAGATACCAGCATCCCTTACCGTTGTCGACCGGACCCGTCTTGTCGGCCTTGTATGAAGCCGGATCCACCGCGACTGCGGTACCATCGTCGGTCACAGCCGTAACTCTGAATACGGTTCTGTAGGTCTTATGGTAACTTCTTACAAGAATTCGCATACGGTCATTTGTGGGCCCAATATGGAATCGATTGACAAGATAGGTGTCGGGATTGTCATATCTTGCGCTGCCATCACCTGCAGACTTGATCGTATATCCGTCAGGATTAACCGGCTCAACACCACCTCTCACATATTGGAGCGTCCAGTTCATGATGATGTGGTTTGTGCCTGCAAATGCGCTGTAGCCCTGCTGCTCACCGGGATGATGGACGCGCCTGACCCCGTTTTCCTCAGTACCGGCATTCTGGCCGAAATTAAGCCCGGAGAAAGAAGTATTGTTGTTGATGGTCATGGTAAGGATGTTCTCCTTAGTGAAGCTGTCCCACGCCTCCATTCCTTCGAATTTGGTTCCGGGAATCACCTCGTCCTTATTCATGGGCCTGTTGGCAAATGAAACACGTCTTGTTGCAAGATGACCATTTGTCCCGTCGTACCAATAGAGTCCGTATGCGATCACAATCTCATGGCCGATAAATGCTGAAAGATCGAAACTGTGCGCGGCATAGTCTCCATAATGGGTATCTTCACCGACCTTGACAGCCTTCGTTGCCTGTGCGGTAAGGTCGAGCACTTCTACACCAAAATGCAAGGCGGTCTCCGGCGTGGTTGCAAAGTGGGTCATAAGGTCCACCGTCATAATATGGTTGCCCTCGTAGATGAACTTCTTTCCATAGGTATAACCATTGAAATGGTCTGTTTCACCAGGCTGTCCGTAATTCGTGTTGCATACAACAGCGCAGCCCTCAGCCTCATAGCGAAACTCGCCATACCAAGGCCAGGCGGACATATAACCGGCAGACCAGTCCCATCGACCGGAGAAACCTGTAGACCCTCTGAAATCATTGCCATACCAGTATGGCGCGTCAGCGATTTCTTGCCACTTGTGTCCTGGCCATATATCCTCGCCGCCGAGCCTTACAACCGGCATCATGATCACACCATCAACGAACTCGGAAGCATTCACGCTTCGTGAATATCGGGATCCGTCAGGAGACGTGAAAGTAAGATCATAATTGCTGATTGTCAAGCCCTCTATTGAATATACGCCATCATCTCCCGTCCTTGAGGAGGACAGCCCGGATGCGACAAGGACTCCTGACATAGGTTTTCCGGAACCTGCATCCAGGATCGTTCCTGTGATCTTAGCCATCGAGAATTCGAGGGAGGCTTCCAATGAGATTGAACTCTCTTCCGCAAAACGTTTTGGCTCAAGGGTGCAAGAGGCGCTTGCGTAGCCTTCTTTTGTAAATCTGATGTACCTTGCGGTTGACGGCACGGCCGAAATAAAGAACGTCCCGTCAGCCTTTGTGGTGGCAGATGCAAACACTTCCTTCTTAAGACCGGTCCCCAAGCAGTCGACGGTCACCGCATCCAGCGGAGTTCCGAAATTGTCAGTGACCCTTCCGGAAATGTCCGCTGTTCCTACGACACTTTCTTTCCAGTAGGTCACTTCCTCTTCTTTGTCCCGGCAGGACCAAAAAAAGAAAATGAGCCCGAAAAATACGGAGCAAAGCAGAGGAATCTTCGAAACAAATTTCTGTTTCATACTATTTATTGGTTTTGCGATAAGGATAATGATTCATTGTTAGGTTATTTGACTGTTGCGAGAAATTTCAAGGTCTGCTCCTTACGGTACTTTATTCTGATTCTCCGGATGTGTTCCTGACATTGAAACGGTATCGCTCGCTTTCTTGTCGTCAAATTCGTCCCGGGCCGTGCATCACAGTGGCGCTATAAGAAGAAAACGTGATCGCTGCGGCGAAAGGAAAAGCAACTGCCGATAGAAGATTAAAACGAGTCATCGAAGTTTTTTATTCATTATTTTTAATGATGAAGATAAAATAAAACGTTTCAGATTAATTTATAGGTTAATAGAAGATTAATCGTCGAAGAAAAAGAATTAATTTCTTAATATTCTATTATATGGATAGCCATAAAAGAAAGAGCCCCCTCTAGATGAGTATTATCTGAAGGGGGCTTTGGAAGGGATTCGTCCCGAGAATTCTCCGCATTCACGGACTTTGTGGCCGCAGCGCTACCATTCAAAGCGGACGGCTACACCGTCGGGATCGTTATCAAATCCGAGCAGATAGGTATGGCTGTTCTCGTCCCAGCAGCCTTCTTCAAGGCTTTCCGTTCCGTTCACCGTTACGCTGACGGGTTTGGACGGAAGAAGGATACGCGAAGCGTTGATTGTTTCAAGCGGTCCTTTTGCCAAGAAGGAATAGGTCTTTCCATCGACAATCTCTTCGTATGCCCTGCTAGCTTGCGCCAGGATCTGCGGACGGGAAGGGTCCGCCTCGGAGAGGTCATAGAAAAATCCTTGTGAACCGGCCTCAACGCGGATTTCCGACAAAATGGGAAGTTGAGGATCGAACAGGTCGATGTAAACTCCGTCCTTGAGGAAGGGTGCGTCATTCACGCTCTCGTTCATCACGGCCACAATGGTGTACGGTCCCCTTTCCAGATAGAAATGGTTTTTGGATTCGAGGCTTCCCGCTTGGGCGCGATCCTCATACAATTCCTTTACCACCGCAAGCAGTTTTGCGTGCGCGCCGCTCTCCAGCACATATTCTTTCGGATCGGCACGGAGGATCCGCACCGTTCCCTTGCCGTAGGAATAGGTCCCTTCGGGAGCCCCCGCATCGATTCCCATCAGAGCGAACAGATGATCGGAAGCGGCGGCAAAGGCATTCCCATCCTTATTCCACCACTCGGACACGCTCTGGAAAGGATCCTTGTCACGTCCGCAGTAGAGTATGATTCCTCCCTTCTTGACCCAGTCCGCCAATCGCTTATGCGCATTCGGATCCATAGGCTTCATATTGGAATAGGACAATAGCAGCACGCGGATGTCCGCCAAGGTTTTTTTGTAGTCCACATTCTCCAGGTGTACGATCTTGACCGGAATTCCACTCTTGAGCAGCGGCATCGCTTGGCCGAAGAAATTGGAGAATTGGGGATCCTCGTAACCATCGTGGGTCGGCAGGCTCTGGAACATCAGGGAATTCGCCATCACGATACCGATACCTTGCGATCCGTTAAGCCGTTGGTTCGTCACCGGCATTTCATGCAGCGTATTGATCATTACGTGCATCATCGTGGAATAGTCCTTCGGAATGCGGATCCGTTCTTCGCTATCCGCGCTCTTGCGATACAAGCCTTCATAGATACGCTCCGGCCACGGCATGATTTCATAGTCCGCGATGTTCGGATAAAGCAGCTGGGCAGCGAAGGTTGCATGATAGTTTCGGCGATAGTCCTCCCAGTCTCGGGGCCAATCCTCGATAGGATCGGTCAGGAACCAGACCCTGCGACCGGTTGGTTCCGTCATGGAAGCTACGCATCCATATTCCAGGAAAGCAGTCTCGAACGTCCTTTCCTTGCTCTTTCCATTGAATATGTTCGCGGTGCGGGCGGTTCCGGTCCAGACCTGCGCGATGTAGCCGTCGATGCCCGGAAGCGAAGCAAGACTGGCTTCCGGGCTGACGATGTTCCATTGAGAATAATTAAGCAAGGAATGCGTCGGCACATAGCAGCGCACCTCCATCCCCTTCGTCCGACCATATTCCTTTGCATAGCGGCTCACTTCGTCCAGGGCGCGGTAGTACAAGAAATACTTCAGCTTGTTGGACAGGTAGGTGGCCTCGGGAGACTCGTGCTGGGGACGCCAATCCGTGTTGTAATAGGCTTTCCACTCACGCTTGAAGGCTTCGCTGTAACCGGCCCTGTTCCAGAATTCCGGCTCTTCGAAATAAAGATCGTCAATGCCTGCGTCAATCACGCGCTTGACATGCCGTTCCTTGAAATACTTGAGGTAATTCTCGGTCGGGACAATGTAGGGAACCATTCTTCCGTGCCAAATGGTGTCGCCATTGGCTTGGACCTGTCCTTCGTCCAGATGCGGTTCCCCGTCCCAAAGACCGATAAAATAGTCCTGATAAGACCCCCAGGCGATTCCCGTCATGAAGTCAGTCTCGTAGCCCCTTTCCTTCCATGAGAGGGCCCGATCTTCGAACGAGGGTCTGTTGCCCCGGACACGATCGGAAGGGTTGCCGCCGACACCGTAGATCATGACTGCGTCAGCCCGGTTGTCCAAGGTCGGTTTCCAGATGCTGGACGTTTGAAAAGTAGTCTTGGCATCCTTTCGTTGACCGGCTTCTTGGCCAGTATTCTGGCAGCAGCATAGCAAAAAAATGCATGCTGCGACAAAGGCTCGCTTCAACATAATCACGGAATATTGACTTCCTTGACTTCGGAATAGTTGTAGCGACGGGTTCCGGAGCCCGCGGGAGTGCCGTAGTTGATCCGCGCTGCAGCGCGGATAAAGAGTTTCCTGTTGGGCTTGGCGGTCCCGCTCGAAACCATCGTGATCGGTTCGCCGAGATGGCTCTCGAAAGAAGCCCCGCCATACTCTATCTTGGAACTCAATGCACTGTACTGACTTCGCTGGCTGCAGGTTGAGGAATAGCTGACGAACAACCTGACATCCGTTACGTTCGTAAAGTTGGAATTGTAGCCGCCCATCGGCTCGACCTGTTCCCGGAATCTTTCGACAGAGACGGCTCTGGTGACTTTCACCTGTGCCGTGATTTTACCTCCGCTGACAACGGGTTCGCCGACAAACTCAACCTTGAGGAAGGGTTCAACTTCGAATCTGAGCTCTGTCGTGCCCTTCACATCGCAGGTTATGGAGTTGTCTTCGATCAGTTCGCCGTCCGGGTTCTCCCTGACAATGGGGATGAAAGGTCCGTCGACGCGGATGTTATAGTTGCCCTTGAAGACCTTCGTGTTCTGGAAAGAACCGTCGTCACGGCAGTAGAAGTCCGGATTGTGTATGACGTTCGGGCCATAGCTAAGCTCTGTCATCCTGACACGGATACCATTGGTACTCTGCTCCGTGAGGACCGGTTCGCCTGTTGCGACGTCGATGACTACGCCCTTGACCGTTTCCTCAGGTTGGGCGTAATTGTCAATCTCAAAGAAGGAGCAGGACGGGAGTCCGAGCGCCAGGACGCCGGCCGTCATAATGTAATAAATTGTCTTTTTCATTGTTGTAATCTTCCGTATTATCTGTTAGGCTGCTGATCAATGTACTTGCTCTTCGTGACTTCTCCTCCGGGAATTCCGAAGTAGTAGTCGACAGGGGAGTAACTGAAGGTCTTGCGGGCGCAATCCATGAAAGCGATATCGAAGAACCACTTGTCAGCCTGTGAAGAATAGAAAGGGAAAAACCCTTGGAATTCGAATTGAGTTCCGTCGGACCAAGTGGTTAGATCCTTTTCAACCCCCCAGAATCCTTTTCTGTTCTGCTCGTCCACGACCCGCCAGCGGCGAATGTCCCACTTGGACTTGTGTTCGAAAGCCAGTTCCTTGCGGCGTTCCTTGCGAACAAGATCGCGGCTCTCAGTGTCTCCTTTCAGCATTGTAGAAAGGACATTTGCCCCGGCTCTTTTTTGAATCGCCCGGATGGCCTCCGTCGCGGTCTGTAACATGTTGTCGCCTGTAGGGGAAGCGACACCGGCGATGGATAGCTCAACTCCGGCTTCGGCGGCGGCAAGGAGAACATCGGCATACCTCATAAGAATGAATGGCTGATCACTCTTCCCTTCGCCGATGTCTTCGAGCGCCCTGTCGGGATCGAGGTACTTGCGCAGATAAAGGCCCGTAACCGTAGATTCCGCATTCGTATAGAAGGGGCCGTTTGCGCCGGAGGCATAGGTCGTGACATCTTCGCCCGTCGTGGCATTTTTATAGGTAACCTTTTCCGTGTTGACGTTGGGGCTCATGAACAGGGTTTTCGTACTCCCCTTGAAGCAGTCTTGGTCCCAATGCCCGCGACCGCGCTGAGCGTAGCTGTAGTCAGCCTTCAGTACCTTGATAGGAAGATTGCCCGTATAGATGCCGGCCCTGATCTCAATTACATCTTTCTTGAAAAAATCTCCCGGAAAGATGACATATGCGCGAAGCCGGGGTTCCACATTGGCAAAAAAGTCCAACGGTTCTTCATAAAGGATGTAGTTGCCGTTGGAATGGTCTGTCCCGTCGGTAACCCTGATGGTTCCATTCGGATAGCGATCGAACCCGTCGAAGAGTTCCATGAAATCTTCCGTTGGACACGTTCCTGCGGAAAGAGGCATTCTGTAGATCCAAGGCGAGCTGTATGCGTCAAGACCGTGCGAAAGGGTGGGATATTCATACTTCATTACGAGGATGTTCTCCGGACTTGCGGGATCTCTCCACATTGCGTTCATATTTTGGTATTGCGCTTCCTTGTCTCCTTCGGCCCACTGCTTCATGTACAAGGAATACCTGCCGGACTTGATCACTTCCGATGCGGCCTTGTACGCTTCCGAAAAATACTTGTTAGAGCAAGCCTGCCACTCGTCCTCTGCAAAACCGATGACCCGGACCCCCGTTTTCTCACCGAAACCGGTCAAGCGGCCGGAAACTTGTTCGTTGTACTTGGCGACGGAACCTGCGTAAAGCATCGCCTCCGCCTTGAAAGCAAGGGCGGCGTACTTGTCGGCAGTACCGCTGAATGTAGCGCTGGCCGGAAGAAGTTCTACGGCGGCATCGAAGTCTTCAAGAATCGCATCCCATGTTTCCTTTTCGGAAGAACGCGGCACTTCAATTTCTCCCTCGAAAGGATAACTGATCTCGTTCTTTATAATCGGAACCCCACCGTAACGGCGAGCCATCTGGTAATACGAGTACGCCCGGATAAAATAAGCCTGGCCGAGAAATTCGTTGTAAGCGATTTCCGGATAATTGTCCTTGTAGTCGGGAAATTTCTCAATCAGATGATTCGCATCATGAATCAAAGTATAAGAAAGGCCCCACCACGGTGTGTTCTCGCCTGTAAATGACGCGCAGATACCGTCCCTGTTGACTGCCTCCCCTGTCCCTTCAATACCAAGGCAACCCAACCACGAGTTTCCGCTGAAACCCCACTGAGCCATGTACTTGAAGTCTTCCCAAGGCATTTGACTGTACAATCTTGTCAAATAGATTTTCAGGCCCGACTGGCTGGACATCAGGTCATCGTCCGTGACGATATTCTTCGGCGGAATGACAAGGGTCGTGCAGGAGACCGCGGCGAAGAAGGCGATTGACAGAATGCATATAATTTTTTTCATATTCTTGCAACTTATAACGTTAGAAAGTAAGGTTAAGGCCTATCGTGTATGACTTGTTCAAAGGATACAGGCGACCATAGGAATCCGCCGGATGTTCGGGATCAATGTACTTGACGCCGGTCCACGTGAATGGATTGTAAGCATTGGCGTAGATTCTGATACCGAGATCACGGATGGAGCGTATTCTCGGAAGCGTATAACCGATTTCAACGGACTTGAGTCTCAAGTAGTCTATCGGCTGGATATTGAAGTCGGAATTGGCGTCCGCCGACGTTCCTCCGTAGGCATAGGTTCCCTTTATCCAAGTGATGGTCTGGTCATAGGTATCAAAGGTCTCTTCAGACGGATGCCACCTGTCGTAAAACTGTTCGAGCATACCGCCTCCGTGCTGTCCCCAGACACCGAGCTGCGGTTCGCCAAATTGGACCGAGCCGAGCGCGGAACCTTGGAACAGGATACTGAGGTCCAAATTCTTCCAACTTCCGTCGAAGGACAAAGAGAAGTTCATCCACGGAATCTGGTTAAAAGTGTAAGGATGGACGTCAAGCCCGTTGATTTCACCGTCTCCGTTCCAGTCGAGATACTTGAAATTTCCCGGCTTGATACCGTTGTCTTTATATTTGTCATAAGACCAAATGTCTTCCCAGCTCTCGTAGCGGCCGACAACTTCGTAGCCCCACTGGATACCTTGATAACGCTGGTAGAGATTGTTGTTTCTCCAGTTGTCCCAAGAATTTCCGTATTGTTGGTCCTTGTTGTAATCAAGGCAAACCTGACGGGTAATGGTCAGCATCCCTTTTACCTGATAGTCGAAATCTCCGACCCTGTTGCGATGATAAAGTTCGAGTTCGAATCCCTTGTGTTCGTCATCGTTCATATTCTCAAGAGGAGCCGTCGCGCCTATAATCGTAGGAAGAGCCGCGGTATTACGGGCCATAAGACCGGTCCTGTGGCGGCGGAAGTAGTCGAAAGACCCGCCAAGAAGACCTTTCCAGAGTTCGAAATCGACACCGGCATTGAATGTCTTGTTGGTCAGCCACGTGACATTGTGGTTGGCAAGCGCCATCGGATTGGCCCTCATGACCCAAGAACCAAGGTGGTAAACGGGCGCGCGGCTTGTGTAGAAACCATGTTTGGTAAGGGACGCCGCAGGATAGACATAGCCTGTCGCCCACTCGTAGTTTGCATTGCCGTCATCGCCGATTTCACCATAACTGACGCGCAGTTTGAGGTTGTTGATGAAGGCGAGCGCGGGAGTATTCTTTACAAAAGGCTCTTCCGAAACGCGCCAACCGGCAGAAACGGAAGGGAAGAATCCCCATTGATGTCCTTGATAGAACTTGGAGGATCCGTCGTAGCGGAACTGACCTTCAAGGAGATACCTGTTGTCATAACCGTAGTTGAGACGGCCGAAGAGCGATTTATAGGCAAAGTCATAAAGAGATCCCTGCGAAACCTGATGATTTTCGATAGAAGAGGCCGTGAAGTATGGAGTTGCGAATTCAAGGTTCGTAAAACCGGAGAATCCGTTGCTGTCCATTCTTTGGACTTCCCAGCCGACGACACCTCCGACATGGTGTTTCTCAAAATCCCTGTCATACGAAAGGAGGGCTTGGGCCAGCCACTGGCCGTATGTGTTGTCAACACGCGTCAGCTGGTTGGGAGAAGAATCGGCATAAAGTTTCTGGTTATAAGTGCCTGTATTCTCGTCGAAAGCGTACTGATAGTATTCCTTCCTATAAGTTTCATTCTGGGCGAAAAGATAGTCGTAACTGAACATCCCTTTGGCGTGAAGTCCTTGCAGCGCATCGCTAAGCGCGCCAAAGTCATAGTCAAAGGAAGTCGTCAGGGTCATGTTCTTCCTGTCGTTCCTGCGGTAACCGGAGATGTCCGAATCGACACGGGCAGCAGAGTTCCAGTCTAGTTCGAGATCTTGGTAATTGAGCATCGTCTGCTCCGGATCGGCATACGCCTTCCAGATTGTGCTCTGCTTCCACCAGTAGCGGATGATGAGCTCTGAATTATCGTATGGATTATGCTGGCTGTCCGAGTAGGCGGAAAGATTGAGATTGAACTTCATCCCGTCGAACATTTCCGCGGTGATGTTGGATCTCAAATTGTACTTGTTATAATTGAGATCACCTCCTTTCCAGAAACCTTCTTGGTAGAAGTAACCCAGTCCCACATAGTACTGAATCTTCTCGGATCCGCCGCTGATGCTGAAGTCGTGCCGGAACTGAGGGGCAATATTCTGGACGACAAGACTGTTCCAGTCGGTTCCGACAAGTTCCCCGTCAATGTACTTTTGGATGGTTTCAGCATCGAATTCATGTGCCCCGCCCTCGAGGCCTCCGGATCCGCGTTCGTTGACGAGACGCATGGAACTGATGGCGTCCATCTGGCGCGGCAAGCTTGCAGGGGTCTGGAATGTGTAGTTGCCGTCATAACTGACCTTTGCCTTGCCGACCTTGCCCGCTTTGGTGGTGACAAGGATGACACCGTTGCCTCCGCGGAGACCGTAGATGGCCGCGGCGGCATCTTTCAGGACGGAGACGTTCTCAATGTCGCCGGGAGCAAGCCTTTGGAAGTCGTCCATCCCTCTGGGGACACCATCGATGACAACAAGCGGGGATCCCAGGCCTCGAATATCGAGTCTGGCATCATAAGAACCGGGCTCAGCTGTTCTTTGCCACACGCGAACGCCCGGCACGCGTCCAGTGAGCATATTCTGGGGATTTTCGGTCTTGGTCTTGACGACGTCTTCCCCGCTCACTGCAGCGACGGATCCCGTGATCGATCCTCTTTTTTGTGTGCCATAGCCAACGACAACGACACCTTCAAGGGCGGTGTAGTCCTCGCGGAGCACGATGTCAATGACCGTTCTTCCACGAACGGGTTCTTCTACAGTGATCATCCCCACATACGAGTATTCGAGGATCGCCTCGCTCGGAGCAGAAATGGAGTAGCGGCCATCAATATCCGTGGCGGCACCGGTTGTTGAGCCCTTGACTACAACGCTGGCGCCGATCACGGGCTGTCCAGCCTCGTCTTTGACGACACCGGACACGTCGACCCGGGTCTGGGCGAACAAGAGCGCTGTGGTCATAAAAAGGCTAAAGACTGTCAGGATAGTTGCAATACGTTTGTTCATATTGTCTATTATTTAAAATTTTATCTTGTCCAGAAACGTAGTTGTTACAAATCTTCTCATGGAACTAGTTCATTTCTATTCCGTAGAAGCACATCTTCTGCTCGCCGCCTCTCGTATCGCCTTTGTGGACGCTGATGGCAATTACAACGTTCTGTCCCTTGTAGGAAGAAAGATCGTAAGTAAACGCTGCGTAGTCTCTCGGATCACCAGCTCCTTTTTCGTGGATGAACTTCCAGCAACCGTCGGCGACTGCGCTGGCTTCCTTCGCAGTGTTTGAAGACGGAGAAAGAGCGACAGCGGATCCGTTTTCAGGAACCGCGGTTACTTTGAAAACCGTCGGATTGGCGCTCGAAAATGTACGGACCCGCATCGTCATTTGATCATTGGCATCGGAGATCTTGAATCTCGAATAGATGTAAGATTCCGGGACAAGGTAATTTGGATCCACATCGCTCCTTGTCTTGATGGTATAGCCTTCGCCATTGACCGGTTCAACATCCTTGCTGATGTACATAAGCGACCAGTACATCATCAGGTGGTCGGTACCGAACCAAGGCATATAGCCTTGCTGGCCGCCGGGATTGTGAACCCTTCTTGCGCCCATATCGCCGTTTCCGCTGTTCATTCCCTTGTTCATGCCCGAGAATGATGTAGCGGGATTGATGCCCATGGATGTGGTGTTTTCCTTTGTAAGGCGGAACCCTGAGGGAAGACCGGGGACATCACTTCCTGCAAGCCAGTCATCATCGTTGACTTGGCGTGGAGCCCAACACATTCTTCTGATCGGCAGATGCTTCCCGGAAGTGCCCCTATAAAGATAAGGGCCGAAAGCGAAACCGACCTCATGTCCGACGAACGGGCTCATATCGAATGAATAGGTAGAATAGTTGCCGTCTCCGTGCGTCTTGGTGTCACCGACCTTGACAGCCTTTGTGGAGCCGGCTGTGAGGTCGACGACCTGGAGGCCGAAATAGACAGGAGAAGATGCCGAGGCATTGTGGGTACGCACAAGGACACTGAGAATCTTGTTGCCTTCGTAGATCTTCTTGCGTCCGTAGACAAACGCGTTGAGGTTGTCTTGGTCGCCTTCGGAGGTCATTCCCCACCATCCGCGGTCAGGGCCGGGGCCGCGAAGTTCGAATGCGACTCCTTCAGCCTCGTACCTGTAGTAGCCTTTATTGGGCATTGCAGACAGATAGACGCTGGACCAATGGTTTTTGCCGCCGAATCCGGTGCTTCCGCGATAGTCATTGAAGTACCATTCCTGGGAATCCGCCATGTCCTGCCACTTGAGTCCGGGAAAGATGTCCCCTCCACCGAGCCTGACGGTAGGTACCGTGGCGGTACCGTCCACAAAGTCATTGAGCGATACTTTTCTGGTGTACGTTGTGCCGTCCGCGGTTGAATATGTCAGGGTGTAGTCATTGAGGGTCTGGCCGTCAATCGTGAATACCCCGTCGGCATCCGCGGTGACGGTCTTGGAACCGTTGGTCACCTGCACGCCGGAATAGGGCTTGCCGGATGCGGCATCGATAATTTTGCCGGTGATAACCGCCTGCGAAAACTCAAGGACAGGATTGAGAACAATGTTGTCCTCGCTGGTAAATCTCTTGGGATCGATCGTGTAGGCAACCGTAGCGAAACCCTCCTTTGCAAATGCAATGTAACGCGCATTCGAGGGAACGTCCGCAAGTGAAAACGTACCGTCAGGTCCGGAAGTGCCCGTCATACGGACCTCCCTTCGGGTGTCAGTCCCCATGCAAGAAATGTCCACGTCGGAAAGCAGGTTGTCGAAGGTGTCCATGACGACACCTGAAACCGTGGCTGTCCCGACCACACTATCGTCCCATGTTCCTGCTTGTTCAATTTCATTCTGGCAGGAAGTGAAAGCGAAAATGAGTCCGAGAAGTACGGAGCCAAACAGAGGAACTTTGGAAACAAACTTCTGTTTCATACTGTTAATTGTTTAACGATAAGGATAATGATTAATTATTGGGTTATTTGATTGTTGCGAGAAATTTCAAAGTCTGCTCCTTGCGGAACTTCATTCTGATTCTCCAGATGAGTTCCTGCATGGAGACCAATTCAAAAGATGAAGGAAGGGCCTTTTGGCACATTGAAACGACATCGCTCGCTTTCTTGCCGTCGAATTCGCTCCAGGCGTGCATCGCAACGGCGCAACAGTCGCCGATGCCTTCATTGCCGACCATAGCGTCCGCCACGGACTGAGGTGTGGTTATTCCCTTCCAGATCATGTATTTTGCCGTCACGCAAGGGATGTCGTAACCGGCCTTGTTCTTGAACCAGAAGACCTGGCCATTGCCTCCTGTGTAAGGACTGTACTGGACCGCGGTGATTCCTTCAAGTTGGTCGTTGGCATCGACAAAAGCTTGGAGGGCTTCCTTGGCGTTGGATGAATTCAGGTCCTGGGCCATGACGTGGAGGACCTTGATGCCATGCTGACGCATATGGGCGGCCGTCCTTTCGGCAATGGTCTTGAGGTTTGCCTTGCGGTTGGCGGCGCCGGTGCCTGCCGTGCTGTAAGTGTCAATGTAATAATAGCCTCCCCCAAAAGTATCCATGACAGTGCAGTTTGCGGACGGTTGTTTTTCCATCAGGTACTGGAATCTTGTCGGAGCAAGCTGGATAAGCGATTGTGTGCCGATCTCAAACGCTATTTTGGTCGAGACCGCAGACTGCAGATTATAGTAGTTGTCAACGAAATTGTCCGTAATGATGAACTGATAGTTGTCGCCGTCCGTGAGGAAGAAGGAGCAGAAATTTTTCTTCTTGTCGTAGTCAATCTTCCTGGGATTGATCGTCTTGGCAAGCGTGGATGGCTGGCGTTCCTTGTAGCGTCGGGAAGTCAAGGAGTGGTTGTAACTCCAATCAGCGGCAAGCATTTGGTGACCATGTCGGGAGACCCTGTTGACAAACACATCTTCGCCGACACCTTGTTCCCATCCCAGCACCTGCGAATTAGGCTTCAGCCAATCCAGAACCTCATCAAAGACAGCGACATTCTGGCCGGCCGACGTATCCGCCCACTTCTTGTTGAGATTAACGATAAACAGCTTGTTCTTGATGACGTATTCCCGAAGTTCTCCACATTTGACGGGCATTACCACGAGAGCATCATTGTTGCACTTGTTCTTGAATTTGTCAAAACACTCCTTAAGCGTCATCCTCGAACAGTCACAGGTCATCGTGTAGCCGTTCGCATTGAAATAAGCCGAATCCCTGACATCGACAATGATGGAATTGTAGACATGAGAGGCTACCGCAGCGCAATTGCCGCTTTCCGGGTTCTGCACAAGGTCCGTGAGCACATAGCCATCGAAGAGTTGTCTTACATTGACATCATGGCCGTTCCACTTGCCGTAATCACCTTTCGTTGCCAGTTCAACCGCGTTTTGACGGCCGATTTCTCTGCCGATGCCCGCTTTTTCCATGGCATAACCTACCCCGCCGCATTCGATCCAAGCGGCAATGTTGGTCCTGCCTTCCTCGCAGGCTTTATTGATCAAGCCCGCCACGGATTGCATCAAAAGGTGATATTGAAGTCCGGATGTGACAGCGCCGTCGACGTTGGGTTCTTCCCGTCCGCCATAATCCGTATAAACTACGTGCCAATAGAGTTCCGGCTGCATCCCGGAGTCGGGAATGTAAAATTGGCCGACATCGGCCAATTCATCGTGAAGAGACTCGTAAGGTACCGCGTCCTCGTTCATCGGGATGTCCGTTGATGTGTCCCCGCTGGAACTTCCGTGATCTGTATTACCGGAACCCGGTTTGCTGATAATCACGTCATTTGGTTTGTCGTCGCTGCAGGAAGAAAACAGGATGGCTACAGTGAAAGAAAGGACTGCTGCCGATAGAAGTCCCAAACGAGCCATCAAGATTCTCTTTTTCATCATTTTTTCATCACTTTAAGACAATAGATACAAATTAAAACGATTCAGATTAATTTATAGGTTAATAGAAGGTTAATTATCGAAAAAATGAATTAATTTCTCAAGTTTTTACTATATTCATAGCCATGAAAGCGATTCTTCGATTTGCCGGAAAGGCGGCATGGACACTATTGGTGCTTGTAAATTCTTTTCCGGCACCGGCGCAGGGGCTGAGATTTCTCGGGCTTGAAAGAAAAATCGAAGAAAGGACTTCCATGGAAATTCGCGGTATCAGGAACATGGAATGCAGGGATAGTTTATGCATTGATTTCGAATTCCGGTGCTACGAGGATTCCCCCCTCGGGTACATTTTCCAACTCATTACGACCAAGAAACAGGAACCAGTCATCAATCTTTTTTACGATGGTTTGAACGGTAACGGTGAATTGCGTGTCATCTGGGAAGGAAGGCGTTTCATTGCGATCACGCAACTTCCACCGCAAGGGGAAAGGGATCACTGGATGTCTTTCCATATGAAGCTCGATCCCCGCGAAGACTCTGTTTACATCAAGGTTTCGGACATGCCTACCGTATCCGGCGGCATCGAACTTCCGAACAAGATATACCCGAATATCGGTTTCGGGAAAAGGGACTACATCTTGGAAGTGCCTTCGATCGCGATAAAGAATTTGTCCATCCAGGCAGACAGTCGCGTCATTACCTTCCCGCTTGATGAGGATTCGGGGACATTGGCGTTGAGCAATTGGCCCTTTGTTTATGCGAAGGTGAACAACCCCCATTGGCTGGCAATGGAGAACCTTCGCTGGAAGAAAGAGTTCAGTGTGTCGTCGCCTTCTTTCATGTGTGCCGGTTACGACACTTTGCGGCACAGTATCTACTCCATCGGCAGGGATTCTATTTACGAGAAATCGCTCGCCACAAGAAACTTCACGGCAAGGGCTCTCGCGGAGAGACGCCCAGTCAAGTCTTTCCTCGGAACAAGTTTTGTCAATCCAAACGACAGTTTGGTCTATATCTATGAGGCCTACGCGCAAGGGGACACCCCCGTTCCGACAATGGCATCTTTGGACCCGGTCACCCTGACCTGGTCCGTACAATCCTACGACAGGCAGGACATAGAATTGCACCATCACGCCGAATTCTTTGACAAATTCAATGAGAAACTTCTGATCTTCGGCGGTTTCGGGCAACGGAAGTATAGCGGGGTATTTCGTGTCTGTGATCTCGAAAGCGGCAAATGGATGGAAGCACCGCTGAGAGGCGGCGATGGAAAGCTCTGGCCGAGATTCTTCCAATCGATGGGCTACAACGAAAGGGACAGGCAACTCTATATTTTCGGCGGCATGGGCAACGAGATTGGTGACCAGATCGTCGGACACGATTATTTTTATGATCTGAACACCGTGGATCCGGACAGCATGGAATCACGACAAGTATGGGACATCCGATGGAAAGGCAGAAACAAGGTTCCGGGAAGGAACATGATCCTGCCGGGCGACGGATGGTTTTATGTGTTGTTTTATCCGGAAAGTCTCACCGAGTCCGAGGTCAGCCTTTACAGATTTCGGATGACTGACGGACGTTTCGAAGAACTTGCAGACAAGCTTCCCATTTTTTCAGACAGAATATCCTCTCACGTCAATTTATTTTATGACAAACGATTGCAAACGCTGATAGCAATTGTGGAAGAGTCTCCGGACGACATCAGGTCCACCGTGACAGCATACACCCTTGCCTTTCCCCCCAAACCGCTCACTGCGCCGACTGTGGTCAAGCGCAGAAGGCGGCTTATGATTGAATGGAGCTTGTTGGCTGCGACAGCGGCAATCGCCGTTGTCTTCATTGTCCGACGGAAACGCAATCAACAAGACATGGAAAACGATGTTGAGCCGGAAGAACCTGAAAGGCGTGTCAACGCGCTTTACCTTTTCGGCCCGCTCAACGTTTATGACAAAGACGGCAAGGATATTTCAATGCGATTCAGCGAAAAATTACGTCTTATGTTATGTTTGCTGCTGCAGGCAGGGGAAGGGGGTATCAGTTCTAAAGAAATCAATTTTCTGCTTTGGCCGGAAAAAGAAGAAAAGGAAGCCAAAAATATCCGTGGCGTAACGATCAGCAAGCTGCGAAAGGCTTTTTCGGACGTTGACGGAGCGACCATTGAATATGCAGGCGGCCGTTTCCGCTTTACATGCGGGGATGATTTTTTCTGCGATTATATCGCCGTGAAAAAAATTCTCGAGTCGGAAAGGCCGGACAGAAACGCCCTTGTAAACTTTGCTTCCAGGGGGAAATTTCTAGCCTACGAGACAGATCCTGTTCTCGACGGGATGAAAGAGGAGATGGAAAGCAGAATCGAGCCCGCGGTAATTGATGAAATGACCCTCAGGTTCAAAAAGAAGCAATACAAAGGCGTTATTAAATGCGCGGATATCATTTTCGGGATTGATCCGTTGAACGATGCAGCCCTGACTTACATGATACTTGCCATGCGGAAACTTGACATGGATTCCGAGGCAAGAATAAAATACCGGGAGTTCGTCACAAAATACCGCAAGGACTACGACGAAAACTATCCTCGAAAATACGAAGACCTCCGTCTTTAGGCCGCAAACATCAATCCGGTTTATTCGCTTGCCCTGTAGTTTATGCTGGAAGGAGGCAGCTGCGCCGGGTCGGAAGCCCATTCCTTGCAGGGCTTGGACCCCATCTTCAATTCAAGCACGCCGCCTGCCGTCAGTTCCTTGTGTGTGAACCACGATCTCTCCAGGGGCTTACCGTTGAGCCGGGCGCTTTGGATGTATTTGTTCTCCTTTGAGACGCCCCGTGCTTTGACTGTGAATTTCTTGTCCCCGGGAAGGTTGATGGTCGCCTCCTCGAAGAACGGGCATCCTATCGCATAGACCGGGATCCCCGGGGTCACCGGAAAGAATCCCATCATCGTGAATACGAGGAACGAACTCATGCCGCCACCGTCCTCGTCTCCCGGAATGCCGTAAACCGTGTCGCTGAACATCCGGTCGATGATGGTGCGAATGCGTTTCTGCGTCTTCCACGGGGATCCGAGATAGTTGTAGATGTATGGAATATGGAAGCTCGGTTCATTGCCCATTGCGAACTGCCCCATCATGCCGGTCGCATCGGGAAGAATCGCATAGAACTGGTATTTTGGCATCGTTATCTGGATGCGGAACAGCTCGTCCAATTTCTTTTCGGCCTCCTCTCTGCCCCCCATAAGTTCGATCAATCCTTCCAAGTCATGCTTTACGTCCCACTGGAAGGTATAGGCATTGTTTTCGGTGTAATAGGCCCGGTCCATGTACCTGGGATCCACCCCTTCGATCCAGTTGCCCTCCTTGTCCCTTGGCCAGAACATTCCTTTGTCCGGACGATACACATTCTTATAGTAGGCGGCGCGTTTCAAGAACAGATCCACATCTTCTTCCTTGCCTAGTTCCCTTGCAAGTTGCGCTGTCGCCCAGTCAGCATAGGAGAAAGCCGTGGAAAGGGATACCGCCTGCCTGCGCTCCCAGGGCATCATGACTTCCGGCACGGTTTCCTCCTCGCCCGGATGGAGGGCGGGAAACCATCCGTGTTCATTGTAGAAATCGTCCAGAACGGTGCGAGGGCCGTTCTTCCACGGCAGAAGCGTAGACTCCAATGAATTGTCTTTCAGTCCCTTGTAGACCGAACCAAGATCGAAATCCAACCCCTTTGCCCGGGAGTCTGCCATCCACACCGCCGCATAGTTTCCGGTCATGGCGGGCCAATCGCCCCAGATCACAGCGAAGGAAGGAATGACCCCGCACTGTTTGTACATCTCCACATAGGACCTCAACTTGTCTTCTTCCTGGTCGGGATTCAGGATCGTCATCAGCGGTTCAAGCGACACATAGGTATCCCACAACCAGTTGTCCGTGTAGAAAGGGTCGTCGCTCTGGTGCACCTTGTTATCGAAGGCGCTAAAATAACTGCCGTATTCATTGATGTCGACCATTCGCTCGTAGCAGCGGTACAAGGATGAATAGAAGAGTCTGATGTCTTTTTCCGATCCTCCTTTTATCCGGATACGTCCCAGCGCCTTTTCCCAACTGGACCTCGCGTTCTCTCTGACCCTATTCAGGTCAAAGCTCGGGATCTCTTTGTCCAAAGTTGTCCTCGCTTTCTCTTTGCTTATGTACGAGATCGCGTAACGCATCCTGACGTCTCTTGTCGTCGTCGAAAGGAGGATCATCGGCCTGTCTTCATCCGATTTTTCAAGAGTGACCGGGGATTCGAATCGGACGCAAACGTAGGCCTTCATTCCATGAAACTCCTCTTCTCCAGTCAGCTCCCTCTCGTTTTCCAAATGATAGGAACCCTTCCCGTTCAAGATTCTGAAGCGGAGGAAGCCCCCCTCGTCAGATTCAAAGTGAATCTCTGCTATGCCGCTCTTGGGAGCGCAGCTGAATTTTATGTTGCAGCCTTCCAGGTTTGCACGATAGCCGTAAGGAGTATTCCGCTCATTGTCATAGACCTGTCCGGCCTCCCAGACCCATCCGTCCGAAGGTATTCGCGCCAGCGGAAGGAACCCGAATACGGACTCCTGTCTATGGGAGGTGAGCGTCAGGGGATAATCGTAGATACACACGTCAAGAAGGTCGGCCCTCAGGGGAGACCATCTGATCAACTGGTTCGGAATCTGCACTGTCGGCCTTGTCGGCTGCAGGAGGACTCCGACCCCGCCGATTTCGGTGTCGACATATTCCAAGGGGTCGGATACTTTGTTGACTCTTCCTTGTTCAAATGTGCATGAGCAACAGGCCGTTACGGCTAAAACTAATAGGGTTTTCTTCATTTGTCGGATATTTTCTCTCGTTTTTCTTTCTTGAGGCCGTCCCGTCTTCAGAACCGCCAGCGGGCTTTCTTGAGCCCATCGCTTTCGGCGGTGAGGACGATCTTTCCGGCACCGGTTCGTCGGACAATCACAGTGGCGAGGCCTCCAAAGGCTTTGATTTCATCGGAACGGAAAGGGGTGTGGCAGGTCGGGTCGCCTGCATCCACCGCTACGATTTCGCCTGGCCCCGAGAGACTGAATTTCAACAAGTTGTCGGCCGTGGGGACGAGGGAACCATTTTTGTCCGCAACTTTGACATCGAAAAAGACCAAGCGACCGACGGGAACCGGCTGAAGTTTGACGGGAGGATAACCGTCTCCGCCGAAGTTGCGATCGGGGCCAAAGGGGCCTTCCCGGGTCATCACTACCTTTGTCGCCGGGCCGGTTGTCCGGACAATTTCATCCTGCGCTTGCCCGTTCCGGTAGCCGGTCAGCTTGACTGTTCCGGCCTCGTAGCGGATGTCGTCCCAGCGGAGGCGGTACTGCCGCTCGCCCCGGACTTTCATTCCGTATGAACGACCGTTCAGAAACAGTTCCACGCTGTCGCAGTTGGTGTACACGTGGATCGGGGTAATTTGGCCTTCGCGTCCTTCCCAGTTCCAGTGGGGCAGCATGTGCAGCACGCGAGCATCGCTCCAGCGAGCCTTGTACAGCCAGTAGCGGTCTTTCGGAAAACCGGCGAGGTCGATGATCCCGAAATAGGAACTCCGGGAGGGTGTGGTGATCTTGCCTTTCTCGGCCAGTTCCCGTTCGGCGTTCGCCCGGGCTTCAGAATCATGGAAGTTGGTCAGCACGGTCAAGTCGGCGTTGTACGGAGTCGGCTCGCCGAGGTAGTCGAACCCGGTCCAGACGAACTCTCCGGCGCAAGTCGGATTTTCGTCCTCCAGCGCCCATTCCTGTTCGGGCGTCTGTCCCCACGGGACGGTGTACAGGTCATAGGAGCACACCTGGAAGTTGGCTTCCGACTCTTCCTTTTTGTCGCTGGGCGGGAAGAAATACACGCCCCGCGAGCTGATGGTCGAGGCGGTTTCGCTCCCCAGATAGGGCTTGTCAGGGTTCGCTGCATGGAACTTCCCGTAGAGATGCGGCTTGTAGTTGAATCCGAAAACATCGACCGAGTTTTTAAAATCCGTCTCCGCCGCTCGAGGGTCGTGGCTTCCGATGGTCGTGGGCCGCGTCGGATCTTCAGCGTGGCAAATTTCAGTCAGATGGTAGGCTATGGAATATTTCTCCGGACGTCCCTGTTCTCCGACCTCGTTGCCGATACTCCAGAGAATCACGGAAGGATGGTTGCGGTCCCGGCGGATCATCGCCCGCAGATCCTTGTCCGCCCATTCATCGAAGATCAGGGCGTAGCCGTTCTTTTTCTTGGGGATGGTCCAAGTGTCCGTGAGTTCGTCCATCACCAGGAATCCCATCTGATCGCAGAGGTCGAGGAATTCCGGTCCCGGGGGATTGTGCGCGGTGCGGATAGCGTTGCAACCCATCTGTTTAAGAATATTCAGCCTTCGTTCCCAGGCGGTGTCGTCCCAGACCGCGCCGAGGGCGCCGGCATCGTGGTGCAGGCAGACCCCTTTCAGGAAAGTTTTTTCCCCGTTGAGGTAGAAGGCGTCAGCGCGGAATTCCGCCGTCCGGACACCGAAGGTGGTGAAATACAGCTCGCTGCGTCCGTCGGCATCGGTAACCACGGTCTCGGCCGTGTACAGAATCGGGGTTGCGGGACTCCACAGTTTGCAGTCTCGCAACTCAATTTCCTGCCGGATGACTTGTCCGTCGCGGAAGGTGTCCAGCTTGGTGGTGTCAGACACGGCACCTTTCGGAATATACATCCGCATCCTGTGTGAAGCGCCTTCGTACACGGTCGTGCGGACCGTCCCGCCGGCGGCGTTCCCGCGCAGGGTGATGTCCAGACGAACCGTCGCGTCCGCGATTTTCCGTGCCGTCGGGAGCGAGGATAATTTGGTCGCTCCGGGATCCTGCCGCACGTTGCGGACTTCGGTGGTTACGTAAGTCCCCCAATGCGCTACGCCCGCCGGAGGCGCCTCGGTGAGCCAGACATTTCGGTAGATTCCGCCCCCGGGATACCAGCGGCTCGATTCTTCCGGATTGTCCAGCGTAATGCGGATTACATTTTGGCCCGCTTTCAAAAAAGGCGTCAGATCCGCCTGCCAGGAGGCGTAGCCATAGGGCCATTCTCCCGCGAACTGGTTGTTGCAATAGACTTTGCAGAACGACATCGCTCCGTCAATGTCCAACAGAAACCGCGTTCCATCCTCGATCTTGGGCGCAGCGACGTTCAGAATTTTTGAATATTCCGCCTTCCCCCACCAAGCCAGTTTGCCCGTCTCTCCGGGATATTCTTGGACGAAGGGGCCATCTACACCCCAGTCATGCGGCAAGTTCACGACCCGGCTGTTCCCGTCCTTGGTGAAGGTCCAGCCTTCGTTGAAGTTCGTTCTTCCGGCAGGCTGCGCCTGCAGTGTCAGTGAAAGCACCGCCGCTGCGGCGGATGCGATCGCGCGTAATGCTGTTGTTCTCATGAAAGTAAAGATAAGCAAATTCTTGGAATCGCGTCAGTGGAACAGCGAATCTAAGTTGTTGAAAACTTTGTTAATTCAGATATTTATATGTAAATTTGCGGTCCCCAAAAGTTTGGGGGAAAACATAAATTATAGATTTATAATCATTTATGCCTACAATTCAACAATTAGTTCGCAAAGGACGCGAGGTCATTGCTTACAAAAGCAAGTCTCGTGCGCTGGACGCTTGCCCTCAGAAGAGGGGCGTATGCCTGCGTGTGTACACCACCACGCCCAAGAAACCGAACTCAGCGATGAGAAAGGTGGCCAGGGTACGCCTTACCAACTCCAAAGAGGTCAACGCGTACATTCCGGGCGAGGGACACAACCTTCAGGAACACTCCATCGTGCTCGTGCGCGGCGGTCGTGTGAAGGACCTTCCCGGTGTGCGCTACCACATCCTTAGAGGAGCTTTGGATACCGCAGGCGTAGAAGGCAGGACGCAGTCCCGCTCTCTCTACGGCGCCAAGCGGCCGAAGAAATCTAAGTAGTCCGTTTAACTTTTTTCACCTTTAATTTTTACTCAAAATGAGAAAATCGAAGCCTAAGAAGAGAATTCTACTTCCTGATCCTAAGTATCACGATATCGAGGTGACCCGTTTCGTGAACAATCTTATGTTACAGGGGAAGAAGAGTATCGCGTATTCAATTTTTTACGATGCCATTGACAGGGTAGGCGAGAAGATGAAGGATTCTGACAAGGCTCCTCTAGATATCTGGAGGAAGGCTCTCGAAAACGTGACCCCTCAGATCGAGGTCAAGTCGCGTCGTGTAGGAGGAGCGAACTTCCAGGTGCCGACAGAGTTGCGTCCGGAAAGAAAAGTCTCGCTCTCCATGAAGAACATGATCAACTACGCTCGCAAGCGTTCCGGCCACTCCATGGCAGAAAAACTTTGTGCGGAGATCATAGCCGCCTACAACAACGAAGGAGGCGCATTTAAGCGGAAAGAGGATATGCACAGGATGGCCGAAGCCAACAAGGCTTTCGCTCACTTCCGTTTCTAATTTTTGCTTAGATGGGCAATAGAGATCTAACATTTACAAGAAACATCGGTATCATCGCCCACATTGATGCCGGTAAGACAACAACGTCTGAACGGATCCTGTATTATACGGGCAAGATCCACAAAATCGGAGAGGTTCACGACGGTGGCGCTACCATGGACTGGATGGTCCAGGAGCAGGAGCGGGGGATCACCATCACCTCCGCCGCCACCACGGCATTCTGGCATTACAACGACCAGGTTTATCAGTTGAATCTCATCGACACTCCGGGCCACGTCGACTTCACGGTTGAAGTTGAGCGTTCCCTGCGTGTGCTCGACGGTTGTGTGGCCACCTTCGATGCCGTGGGAAAAGTTCAGCCCCAGTCCGAAACGGTTTGGCGGCAGGCGGACAAATTCAAAGTTCCGAAGATCGTCTATGTCAACAAGATGGATCGGGTCGGGGCCGACTTTCTCGCATGTCTTGAGGAGATCAAGAACAAGTTGGGAGCGACTACCGTTCCCCTTGCCTTGCCGATCGGATCCGAGGACAAATTCAAGGGAATTGTGGACTTGATTTCCCGGAAGGCGCTGATCTATGACGCCGACAACACTGAAATCAACAACTTCCATGAGATTCCGATCCCCGAAGACATGAAGGGAGACGTGGAGCTCTGGAGGGACAAGTTGGTTGAGGCGGCTGCCGAATGCGACGAGACGCTCATGGAGAAATATTTTGAGTCCCCCGAGTCGTTGACCGAAGAGGAAATCATCTCCGCTCTCCGGAAAGGTACCATATCCATGCAGATCGTGCCCGCGACCTGCGGCTCGTCCTACAAGGACAAAGGGGTACAGTTCCTCATCGATGCGATCATCCGGTATCTCCCGTCTCCGCTGGACATCGGGTCGGTAAAAGCGACCCACACCTACACCGGCCGCGAACAGGAGCTCCAGCCTTCGGCAAATGATCCTTTCTGCGGGCTCGTGTTCAAGATCGCCACGGATCCTTTCGTGGGACGTCTTGCATACATCCGCGCCTATTCCGGGCGTCTTGATGCCGGAACCTACGTGCTGAATTCCCGGACGGACAAGAAGGAAAGAGTCGCCAGACTCTACCAAATGCACTCCAACCACCAGAATCCCATCGATTTTGTGGAGGCCGGGGACATCTGCGCGGCGGTCGGTTTCAAGGATCTCCGGACCGGCGATACGATCTGCGACGAAAAGAATCCCGTCACGCTCGAGTCGATGGAATTCCCGGATCCCGTCATCGGGATCGCTGTGGAGCCGAAGACCCAGTCCGACCTCGATAAATTGGGGATGGCGCTCGGCAAACTGGCCGAGGAGGATCCTACGTTCACGGTGAAATCGGATGCGGAAACCGGCCAGACGATCATCAGCGGAATGGGTGAACTTCACCTGGACATCATTGTCGATCGTCTCCGCAGGGAGTTCGACGTGGAGATCAACCAGGGTGCCCCTCAGGTCAATTACAAGGAAGCCGTCACGGCCACGGTCCAGCATCGCGAGCTGTTCAAGAAACAGACGGGTGGCCGCGGTAAGTTCGCGGACATCATTGTTGAAATCGGACCGGCTGATCCGGGTACAAGCGGACTGCAGTTCGACAGCCAGGTCAAGGGCGGCAATGTTCCCAAAGAATATATTCCTTCCGTCCAGAAAGGCTTCGAGGCTGCCTTGTCCAATGGTGTCCTTGCCGGCTATGAGATGCAGTCTCTGAAGGTTACTCTCCTGGATGGTTCTTACCATCCGGTCGACTCCGATCAGCTTTCATTCGAGATGGCTGCTCGCCTTGCCTTCCGGCATGCCTGCCCCAAGGCCAAGCCTATCCTCTTGGAACCCATCATGTCTCTCGAGGTGGTTACCCCGGAAGATTATATGGGCGACATTGTCGGCGACTTGAACCGCCGCCGCGGTCAGATCCAAGCCATGGATTCTACGGCCAACGGCGCTCGGTTGATCCGGGCGTTCGTCCCGCTGGCAGAGCAGTTCGGGTATGTCACGGTCCTCAGGACCCTGTCTTCCGGTCGCGCCACCAGCACGATGACCTTCGACCACTATGAGGAGGTCCCCGCGAACTTGGCCAAAGAAATCATCGAGAAGAGCGGCTACAGGGTGCCGGAAGATGAGTAGTTATTGTTTTGTTGATTATTAAGAAATTATTGATATGAGTCAAAAAATCAGAATTAAACTCAA
>LSQX01121877.1_pt3 | contig 114338 bp, 105 predicted proteins | sample 654561 | NCBI WGS metagenome assembly LSQX01 (sample SAMN04489861, study PRJNA283612) | anaerobic digester metagenome | isolation source: 4 biogas reactors fed with cattle manure at either 37C or 55C with and... | place: Denmark: Kongens Lyngby | collected 2014
GGGAAAACCGCGTGGACCGCAGGCCCCTCTACACAACCCTCAGTCGTCTTCGGCCCCATTCCGCCTTTTCCGATCATCAGCTTGACACCGGTCTTTTCGATAAATTCTTTCTCGTATTTCTCCATACGCATGCTCGTCGTCGGCCCGATGGATATGACCTCATATCTGCCCGGTGTATCCTCGCGCTCGCGCATAATCGGGCCCGCGTGAAAAATCGCACCGCCGCGAAGATCAACCGGCAATTCCAGGTCTTGTTTGATCACCCTCTGATGAACATCGTCTCTTCCGGTGATCAAATACCCGTTCAGATAAAAAACGTCGCCGACGGATAAACCTTCCAGATCCCGATCCGAAATCGGCGTTTGCAGAATCTTCTTGCTCATATTTCAGCCCCCTTATGCGACAGCAGTTCATACGAAAGGTCGCCGTGAATGCGGATCCAGGCTCGGCGGTGCGCCCAACAACCGGTCGACAAGCCGACCGCGAGCGTCGCAGGATGTCTGGCGGCCTGCTCTATATGAACACCCATGACCGACATGCTGCCCGTAAGACCGCCGGGACCGATCCCGATCCCGTTGAGGCCTTCCTCGATTCGCTTTTCCAGATCCGCACCGATCGGATTCTCATTTCTCGAACCGATCGGCCGCAGGAGCGCCTTCTTGGAAAGTTTGGCCGCCACCTCGACCGAACCGGCGATCCCGATCCCGACAAGAAGCGGCGGACAGGCGTTGATGCCGTAAGTCGTGATCCGATCGAAAACGAAACGAACGATCCCCTCGTAACCCTCAAGCGGCATCAGAACCTCCGCAATACCCGGCAGACTGCATCCGCCGCCGGCCATATAAACACATAATTCCAGGACGTCACTGTCGGGGATCAATTCCGTTTCGATCCAGGGGATCCGGTACCCGACATTATTTCCGGTGTTCTTCTCGTCGAAAACCTCGACGGCGTTATGACGAAGAGGAGCGCGTCGAGTCGCCAATAGGACTGCGTCGCGCAATGCTTCGTCCAGATGATCGATCAGCGGGAAACGGGTCCCGACCCGGGCAAAAAACTGAAGGACGCCGGTGTCCTGACAGACCGGCCGGGACAACTCGTGCGCCATATCGATATTTTCGAACATCGCATCGTAAATGATCCGCGCGAAATCCGTCGTCTCCATCGCGCGAAGCTCACGCAGTCGATTCAGGATGTCGTCCGGAAGGTGTTTGGCCGAATACTCCGTAAAGCGGGCGACCAAGTCGACCAGTTGTTGTTTGGAATCCATCATATGCATTCGTATGTCCCGACAGTCAATAAGACAAGGCGGGATCCTCCCTTTGAGATATTTCCCTTTCCGCCGCGGACAAAAGGTCACGATAATCTTTGTCCTTCATACCTTCCGGGCGGGGAACGACCTTCATGACCTCAAAATAAAAACATTCCGGGCCGTATCGATCCCAGTCCCCCTCGAGTCCATGAATCGATTTCGTACGTGTTTTTTTCGCCGTGTCAAACGCAACCTGAAACAGTGATATGCTCGCAACGGATCGAATCAGGTACTTTCCGTTGCTCGTGCAGTTGATCTTAACGATCCCGCCTTTTTTCTCCGAGAGAGTGATATCCAATGCCGGTTTGTCCGAATCGGAATTCATAAGGCCTTTCACTTTATCCCAAAAGGAACCCATTAATAACCTCTTTCTCCGGCCGCCCAGCGAACCGGAAACTTATCTGATCACCCGATCATAATAGATTAAGTCATCCCTCCGCGTCCAGCCCAGACGAGCCCAGAAAGCGGCGCCTTCGTCGTTACCGACATCGATCAAAAGACCGATTTTCGTAATCCCGTTCTCTTTCATCGCAACTTCCACCGCATCCAAAAGCGCTCCGCCGATCGCTCTGGATCGGCCCGGATCCCGGATCGCCGTGTGGTATATGTAACCGCGTCTGCCGTCATGACCGCACATCAAGACTCCGACGATGCGCCCGTCCGCTTCGGCAATAAAACTGGTATCCGGGTTTCTTCCGAGAAATCGCTCAACACCTTCTCTCGAGTCCTCGATCGCCCGAACTCCTGATTTTGCGGTTTGCAGCCACATCTCAAACGCTTCGTCATAATCGTCCATTGTCATCTTTCTGATAATCATAACGCACCTCCGGCCTAAAGTGTCTGAATTAAGTATACTCCGATACTCTTCTTCTTCAATATGATGATCACCGCATGCCTTGACATCTGTCTCAAATTGCATGCCGGAAACCTCGATCTCGCCTTTCGGTTTCCGGTCAATCATGGTCCGTCGCCCTGTCGTTAATGCAATTTCTTGCCGTGTATATTTCGTAATCGATGTCAGATTCGAAAATTTCTCCGATCAAGATATTCCTTCATACAGCCTGCCAAAGGACGTCTACAATTAAATTGCAGCGAATTTTTCAGCAACATGCATGATTTGATTTTGCAACTTCACTCATTATTTATTTCATTTTTTCAGAAAAAGCTCTTCCCTTTTGCCAAGCCCGGCTTTATAATGAACTCAGACCGGGATAAGGAAGTCGAGGTCATCGATCCTTTCCCGATCGCTGTAAATTCGGAGGGAGAGATACGTCGATGAAAAATGCTTATCTGAAAAGAGTCTATGATAAGGTTCGGGATAGAGATCCGAACGAGACCGAATTCCTTCAGGCGGTCAAGGAGGTTCTGGAGTCTATTGAGCCGGCCGTTGAGCGTAATCCCGATTTTGAAAAGAACGGGATCATTGAGAGACTGGTCGAACCGGAACGCGTTATATCCTTCCGTGTCGCTTGGGTCGACGATCGCGGAAAGGTTCAGGTAAACCGCGGATACCGCGTCCAGTTCAACTCGGCCATCGGTCCTTATAAGGGCGGTCTTCGCCTGCACCCTTCCGTTAATTTGTCCGTCATTAAATTTCTAGGTTTCGAACAATGCTTCAAGAATTCCCTGACCGGCTTGCCGATTGGCGGTGGTAAGGGAGGCAGTGATTTTGATCCGAAGGGCAAAAGCGACGCTGAGGTAATGCGGTTTTGCCAAAGTTTCATGACGGAGCTTTCCAGACATATCGGTCAGTTTACCGATGTTCCCGCCGGTGATATCGGCGTAGGAGCCAGAGAGATCGGATATATGTACGGTCAGTACAAGCGTCTGCGTAACGAATTTACCGGGGTTCTGACCGGAAAAGGTATCCCGTACGGCGGATCACTTGCCAGAACCGAGGCGACCGGATACGGACTTCTATACTTTGTAAACGAGATGGTTCAGGCCAGAGGCGAGTCCATGGTCGGCAAAACCGTCGTTATTTCGGGAAGCGGAAACGTCGCTCTTTACGCTGCGGAGAAAGCCTACGCGCTCGGAGCCAAGCCGGTCACGTTGTCCGACTCCAACGGATACATCTATGATCCCGCCGGGATCAATCTAGATATCGCCAAGGACATCAAGGAAGTACGACGCGCGAGAATCAGCGAATACACCAAGGAAGTCCCGGGGTCCGAGTACCATGAAGGTCGCGGAGTTTGGTCCGTCAAGTGCGATATCGCTCTTCCTTGCGCAACGCAGAACGAGCTGAACGAAGAGGATGCGCAGACCCTGATTAATAACGGATGCAAATATGTCGGAGAAGGCGCGAATATGCCCAGCACACCGGAAGCCGTTGAGCTTTTCAAGGCAAATAAAGTATACTTCGCTCCCGGAAAAGCGGCCAACGCCGGCGGTGTCGCAACATCAGCCCTGGAAATGTCTCAGAACTCCATGCGTCTCTCCTGGACCTTCGAGGAGGTTGACGAGAAGCTTCATCAAATCATGAAAAATATATTCAAGAACGCGACAGATGCCGCAAAAGAATACGGAGATCCCGAGAACCTGGTCCTTGGGGCAAATATCGCAGGCATGTTGAAAGTCGCGGAAGCCATGACCGCACAAGGCATCGCCTACTGATTCCACATTTCCTTCGAAATGCAAAACACCCGCTCGAAAGACGCGGGTGTTTTGTTGTTACGGGTTAAGGGTTTAGGGTTACGGGTCCAGACAAAAATCCTCAACATTCACGCATTCCACGCCGTTAAAGGTAAATCGTACAATCCACGGCTTCAGGTTCCGAACCCTCATAAATTCCTTAATTCCGAAATTCTTCGTATAATACCTGAGAACCGTGCCCAAAGCGTTCTCATGCGTTCCGACTACGACTTTACGATTCATATGCTTCAGTAAAAGCATGTTCGTCGCTGCGATCGTCCGGTCCTGAACGGTCTGGAGACACTCTCCGTTTCTTCTGCGGTACAAAAAATCCGTCCATTGCCTTTGAAGGAAATCCTCGTAATCGCTTATCCACTCGTCGTCAATCTTTCTTTCCCTGAAATCTTTCTCCAGGTAAATCGTCTTGCTGTGACGATCAGCCAACGGCTTGACGGTCTCGATAGCTCTGCGGTAAGGGCTCGAATATACATAATCAATCGGCTCATCCCGGAAAAAATCAGACAACTTAATGCTGTCGGATCTTCCCTTGGGGGTAAGCGGCCGTTGCAACTCGTCCTTCTGGTTCAAGTCCGGCTCCGCATGGCGAACAAAATATATTGTAGTCACTTGTCCCTCCCATCCGGCGCGAATCACGTCTGCTAATCGAAACAGGAGTCACCGACCAAGCCGAAAGCATTCGGCACGAAAAGTTCTTCATATGCCTTGTGAGATCAAGATTTGCGATGAAGAAGAATCCTTTCGGGCGATGTCAATCTCTCTTTATATTATAGAGCAGAATTTGAAAAAATCAACGTTCCTTGCTTCCTTTGAAAGGCTCAAAACCACACACCGATAAATACTAAGCGGTTGTAACCTGGTTCCTGCCCGCTTCCTTACTCATATACAAAAGATCGTCCGCGCGCTTCATCACCGACTCCGTCGAATCGTCAGCACGAACCATAGTAGCCCCGATCGATATCGTCACCTTAAGCTTCTCTCCGCCGGATGAGATCCCCGTATTCTCTACGATACTGCGCATCGCGTCCGCGATAACATACATGTTTTGCTCATTGGTTCCGGGGAGAACCGCGACAAATTCTTCTCCGCCGAATCGCCCGAAAAGGTCCGAGGAACGAATCATCAAGGAGCAGGCCTTGCCGACCATGCAGATCACTTCGTCTCCTAATTCGTGTCCGTAATTATCATTGAAGAGCTTGAAGTGGTCGATGTCCAGGAACATAACGCAAAAAGGAACTCCGCGTTTCCGGTAATCGTCCATGCGCGCCTTGATAAATTCCTCGATATATCTGCGATTATATAGTCCGGTCAACTTGTCGGTAAACGCAAGTTCTTTATATTGCTCTGCCTGATCCTCGATTTGCTGACGCACGCTGACGTCGATGAAAACCTCCATGACGCCGAGTATCTTTGTGAATTTCTTAATGGGAACCGTTCGCAGAAGAACCGGAACACGATGCCCGTCCCGATGACGGACGGACACTTCCTGCTCGCGAATCTTCCCGTCGAGCATGGACATTTTTAACGCGGTACGCTCGGAAGTAATCGTTTCTCCGTTCTGATCGACGGGCCGAAGAATGCTCTCGGTGGAAATTCTTCCGACGATCTCCGATGCCGGAATACCGGTTATGCGTTCGGCGCTTTCATTCCAATACGTGACATTGAACTTGCGGTCAATGAAGTAAATTCCTTCGTGCACATAGTCCATCATGGCACGGAACAACTCGCCATCCGTCATTTTACCGGCATCGAGAGGATGCAAAATCGAACTGTCCATTACTCTCCCAATACCCCCGTCAAGTTTCGTGAAACAAAGAAAAACAGTTCCGACAGCGACAGCGAACTGATATCACAAAGCCTTCGGCTTCATCTGATTTCCTGTCCAAGTCATAGCGAAACGCTTATTCACAACCGAGCAACTTGTTGATAATTATATCACAATTCGGCATGATCGGCACATCAGGCTTCCCTCATTTATTCCTCGCTCCCGAATCATCGAATAAACGGATTCCGTCCGTGCGGAGACCCGCCCCAAGCGACCGGATCTTCTTGTAACCCAACGATCCAGATGTTAAAATACTTCTACACAATCGAAACGGAGATTACCTCGGATGAATGACATTTCTCTAAGGATTTCGGATCTCAAACACCAAAGAGACGCGGTGATCCTGGCTCATTATTACGTTGACGGAGCCGTTCAGGATATAGCGGACTACGTCGGCGATTCTTATTACCTGAGCAGAGTCGCCAAAGAATCTCCTCACCCGGTGATTGTTTATGCCGGAGTTCGATTCATGGCGGAGAGCGCCAAGATCATGAGCCCCGAGAAAACAATCCTCATGCCCGACCCCTCTGCGAGTTGTCCGATGGCTCATATGGTCAACGAGAAAGACATTCTTGCCGTCCGTGCCCGCCACGAGGATTTGACCGTGGTCTGTTATATCAACTCAACGACTCTCGTCAAAGCTTATTCTGACGTTTGCGTCACCTCCTCGAACGCGGTTAAAGTGGTGTCGAAACTCTCGTCGAGACATATACTCTTCATTCCCGATCGGAATCTCGGCAGTTATATCGCCGGTTTCTTCCCGGACAAAAGTTTTCTCTTTCTGGACGGTTTCTGCCCGATCCACAACATTATTTCTGCGAATGCCGTACGCAACCTGTTATCCTCCTACCCGGAGGCGAAGGTGCTCGCGCATCCGGAGTGCCGGCGGGAAGTTTTGGAATTAGCCGATTATGTGGGCAGCACCTCCGGCATCATTTACGAGGCGGCACGATCGGATGTGAGCACTTTTATCGTATGTACCGAAGAAGGAGTCCGGCATCAGTTGATGAAGGATAATCCGTCCAAGACCTTTCATTTCCCGGTTTCCGCGCCGATTTGTCCGGACATGAAGAAAATCACGCTTGATAATCTCGCCGCATCCATGGAGCATATGAGTCATCCGATTGAGATTGACGAGAATATCCGACAGAAGGCGCTGGGTTCGCTGATCAAAATGCATGAATTGGCAGGATAACAAGATGTGTGACAATCACTCCATTACCGCGGACGTCGTCATCGTCGGCACAGGAGCCGCAGGTATTTTTTGCGCGCTCAATCTTCCCGATACTCTCTCGGTCCACATGATTACGAAAGATACGCTCGAGAACAGCGCTTCCTACCTGGCTCAGGGCGGTATCGCGGCAATGAAGGACGCGGAAGATTACGACGATTATTTTGAGGACACGCTTCGCGCCGGTCACTATGAAAATTCCAGAAAAGCGGTCGATACCATGATCCGCCAGTCTCCCCTGATTATCCAGGAGCTTTTGGCCTATCACGTTAATTTTGACCGGGCGGGCGAAGATCTTTCCCTTACCAAGGAAGGCGGGCACTCACAATCCAGAATTCTTCATCATGATGATATAACCGGAAAGGAAATAACGACAAAACTGCTGACGGGTCTTCGCAAAAAAAATAACATCACCATCACCGAGTATTCCCGAATGGTTGATATTATTGAAGACAATCATATCTGCCGGGGGATCGTCGCTTTGGATCGCGAAGGAAAACCCTATGTAATACAGGGCAAGGTAGTTGTTCTCGCGACCGGCGGTCTCGGCGGGCTTTTCAAACATTCGACCGCGTTTGCCCATATTACCGGAGACTCGCTCGCGATCGCGGCGAACCATCATATCCAACTGAAAGATATCAACTATATTCAAATTCATCCGACCGCCCTTTATTCCACCAAGCCCGGGCGTCGTTTCCTGATTTCCGAGGCCGTTCGCGGAGAGGGAGCCTATCTGTTAAACGCGGCGATGGAGCGATTCACGGACGAGCTTCAACCCCGGGATATCGTGACGTCAGCGATCCGCGAACAGATGGAAAAGGACGGCAAAGAGTATGTGTATCTCTCGCTGACTCATCTCGATCCGGATAAGGTTCGCAACCGCTTCCCGAACATATACAAGCACTGCCTGAAACGAGGATACGATCTGACCATGGAACCGATTCCCGTCACTCCGGCACAACATTACTTTATGGGCGGCATTGAGGTTGACCTGAAGGGACGGACGTCGATGAATAACCTTTACGCCATCGGCGAAACCAGTTGCACCGGGGTCCACGGCAAGAACCGTCTCGGAAGTAACTCCCTTCTGGAAAGCCTGGTATTTGCCAAACGCGCGGCGATGGATATCTCTCAGAATATCCCTTATACGCCGATTGAAGAAACAGAGGTCGATCTGTCCGAATACGCCGGCCGGGATTTTGACGAGGAGTACCGCGCCATCGTTTTGGAGGAGATCAAAAGAAGGGACAGAGATTTTTATGAACAATGGATTGAGCCTGTCGATCACGGCGGATGACTGTATACGGAGCGCCATTCACGAAGACATTACCAGCGAAGATATTTCCACTCAATCGGTCATGCCCGGAGCGGTCGCAGTACATGCCGACTTACTCTGCAAACAAGACGGTATCGTATGCGGTCTGACCGTTTTCGAACGTGTGTTCAAAATTCTGGACGAGAAAGTGATTTTTACTCCGTATTTTCAAGACGGCGATCGCGTTCGCTCGGGCGATAAGGTCGGTGTTCTGGCCGGAGACGGCCGGGTGATCCTGTCCGGCGAGAGGACCGCTCTGAATTTTCTTCAGAGAATGAGCGGGATCGCGACACTGACCCGGTCGATGGCGGACGAGCTTCAGGGTTTTTCGACGCGCCTTTTGGATACGCGCAAGACGACGCCGAACATGCGGCTTTTCGAGAAGTATGCGGTTCGGGTCGGCGGTGGTTATAACCATCGTTATAACCTGTCCGACGGTGTTCTTCTCAAAGACAATCATATCGGCGCGGCAGGCTCGGTTGCCGAAGCAATCCGCATGGCTCGCGAGTACGCGCCTTTTGTCCGGAAAATCGAAATCGAAACCGAGAATCTCGATATGGTACGGGAAGCCCTCGAAGCCGGAGCCGACATCATCATGTTGGACAACATGAACGACGAGACCGTTGCGGAAGCGGTTCACCTGATCAGCGGGCGCGCGGCTACCGAGGTATCGGGTAACGTAACCCGGGAACGGCTTCGCAAGCTTGCGGGGCTCGGAGTTGATTATGTCTCGGTCGGTGCCTTGACGCATTCGGCTCAGATACTGGATTTCTCACTTAAGAATCTCACGCCGATCCACTGACGCTCCTTAGCGGAAAGGGAGTTTAATGAACATTCTGATCGAAAAAATCAAGGAGATCCTGCTTTCGGTACTTCCGATTCTTTTGATCGTCGTCGTTTCGGGATTCACCTTTGTTTCGTTCAGCGGAGCGGAGGTGATTCGCTTTTCTCTCGGATCCGTCCTGGTCATCACCGGACTCGCGCTATTCTTGATCGGCGTAGAAATCGGGATCACACCGATCGGAAGATTTCTGGGTACGAAGCTTACCCGGTCCGGAAAACTTTGGAAACTGGCTGTTTTTTCGGTACTCCTGTCGTTTCTCGTATCGATCGCAGAACCGGACCTTCATATCCTGGCCGGCCAGGCCGAGTCCATTTCCGGGGGAATGATCAACCGATACTTACTGGTAATTGTCGTTTCTTCCGGCATCGGTCTCCTGTTTTCGATCGGAATGATTCGTATCGTAAAAAATATTCCGATCGCCTTTTTAATGATCATTCTTTACACCATAGTTTTCGGAGTTGCGGTATTCTCTTCGCCCGAGTTTCTGTCGATCGCTTTTGATGCTTCGGGAGCTACGACCGGAGCCCTCGCGGTGCCGGTGATCCTCGCACTGTCTCTGGGCGCGTCCGCCCTCAAGAAGGACCGGAAAGCATCCGAGAAAGACAGTTTCGGTCTCGTCGGAATCTCCTCGGTCGGCCCGATCCTGGCCGTGTTGATCATCGGAATCATCCTGCGCCCGGTACAGGCCGCCGGCGATTCACCCGCGGCGACTCTTTCCGAGAAGTCCATTCTTTCACCTTTCTTTTCGACAATTTCAACGGTCGCCGTCGAAACCTTCGTTTCGCTTTTTCCGATCACGTTGATATTCGTCGTACTGTCCCGATTCGGAAAAGACATCACTCCCCGAATCCGAAGAAGAGCCCTGAAGGGCGTCCTTTACTCGTACATCGGGCTGACCTTATTTCTGACCGGCGTTCATGCCGGATTTATGGATGTCGGTAAGAAGATCGGACAAGCCTCGGCATCCTCGAATACGCTGCTTCCGCTATATTTCACGGCGTTCATACTCGGTTTCGTCACGGTTCTCGCGGAGCCTGCCGTGCATGTTTTAACTTCGGATATCGAGCAGGTCACCGGCGGATTCGTTCGCAAGAAAGCCGTCTTCGCGGCCCTCTCGATCGGTGTCGCACTCGCCGTATTCTTTTCCGCCGTCCGCATCACGGTCCCATCGGTTCGCCTGTGGCATTTTCTTCTGCCCGGCTTTATCATCAGCCTTGCACTCACCTTGTTCGTACCGAAAATGTTTGTCGGCATGGCCTTTGACGCGGGAGGAGTCGCGTCCGGTCCGATGACGGCGACATTTATACTGGCCTTCACATCCGGAGCCGCGGAAGCAATCGAGGGGGCCAACCCTTTGGCAGACGGATTCGGAATGATCGCAATGGTCGCGATGATGCCGATCATTACGATTCAAATTCTCGGCGCGCTCTTCAAAATCAAGACGCGAAAAGGAGGAATACAGAATGTCTCCTGATATGTTACGGTCTCCGGATTTCTCCGTATTAGCGGTTGTGGTCAACTGCGGCCAGGCCGGACGGGCAATGAAAATCGCTCGGTCTTCGGGCATAACCGGAGGCACCGTTATTCCCGTGAAAGGATTTTGCGGCGGTCCGATTCTCCGTGCTCTGGACTTGTGTGAGCGCAACATGGAAGCCGTCATCATGCTTTCGGAGAGAAATACGATCAAAGAAGCAATCCGGAATCTCGACGAGGTTTTCGCCTTCGCGAAGCCGCACCGCGGTTTCGCTTTTTGCGTCCCCGTCGTCTCGGTATATGGGATGCATTCTCATCTGGATGCATGTTCCGGTGAAACAGAAAGGATGAACAATATGAAGTATCGCGCAATCTTTACGATCGTTGACCGCGGAAACGGCGAATCGGTCATCGACTCCGCCAAAACGGCCGGTGCCAAAGGCGGCACGATTTTCTCCGGGAGAGGCTCGGGTATTCACGAAACCGAGAAACTCTTTTCGATGGAAATCGAACCCGAAAAGGAGATCGTTCTGATCATCTCTGATGAAGATACGGCAACATTCATCGTCGAGGCGATCCGGAGAGACATGAAAATTGACGAGCCGGGCAAGGGAATTGTCTATGTTCAGCCCGTCAGCGATATCGTCGGAGTGGTCGGACTGGAATAAGCCGACGCCATCGCGGTTCAAGCCTTATCGGTATTCCACCACGGTTTGTCCGCGATACTCGAATAATAACGATGGATCGGCACCACGGACCGCCCTCTTATTTCAAAGACCTCCCATATGACGCCTTCGCCGCCCGAGGGTACATAAAACGACTGGATCAATCCGTTTTCGGAATACACCTGTACCAATGCGCCGGATCGGGACATTGCCGTCGAAAATGTTTCTCCGACGATGCAATGCGTGAAATCCGTAACATAATATTTATAAGACCCTTCACTGATGGCCGAGACGGTTACCGTTTCCGGGCCGAATCCCTTTATTGCGTCCACATCCAACCGGTTTCCGAGAGGATCTTCCCGGCTTCTGAACCATATATGCGCTTCACCCGAACTTTCCGGACCGGAGAAAGGCGTAAATAAGTGCGCGTCCAAGTCTGCAGGTTCCGCCCCCCACGAAAGGACCACCCGAAAATCGCCCTTGTTCAGTGTCGGAGAAAGAAAATACCTGAGCGGAGCGCATTCGGCATACGAGTAGAGGTTAAATCGAGAGCTTTCGTATCCGTCCGCGATAATTTCCGCCGTGTAAGCCCCCGACGGCAAAAACGCCTCGCAAACCCCATTCAAATCGGTATATACGGTTTGAAGAACATTTCCGCTTACGTTTCCGACCCCTTCCCTCAAGCGAATCTCCGCTCTCGAGATCCGGAGCATTTCCGTGGCAAACTCATCTTCCGGATACACCTTCGATATCTCGACCGCATCGGCGACGACCATCCTCACGGAGTGGGTCTTGGCAGAGACGAGAAGCATTTTAACGGGTTCCGTGTGCATATCGACATCACGTCTCGACACATCCACCGAGTGTGCGTAAACCGAAACGAATCCCTCCGCCTCATAAAACAAGGCAAACCTCTGCGCTCCGGACGGAACGAATATCGTATATCTCCCGTCGGAATCCGTAACCGTTCGGTATAATTCGATCTCATTCATATCCGTCGCGACAAGCGCGACCGAAACATTTTCGAGCGGACTTCCCGTCTCATCGACTACACTGCCAAAAATTCGGCCGGTTTCGCGCTCGGCCAACACCGTAACGTAAGTTGAATATGCCCGGTTCAATATCTTCCGCTCCAGCTCATCGTATTCTCTTCTAGCGTCCTCTTCCGCTTCAGAATAAAGCGTTACGATATATTGCTGCTGCGTGTTGCTTTTTTCTTTCTCGCCGATCACGATGTCCCGGACACCACTGCCGGCCTCCACCGTTCTCCATTTCACCATGACATCGTCCCGAAAATAGTATCGGTCGCCGAAAATGTTCGGGGCCGCCGGCCGGCTCGGTGTATATGAAGTATCCCGGTGGACAAAGACAAAATTCAGCATCCCGTCATTTTCGAAATAGTACTCGGAGATTTCAAGTATGCTGTCCGGCAAATACTCGATGGAGACGATCTTGTTGACAATGCCCAAGGTCGGGCTGCGGTAGATTTCATACTCAATCACGTTGCCGGATGAGGTCTCCCGCATCTTTCTCTTGTCGATCCGATATGAATTGATCCGCCCGTCGTTCTCGATGTCGACGAAATCTTCGAGAGTGTAGAAGAGCGTCTTATCCCAAAAATAATCCGAATTGCGTTTCGCGGGCATAAAACGAATCTCTCCGATCTCGATTTCCGCAAATTCGGAGGATCGGTTATTGAGCCTCGCCGTCTCCTCAATGAGTTCGGAATCTTCCGCGGAAAGGCAGACGATCCGAATCGTTTCCGAAAGATAAGAGCCGTCGTCGGACGCAACTTCGATCACAGCCGAAGATCCGGGTTTACGCCCGATGACCGTACCGGTTCCGTCGATCTCAATATCCTCGGGATTCGAGCTCAGGTACCGTAACGAAACACCGGCGTCATATTTGAAAGCGCTTTTCAGGTCATACTTCTCTCCGGCGGTTAACTGAATTTGCCGGGAAGCAAAAATTACCGCCGGTTGGTCCGGCCGCACCGGTGCGCGGGTCGGATCGGATGACACGCAAGAAGACGGAACCGTGGTTTGAGTGACGGTGTTCGAGCGGTCCAACAAAGGTCTGCCGAACAGAAGCGCCAAAAAGGCAACGAGAAGAACCGCGGACAAGCTGATCAACGATATCGTCAGAGGGTCCGAAAAGCGCCGCTTCCGGACGTCCCGAAGCGAAGTCAGGAGCTCGGATTCTTTCTCTCCGGGCGCAAGTTCGTCCCTGCGTCGAGCGGATGGATCACCCGGATCTTCAGAGAAACTTTCTGCATCCGTTTCTTCAAAATCCTGCTCTGTCCCGCAGAACATGCAAAAAACGCTCTCATCGCTGATTTCCCGACCGCATTCTCTGCACAGCATGCTTTTATCCTCCGCTTCTCATCATATTTTACCTGAGGATCAAATGCAATTCATCAAAAAAAGAAGGCCGGTGTTGCCGGCCTTCCGAATGAAAGAAGATTAAAAAGGTTATTTCTTCTCACGTTTAAAACACATAAACCAGTCTAAGCAATACTTATCGTCCGATTTATCCTCCATGCGCTCTTTCGCTGTACCGCAAGAACCCGGAGTCGGGATAATCACATCGTCTCCAGGACGCCAATTCGCCGGTGTCGCGACCTGATCCTTGTCCGCCTTCTGAAGAGCGAGGATAATACGCTTGATCTCGTCAAAATTTCTTCCCAGTGACAAAGGATAGTAAAGAATCGTGCGAATCTTGCCGGTCGGATCAACAACAAACACGGCACGAACGGCCTGTGTATTCGATTGTCCGGGCTGGATCATTCCGAATTTCTTGGCGACATCCATGCGAATGTCTTCAATCAGGGGAAATTTCACCTCGACATTCTTCATGCCGTTCCACTCGAGTTCCTGAATCTTACGGAGCCAAGCGATATGGGCATAAAGAGAATCAACGGAAAGACCGACCAGTTCTGTGTTCAAAGCCTTGAATTCATCCGCCATCGTGGCAAAGGTCATGAATTCGGTCGTACAAACAGGTGTAAAGTCAGCGGGGTGAGAGAATAGAATTACCCAGCTGCCCTTGTAATCTTCCGGGAAATTGATGATTCCCTGGGTCGTTACAGCCGTAAATGACGGGGCGGGTTCTCCGATCAAAGGCATCGCGTTGCGTTCGTTCTCTTCCATAAAGCACCTCCATATATTGTTAATGATTTAAATTTGTAACGATTACAATTATAACAGGTTTTTTTGTTTTTTGTAAGTCCCTGTGAGTAAATTAATGAGAACAAGTTGTGAACACGGCGCTACTTGTCTTCACACACCTGACTCTTCAGGAACTGAAAAAGCTCCGGCCTCTCTCTCTGAAGCGCGACGGGCTTCCCGGATGAGGACAGAAAACAATGCTTGCTGAATCCCTGCGCGCAAACCGTCCCGCTCCCGGCGAGTAAAACTTCGTACTCCACGGTCATTCGAACGCCCGAAAAATGCCGGATCCGAACGGAGATTACGACTTCTTGCGGGAAGCGGACCATGCTGACATAGCGACAGCCGACTTCGGTCACCGGACACACAATCCCTTCGGCCTCCATCCGATCGTACCCGAATCCCGATTTTTCGAGAAAAAAGGTTCGCGCCTCTTCAAACCAACGTATATAATTGGAGTGGTGGGCAATTTGCATCTGATCCGTCTCATAGTATTGCACTTTGTGGATGTATTTTAGCATGTATGGTTTTCCTCCCCGTTCACCGAATCCGCGAGGACTTGCGACGACTCGAGCGCTGTGCCCCGATCCGGCAACTCCCCGTGAAGTAATAGTATAACAAACCCGCCTTACGGCGGAAAAGAGGATGCGGAAATGACAACAAATCATGTACAATCCCGAACGAGCGGACCGGACAAGGGCACCGCGCAAGTCTCCGATCCGATCAATTACCCGAACAGCGAAGCGTTTTACCGATACCTTTACAAGAACACACTTCGGGATAGGGGGGTCATCATTCTTATCCTTGCGGGGTTTAATCTCCTGCTTCTGATCCCGGACATATTGATGCTCAAATCCCCGGCCGCCAAAGTACTGGTGACCGTTCTGCGTCTTTTGCTTTCCGTAGGCATGGTCCTCTTTTATACCGTCCTTAAGCGAATCAAGAATTTCACGCATTACGCGCGTATGGTATCCGGCCTGGAGGCTTTTGCTGTCTTTGTTTTTTTATTCGCCCTTATGAATTATTCGAAGCCCGATTTTCTCATCCAGTCGATGGGAATGATTCTTCTGCTGTTTGTCATTTTCATGTTCCCCAATTACTGGCAGTATACCGTAGGGATAACCTTTCTATCCATCTGCCTTTTTCTGTTGATCTCGTCGTTCCGCATTGCGGATCTGACCTCTCAAACATTCGCGGCAGGTTCTGTATATGTCGTCGTTTCGGCGGTGCTGAGTGCCTTCGGCGCACGCGGCACCGAGCGATATCGCCTGCGTCACTTTTCTTCCATGGAAGCGCTCCGGGAGCTCAGCACGACCGATCCGCTCACCAAAACGTATAACCGTTCACGGTTAGAACAAGACGGAGAGAAATGGATTCGAATCTGTAAGGAACATCAACGGCCGTTAACGCTTGCTTTTTTGGATTTGGATAATCTCAAGTCGATAAATGATACATACGGACATATTGTCGGAGACCGGGTCTTGATCGAAACCGCTTCCCGCATGCGCCGTTTTCTGGGCCAGCGCGATATCGTTTGCCGGTGGGGAGGCGATGAATTTGTCATTCTGATGCCGGGGATAGATGCCGTCGGCGCCGTTCATATCGTCGAGCAGATACGAGACTCGTTAACCGAAGAGCCCTTTACCGGCGGAGTAATTACCTCCTGCAGTATCGGCATTGCGAACATGGATGAGGACTCCACCCTAAAGACTTTGATTTATAACGCGGACCAACGGATGTACAAAGCAAAGCAAAAAGGAAAGAACCGCATTGAATTTCGGAACTGATCGATTTTTAAGCGGCTTCGGGTCGGTTATATGACATCACAGGACAAGCACGCCAACGGGCCACGACTCATTCTGGCAAGCGCGTCTCCCCGGAGACGCGAGCTGCTCGCTCGTCTTGGCTTTCCGTTTTCCGCCGCGGAGGCGGATATCAACGAATCTCAAATTCTTTCGGAATCGCTTATAGGCGGAAACAGGGTCTCCGCCTATGAGACCGCCGAGAAGACCGCCATCCTATTGGCGGAAAAAAAGTCGCGTGCGATTCTCGATCATTTTCCGGATAAAGTTGTAATCGGGTCGGATACGGTGGTTGCTACCGAAGATTCTATTCTTGGCAAGCCTTCCTCTACTTCCGACTCGATCCGGATGTTGCGGGGCCTGTGCGGACGTGAGCACCGGGTGTTTACCGCCGTTTCGATTGTGTCCGACAAGATGCTAAGGATATTTTGTTCGCAAACCTCCGTCTTATTCCGTCCCCGTGACGCTTATCAGGATGCTCTGATCGAAAGATACGCGGCGTCGGGATCACCGCTTGACAAGGCCGGCGGTTACGGAATTCAGGACATCGGCGCCTTGTTGATCGCAAAGATAGACGGCGATTATTATACGGTCGTCGGACTGCCGCTTGCCGCGCTGGCACGCGAGTTGACTGCTTTCGGGTTTGACGCCAGCCAGCCGAACTTTGACGCCGGTCCGATTTTCGAATAGGAGGAGTACGATGCCGGGATTGATTCTTGAGGGAGGAACATTGCGGCCGATTTTCAGTGCCGGTGCGATGGATTGCCTGCTGGATCACGATATCATGTTTCCCTACTGCATCGGGGTATCAGCCGGCATCAGCAACGGCGTCTCCTATATCTCCCGACAAAAGGGCCGGAACCTCGATATCCTCAAGCTGTATCGACATGACAAACGCTATATCGGAAAGCGCAATCTCCTTACCTCACGGAGCCTCTTCGGCGTCGATTTTGTATTCGGAACGATACCGAACGAGCTTATTCCTTTTGATCGTGAGGCCTTCCTCCGACACGAGGGAACGGTATTGGCGGGCGTAACGAACGCCCTGACCGGAAAAGCCGAGTATTTGGATTGCAAGGAGATCGATGAGGAAAACACCATCCTTCGCGCAACATGCGCGATCCCGGGGGCTTTCCCTGCGGTGCATTGGAAAGGCAGTACATATTACGATGGAGGTATCGCGGATTCGATTCCGATCCGCAAGGCAATGGCCGACGGACAAGAGAAAAATCTGATCATTCTGACCCAACCCGCCGATTTTCGAAAAGCATACGCAAAGGAGTATAATTTCGCGATTCGTCTGATCGGAAAGAAACATCCCCTGATGGTCGACCTTCTTCGAAACCGTCATCATCTATATAACGAGACTTTGGTCCATTGCGAGCGCCTGGAGGAGGACGGCAAAGCGGTCATCCTGAGGCCGGATTACCCGCTCAACAGCCTTGAGAAGGACATCGGGCAAATTGAGAGAAATTACCGCCACGGCTACGAGCTCTGCTCGGCCAATCTCGCGCGGATCCGCGCGCTCTTTGAATAAACCGCGATCACGGAGACACCGTACACTTTGGTGAATCCCCTTCGTCGTCGTGATCTTTGTCCTCGAAAAGCGGCGTACTGAAATAACGCTCGGCGGTGTCAGGAAGAACGGTAACGACCGTCTTACCCTTCCCGAGCTTTCCTGCCATCGCGATCGCCGCCGCGACATTTGATCCGCTGGAAATGCCGCACAGCAAGCCTTCTTTTCGAGCGAGATTTCTGGCTGTCCCGATCGCTTCCCGATCCGTAACCACATGAATGTGATCAAAAATATCCAAATTCAGGTTCTCGGGTATCAAGCCGTCTCCGATCCCCATCTGAAGGTGTGTGCCGATATTTCCGCCTGCGAGAATCGCCGCGTGCTCGGGCTCGACGGCCCAGATCTCGATCCCGGGATTCTGCGCCTTGAGAACCTCTCCGATCCCCGATAACGTGCCCCCGGTCCCGATGCCGGCGCAATAACCGTGAATCGGTCCGGCGACCTGTTCCAATATCTCAAGAGCGGTATGATGCCGGTGGACCGTCGGGTTCGCCGGGTTGGTAAATTGCTGAGGCACAAAAACGAGCGGATTCTCCCGCGCCATCCGATCAGCGACCGCAAGGCATTTCTCGATGCACTTCCCGATATCGCCGTCGTCGTGAACAATAATAACCTCGGCTCCGTAATGCTCGACGAGTTTTCTTCTCTCCATGCTTACGGAATCCGGCATGACGATCAAGGTCCGGTAACCCTTCACGGCACCGACCAACGCAAGCCCGATGCCCTGATTCCCGCTCGTCGGCTCGACGATGATCGTATTCGGTCCGATCAGGCCCCTGCGCTCCGCATCCTCGATCATATTCAAGGCGGTCCGGGTCTTGATCGAACCGCCGACATTCAATCCTTCATACTTGACAAGGACATCCGCGTCGTCCGGACCCGTCATATGTGCAAGGCGAATCATCGGTGTGTGCCCGACCGCCATCAAAATATTGTCGTATACCATTTCCGTCCGTCCCTTCGGGAATACTGCCTAAACAGAAGGTATTATACGCCAAATCTCATTGGCGTTCCACATAAGCCGATCAAATCATAAAAAATTCCCGATGAAAAGCAAAACGATATCCGTCGGCGGTCAGCCGCTCAAAAAGGCCCGGGGATTTCGGAGTGTATTCCCGACTTTTTACGGATTGTGATTCACTCCTTAAAATCGATCGCGTATGTCGAGAGGAGCTCACGGATCGTCGGATCAAGTTCACGGAACTCAAATCCCATCGCCTCGGCCTTTTCCGTTGAAAGCGTGTTGTGCGGATAACCGTTGAACTCCGCGGGGATCCCGTTTGACCCCAGAACCGCCTCCTTGCCAAGGATCTCTTCGCTCATCTTGACGATTTCCGCGACACTCTTATGTCCCTTGGCCGCGGCGTTGACCGGACCGGTCTCTTTGCGATCCGCAAGAAACGCGAGAAAGGCGCCCGCCTGAATCGATTCGATCATCGAAAACCGCGCTTCCGCGTTATCGACATTCATTTTCTCCCCGCGCGCGATGTGCTCGACATAGGAATACAACCTTCGGGTATAGTCATCCTTTCCGATAACGATCGGGAACCGAACCGCACAAGCTTCGATCTTGTAATTCTGGAAAAGCACGCTCTCACAAAGACGTTTCCCCTCACCGTAATCGAAGTCCGTCCTTCTTCCCATCCGGATCAGATAGTGATACGGATCGAAGTCCTCCTCGCGCAGGTTTCGCCCCCCCGCGTATACAGCGGAGGACGATGTGAATATATACCGCTTCGTTTGAACGCATTCCAGGATACTCTCGGTATCATACGGAGAGTAATTGATATTGTCGTAGGTGACATCAAATTCGAGGCCCGCTAATTTCGCCTTGACACTCTCCCGGTCCGTCCGATCCAACCGGATCCTTTCCACTTCATTTCCGAAAACGTCCGGGGTCAATCCGCGCGTCGCGATCGTGACCCCGTGCCCGAGACGAACCAACTCGCGCACCAGGTGCTTCCCGAAATATCGTGTTCCCCCGATAACCAAGATTTTCATAACCCTTCCTCCCCGGCCCCGCAGGCGCGTGACGAAACGAACGGATCATGAATCCGTCGGCTTCGCCGGACGTTGACCCTTGAAAAACGCTGTCGTTCCCCGCTGAAAAGGTTGATAAGAAATATTAACCGCCTCGAAATATATCCTCGATCGGCCTCTCCCTATAAAAAAATGATATTCTACAGAAAAAGCATAGTCAATCAAAACAGAGATTTTCGCTCAGGAATGAAACATTTTCCCGGTTCGTGTCGTCTTATGGACGGAGAAACATCTTCAACTTTACGTCCCTACCCTGAAAGGAGCGATCAAATGAAACATCCTGCGATAAAATTCTTATCCTTTTTCCTCGTTCTCGGCATGTTAATTTCGATCTGCGGGTGCTCCGGCATTCGATTACGTAAGGACCCCGATCCGAACGGCGGATCCGGAGGCGAAGTCAAATCCTACGAGGCCGTACTCTCTCCCAAAGAAATCAAACCGTTCTCCTCTTCCTTCACGTCCGGTCTCAATCGGTACGGGTTTGATGTCCTTCTTGATCTGTACGACGGAAAGAACATCGCCGTTTCCCCTGCCAGTCTGGAACTTGCACTTTTAATGACCGCAATGGGCGCGACCGGAAAAACCGGGGAAGAGATGTTTGCTTCCCTTCAAATGAGCGGTCTTTCCAAGGAGGAGGTTCTGGAGTCCGTCGCTCAGCTGATGTGGCGTGCGAACAATAACAGTATGGAAGCGGCCAACTCGCTCTGGCTTCAGGACGGATACGGGTTCGCTCAGAAATACCTTGACATTTGCGGCGAGGATTTTATGGCGGATCTGTATACCGTCGACTACGAAAATGCCGCCGCTGACGCCACGGAGCGTATAAACGAGTGGGCGGAGGATAAAACACACGGCAAGATCGAAAAGATTCTCGACGAAGATCTGGACGACAGCACCCGGTTGGTCCTGGTCAACGCGCTCTATTTCCTGGGCGACTGGGCGACCCCCTTTGAGGCGAACAGCACCTGGGACGATACATTCCATGGCGCAAGCGGCGATTCAGAGGTCCCGTTCATGCATTCGGAATGGGATGTGAGTTACTATGATGGCAAAACCTTTCAGCTCATCATCCTCCCCTTCCTCGGCGACGACGGTCAGGTCGGCCCGTTCGCGATGTCCTTCATTCTGCCGAAAGAAGGTTGCTCACCCGAGGATGTCGCCGAAGAAATGACCGAAGAAGGATTCGAGACGCTGATCAAAGAAGCCCGATCCGTCAAAGTTCAAATCAGTTTGCCGAAGTTCGAATTCGAATACGGGACATCCATGGTCGATACGATGAAGGCGCTCGGAATGAAGGAAGCCTTTAGCGGATCCGCTCAATTCGATGAGATGACCGGCGGCGAAAACGATCTCTTTGTGTCAAACATCATCCATAAGACATATATCCGAGTGGACGAGGAAGGTGCGGAGGCAGCCGCGGTCACCGCGGTGATCATGACGGAATCGGCGATGCCGTTCGATGAGCCCGACCCGATCGTATTCAACGCCGATCACCCGTTCTTCTTCACCATTTACGACACCACCGACGGAACGATGCTCTTTACCGGTGTGACCGCCAACTTGGAATGATCGAAAAGCAATTACTAATTTGAACCCTTCGAATTGAAAGGAGCCATTTCAATGAACAATCATTTGAAAACCATCCTGTCCCTGATCCTGATCTCATCCCTTCTGCTCGCCATGGCCGGATGTTCCGGTTTTTCGACCAAAAACAAAACCGATCCTTCGAACGATAGAAAAGGAGACGTCAAGTCTTATGAGGCCGTCTTGTCGCCCAAGGAGATCAAGCCGTTTTCGGACGAATTCACCTCCGGGATCAACCGTTACGGTTTTGACGTGCTTCTGGACCTTTACGACGGAGAAAATATTGCCGTCTCGCCCGCGAGCCTGGAACTGGCACTCCTGATGACGGCGATGGGTGCCACGGGGAAAACAAAGGAAGAAATGATCGATGCCCTCCGCATGACCGGACTTCCCGATGAGGAAATAAGGTCTTCGGCCGCGCAGTTGATGTGGCGCGCCAACAATAACGGAATGGAAGCGGCCAACTCTCTGTGGTTGCTAAAGGATTTCGGGTTTTCAGGTGACTTCCTTAACATCTGCAACGGAGACTTTATGGCCGATCTCTACGAAGTCGATTACAGAAACGACCATGAAGGCGCTATTGAAGTTATAAATGCGTGGGCCAATGATAAAACACACGGGAAGATCCCGAAAATCATTAATAACGAGATCTCTAACGAGACCAAGTTTGTAATTGTAAACGCTCTTTACTTCCTGGGCGAATGGGAAACCGCTTTCCGCAAGGATTTGACATATGACGAAGTTTTTCACGGAGTAAAGGGAGACGCGGAAGTACCGTTTATGCACGCAACCCGGGAAGTCCGTTACTATGAGGGCCGCACTTTTCAGCTGATCATCCTTCCTTTCCGCGGAGATGAGGGGCAAAGCGGTCCGTTCGCCATGTCTTTTATTCTGCCGAAGGAAGGCAGTTCGCCTGAGGAAGCCGCCGCGGAGCTGTCCGAGACTGGCTTTGAAACGGCTGTCGGCCTTTCTTCCAAGACCGAGGTGATCATCAGCCTTCCGAAGTTTGAATTCGATTACGGGACATTGATGAACGATACCATGTGGACGCTCGGCATGAAAGATGCGTTCACGGACACGTCAATGTTTGATCTGATACTTGAAAGCGGAGAACCGCGCCTTAAGATCACGAACATTATCCACAAGACATATATTCGAATTGATGAAGAAGGAGCCGAAGCCGCCGCGGTCACCGCCATGGTCATGGATGCGTTGGCGATGCCGAACGAGGAACCGGAGAAGATCATTGTCTTTGACGCCGACCGCCCGTTCCTTTTCGCGATCTATGACACGACCGACGGCACGGTGCTCTTCACGGGTGTTACGGCAAACTTGGAATGATCGAAAAGCGTAACCGTGCAGGATTCTTTTCGGGAGTCGGGTCATGATATAATGACGATTGACTCATCCCGATATAGGAGAATGCGCGCCATGGAATATTCATTCGGATACGGTAAACGATCGGTCGATATAGACATCGACGAAGGAAACGTGATCTCTGTCCTTACCCCCAACGAGGTCGCTCTCGAACTGACCGGCGTCGATGAGGTGATCCGTTCCCTTCGCGATCCGATCGATAGCGCACCGCTTCGCGATATCGTCCGTCCGGGCGAGAGAATCGCAATCGTCACCAGTGATATCACCCGGCCTCTGCCGAGCTATAAGATCCTTCCCGCCGTCCTTGAAGAGCTTTCCCGTGCGGGCGTCGCCGATGAAGACATCCTCATTGTTTTCGGTCTCGGAAGCCATGAGGGACACAGCGAGGACAGGAAGCGCGCGCTGGTCGGAGACGCTGTGTACGACCGGGTCCGTTGCGTGGACTCGGACCCCGACGACTGTGTGCGCATGGGCGTGACAAGTTCGGGAACCCCGGTCGATGTTTTTCGACCGGTCGCACAGGCCGATCGACGCATCTGTCTCGGAAATATCGAGTTTCACTACTTCGCCGGCTACAGTGGGGGTGCCAAGGCGATCATGCCTGGCGTCTCCACCCGTGACGCGATCCAGAACAACCACAGTGCGATGGTTTGCCCTGAGGCTGCCGCGGGGCGCCTCAACGGCAACCCGGTTCGCGAAGACATCGAAGAAGCCGGTAGGATCAGCGGTATCGACTTCATCGTAAACGTCGTCCTCAACGAGAAAAAAGAGATCATCCGATCATTTTGCGGGCACCCGGTCGCGGCGCATCGCGCCGGCTGCGCGTTTCTCGATTCGTTTTATAAGATCTGCCTCCCGCGCAAGGCGGACATCGTCGTCGTCTCTCCCGGCGGTTTTCCCAAGGACATCAACATGTATCAGGCGCAAAAAGCGCTCGATAACGCCCGCCACGCCGTCCGTGACGGCGGGATCATCGTCTGGCTCGCCTCGTGCTCCGAAGGGCTCGGCGAGACGCATTTCGAGGAGTGGATGACCGGCCACGCCAAAAGCGCGGACATGATCGAACATATCTGCCGAGACTTTGTCTTGGGCGGGCATAAGGCCGCCGCGATCGCCATGGTCTTAAAAAAGGCGCGGATCTTTCTGGTATCGGATCTGGAGCCGGACTTCGTTCGCTCGATCTTCCTCGAGCCCTTTACGGACGCTCAGGGGGCGGTCGATGCAGCCTTCACGGAACTGGGAAGCGATTCGGGTGTCATCCTGATGCCCTACGGCGGCTCAACCCTGCCGGAGTGTGCCGGTGAGTAAAGAGCGAGCGGATCAAGAGAAATCATAACGTTATTCGATCAGCCCAAGATCCATCTTCCACAAAAGGATCCGAATCACGGCCTCGTCGATGATCTCCTCATCGATCTCGCCGCTTTGAAGCGCGTCCAAAACCTCCGGAATCTGTTCCGCATAAGACGAACCGATCAACATATCGTTCCCGGCAAGTATCGCAAGGACCGCCGCCCGGCGATCTCCGGCATGATCCTTGATCGCACCCATCGACAAATCGTCCGTCATGATGACACCGTCGAATCCGAGTTCTTCACGAAGGATCCGGTGCACCTCCGGCGAAAGCGAAGCCGGAAGTTCTTTGTCCATGCAGAAGATAATGTTGTGCGATACCATCACCGAACCCGCCCCGGCCTCAATTCCAGACCGAAACGGCATAAAATCGCTCCGGACAAAGGACTCGTAATCCCTCAGATCCTCCGCGATGCCGGTGTGCGTATCCGCGTTATTCCCGTAGCCCGGAAAGTGCTTGAGCGAACAGCCGATCCCGGCCTGCTTCATCTCCGCTACCACCACTTTCGCATACTCCGCGGTCGCTTCCGCATCTTTCCCGAAACTGCGCTTGAAGATGAAATCCGTCGAATCCGTACTGACATCACAGACGGGCGCCAAATTAACATTGATACCGAGATAAAGAAGAAACTCGGACTTATCCGCGGTATCCGCCCGGATCGCGTCCATTCCGCCCCGCTCGAAAAGCGCTTGCGGCGACATATACCGGTCTTCCCGAAACTGAGGAAACCGGCTGATCCGAACCACGGTTCCGCCCTCTTCGTCGACCCCGATCAGCATCGGGATCTCCGAGGCCTCCTGATAGGATACAATCGCCGCTCGAACGCTTTCCGGATCGGACTTTTCAAAATCGGGAGCAAACAGTACAATCCCTCCGAAGTGCCATTTCTCGGTTTCCGCCTGAACATCTCCGTTTACCCATGATGCAAAAAACATCTGTCCGACTTTTTGTCTTGTCGACATTTCCGAGAGTATCTCTTTTGCGCGGAGAAGGCGGAAATTCTCAGAGCAGAAATTCTCAGGAGTCGTGCTTTCCGTCGTTTCAGGCGCAACCGTGATCCCGGGAGTCGTATTCGATTCGTCTTCCCCGGTCAACGCCATACTTGTTTCTGCTGAGGACATCGTTATTTGACCGGTTGCGGAATCGTTCAAACCGATTCCGGTGCAGGAAACCAAAGCGGATAAGACCGCAACGGAAGCGATGACGACAAGGAATCGGCGGAACTTTGAAAGAAACATCGGACCCACCTTCCACGGCATTTTATGTCTATTTATTATAACACTTCGGTGCTCTTGAACGGAAAACGCGAGGACCCCCAAGGAGGTTAAGGGGACCTCGCGTTCAGGATATTAAGTTAGCTTAGGGGATCAATCGGAAATCTCCGTCAGCTCGCTCTTACCTTCGGACAAACGAATCAAATAGGGATCGCTGAACGTCACCGATAATTCGCTGGTATTTTCGATTAATCGGCGGCTCTCTCGGCAACCAAACCAATTGAAAAACCACCGTGCCGAGCTATCCTGCGGTTCGTCCGCGCGAATCATGATATAAGCCTGTGTGACATATTCGTACGAGCTGTCCGCGAGGGTCTCGGTCTTCGGTTCGACACCGTTAACCTTAAACAGCATCAGGTCACTGCTGTCAAACGACATATCCACATATGACATAATATTGAAACCGATCGCGTATTTATCAATGATCACGTTGGTTGTGATCTCTCCCATGTCGCCGCTCTCGATCATTTCCTTTGTCAGTCCGGAGAAATCGGGGATCGTCTCACCGGCCCATACCAATTTCTCGAAAAATCTCTGACTTCCGGATTGCTCATCCCGGTAGTAAGCCACGATCGGTGCGTCGTCCCCTCCGAGCTCTTTCCAGTTTTTAATTTTTCCGCTGTAAATACCCTTGATTTGATCCGAGGTAAGATTCTTGACGGGGTTGGCCGAATTACCGATAAATACCAAGCCGTCACAGCCGTAAAGCCGCGCCTCGATATCGACATTCTTCTCGTCAAAATATGAGATCTCCTCTTCGGTCGGCAAGACCGCGAAAACCAGATCGACCGTACCGTCGGCCAAATTCAGGAGCGCCTGATGTGTCTTTGAACAGATTGGAGCCGGGCCCTTGAGCATATACCATTCGGTGAAGAGATAGTAAAGATTATCCGTGATCGGAATACGAGCCGTCGAGCTGTCAATTTGAGGAATATCCTTCGGAAGCGGAATTCCGTCCTCGGTGCGCTTGATGATCACGATGCTTTCGGTCGGTTCGGTTTGTTCCCGGGTCGGCCTCAGTGAAGTATATTCAGTCTTCGGCGTCGTTTGAGTCGCGTGAGTCTCTTCCGTTTCCGCGTTCCTTACACTCCGAAGATTGCACGCGGCCGCGGCGACTCCGATCATCAGGACCAGGATTGTCGCGACGACTGTCGCACGGATTGTTATTGATTTCATCTTCGTTTCTCCCTCTCAGTTTATCGTTTGCAAATAAGCATTCATGATTCAATTATGCTGCAAGTACCGCATAGAATAAAACCATAATCAGAAAAGCTGCTATCAGAACCGTCCATAAGCGTCCGCTTCGTATCCTGATCCTGTACACGTTCTTTTTCATAAGCCATTCCCTCCGATCCCATTCTCCGGGACTCAGGACATAAAGGCAAGGAAAGCGGCGGTCAAAGCCGCGACGATAAAGACAATTAAAACCGACGGGTCATTACTGAGCTTTCTCATAATCACACCTCCAAACGTCGCTACCCTCTGTAATAAGTTAAATATATTACGCTTCGTAGCGCTTGTCAATGCCTTTTTGCTACTTTCTGTAGTTTTTATTCACTTTTTTCGCTTGCACTTTTCTGTTGGCTTTCGTGCTCGCTTGTTGCATAATTAAATCAACATTTATAAAGGTGTGTGAGCAAAATAGGAAAGTCGATACCGGAAGCGAAGTGGCACCGACTGGACAATACCGCAAATATTTTTCCCGTCGTCGCCAATCGAAACTATACGAGCATTTATCGCATCAGCGTTACATTGACAGAGGAGATTAATCCCGATATTTTGCAGCGCGCCTTAGATCAGACGCTTCCGCGTTTCGGAAGCTTTAAGGTCCGGTTAAGGCACGGATTCTTCTGGTACTATTTTGAGGCCAACGACCGGCCGTGCACCGTGTCGCCGGAGATGCCGAATCCATGTTCCTATTTCGTCCCGGCTCAGAACAATCATTACCTTTTTCGGGTCACATACTTCAGAGCCCGCATCAATATGGAAGTTTTTCACGTGGTAACCGACGGAACCGGTGCCGCTGATTTTCTCAAGGAACTGGTCCGGCGTTATATTGATATCATGCTGTTCGAGAAGACCGGACAGCCGCTTCCCGAACAGCCTGTCGTCGATGTCTTTTCCGATATTGAGGACAGTTACATCAAGAACTTTGTCGGGAGCGACCCTCAGGGGTACAGTACCGAACGCGCCTACGAGATCAAAGGCGATAAGTTTCCAATTTATACCAAGGGCATCATCAGCGGAGCCGTACCGATCAAGGCAATCATTGCGTTGTGCCGATCCAAGGGCGTTACGATCACGCAATACCTGACCGCGGTCATGATCTGGAGTATTTATCGCGAATACTTTAACCATCGTGCGCATAAACTTCCGATTACCGTTTCCGTGCCGGTCAATCTTCGTCCGTATTTCAACTCTACTTCGACGATGAACTTTTTCTCGGTCATTCCGATCGTTTTCCGGTCGGAACGCGATGACCACAGCTTTGAAGAGATTCTCGATTTTACGGAGAAGGAGTTTTCCAAGATGCTCAATTCCGAGTATTTCGGGTCAAAGATCGCGTACAATGTCTCCTTTGTGAAAAAACTATACATCCGTTTCATTCCGTTGTTCATCAAGAACATTTTTTTGAAGATCAGTTATATGAGATCCGCAAAGGCCAACACGATCACACTGACAAACATCGGTCGATTCAAAGTTCCCGACCGCTATAATGAATTCATAACCGGGGTGAGCCTGCTTCTGGGTGCGAGCAGTTCCGAGGCGGTGAAATGCTCGGTAGCATCCTACGAAAGAACACTGAACGTTACGTTCATTTCGGTTTTAAGCGACACCTATCTGCAACGCGCCTTTTTTCGCAAAATGGCGGAAGACGGGCTTCCGCTGACCATTGAAACCAACGGAGCGTACTATGAGAACATGCGCTAAATGCAATGTCGGTATTATAGATACCGCGGAGATCTGTCCACTTTGTAAATCTGTCCTGAGCGAAGCCAAGGGACCGGAAACACCAAACGCGTTTCCGGCTCCCGAGATCGACAGCAGACAGTACCATTTTTTGAAAAGGCTCTTGATCTTCATGTCCGTCATCGCGGGTTCCGCTTCCCTGATCATCAACTTTCTGACCTTCGACGGATTTCTCTGGTCTTTGATCACGGTAGTCGGAATCCTTTACCTGTGGGTCGTCATTTCTCATTCCGTCGCGAACCACATCAACATCGCTTCCAAGATTTTCGTTCAGGCGTTCCTCGGTTCCGTTTTCATCGTCTTGGTCGACTATCTGGTCGGTTACCGCGGATGGTCCGTAAACTACGTCATACCGAGCATCTTTTCCGCCGCGGATATCGCGATCGTGATCATTATTTTGATCAATCGGATGAATTGGCGCAATTACATGCTCTATCAATTTGTCATCGCGCTTCTCGGCTTCGCGCCTCTGCTTCTTTACCTGATTCGTTTGTCGGATAATCCGATTTTCGTCATCATATCCACATCACTTTCTGCTTTGAGTCTGCTCGGCACGTTTATTTTCGGTGACAAGACCGTTAAGAGCGAACTTCGGCGCCGGTTACACTTCTGAGCATCCATTCCCGCCGAGTCGTTTATGAGGCATCAGATCATCTCATACGATCTTCGCGAAAAGCGTCGTATCCGTTTCCGACGGATTCCCGTACTGTTCGAAAATGGCATGTTCGGCTAATCTTTATCCGCTACCTTGCGGACAAGGCTCAGAAATTCCTTTTTGAACTTATCTTCTGACACACTGTCCAATCTTTCCAATTCGCGAATTATGTCAGAGTAAGAGGAGTCACCCTTGAATTTGCTGTCGCGAAGGAGCATTCCGAACTGAACAACACAGGACGCAAATCGAATATTTTCCGATGCCCGGCCGGGATCTTCATCCGGAACCAAAGGATAGTTGAGCAGATTACTCGTCGTTTCCTCCGGAACTTTATATCGAATACTGACCGTCAGCCATTCGTCCGAATTGACCGGTTTCCCGGCTTCCTGATACTTGAGGTCGATATCCGGAAGCTTCATATCACTGTCGCGCGAGACAATCTCGTACATGACGGTGACGTTTTGTCCGGAACCGACGTCCCCGGCATCTTTGCTGTCATCCGCAAAATCCTGATTATTCAACTTTCTGTTCTCATATCCGATCAGCCGATATGCCTTCACATATGCGGGGTTGAACTCAACCTGAAACTTGGTGTCTTTTGCTACGGTAAAGAGGGTTCCCGCCATATCTTCGACCAGCACCTTTTTCGCTTCTTCGATCGTATCAATATAATAGTAGTTCCCGTTACCGTTATCAGCCATGATCTCCAGTTTGTTATCTTTGTAATTCCCCATACCCAGGCCGGCTATGGATAAATATATCCCGGATTCCGCTTTCTCCTCCACCAATCGCTTCAGGTCGTCTTCGGAGGTGATTCCGACATTCAAATCTCCGTCGGTCATCAGAATGATCCGGTTATTCCCGCCTTCGATAAAATGTTCCGCTGCCATCTCGTACGCTTTTTTTATACCGGCGGAACCATGAGTCGATCCCCCGGAGGTGAGCTCGTTGAGAGCGTCTACGATATCCTGCTTGTAGTATCCGCTTTTTCCGTCGAGGATCACCTTTTCGGAACCTGCATATGTAACGATCGATATACGGTCGTTCTCTTTAAGATTTTCGGTCAGAAGTTTTAGAGCAGTGACGGCCAGTCCAAGCTTATCCGGACTGTTCATCGAACCTGAGGTATCAATCAGATATACAAGGTTCATGTCGGGCCGCTCTTCTTCCGGAATATCGAATGCCTGGACTCCGATCATTAACAGCATGGACTCTTTATTCCACGGACATTCGATCAATTCCTGTGTCACGGAAAACACGTCCCCCTCCTCCGGAATCGGATAATCAAAATCAAAGTAATTCAGCATTTCCTCGAGGCGGACGGCGTCGGGGGTGACCGCTCTTCCTTCGTTGATCATACGTCGTACGACTGAATACGATGCCGTATCCACATCTGCGGAAAACGTCGAGAGCGGCTGATCGAGAACGCTCAAAAATTCATTCTCGATGATTGTGTTGTATTCTTCTGTATTCATGTTTGCATCTGTTTCCATCCGAGAATCGCCGGCTTGTGTAGTACTTCGGGCGTAATTTTCCCCTGCATGAGTGTTATTGATACCGGGCGAGTAACTCGCGGAACAGGAAGTCAGCCCCGCTATGCCGATCACAAGACCAAGAATCGTCATCCAAATCGTGATTTTAAAACCAAATCCAGACTTTCTCATAATAGTCTCCTTTCGTTACGGAAGGTTCTTTTCCGTCAAGGCAAGTCGAATTGAGTTGTCAAAACGTAACAGAATTTCTGCTACATCACATAGTTATTATAGTTTGTAGTTGTGTTTTTGTCAACACGTCCCCTTTTCGGGAACCATCATCAGACAGCAGAGTGTCGGGCCCCCCGATTTCACCGAAAAGATCGGCAAATAAAAAAACCGCCGCGATCGCTCGCGACGGCCCTGTCGATTATTCGACTGTCTGCATGCCGATTGATGAAATCATCCCTGCTATTCGATCTCGATCGACTGCCCGGACGTCTCCGCTTCCTTCTTCGGAACGGTAACATGGAGCACCCCGTCATTCAATTTCGCTTTGATTCCTTCCGCCGAAGCATCCGTCAGATAGATACTTCTTGACATCGAACAGTAGCGACGCTCCTTGTGGATGTAATTTTTCTTTTTCTCTTCGACTTCATTTGATTTCTTCACCGCAATGGTCAGCCTCTTATCATCCATCCGAATCGTGACGTCCCGCTTATCAACGCCGGGCATCTCCGCCTCGACCGCATACTCATTGCCTCGATCCTCCACATCAACTTTGAAGGTGTCTGCGGCAAGACTTCTGCGAATCGGCCAGCCATCCGAGAAAAAATCATCGAGCATGTTCTGAAAGTCATCAAATCCTGTGCTCAGTGCGTTTGTGTTCTTCCGGTTAAAGGGTACCAATCCTGCCATCTCAAACAACTCCTTTCATGATTATTGTGTTAGCACTCTGTGTGTTAGACTGCTAATTCACTTATATTATTGATTTTTCAGCGAGTTGTTTCATCATGTTTTTATTAAGAAAATGAAAAAAGTGTGTGAATGGAAACAATTCGTATTCTGTGGACAAGCACTCAAAACGGATCGTAATGCGTCTTTGTCAGAAGAATCCTTCTCCTCGTAACCGGTCGTTTCGTCATACTTTCGCGCCTTGTCTAAATATAAAATTTATTGTATTTTTAGAACTCTACTGATAGAATGGACTATGCGGATTTCTGTTTTTGGAATTCCGGGAAGGGGATTGGCATGAACTTTACCTCGTCTCTCGCCGATGAATTGATCGGTGTAACGGGACTTAATAATATCGAATCCACGCACTTCGCCGGAAGACATAACGGATATTTTGTCTATGTCGAAGTGGAGCCGCAGCTTTCGCGCGCGAAGATGCACATCCGTGTGGTGATGCTAAGCGACGGAATCCGAACCGCATTGGAGAAGAACTTGGCGTCAAGCATTTCGAGGGTCAATTACAGCGTACTATTCGAAGGAAACGAGATCATTTTGCTTATACCGGCCAATACCGATTGGATACCACGTGTTCGTACGATAATGGACCTGGTCACCGATTTCCTCTCCGAGAACGGGGTGCCTGCGGACATACAGGCGGAGCAATCCGTAATTGAACATATCCCGGATGCACTTCCGCATATTGAAGCGGATCCGCCGCGTCCGAGTATCGCAATGGGCGTATTGGGAGCGTTTCTCGGAGCCGTGCCCGGCGTGATCGGTTGGTTCATCACCTCTCTGGCGAATAATGACGGGTTTCTCGTTCAAACTCCGGAGGTAGCGAGTTATTTGTCTGCACGTTTCATATTGGCGATTATTATTACTTGCGGTTCCTATTGGGGCTTTCTTCTATTGTCAGGATCTTCGCGTAAGATTTCTGCGTTGGTCTCCGCACCGATCACCGTACTGATGATTTATGCGGTCAATCGTTTTACGTACGCGTTTCTCTTCTTCTCGGCCATTTCCAACCTGTCGGTCGAACGCGCTTTTCTTCGCACCTATGAATATTTGAATTCTTATCATTTGACCCATTATTATTTGGGTACACTTCTTCTCGGGTATTTACTCTCGGCAATCACATATGTCGTTCTCTATAAAACCCGGGAGAAGTTCTGGACGAAAAAAGCGCAATAGATTCGCAAATATTCGTAAATATATGAAAAGACTGCCTCCGGTTCCGTCGGCAGTCTTCGCTATTTTCAGGAAATGTGAATGACTAAAGTGTTGAAAGTTTCGAGTATGATCCCTTAAGGTTCGGATAGAGTTCACGATAGAGACTGTAGAATTTCGCGTATTCCTCGTTGGATCTTTTGCCGGGTGCGTTCGTACTGCGAGTGTGAATTGCCGCATTACACGCTTCACGAACATCTGAATATACTCCGGTTCCGGCACCTGCCAACAAAGCAACACCCAAAGCCGGACCTTGGGCGGAATCCGTCGTCTCGACATCACAGCCGTACACATCAGCAAGCATTTGCCTCCAGAACGGACCCGATCCGCCTCCGCAGGCGCGCATGATATTGACGTTGATGTCCATCCCCTTAATGACTTCCAGACAATCCTTGAGCGAAAACGAAACACCTTCCATGATCGCGCGAATCATATCTTTCTTGCCGTGCACTCCGGATAGTCCGAAAAACACGCCGCGAGCAAACGGATCCAGATGGGGTGTACGTTCTCCCATCAGATACGGAAGAAAGAGAAGTCGGTTCGATCCGATCGGAACCTTCTCGGCCATCTGGTCCATCAGGTAATACGGGCTGACACCCATAAGTTCGGCAGTTTCCATGACTTCCTGAAGAAATCCGTCACGGAACCATTTCAGCGACAAGCCTGCGCCCTGGGTCACGCCCATCACATGCCACTGTCCAGGCACCGCGCAACAGAAGGTATGAACTCGTCCCTTGGGGTCAATGTGCATCTCTGAGGTGTGCGCATACACGACTCCGGAGCTGCCGATGGTTGTAAAAGACTGGCCGTCCGAGACAACGCCGGTGCCCACGGCCGCAGCCGCATTGTCACCTGCTCCGCCGACGACCGGTGTTCCCGCACGGAGACCGGTCAGGCGAGCTGCAGAATCGGAAACACCGCCGGTGATTTCCGGCGATTCGTATACGGTTGCAAGTAATGAACGATCGACAGACAATTTGTCCAGGACTTCTGAAGACCAGGCGCGTTTTCCGATGTCAAGAAGTTGCATTCCCGAAGCGTCGGAGACCTCCGTCGCTCGTTCGCCCGTCAGGCGGAAACGAATGTAGTCCTTCGGTAAGAGGATACTGCGACAACGCTCATAGTTCCGGGGCTCATGTTTACGAACCCAGAGTATCTTGGAGGCGGTAAACCCGGTCAATGCCGGATTCGCGGTGATCTCGATCAAGCGTTCCGCACCGACCAAACGAGTAATCGTCTCACACTCTTCAGCGGTTCTCTGATCACACCAGATAATCGACGGACGAATGACCTGATCGTTCTCGTCAAGCATGACCAATCCGTGCATCTGCCCGGAAAGCCCGATTCCCCGGATATCTCCCGCATCCACTCCGGACTCGCTCAGCACTTTCTGAACGGTCCCGACCACGGCGTTCCACCAGTCTTCGGGGGCCTGTTCGGCCCAACCGTTTTGCGGTTGGGCCATCGGATATTCTATTGTCGCCTGTGCTATGGTCTTACCGGTCTCGTCGAAAATCACCGTCTTGGTGCCCGACGTTCCGATATCGATTCCAATCAGAAAAGCCATGCTATTCTCCTCCGTTTATCGCTCGATCAGCATCCGAAAAGGATATCGTTCACGAGGCTCTCCAGATATTCCTGACGTCCGCTGTTCGCTTTGACATCGCCCTTGGCAAGAGCATACGCCTCGAGCTGAGCGAGGTTCGCTTTACCGGACACGATCTCGGCGCCGATCCCGTTCTGAAAGCTGGAATAACGCTCCTTCACGAAATTGTCGATCCTGCCGTCCTGGATGAGCTTATAAGCCATCTTGAGTCCGAGCGCGAAAGAATCCATACCGGAAATATAGCTGTAGAAAACATCCTCGGGTCCGTTGGATGCACGACGAGCCTTGGCGTCAAAGTTCAGACCGCCATTGGTAAATCCGCCGGCCTTGATGATCTCGTACATGGCAAAGGTACAATCGTATACGTCGGTCGGGAATTGGTCGGTATCCCATCCGAGGAGGAGATCTCCGCGGTTGGCGTCAACAGAACCAAACATTCCGTTAATGGCCGCGACCCGGAGCTCATGCTGAAAGGTATGCATCGCCAATGTGGCATGGTTTGCTTCGACATTCATCTTGAAGTCCTTATCGAGTCCGAACTTACGCAGGAAGGAAACGACGGTCGCAACATCGAAGTCGTACTGGTGCTTCATCGGCTCCTTCGGCTTGGGTTCAATGTAGAAGTCACCTTTGAATCCGATGCTTCTGCCGTAGTCTACGGCCATTCTCATCAATCTGGCCATATTCTCCTGTTCGAAAGCCATATCTGTGTTCAGGAGCGTTTCATACCCTTCACGACCGCCCCAGAATACATAGCCGGTTCCGCCGAGGCGAACCGTAACTTCCAACGCCTTTTTCACCTGGGCGGCAGCAAACGCAAAAACATCCGCGTCGCAAGATGTGCCGGCTCCGTTCATGAAGCGTTTGTTGCTGAAGAGATTGGCCGTGCCCCAGAGTAATTTCTTGTTATACTGCTTCATTAGATCTTCGAGAAGATCGGTAATCTCGTCGAGGCGAGCGTTGGTCTCTGTAAGCGTATCCGCCTCCGGCGCGATGTCACGGTCATGGAAGCAATAATAATCGATTCCCAGTTTGTCCATCAGTTCAAAGGACGCCCTGGCTTTATTCTTCGCGCTTTCCATCTCGTCGTCGGATCCGTATTTCTTCTCAATGGTTCCCTTACCGAACATATCGGATCCTTCGGCAACCATCGTGTGCCAATAGGACATGGCGAATTTAAGATGATCCCTCATCGTCTTGCCGGCAATAACCTCGTCCGGGTTATAGAAACGGAAAGACAGGGGATTCTTGCTTTTACTGCCTTCGTAAAGAATCTTCGGGATGGTCGGATAAAACTCACTCATAGTGTTTCCTTTCTTCCGGCTCTGCCGGATAAAAAAATGCGTCACCCGTATAAATATCCCGAAATCAGAAAACCGTCTTCTTCGATGCCGAGCGATTGTGTCCGACATACTCCTTTTCTCGGGAAATCAGGTTTTTCGCGTTGTCGTGCTCGAGCACGACAATATACTTACAGATTACAGTCCCGCTCCGATTCTGTCAATAATCAAACGCTCGATTGTCGCAAATTTTCGAAAAAATTCACTTTTTCAGCGTGATTTCGAACGGACGTCGCCCGGTAAGTTCGAAGCTTCTTTCATCCGGTTGCGAAAAACCGACAAATAAGCGCCATTCGGAATTCGGGCATTCCCGAACGCCCGAATCGTTTGTAACCGTAAAAACATCTGAAGGAATCTCGATATCCAAGGTCGCCTCGCTCATCGACGCAACTTTCATCCGACGGAAAAAGCACAGGACGGGGTTCGGCGGAGCGTGCGGGCTATCGATCGGTTTCGCATAGACCTGAAGCACTTCGTCGACCTCACGCCCACAATCATTACGAACCGACACGGAAAGCGGAAGCGTATCCTTTCCGAAGGAAGGGCCGCCGACACGAACATCGACCACGTCGACCTGTCCGTAGGTCAGGCCATAACCGAAAGGATAAAGAGGAGTCCCGGAAAGATATCGGTACGTCCTCCCTTCCATCGCATAATCTTCAAACGCCGGGAGTCGTCCGTCATTCCGATAGAAAGTGACCGGCAACTTCCCGCCCGGGCTCTGCGTCCCGAAAAGAATGTCCGCGACAGCCTTGCCGCCGCGAGCTCCGGGGTACCAGGCCTGCAGGACCGCATCACAGTTTCGGTCCGCGAAGTCCAGATCGATACTGCTTCCGGATAAAAGACACAGAATCACGGGTTTCCCGACGCTCACAACGCTCTCCAAGAGCTTTCGCTGAACCGCGGGAAGCAGGAGATCTTTTTTATCACCCGATCCGTAGTTCGCATCGTCCAGAAGCTCCTCGCCCTCAAGCGTCTCGTCCAAACCGAGAAAAAGGATCACAACATCACTGTGCTCGGCGACCGCAAGCGCTTCGGAAATACGATCATTCGCATTCGCAAGCGGTTCCGTTCGATCGGCTGACAATTCGCACCCGATCGAATAGAGAACGCGCGCTTTTTGCGCGAGAATATCCTGAATGCCTTCGAGCGGAGTTATATAACGAGAGGAAGTCCCGTAATAATTCCCGATCAACGCACGCCTGCTGTTCGCGTTCGGCCCGATGACCCCGACCGTTGAGCACATCTTTGCGTCCAAAGGCAGGATCCCGTTATTTCGAAGCAACACGACGGCTTCGGCAGCAGCCCGCAGAGACAGTGCGATGTGCTCATCACATTCCACCTTTTCATAGGGGATATCGTCATATTCCGTCTTCTCAAAAAGCCCCAACTTGAAACGGGTCGTAAAGAGTCGGATCGCGGATTCGGTAATTTGCTCATCCGTAACCAGGCCTTGCATCCACGCGCTTTTCAGATGGAGATATGTATTCCCGCAATTGAGATCACACCCCGACCGAATCGCAAGAGCTGCCGACTCGACGGGAGTTTTGGTGACCCGGTGCTTCTCGTGAAAATCGCGAATCGCCCAACAGTCCGAAACCACATGGCCTTCAAATCCCCATTCTTCGCGAAGGATCTTTTGAAGAAGTCTCGGGCTCCCGCAACACGGTTCCCCGTTCACACGGTTGTATGCACCCATGACGGCGTCGACCTGTCCTTCTTTAACGCATGCCTCAAAGGCAGGAAGGTATGTCTCTCGCAAATCCTTTTCGGAAACCACCACGTCAAATTCATGTCGAAGTTCTTCCGGTCCGCTGTGCACCGCAAAATGCTTGGCACAGGCCGATACCTTCATTATTTCGCCTTCACCCTGAAGACCTTTGATAAAACGAACGCCGAGTCTTGCGGAAAGAAACGGGTCTTCTCCGTATGTTTCATGCCCCCGACCCCATCTCGGATCGCGAAAAATATTCACGTTCGGCGACCAAAAGGTGAGCCCTTTATAGATATCGCGATCCCCGTGACGACGAGCCTCGTTGAACTTGGCTCGCGCCTCCGTCGCGATCGCGTCTCCGATTGTCTGAATGAGTTCCTGATCAAATGTCGCGGCCAACGCGATCGACTGCGGAAAAACCGTAGCGGTACCGGCTCGCGCAACACCGTGCAGAGCCTCATTCCAATAATTATAGGCCGGTATGCTCAACCGTTCGATCGGCGGCGCCTGATAAGTCAACTGGTCGATCCGCTCTTCGACGGTCATCCGGGCGACCAGCTCCTCCGCCCTTTTTCGTCTGTTCTCGTTGCGATTCATCGAGCACCTCCCGTCCTTCCTGGCGGTCCTTACGGTCTCTGTTCGATTATGGCCAATAGAATTGCGCAACCTCGGTGATCTCACCGTCCGTTACTGTCAGATAGTAAAAAAACGTATCGGTCACTTTGTGCGGGGATGTTGCGTAGAGGTTTGCAAAATCCGCATAGGTCATCGGAATTGTTTCCGCGCCTTCCAACATGGTCCCGTTCGGTCTGTAAAGCATACGAATCTCAACTTCACGCATATCCGCCGTTCTGAGCTGAGGATTGACGTTCTTATAGACGTACTCGCTGTCGGCAAATTCGTTGACCAGAGCAGTCGCGTCGGCGACAGTGTAGCCCTCGTGTGCAACGAGCCAGTCGATGGCATCCTGGCCCTTCAGAATATCAAAGTAATCGAACCGGGCTAAGCCCGTCGCCGGATCAAACGATTCAAAATGCGCGTAACTCGAGTACATGCTCTCCGGATTGGAGTATGCGGGTACGGTGGTCGTCTCGGTGGTCGTCTCGGTCGTCGGTACGGTGGTCGTCTCGGGGATCAGGGAAGTTTCCGTCGCGGCGGTTGCGGCAATCGTTGTTGCGGCCGATGCAGCCGTTGTCGTTTGACTATTCTCGGTTTCGTCGCCCTGAAGAGGAAGATCACATCCCGACATCATAATCAGGAATGCCGATATGCAAATTCCGGCGATGATCCGTCGGAAGGTCTGTTCGTATTTACCGGAAATTGAAGAATGTTTCATGGAAGTTCCTCCGTATTATAGAAATGTTTGACTGTTCATGCCGAAACACATCGTCCGCCGCAACGGCCAAAAGCCCCTTTACGAGGCTCTCTTTTACGGATCAAAATCCGTTCGGGTCCCGACACTTCTCATATTATCACGTTTACGACAAGTTGAACGGATAGATTATAATTTTCTGTCCGAATAAACTTCCAGAAAGAGCGTGACAATTTGCGGGTCAAATTGCTTCCCGCTGTTTGCAATGATCTCCCGAACGGCTTCTTCTTCGCTCAAAGCTTTGCGATAAACACGATCCTCCGTCATGGCGTCATATGTGTCCGCGATCGCGATGATCCTCGACGGCAACGGAATATCCTCTCCGGCAAGACCTTTCGGGTAACCCTTTCCGTCCCACCGTTCATGGTGGGCAAGAATATATTCCGCGACGACTTCAAGCTCCGGCGAAGCTTTGGCGATCCTGTACCCGATTTCCGGATGTTTTTTCATAATCGTCCATTCCTCTTCGGTCAGTCTTCCCGGCTTATTTAAGATACGATCATCGATCCCGACCTTGCCGATATCGTGAAGCATCGCAAATACTTCGATCTCATCGATCTCGCTTTGAGGCAGCCCAAGCTTCAAGGCGATTTTCTTGGATATATCCGAAAGTCGAAGCGCATGTGCTTCGGTCTCTTCGCTTCGCTCATACACGGTCGCGACGACCGCGGACAGGATGGAGCTGTGTGAACTGCTCTGCGTCAGAAGTTTGCGGCTGTACATGGAGCCGGTCGCTTCCTTGATCACATCCGGAAGGCTCTCCTCCGTGTGATTTTTGGTTCCGTATCCGAACGCCAGACTCAAGTCAAAGCCAGGATCGCGAGGCACTTTATTCACCTGTTCAAGTGCATGATTCATCCGAAGAAGGATGTCGGCCGCTTTCCCGGCGGTCGTGTTAGGCATCAGGATGCTGAATTCATTTCCTCCGGTCCTCGCCAGAACATCATTCTCCCCGCAAAATTCCCGCAGAAATCTCGAGGTCTCGATTATTACGCGGTCTCCGTGTATCTGTCCGAAAGCGTCGTTTATCAGTCGGACTCCGTTAATGTCGCATACAATATAGGTCAGCGGCATATTGTCCTTGGTGTCCAGACGATCTTTTTCGAGTTCGAAATACCGGCGGTTATGAAGCCCGGTCAAGAAGTCGTGATCGTTCAGATACTTGATATGCTCCCCTTGCTCCTTGCGCTCGGTCATGTCAATAATGATCCCTTCCAGCGCTTCGATTTCGCCGTATTCACCGAGAATACCCTGGCCGAACTCCAAGACCCATTTATGCGACCCGTCGCGCGAAATCATCTCGTACTCCGCTTTGAACGGCTCTCTTCGCGCGAGCACCCGATCCCATTCCTTGCGAAGAACTTCACGGTAACCCGGACTGATCAGATCGTTAAACGATATGATCTGATTCCCAACCAACTCTTCGGGAGCATAGCCCGTCAACGCGCGACAGCCCTCGGAAGCAAACTCCATCGTCCATTCGGCATCGTTCAGGCAACGGTAAGCCATGCCCGGCAAATGCGAAAGTAGGACCGATTTGCTTCGCTCCGATTCGCGAAAAGCCAATTCGGCTGTTTTCCTTGTGCTTATATCTTGAAGAATACAAAGATGCGTCTGCTCGTTAAGTCCTTCAAGCACAAACCGAATCACGATCATATACACCCATATGATCGATCCGTCCGGCCGAATAAAACGCTTCTCCATCGAGTAGTCAGTAATCTCGCCGTTTCGCAACTGATCGAAGAACCGCATATCCTCATCCAAATCGGATGGATGGGTAAGATCCGCCCAACTGATTCTTCGAAGTTCTTCTTCGGTCCGCCCGAAAATATTCAAATAAGTCTTGTTCACGGCGGATAATATGTTGAAATTACTCATCATGCCGATTCCGATCGGAGTCTGCTCGAAAATCGTACGGAAGAGATTCTCCCTGTTCTGGCTTTCACGGGTGATTTTACGAAGACGGCGGTTCTGGATCACAAACCAATAGAGACACAACAAAACGACAAGAACGCTCGCCGCCATCAAAATCGCGTGAAATATGTGCTTGTTCGCTTCTTCATAATATATTGACTCCGGATAATTGATTCCGAGAACATCGACAACGCGACCGGTCTCCGAATCAATGATCGGCGACAACGTCGTCAGACAGGCACCCTCACCCTCAGGACCGATCATCATCGCTTTACGGAGGGAAACGACATCGAAGTATCCCTGCCGGATCCTCGGAATAAATGTACCCGTATTGGAACATTCTGTCGTTCCGATCCCGTCGGAGGTGTAGATCACAACGACTTGATCCTCTCGCTCAGAAAGAATAAACGCGAATCTTGCATGTTTGTTGACCTGAACCAAGCTGTTCAATCGATCCTTCAATTCGGAATCGGTTTTCAGATCATCATCCGACGGAATGCCGTCGACCACTGTCATATCCCGCGAATCAATAAATGCCGCGGCTGCGTTGGTCTTGTCAAAAAGCGCGTCCCGGGTCTTTCCGAGATACTCACTGCGCACGGATAAAACATAAAAAACGCCGATCAAAGCGGCACCCGCAAAAACCAAAGCCATCACGATTACCGCAATAACAAACAGCGTTTTGTTCCCGGCACGAATGTTCCGCATGTGTAACCTTTCGAAGCTTTGGACCGCTCAATATTTTCGAGCAGTCTAACGAATTAATTATACAAGTTAATCACATTCTTTTCCATGATAATCATCCGAATATTGATCACACGAGGAAATGTCGAGAATAAGTCTTTTATGGAAAAAACAAAGGACGACGTTGTGAGCGCCGTCCTTGCCGCATAGGTGTGATATGTTTAAAAAAAGATAAACGATCCGATACGTCAACTCTTCTTGCTAAACATGCTCTTGATTTTGGCGAAGAATCCGTCTTTCCCAAGTGCCATCTGAGCCTTGACCCCGTCAACGATCGCACCGAGCTTCTCATCGGGCAAATCGACGCCGATCACCGATTCGACGGCTTTAATCGGATCTTTGGAGAAATCCGCGGCAAAAGACTTATCGGTCTTGATTTTGCCGATAATATCCGCAATACTCTTTTGAATGTCCATACACTGCCCTCCTTAAATTATTCGCTGAAACTCCGTGATTCGGATTGTTACGCTTCAAATTTCTCGATCGTCGCTCCGGGCGCGTTCTTCTTCACGCTCTCGATACCGTTCATGCAAGCACCCTTCGACTTATAGGCTTCCGATGAACCTACGGTTTCACCGTTCCTGGCCTTGAGTCTGAAACGGAATTCTCCGGCCTTGTCGGTATAGACTTCAAACTTGGGGTTCGTCAGCGTTTGTGCCGTCTCCAAGGTTTGATCCTCTACCTTCGCCGCCGCATTTGAGCGAACGCTCTCCACGCCCTTCTTGCAGGACCCTGCGGTTGAGTATACTTCGGACGTCAGAATGACCTCACCGTTACTCGCCTTCAAATTAAAAACATAACCTGTTTTGGTAGCCTTGATCACAAACTTTCCCATGATTGCGCTCCTTTCGATGTGGCATGTATTTATATTATAACGTCCGCAAAGGTATAGGCAATCTCAACGCGCAAAATAATACTGAAAACAGGCCTTTCGTGACAAAAATATCACAAAAACGGACGTTCCCGCGGATTCCGCTCATGCATCGCGGGTTTTCGAATCGAAAAGATCCGGTCATCACGCCCGCTCAGGGTTGCATTGCACCGAAAAGCACCAACCAGGCGAGGATCGTCTTTGCGACCAGACTCAGAACGATGTAGACGCGCTCTCCGTAAAGATAGTTCTTCCATTTCCCGGATTTCTTGTATTGGAGAACCATATTGACAGGAAAAGTATTGAATGCCACAAAATACGCTCCGATGATCGCCCAAACAAACCATGGCACCTTGTCGAAATTGCCGGAGCCGAACATATACATCAGGATGGCAATCCATGGCGCAAGTCCGACGACGGAGCCCCAGACGAACGGACCCCAGCAAACCTTGTCCTTCCCGGAATTCAACTGTTCCATCACCAGCCCGAAGAGATTCATCGCCGCATTCGCAAGGAAGATCAGTGTCAGGGAGGCGATGTCGTAGATGCCGAAAAGCGTCGCGATCAGGGTGATCATGATCGAAGAGCTCAAGGCATACTCAAACCATCGGAACCGGTTAATCCCCTTCAACAAGTCTGCATTATAGATGTCATTCATCTTTCGGGGGATCGAGATCAGTGCGTGCGCGCAGGCCGAAATCAGGAGAAACGACGCGACAAGAACTCCGAAGGGCAACGAGAATAATTCTCGAAAAGCCGGTTCCAGAGACTGTGTCGCCGGATTGAATGTCAGATAATTCTGGGTGATCACCGGGGAAAACTCCGCTATCTTCTGGATGACACTTCCGGAAAGAATCAGCATGAGAATTCCCTGAATCAAATGAAGTGCGCCCATAACCATGTTGAAGCGACGCAAGCCGGGTAACGTGATCTCTTTCATATTCCTTTCCTCCGTGTGATTAGGCGGGGCTCTTTCCGAGAGCCGGAACATTCCGCCCGTCGGCGGGGAATTTCCCGCCCATCAATCCGCGAGTATGATCCGACATGCCGTATGACATGCACGACACTACGTCCTGATTGCACGAAATTTCGGGGGACATGAAAACGAGATACGATGGAGAATTTGACGCGAATCGTTACGAATGCGCGGACAGATCCGCTTTTCGATCAACAAATCGATTGAAAAGCATTATTCGCCCTTCGAAGGAACGGTTTTGCGGTAGCCGGTCCCGGAAAATTTGGCGACCGGAGTTCCGTCGTCGTCCCGGATTTCAACCTCGCAACAGCATACCTTCCGACCGGAAGATATCACTTTGGCTTCGGCGCGGACTACCGGACCGCGAGGTGGCTTGAAATATGAAATGTTGGCGTTCACCGCGAGCGTCGGAACGCCGCCGGAATTAACGGCGACCGCAAACGCATAGTCCGCGAGCGAAAAAATGATCCCGCCGTGCAATGTCCCGACACCGTTCAAGTGATCCTGCCGAATCGTAAGCTCCGCGAGCGAGTATCCGATGTCGACCGCCGCGAGACGGATGCCCAACAGCTCCGCCACTCGGTCATTTTGTGTCAATTTCGTCATGTCTTCTTTCATCATTCTCTCCTATTGTTTCCGGGACGGGCGCGATACGCCCGGCCTTGCGGATGATCGGATTTAACCCGGATCGAACTGCGACGACGGCAAGAAAACCCGCGCAGGAACCGAGCACGACGGATGCCAAAACATCCGTCGGATAGTGAACAAATAAATACAATCTCGAAAAAGCGATCAAGGCCGCCAGCACCAGAGCCGGACAGCCGAATTTGCGGTTGCAGAGAAATATCGCAACCGCTGCCGCAAAAGAAGAAAACGTATGTCCGGACGGAAATGAAAAATCGCCGGGCGCCTCAATTTTCAGCACGATTTGCTCATCGATCCAGAACGGTCTCGGACGTTGAACTATATTTTTCAGGACAAGATTGCATACTATAAGCGAAAGAAGCAGAGCGATCGCCATCGCGAAACCGGTCTCGCGGTGTCGCTTGATCATGAGAAAAACAAACGCGATGCCGATCCAAACCATCCCGTTATTGCCGATGGTGCTGAAAAAAATCATGATCGGATCCCAAAAAGCGTTGTTCAAATCTTGAATCGCATATAAAAAAGTGAATTCCACCGTCATGCTCCCCGCCGGCCGTCATGTCGATCACAGAAATGTCTGCCGGGCTCTATGTGTCACTGTATCGAATTTTCCTTTCTCGCGCAAGGTCGGTGACAAATCCGACTATGCGATCCGAACCCCGAATCCTACGTTCATCCCCGTCCTTTTATCCGGCATCCTGTTGCGCGGACGGAATATGCGCCATATAATAATTTAGTTTGATGGAAAAGAGGTGTAACCCTTTTAATTGGCGAACGGAGAACGGGATGGGGATCGGAGAACTCTTCATTGTCGCACTGGGATTGTCCGCGGACGCTTTCGCGGTTTCTCTCTGTAAAGGCCTGTCGATGCGCAAGCTCGACTTCAAAACAGCAGGGCTGATCTCTTTTTCTTTCGGCATTTTCCAGGCCGGAATGCCAATAATCGGCTACCTTCTGGCTTCTCGCTTCAGCGGTTATGTTGAAAGTTTCGATCATTGGATCGCGTTTGCGCTTCTGGCCTTGCTCGGAATAAAAATGTTGGTCGATGCGCTTAAGGGCGGCGATGATCGTAATCCGCGATCATGCCCTTCCGGAATACGGGCGGGAGAGTTATTCCTTCTTTCTCTGGCGACCAGTATCGACGCATTAGCGGTCGGAATCACCTTTGCCGTTCTTTCCGTCCGTATTTCGCTCGCCGCCTCCGTCATCGGAATAACCACCCTGGTTCTTTCTTTCTGCGGCATTATGATCGGGCATCGGTTCGGCATTCGCTTTAAGAAATTCGCGGAGATCGGCGGCGGATTGATCCTGATATTGATCGGCATCAAGGTGCTTTTTGATCATATGATCTTCTGCTGACCGACACGCCCGACCGTATTGGCCGCCGGATCGAGAAGCATGTATAGCGTCTACCGAAGCGCCTTCAGCACCAATCGGACGACCATGTCCTCTAATTCCCCGATCTGCCCGGCGCAATCCTTCGCATCCCTGAGACCGCTCGGGACCTCGTCGCAATTCAATTGCTCCTTTAAGAATGCTTCTTTGCCGAGGATGAATCGCACCTCATTCGAAAACCCCGAATATAGCCCGCCCAGAACCAATGTGCATTCCTCCGCTGTGATTTCGGAACCGATCAGGCCTTCTTTCTTTCCGGTCTCAAGAATAATGTTCATTTGGTCGCGGATCCCCTTTTCGATCGCGGGAAGAAGATTCCCATCCTCGCAGGTCAGACGTTGGATATCCGAAAAATTCAAGCTTAAGGCCATAATCAAGAGACTGGAAAACCGACTGTTGATCATATCAACGATATAGTCCATCGACTTTCTGAGCATGGAAACAAATCCGTCACTTGCGGACACGAAGCCGGAAAAGGCCTGAAATTCCATGCAAACGTGGTATCGGATCGCTTCGCGTATAATTTCCTCTTTGCTCGAAAAGTACTCGTACGCCGTGCCCTTGCCCATCCCGGCGGCGGACGCGATGTCCGCCACTTTTAATTCGTGGATACTGCGACCTTCATTCAGGAGTTTGACGATCCCTTGAAAGAGATCAATTTCCTTCGCCGCGTATTCTCTGGATTGAAGCATTCTTCGCCTCCTTTCGGGCCCTATGCCTCGCTGTCGCCGATTGCCTTGACATCGCCTGATCCGGTCAGATTCGGCCCGACCAAATTGATTTCATCCCCAACCGGCTCGCCTTCCGACCCTCCGCCGATCGTCTCTTTGAGATACGCGTCGATTTTACGGACACCTTTCCGATGGAATAAATCATAAAGGATCGGGACGACAAAGAGCGTCAGGAGCGTCGCGTATATAAGTCCTCCGACGGTGACCACCGCCATCGGCTGCATGATCTCCGAACCCTGTCCGAAGCCAAGCGCCAACGTACTCATCGCGAGAATCGTAGTCAGCGCGGTCAGAAGGATCGGTCGAATTCTCGCCGTTCCCGCCTCGAGCAGGGCTTCCCTGCGCTCCAAACCGTTCAAACGGAGTAGATTGACGTAATCGACGAACACGATGCCGTTATTTACAACGACACCCGCCAGAACCAAAAAGCCCAGAACCGCGATGACCGATAACTCCATTCCGGCCGCCCACAAGAGCAGAAGCCCTCCGGTAAAGGCGAGAGGAAGAGTAAACAGTACGATAAACGGAGATGTCAGATCCTGGAACTGCGCGACCATGATCAGATAAATAAAGACGACCGCAAGAAGGATCATAAGGACTAAGTCGTTCAGGGACTCTTGGATTATCTCGTTTTCACCGGCAATCTCCATGCTGTACCCTGCGGGAAGCGAATATCCCTGAAGTCGATCCTCGATATCCCGGCTCACGAGTCCGATATTGTATCCTTCGGCAATCTCCGAAGACACCGTCATATATCTTGACTGGCTGTCTCTGTTGATCGCTCGAAGGGAATCCGCCTCGGTGATCGTTGCGATCTCCTGTAAACGAACGACTTTCGGTGTCCCGTCCTTTTCGGTCAGAAAGAAACGATAATATCCGAGATCTCGAATCGTCGGAATATCGCTGTTGTCCCTGATGATCATCACCGGGAACTCATCCGTACCCTCTGACAGGACAGTCGCCTCCGTCTCCGTCTTCAGTGCTTCACTGATCTCGGCATAAATCTGAGCGACGGTCAGACCCTCGCGCATCGCCTTGTCCTTATCTACCATGATCCGCGTCTCGCGTTCCGCGTTTTCAAGGCCCGTAGTGATGTTTGCCGTTCCCTCGACTTCGGAGAGTTTCCCGGCAATATCGATTGCGATCTCCGCGAGTTTGTCTAAGTCATTTCCCTTGATGTTGACCTGAACACCGCTTCCGCTCAAAACGGATAAGTCCATGTTTGATGCCGTTACCGAGACCTCAACCCCCATGTCGGCCGTCTTCTCATATATAAGGCGTTCGACGTCCAAGTTCGTCATCGTACGCTCTTCTTTCAGTAGCATATAGAATGTTGCACCGTCCCCGGAACCGGACATCATGCCGCCGAGCATGGCCAGCCCGGAGCCGCCTCCGCTCATCACGCCGACCGTTTCGACCGCGTCGATCTCGAGGATCCGCCGCATCACTTCGTCGTTCAGCCGATTTGCCTCATCCCATCCCGTCCCGTCGGGCGGTGCTACGGTCGCGGACATCTGAGGCGAATCAATCGGAGGCATGAATGCGGTTCCCATGATGTACACGCCGATGAGACTGACCAGGAGTAGAATCGCTACGGGTATCAGAACCACGGACTTATGGCGCAAAGCACCTTTCAGGAGTCTTCGGTAGAAACGGACCACCGCGTCAAAAGCGTTATGCTTCTTTTCCGGAGCGGACCGCAGGAGGGTTGAGCCCAAAGCCGGAACGAGGGTCAGCGCGATAATGAGGCTTGCCGTCAGGCTGTATGCGATGGTGAGTCCCATATCCGTAAAAAGCTGACGGGAAAGACCCTCGGTGAAAACGATCGGCAGGAAGACGCACATCGTGGTCAACGTCGATGCGAAAATCGCTCCGGCAACCTGTTTGGCACCGACAACCGCCGCTTTTACGGCCGACATTCCTTCATGACGGAGCCGGTAGATATTCTCGATAACGACAATACTGTTATCCACAAGCATTCCGACACCCAAGGCCAATCCGGACAACGAAATCACGTTTAATGTGATGTTCGAAAAATACATCAATGTCACGGCAAACATCAGGCTGATGGGGATGCTGAGCGCAATCGCGACGGTCGGACGAATATCCCGCAGGAACAAGAGAAGCAGAATGATCGCCAGAAGCCCGCCGAACAGGAGTCCTTCGATAACGCTTCCGGTGATCATATGGATATAGTCGCCTTGGTTCATCAGCGGGCGGATCTTTAGGTCGGGATACTCCTTTTCGAGCGCGCGGATCGAGTCCGTGATCGAATCGGCGACCTCGGCAGTCGAAGCCGTGCTCTGCTTCTGGAAAATCAGCAGGACCCCGTCGTTGCCGTTGACCTTCGAGTACAATTCCGAAGCGTTATCGGTCAGTTCCAGCGTCGCGATGTCGGAAAGCCGGATATCTCCGACCGGATCGATATTCAGAAGAAGCATATCCCGGATCTCTTCGTAAGATCCGAAGGAATCACCGACTTTGACCAATTGTTTACTGTCTCCGTCGAAAATATAACCCGCGGGCATCGAGAAATTCTGGACGGAAACAATTGTTTTCACCAGGTCCTCTGTCAGAATTTTACTCAGATCTGCGCTCTTCAGCGCTTCCTCACGCGCCTTGTCAAATTCAGAAAGGCCCTTTTCAATCTCGGATTCCCCGTTCTCAATCTGTATGGAGGCCTTCGCCAACTCGACGGCCATCGTGATTTTTCCGGCCTCAAGACCCTTGTACCCGCCCATCGCCTGACTGAGTGCGCTTTCGAGTTGAGGTTTCATAGCGGCGACGGTCGCCTCGCGAGTTGTGATATTTTGAAGTTGAACGTTGATTTCTGCGATGCGGCCTGGAGCGGAAGCGGCACGCTCGGCAAGAGCGGCCATCTCCGCCTGTGGCAGAGAAGCAATTTCCGGAGGCAACATCGCGGAGACCGCCGCGATGGTGGCGGCGTACATCTCGGGGGTCAACCCGGCGATTCCCGAGGGAAAAGCGACCGCAAACAAATCATTTAAGCCCGCAAGTTGTTGCATTGCGGCTTTCTCGGCCTCGTATGCCGCTTTTTCCGCTTCGATGAGGGACTCTTCACCGAGGAGTGCATTCAAACTCGCAATGGCATCGTTAAGTTGTGCGCTGGCCCGGGCGATCTTTGTTTTCTGATCCGTTGACTCCTCCTCAAGCGTCGCTTTTCCTTCGGCAAGGCTTTCCTGAGCTTCAACCAGTTTCGCTCGGTTTTCTTCAAGAACACTTTCGATATCGGCTCGGATCTGTTCGTTCAGTTCACGGATACGCGCCTCGTCGAGTTTGATTTCATATTGCTTTTCGATCAGGCCGTTGGCGCTGACCGAAGCAACTCCGTCGATTCGCTCAAAAGACGGAATCACGTTCTCCGTCGTAAAGGCCGAAAGCTCATCCACCGCCATCCCTTCGCGGTCAACACTGGCAACCACGATCGGCATCATATCCGGGCTGATTTTCAAAACCGTCGGGGTGCCGACCATGTCCGGGAAATAGGCTTCGACCATATCGATCATTCCGGAAAGCTCGATCATCGCGCTGTCCATATTCGTGCTTTGAACGAATTCCAGAATAATGATGCTGGCGTTCTCATTGGATATGGAACTGATGTTTTCAAGTCCGCCGGACGTACCCAGCGCGGCCTCCAAAGGTCGGGTGACGGTCTGCTCAACCTTCTCGGGGCTGGCTCCCGGATACGTGGTCATAACGATCACGTACGGAAGGTCGATCGTCGGCAAAAGGTCCGTCGGCATTCCCATGAACGATACGACACCCAGAACGATGATGAGGATAACCGCCACAAATACTGTGTAAGGTTTACGAACGCTATATTCAGATAACATGATGTCTCTCCCGAAGATTTATTCTCGCGCGTCATCTTGGATAACGGGCGGACGCTCTGTGCACATAAATTCCGACCGACCGGTCGGTCAGTCGTTCAAATTATAACATCGAACCCGTGAACAAACCATGAAAAAACGATGATGTTTTTGTTCTTATCAAATACACGACGACCCGATCTGAATCTGACCGGGCCGTCGATATCGTTTGCGGAAAAGTGACGGGATCAGTCGGCGACGCGGATCGCTTCCGATCCGACAACGACATCCGAAAATGGTCCCGGCATAAACCGTTCTCCGACTCTTTTTCTCCCGAAAAAGTCCTCGTCGATCCAAAGATCGGTCCCGTCCGGATTTTCAAATCGCGCACTCGGCTGAAAAGCCTCGCCCAAAATGGCGGAATGGATCACGCGGGCTGTGATCTCCCCGGCGTGTCCGCCGAGATCCAATTTCAGGAAAACCCCGTCGGCCTCCCCCGAAAGAACGGCTTGCGGATTCTCGTCGGGAATTCGAACCGAGTTCGCCTCACCCTTGGCCCACATCGTCGCATCGCCGAAATACAAATTCGATCCGGCGAATATCGGAAGCTTGGCGGCGGCAAAATCCAGAACATCGTGGTTTTTAGAGCACCATTCGCTCCACTCCTCCGATGTCGGGCATGTATCGTAAGACGCAAGCCCTTTGGCGACCGAACCGTCCTCTTTCCAGATGATCCCGCCGTGATACCAGCCGGTCAGATCCATCGCGATCTCCTTCGGTCGATTCAAATCCTGCGTCCCGAGGAAAATGTTGTTATAGAAGCGGTTGTCGCCGCACATGATGCGCACGACCCCCAAGACAGCCGTCTCGTGCGGGAAATGATAGGGTGTGAAACGGTCCGGTACCGGAACGATACTGATAAATCCGCCGAACAGATTGTGAACGAACGCGCCGCCGTGCGACATGTCCTTGATCGACTTCATCGACAGGAGGATATTGTTGTCGATCAGATACGGACCGTGGCTGACCTCGATATAAATATCCTCGATATCGTTATCGTACATGAGGTTACGCGTAATCCGCGTCCCCTGCGCCTGCCAGTCCATCCAGAAACCGCGGTCACAATTATGTACATGGTTATTGCGGATCACGACATCGATCGCCGCGTGCAGTTTGATCCCGCCGATCTCCGCCCCGCCGAACATGCGGCGCGTGTGGATCGCGTAGATATGATTGTCATAGATCTCGCTGAAGATCGCGCCCAAGTGCCCGCAGATTCCCGTCTGCTCACAATCGTGGATCTCGTTGTTCCGGATGATGTGCGACCCGATCGTATCCTTGCTCCAGCCGATATGAAGTGCCTTGAAAACCGCATCCCGTTGGTATTGAGTCCCGTGCTTATCGCCGAAACGGGTCCACTCGTTCTGACCGGTCAATATTTCCTTGCCGAGGCTGATCCCCGAGTTCTTGGAGTTCGAGATATCGTTGTTCTCGATGATCCAGCCCTTGCTCCAATGCGGGCCGATAAGCCCTTCCTGCATCGCCGTCGGCGGCGCCCAGTTCGTCGCGGCCATCGTCAGCGTGAAGCCGCGCACCGTGATGTAGTCGATGCCGGTCCGCTCCGGGAAAAAGCAATATTTTCGGGCGTTAGCTTCAATGGTCTCCCGCGCCGGGTCGAATTCGCCGAAATTGGCATACACGGTCGTCGTCTCTTCCCCGACTTCGGCGTACCAGACATGCATAGACCACTCCGGCTCGCGCGCCGGCGCGAACGGGACAGGGTGCTCGACCGCATCGACGGAGCCGACCTCAAACATTGCCTTGCCGTTGATATAGACCTCACCGACGTGGTCAATGCGATCCGTCTGAAACCAGTCGCCCCCGACTTCCTCTTCGAACGGATTATAACCATCGAAAAGCCGGTTATCGATCACGGCCTTATATACGGAGCCATCAACCTGCTCCCAATTACCGATCGGTTCGCCGCCGGAGATGACGACCTTCTCGCCCTCCGCCGCCTCGTACACGATACGCGCATCCGGGCCCGATCCGCCGCGGGGAGGATTCACCCGCTCGCGGTACACTCCCTCATGCACAACAATCGTATCTCCGGGCATCGCGCGATCCGCTGCGGCCTGGATGGTAAGAAGCGGACTCTGAAGTGAGCCGTCATTGTTGTTTTTTCCGGACTTGGCTACGTGAATATATCTTCCCATGATCAACCTCCGTTTATTCATTCACCGTTCAACAAAATCTTAAAAAGGATCGGCGAACCAGTTCATTTAACCGTAAGATGATAATAGCATATAGGAGCGTGTTACGGATTCTGCAGATCATCCGGTCGCAGATGTAATTCACACATATTTTTGCTAGAATGAACAAACAAAGAATTTTTCTCAAAAAGGAGATCAAACGATGGTCGTAAGTACATATCGATCAAGCGCTGCAAACAACATTCTCTCTGTTATTGCATTTCTCGGTATTTTTGAACTCGTTTCATTTTTCGTGATCCAGGTCGCTACTTCCAGAAACGCGATCATCGTCGGTTTGGTTCTGGCCTTTATCGTATCACCCGCACTGGCCGTTTTTATTCAGCTCATGAGGCATCTGAAGATCGAGCTGACCGATACGGAAATTCGCTTCCTTCGCATGGGACGACCCTTTCGCGTCATCCCTTTCGCAAATCATCATTTCACCTCCTACATTCACACAATTCGGTATCAATTTGTCATTCCCGTCGAATACCGGTATTTGAGAGTACTATACCCCGACGGGACCACAAAAGATCATTATTGTTCATCCTTTTCGAAAAATACCTACCACCGTTTCATTTCCGAAATCCTTCAATTGAGCGGACAATACGTCAAAGCCTTACCTTCCGGTGATGTTCAAGATCTTCCCGCAGCCAACGAAGCACCGGAACTGCCGTTCGGAGGAGCTCAGTATTCTTTCCCGAAGGAAGCGCTTCGTAAGACCCTTCACTCCGAATTTCTCCGAAACACCATTCTTCTTTCCTTCACGATCCTGCTTATCCCTGCGGCGATACTGACCCCGATTGTAATGGGGATACCATCCATGAACCATACCCGGACCATCGGACTCTTCGCCATCATATCGGCAGTAGTATTGGCTACGATCGTCTTCTCCATGCGGTTGTCATACGCTAAAAAAATCTCGATAATTCCGGAGACGATCAGGATTACCGAAAATTCCATCAAAATCGATGAACAAATCTTTCACCTATCGCAAATCTATCGGGTTGAAATGACGCCATTGGTGACGTTTCCGAACCCGAATGCAGTCCGTACTCTTCTTCGCAAAATGACCATTACCGGCACCGAAGGCCGTAAAGAATATCTGCTCGGTCATTACGCCCGCATTAAAAAATGTGTTGAATTCAAAGACTACGGCGCTCTGGTTTTTTCAATAAACGCCATGCTTCGGAACGCCGGTAAAGCGGTGGTCTTTCTACAACAGTAAATCTTTCTCCGCTCTTTCAGGCGGATGGGTTCATCGGATCGCTTTGATGCTTAAAAAGCCGCGCCACGCGGCTTTTCATTTTCCGAAACTCTTCTACGCCTATTTTATGGTGATATTTTTTGATAGAATAACATCATTATGGGGGGGGGTAAGTCATGTCAACAAGAACTTTCAAATCCAGTATCCTCTTCGTTTTGAAAACAACGATCATTGTGCTTTCTGTTCTAGAGCTGATATCCTTTTTTGTGCTGTCAATTGCCCGATCAAGAGAAGACATCGCGGTTGCCGTCATACTGATCGGAGTTGTATCTCCGTTGCTTTCGATCTTCTGGGCGGCATTTATGCCTGCGACCATCGAAGTGACCGAACAGGATATCCGATGGGTACGATTCGGGCGCGCTTTTCGCGTCATTCCGATCGCGAATCACCAATTCCAAGCGCTCTTCAGAACCGATTATTATCAATATACCATACCCATTGAATACAGATATTTGCAGGTCACATTTCCCGTCGGGCAGACACAAAAATTCCGATTCCCCTTCTTATCAATCAACACCTACAACGCTTTAATGACAGAGATCTACCGGGTAAGTGGCCAAAACATCGCTCCCGCTATGTCAATCGGCGGGCCTGCGGAGGCCGGAGTTGCCTCTGAAAGAAAGGTTTCCGAAGATGTAGTACACGAAGACGGATTTCCTTTCGGAGGATTCGAATTCATATTTCCCAAAAAGAATGCAATCAAATCATTTCGTCTAATACATGGGGGAAAAGCTTTACTGGTCATTTTTATCGTACTGTCTCTGTCCATGGCCGTCATAGTTCCGATCGTTACGGGAGTCCCGTCCGCACGCATGCCGGGGAATATTCTCGTCGCTTCTTTGATCATCTTGCTCATTCTGTCCGTGTTTCTCGTACCGATATGGTTCTCTTATCGTTTCAAAGTCAAAAAAATCCCGAGCAACATTCGAATAACCGACAGAATGATTCAAATCGACGGAGAAGTTTTTTCTTTGGATCAAATACGACGAATTCAGATGACGTCCGTCGGAGTCTGCCCCACTCCGGGCGAGATCCGTTATTTATACCGCAGGATGAAGATCATCGGTATTAATGGCTCCAGCGTATATATTTTCGGCCATATCGGCACGACAGGATCGGCATTTCACTATAACGAGTACGGTGACCTTTATCATGTAATCAATAATTTTCTGAATCAAGCGGGCAAATACGTCGAGCCACTCCACTGATCTCTTGCTGATATCGGAGTTTACGGGATCCGGTAATCACTCATTTAAGAATCAGGGGCGATTCCATAATCACCCCGGATCCGGAATATAAAAGGGGGATCCAAGATCCCCCCCGCATAAAAACCGAAATTATTCCATGATCACCCGGAGCCTACTTAAAGAAACTCGGATACTCACTGCGAATCGCCTGCTCGTCGATTTTGTATCGCGACAGGTGCTTGGCAATCACCACTTTCGCATCCGCCGCGCTGCGATCGCGCAAGGCTTGAAGAAGAGCGGCGTGGTCGCCGACAATTTTTATATCCTTGATCGCCGAAAGACTCATTGTTCGAACACGGTCAAAATGTGCCGTCATGCTGTCCATCAGATGATAGGTCTGCATCTTATTGGCAAGGCGGAACATCTCGCGATGGAATTCATTGTCCAACTGCAGGAGCTTATCGAGTCCTTCATTCTCAAGATAAAACTGTTGCAACTTGAGATTGTGCTCCAAATTGGTCAGATCCATGGGGATCTCACTTTCGCAGATGAGTTCAACGACGGCACTTTCCAATACACTCCTGAGGAAGCGACTCTCTTCGACATAATTGTAGTCAATCAGCGAGATGCGACTGCCGCGTTGCGGAAGGACATCGACGATCTGAGTCTTGCTCAAATCAATCAGGGCTTCGCGTACAGGCGTACGGGAAAGACCCAATTCCGAAGAAAGTTCATTTTCACTGACCATACTGCCGGGTGCTAATTCCAACGAAATAATGTTTTCCTTAAGGACTCTGAGCGCATACTCCCGCGCCGTTTCCTTCGGAAGTCTCTCCGTTACGTGCATAAATGCCTCCGCGTTTTTCTATCAGTATATTACTAATGTTTCACAGATACAATGAACTGGTATACCAGAAAACAAGATATTATGAACAATTGATAAATTTATCGAATTCGGAGAGATTTCCGGCACGGATCCACTCATTTCGGTCAAAATCAGGGGCGCTCCACTTCTTGAATCGTTCCGTCCTCATTGTAATAAAGGGGAGCATATTTGATGTTGCGCTGTGAATCATGACCGGATAACAGGGCATCATGGTAAAAGAGATACCATTGGCCATCATAGAAAACAATCGAGTGATGTGTAGTCCAGCCCTTGACCGGATCCATGATCTTTCCTCTGTAAGTATAAGGCCCCATCGGATCATCACTTGTGGCGTACACCAGAAGATGTGTCGTTCCGGTAGAATATGAGAGGTAATACAACCCGTTATACTTATGAAGCCACGCCCCCTCGAAAAACCTGCGTTTTTCCGAATTTGCAGGGATCGGATCTCCGTTCTCGTCCAGAATCTGAATCTCGGTCGGCTTACCGTCGTATGAGAGCATGTCGTCGTCCATTTTTGCGATCATCGGACCGAGCGCGGGATTATTGCCTCCCGGAGCGGTGTCTCTCCTGTTATATTCGCCACTTTGCCAATATTCTAATTGTCCGCCCCAGATCCCGCCGAATACCATATACGCCTGTCCGTCGTCATCGATAAAAACGCTCGGGTCCATGCTGAAACTATCCGGAATATAATTTTCTTCCGGGGTAAAGGGCCCTTCGGGTTTATCCGATGTGGCGACACCGATACGAAAAATGCCGTCGTAATCCTTTGCGGGAAAATAGAAGTAATACGTGCCGTCCTTATAAGCACAGTCCGGTGCCCACAACTGCTTCTCGGCCCAGGGAATATCCTCCACCCCGAATGCGACGCCATGATCAACCGGATCGTTCTCGAAACCGTCAAGAGACAAAACGTGGTAGTCAATCATCTGATAACTGCCGCCGTCATTGTCCGACGGAAACAACTGGTCCTGATCATGGGATCCGTAAATATAGAGTTTCCCGTCAAACACATGTGCGGACGGGTCAGCCGTATAAATATGTTTCACCAGCGCTTCATGAGGAAGAACGCCGGGGAGATCCGGTGCTTCGGTCGGAGTCGGTGTCGGAGTCTTGGTCGGTGTCGGTTTCTCTGTTGTGCCGTTCGTCGAAATCGGTGCATCCGTATCCGACGGAGTGACCGTGCCGGAAGGATCGACGGTATCGCAAGCCGTCGCGACGCTCATCAAAAATGTGATCACCAGAATAACTGCCGCGATTCGACAGCCAACCGCTCGGTTTCTCGAAAAATTGCTGTTAAATTTGTTCAACATGCTCGGCTCCTTAGCAAATGTTTGATCGAACGATGTCGGCACTCGGTTGCGCCGATTGCTATGAGTATATCACGAAAAGAAATCGGCTACTCCTAATATTTCAGTTGAATCCCGCTCGAAAATCAGCTCGATTGAACCGAATAAAAAGGACTTGTCTCATCCGCACTCTCCAGCGGACATGTATCCGAAAAAGGACGAATAATCAGAACGACAAGAAGCAGGATGACAAAAACGATCAACAGTATCCTTCGGAACAGCACGATTCGCTTGCTGACTTTCACCCCGAAAAGGGCAAGAACCAGAAAGACGATTCCATAAACGATTGCCCCGACGATCACAATCTGTCCGAATAACTCCATGCCCGACGCTCCCGATGTTTTTGCGATTGAAAACAAATCATATTCCGGTACTGTGGCCGACAGACTATCAAAAAGAAAAATGTATCAACTTTATCGCGAAAATACCCGTAGTATCACTCGAAAAGCAATTTTACTCACCCATGAGTTTGAGCCGATATGCCGGATCCGTAGGAGACTCGATGCGGATCGCGAAACTGTCCTTACTGCCGATATCTTCATCGGTGACAAAGTGCACATCCAATATTCCGTCAATATGGTAACCGGATTTAAGGTAATTCATCTCGGAAAGCGACAGGCTCCAACCGTCCAGCCACAAACGAAGATCGGCTTTCTGCTCCGTTGTTCCCTCAAAATGAATCAACAAATCAATATCACTGCCCGGGCCGGCTGTACCGTTCTTGGTACTGCCGATCAGGTAAACAGCTTTCACTCCGAATCGGTGAGGATCCAGCGCAGCCGCCATACGTTCTGCCATATGTAAGCGCCAGCGCCATGCGCCTTCGTCGCGAATCTGTTCATCAAAATGCGGTTTGCGCTGCGGGGTTCGTCTCTCGGCTACCTCTTCGGAGAGAATGCCGACCGCTTCCTCAAGTTCGGCGTTCATTAATATGCTCATCACCCGACCAAATGTTGTCTCCGGAATATTGATCACACGTATAATATCAGAAAAACGAACATATTCGGGGAGAAGCTCGCCCAATTTATTCTCGGATCCGGAGAAGAAGGATTCGTTAAAAATATTATCATCATCCGGATAGAGCGGAAGATACGAAATTTCCGCTTCTACCAAATCTTGGAAAAAATGTGTTCCGAAGGACAATTCCGGTAAATAACCGGTTCGGTTACGGGCCACCTCAATCAGTATCGCGGTATTTGAAATATCCGAGTAGGTGACGTTGACTCCCAGCCGAATATCTCCGCGACTTCCCCACCGGCCGGGCCCGACCAGAGCAAACTGACGCCTCGGAAGAGTTCGGTTCAGTTTTCCGATCACTTTCCCGATCGTTCTCAGATCATCGATATTTTCGATCTGATTGTATCCGTCCGGATCGACATAGACGACATGCGAAATATTGTCGATCCGCCCGTTACCGATGTACTTTTTGGCCGAAAACAGGATGTCCTTCTCGGCGACATCCCGCGGGATTGAAGCCGGTGCGTGTTCCTCCGAGAAACTTTGAGGCCGGCTCTGAAGCAAATACAGATCTTTCCCGTCGGATGCGAATTCGATGTCGACCGGCATTCCGGTCTTTTCGCCCAACACCCTCAAAATAGTGCCAATCAGACGTACCGTCTCAGTCGATGATATAATTCCTTCAAAGGTCACGACCGTATCGTCTCTCTCAAAATTGATGTCGAAGCGGCTCTTCTGCATCAGGTTGTCACGCTCATAGAGCGAGACCATCTTCTCAACCTCAGGGATCTGCTCTCCGCACTCCCGTAAGATAGCGCGAATGTCGGCCGTCTCGAGTTGTCCCGTTTCCAGATTGATCAGGTCGATCTTGCGTGGTGCATACCTTTTGATCTCCTCCGGAACCGTATTTACACGTATTCCGGGCTGTCCGGGCGAAACGAGAATCGTAAAATCATCGCTTAAGCGATCGACGGCTCTCGTTCCCAATCCGGCTGTCATCCTTATCAGACCGTCCTCACGCTTGATTCGAGGGGACCATCGATATTCATTGTTGCTGAACGCGACGCCGGCAAACAGTGGAAAGAAATACTTCCCCACGACATTCCCGACCACCTCTTGGATCAGTATCCCCATTTCCTCGTGGATGTCCAGAAGTCCTCGCTCAATACGATATTGGATCGGATCCGGGCTGAAAACCGACGCATAAACCTCAAGAACCGCATCCTGAAGGGCCTCAAGGCGCTCCTGTTTGCTTCCACGGTTCGAGAGGAACAGGCTCTTGTATTTGCCCGAAAATGTCGATCCGCTGTGATCCTCCAATTTGCTGGAAGAACGGACAATGATCGGCGTCTCTCCGATATCGTCAAGAACGGTAGACAAACTTTTGATAATCTCCGGAGGTAAGACACTGTTCTTGATCAATTGCATGATGCCGGGGTATTCGATTCGGGCCTCTTGGATCTCCTTGTATTTCTGCTCGTTCAATTCCTCCAAATTATTGTATTGGAGGAATTCCGTGATTGCGTCGGTTACAATGTACCAAGTCTTCGGAATACGAATCGAACGCAAAATGGGTTCGTTAACCGACTCCTTTTCGAGAATTTTCTGTGCGAGAAATAAGCCGCTTCCCTTTCCGCCGAGCGTTCCCTGGCTCTGAAGCGGAATAATCATCCGGTCAACGATCTCGAAAAAGTCCCGATGACTGATAAACTGTTTCGCAACATTCACAAAATCCGGACCGCCGGATAAAATCAAATTGATCAGGCTGACGCTGATCCACCGCTCCTGGGCGGAATACGCCAGAGGATCATTGGACGTATTTTTCCGGAATCGCTTGATCTCTTCGATGATATTGCGTAAAGACGGGGGAACGGAGTTGATTGCCTTGATCAACGAGTAGGCGCGTTCCTCCTGGATCCAGTCCTTGACGAGAATCGTTATCTCTTCGCCGGAAATGTGCTTCCTGGCCAATCCGAATGCCTTCCCGCATATTAGCGGCACATCTTCCAATGATTCCTTCGCGGACGGATAATTGACATAATCCCCTTGTAATCTCGAAAAAGACTTGGACTCGTTCAGGATATCCGAGGCCTCATTCACACCGTTAAGAAGCAGATGATTGATTAACTTTCTCGATATGCGCAAGAGCACCTTATGGTCCGTAATCAGGAGAAAGTTGACGATGACCTCCCATTCGCTTTGCCCGCTCGAAAACTCGGAACGGGACCGGCTCATCTCCCATGTGTCCATCACCGATCGCATTTGACGGTATACGGCGGCTTGGCCGATCCGCTCCGCAATCGTCCGGATCAGTTTGCTCTCCTTCTCAAGAAAATAGCCTTCCTTTGAAAGCGGAACCACTTGAATGTAGACAACCTCAAGATTGCCGACCGTCTTGTTTCCGACCCGAATATCGCAAAGCTCGCTGATTGGCGAACTTACGAATCCCGGGGTCTGATATGAGACCTCGTTGAAAATCAATTTTGCCCGGCATAACTCCGGAAAGCGCCATCCGGACGGCATGATCCGAACGATGGAATCAAACGTCTCAGCCGGAGATAAGCGATGATTCGAAAGAACCTCGTCGACCTTGTACAGGCAATTCAGTTCCTTCTCCCGCTCCTTCAAGCTTTCGAGAATATTGTCGTCCTTTAAATAATCGTCCGCCATGGTCGCGCCTCCTTCGAGGTTGGCCTAGACCCATCCCCGGCTCTTCACGGCCTGCGCGACACGGTTGATGGAAATCACGTATGCCGCATCTCTCATGGTAAGTTTCTTGTTGACTGCCAGTTCATATACGGCACGGAAAGCCGAGGTCATCTTTGTATCCAGTTTCTGCATGACCTCCTCTTTCTCCCAGAAATAGTTCATGTTGCACTGAACCTGCTCAAAATAACTGCAGGTCACACCGCCGGCGTTCGCGAGGAAGTCCGGGATCACGAAAATACCGCGCTCATTCAAAACCTTGTCGGCTTCCGGCGAGGTAGGACCGTTGGCCCCTTCAATGATCACTTGGACGGAATCGCAAATTTTGCCGACGTTATCCGCCGTGATTTGATTCTCGAGAGCTGCGGGAACCAGAATGTCAACGTTCTGCTCCAACCAAGCGTCTCCGGGAAGGATTTCAATACCGTCCGCCTTGGCCTTTTCCTTATCAAGAGAGCCAAAAGAATCCGTAATCGCAAAAAGAAGATCAACATCCAATCCGCTTTCCTTACGAAATGTATAGGAAGTTTGATCGACATTGTCCCAACAGGAAACCGCGACGATTTTTCCGCCCAATCTTTGATAAAGTTGAGCTGCATACTGAGATACGTTACCGAATCCCTGGAAGGCCGCAGTCGTCTTGGTGATATCAATACCCAACTGGATCAGCGCTTCGCGAAGAACATAAATAACCCCGTATCCCGTCGCTTCCGTTCTTCCGAGTGAGCCGCCCATCCCGACCGGCTTGCCGGTGATTACGCCCGGATACCGAGCTCCGCTCAATGCCTCATATTCATCCATCATCCAGAGCATATGCTTGCCGCTTGTCATAACATCCGGTGCGGGGACATCACGATTCGGTCCGATGTTCGTAAACAGCTGACGAACGAAGCCTCTGCAAACCTGCTCCTGTTCACGGTCGGATAAGTTATGCGGATCACAAATGACTCCGCCCTTTCCGCCGCCCAAAGGAATATCCACAACCGCACACTTCCAAGTCATCCACATCGACAAGGCACGAATTGTGTCAACTGTCTCCAACGGGTGGAAGCGAATCCCTCCCTTTGCCGGACCGCGCGCATCGTTGTGTTGCATGCGATAACCGCGAAACACTTTGACGGTTCCGTCGTCCATTTTAACGGGGATCGAGAAATGATATTCCCGTATCGGTTGTCTCAGCAACTCTTTTGTCGCCTCATCCAGACCGATGATTTCCGCTACTTTGTCAAATTGCGCCTGCGCGTGTAAAAATGCGTTGTAGTTCCCCTTGCTCATAAAAAAGATCCTCCCCTTTGAGGTAAATGCCTTCCGTAGGCCATGCCAGACAATTATAGATTTGTCTGCACGGGACTGTCAATCGAAAATATAATATTATGAAGGAATTCTTGCATAAACTTGCATAATTCCGGAAAACGCGACCGCTCCCTCCGACCGGCGACTTTCAAATGTTCTAAGATCGCGGACCATTACGAAAATCTCGGAAAGCGGCGATATCTACGATTGCTTTTCGATTCTCATCAGAACGGAATCGATTATAATTCCGTAGACGATTCCGGCGACAAAGCTGACGATATCCGTAAATCCCGTCGTGGCAAAAAACGCAAATGAAACAAGAAGCCCCAGGATCGCGCCGCGGATCAGGGCTGTCGAAAGTTTACCGGGTCGCGGACATACTCCGATCAGAAGCCCCATCAGTATCCGGTTGTACCAAAGCGAAAAAAGGTAGATCCAATCCTTCTGCCCGTCAAACCGGACCGCGGCGCCGATTATACAGAATACGCCCAATACCGCACCGATGATCACAGCGAAAATCAATCTCTTTTTCATCTTCATCTCCGTTTCTTCCTTTCAGGGTAGTAATCTTTCTTTTACGGCTATGCGATTACTCGAGTGTAAAACTCTTCAGTGATACGACCGATTCACCCCGATAACGGAAATACAGAGCGTGAACTCCGTCCGGCAGGATGATGTCCGCTCCGTACGTCTTCCACTCGGTGTTCGACCCCAGCGGGATTACGCCCGTCGGCGCTCCGTCCCAACTCGTTCCGACCTCGAAAACTCCGCCCCAGCCTCCGCGAACCGTAACCTTGATCTTTCTGATTCCCTTGCAATCGAAGTATTTGAAGCCTGCGGTCGCACCACTGCGCATATTTTCGATGTACCCGGCGTTTGCGTCGCCGTCGCGTCCCTCCTGAGTGATTTTGGGGAAGCGGCTGTCGAGCCAGGAGCCGGGGTCCCCGGTGTATGCGTTCTCCGTATCGCAGAAAAGGTTGCATGCGATATATGCCGGATATTCTCCGAAGCCTGTCAAAGGCCCCTTATTCAGGCCGCACGAGGTCATCTCCGCCTGCGGTATCGATCCGTCCGGCAAGACTTCGATCGGCTCACAACAGGCCTGCCGGCTATAATTCGTACCGTTCGTATGTCGGTGATAGAACACATACCAGCGGCCTTTGATTTGTATGATACTCCCGTGATTGTTTCCGCCGTAAAACATCGGACGGACGGCAGGTTTATAGGTATCGATATTGAAGTCATTATTCGCGACTATGGTGCCCCGGAATGTAAATCCTTCGACGGGAGACTTTGAGGTCGCATAACAGAGCTCCGAATACAGGATCGATGAGTAAATGAAGTAATATGTGTCGCCGATTTTCCGGATGGAAGGAGCTTCGAAGAAGCTGTGACCCTCAAAGCTTGTTCCGGTTGAGTACGGGGCACTCGGAACGATGGTTCTCGGCTCTTCGATCACCGTAAGCATGTCCGGTCCGAGAACCGTCACCGTCGGTCCCTGACGGCTTCTGTCTTCCGGCATGCAAAATCCGGTATACATATATATGCGGTCGCCCTCGGCAAGAACACCGGGATCAAACTGAGGCATGTCTCCCTCCCGCTCTCCGAGGATCGACCCGTCCGAATGATGTACATAGCCCAGAAATTCATATTTGCCCGCAGGATGATTACAGACGGCAACCGAAACGATGCCGAGTCGGCTCAGTACATAGAAGAGATAGTAACGTCCGTCCGGCCCGACCGCTACGTCGGGAGCATAAAGACACATGTCCCCGTCCAAGTTGCGGGGGTCATCCGTACGTTCGTAAATCACGCCTTCATAACGCCAATCGGAAAGGTCTTCTTCGGGAGCGGACCAGCACACATAATCGTTCAGGCAATACGTATAGCCGTTAAACCGATCGTGTGATCCGTAATGATAGACGCGTCCGTTAAAAAGGTACGGTTCCCCGTCGGGGATATACTCCCAGGACGGCAGAAAAGGATTTACCGCCTGCTTCTTCTGAACCGGATTCTCATCTCTCATCTCTGTATTTCCTTTCGAATAATCTCAGGTCGATCTGTTATCGGATTTCTCGTTCCTCATTCCGATCATTCGCCTTGTACGAGTTCATTTTACGCGCCGACGGATTAAGGGCGCAAGGAGTATTTCAATATTGAGGGCGGATATTGCTTTTTATTTTATTACGAAGCATAATCATTATAGGCGGTAAACCGGATATGCTCGACCGCCCGACTGTGAGGATCAGCCGATGCGACGCCTGTTGTGTACGATCTTTTCGATCCTGTTTGTTATTACCGTGATCACCTCGTGTCGTACATTCGACATGACCGCCACGGATGCGAAATATGCTCCCGAAGTCTCCGTAGGATCCTCTTTCGCCCAGGCGACTCCCGCTCCGACGGAAGAGGAGACAGAGGCCTTCCCCGAGGCGATTGCTTGGCCGCTTCCGACCGATCCGATCAACGATCCGCCGGAGATCCGGATCACACTGACCGCCGTCGGAGACATCATCATGCACAAGGCGGTTACGGACGGGGGTCGGACCAATCAGGGGAAGTCCCCTGCGGAATACGACTATACCTACTCGTTTCAGTATATTCGATCGATTCTCAAAGAAAGTGATCTGGCTGTAGGAAACTTCGAAGGCACGCTCGCGGGTCCTCCGTACACCGGGTTTCCCCATTTCAGCGGACCCGACGCGATTGCGGACGCTCTTTACGATGCCGGTTTTCGAGTAATGTGCACTGCGAACAACCACTCCATCGACAAGGGTTTTGACGGCCTTGTGCGGACCGCGACGGTCTTGAGAGAGAAAAAGTTTACGGTCATCGGAACCCGGCCGGATGAAGATTCTCCCATTGACGCGATTGTTGACTTAAGCGGCATTAAGGTCGGCCTCATCAATTATTCTTTTGAGACCATCGGAACCCGAACGCGAAAAGCGTTGAACGGGATCCCGTTACCGGAGGGCTCCGATCCGCTGATCAACTCCTTCAACCCGAATCGCTCCGCGGCTTTCGAGAAGGATATGGAAGCGATTATCGATGACGTTGAGCGTCTGAGACGTGAAGGTGCAGAGTTTATCTGCCTTTTTGTGCACTGGGGTACCGAATATACTACCCGAAGCGCAACTTGGCAAAGAGACATGGCCCAGAGACTTTGCGACGCCGGAGTCGGCTTGATCATCGGACATCACCCGCACGTTCTTCAGGAAATCGATGTCCTCACATCCCAAACAAACGGCAATCAAACACTGGTCTACTATTCAACCGGAAACTTTTACGGAAACTGGGCATTCGGGACGCTCGGAACCTCCGGAAAGACCCAGGACGGTATGATCGCCCGTGTGACCTTGGTCAAAACAACGGACGGCGTGCGCATCGAAAAGGGCGAATACATCCCAACTTTTGTCGTCCGGACTCCGAGGGGGCCCGGAATGAAACATTACATCATACCGACGATTCCCGCCTCAACGAATCCGGAGCAATATAAAACCACCGAGAACGAGATGAACGCTTCCATCCGACGCGTCGAAAAAATCCTCTCCGGATGCACGGGGACAGACGAGATTCCGGTTTCCATGGCGGATCTCTGATCGCTTGCACCGCTGAATCGTTACCCTTGTATCTCCTCCCGTTGCTTCTTCGAAAGAGAGGCAAGCACCAGTGAATATGATTCCGAGAGCATATCCCGGAAAACCTCGTCCGGTACGTCGCCTTCCAGATAAAGGGAATTCCAGTGTTCCTTGTTCATATAGTAACCTGGGACGATGTCCTTGTACTGCTCCCTGAGAAATCGTCCGAATGTCGGCTCGAGCTTAACGGTCGCAATGGGCTTGCCGAATTTGTCTCCGCCCAGCATAACGAACATTTTACCGCCGACCATATAGCGCGTCGCCTGCCACTCCTCCTTGAAATCCTTCTTCGCACCCTTTTTCGCGAGACAGTATTCATCCATCCATGTATATTTCATCCGCCGCACCCCCTCAAGGCTCATTATGTGTGAAAACCGTTAAACTCGCCGATCTGCCGGTTCCGATAGACCAGGTCTTTTCGGTCCGCAAATCCATTCTTCTCCCAAAAAGCGTTGCCCTTCTCGTTATTGCTCAGGACGACCAACGCGACCTTCAGGATGCCTTCGTCGCGAAGCGCCCGGAGAGCTTCGTCGAGAAGCTTTTCGCCGATACCGCGGTTCTGATGATCCTCCCGCACCGCCAGATGGTAAATCAAAGCGCGGCGCCCGTCGTGGCCGGAAAGGACCGCACCGACCACCCGTCCGTCCTCCTCGGCGACAAAGCACGTGTCGGGATTTCGCCGCAAATATTTGTCGATCCCGGCCCGGGAATCGTCGACATCATTAAGTCCCATTCCGGGCGTACCGAACCAGAGCCCGTAAACCGCTTCGTAATCGTCGAGGGTCATTTTGCGAATTGTCATACCGGCAACCTCCCGTGAATAACATTTATTCATTTTATTGCATTTTTATTCACATGACAATGCCTTCATTTACAGCTCAATCGTTTTCGTCGCGATATTTCTCCGGAACGCCTCATCGTGCTCGACAAACAGGAGCGTCGGCTGATATGTGAGGATCATCTTTTCGATCTGCATCCTCGAAAAGACGTCGATAAAGTTCAGGGGCTCGTCCCACACGTACAGATGCGCCTTCTCACACAGGCTCCCGGCGATCAGTACTTTTTTCTTCTGTCCCTCACTCAACTCCCCGAGATCCTTGTCGTATTCGTCCTGAGTGAAATCGAGTTTATTGAGTATCGCTCGAAAAAGAGCGCCGTCCGGCCCGAAGCGCGGTACAAAATCGTCGATACTGCCCCGAAGATGCGACGTATCCTGCGGCACATGCGAGATGATCAACCCGCTTTCGACCTTAATGGCGCCTTCATGCAAGATCTCCTGCCCGCAAATGAGTTTCAGGATACTCGATTTCCCGCTCCCGTTCCGTCCCGTGATTGCGACCCGCTCCCCGGTATGAACAGAAAAGGAGATGTTGTCGACTACTTTTCGATCGCCATAGAAGAGCGACAAGTGCGAGGCGTCGATCATGCGCTCTTTATGAAACGGAATCGGTGATATCTTGATATCGTCGTAGCGCTCGATGTTGTGCAATAGCTTGGACTTCTCCTCCGAGGCCGCTTCCTTCCGGGTTGCGATGCTCTTGGCGCGTTTCATCGCCTTAGCCGACTGATGCCCGATAAAACCCTTGTCCAAAGGCTTATCGCCGTCCCGGTTGACCTTGTGCTTGCTCTTCTCCACCGTATCCGCCCAACCTGCGGTTCGCCTGACGGACTCACCGAGCCGACGGATCTCCCGTCTGAGTTTCCGGTTCTCGTCGCGTTCGAAATCGTCGCGATTATTCTTATTATCCCACCAGGAAGTGAAATTGCCCTTCTGGACCTCGATATCCGCCTTATTGATCGAAAGGATATGGTCCACGCAGGCGTCTAGCAGATCGCGGTCGTGAGAGACCAGAATGAAACCCATCTTGGACGCCAGGTAATCGCGAACGGCTTTTCGCGCGTCGACATCGAGGTGATTGGTCGGCTCGTCCAGAAGAAGGAATCGATGCGACGCCAAAAAAAGCGCGGCGAGAAGCACCTTCGTCCGCTCACCCTCGGAAAGGGTATCAAACGGCCGCTCCAAGGCCTCCTCGAAAACATCGAGCAAGGCGATTTCCCGTTTGATCTGCCATTCCATACACTCGGGGCAGATGTCCGCCATCACATCATAGGTCCGCCGACTCATATCCGGGACCTCGTACGGGAAGTACTCGAACTTTTCGGACGACCGGATACTGCCGGAATACTCGAATTGACCCAGAAGCAGGCGAAGAAACGTCGTCTTGCCCCGGCCGTTGCGCCCGATGAAGCCGAGCTTCCAGTCGCTGTCGATCTGAAAACTGACACCGTCGAAAATATTCCCGTAGCTCCCGTTATATGAGAAGGTCAGGTTGTTTACGCTGATTATTGACATGGCTCTGTCCCTTTATTCCCGAAATCTTTCCGTATACTTCCTGTCCCGCAGCCACCGAACCGACTGTCTTAATGCTTCCGGCGTCTTGGTCTCGAGGACAACGCGGCAGTCAGCCGCCTTCGCTATACGCAGATAATACGGAATATCGAGATTACCGTCACCGAGGCCCAAGTGGTGCTTTGCTCCGATCGCGTCGTGAACATGCATATGCTTCAGCCGCCCCGGATAATTCATAATGATCGCTTCGTCGTCGACGCTCGCGCCGGCATTGTGCCCGATGTCAAAAGTGAGTCCGAAGACAGCGCTCTCGAGAAGAACTTCCAGCGATTTTATGAGAAACGGACGATCGTAGCCCTCGGTGTTCTCGATGCAGATCTTAATGCCGGCGTCTCCTGCCTCCTGCTCACAGACGTCCCGAAAAGCCGTAAGCCGCGTAATGTACTCATCCGCATATTCATCGAAAAGAAAGATGCGTTCCGTCGGCATCGTGAAGTAAACCCCCCGGTTCAGGTGCATATTGATGATCGGCACCCGAAGCTCCTTTGCGAGATCTACGGTCCGAAGTAAAGTCTCAACATACGCGCCGGCCACACTTGCATTCATGTCCGCCGGGTTGAAGTTCTCATCCAGATGAAAGGTATAGTACAGACCGTATTCCCCGGCAATTTCGGATAAGCGTCCGACGTCTGTTTTCTCTGTCTGATACTGCGGCATATTCATGTTGAGCTCAATAAAGGATAAGCCCAGTTCTCCGCAAAGAGAGGCGCACGACTCAATCGTCTTTGTTTCCAGCAATGTCGGCATTCCGAATTGAAACATTAAGCAGTTTTCCTTCCAGAATCGGTCGGGCGGCATGGGTTCCGGTATCCGCCCGGTTTCCATAAACCCTCTCTTCTTTGATTGCATACGTCGCAATCATTTCCGCTCACTTCCCGGTCAAATCATCAAGCAATCTTTGCACCCGATACGTACAGTCTTCCTCCCGGGTTTCAACTTTTCGCCAGTCATCGGAAAGCGGAAAATACACTTTGTCATTCGCGATCGCGCCCAGATCCCATTTGCCGTTCTTGTTTCGATTTTTAATAAGCCACGGAACGACGAACTGAAGCTTGTCCAGGCTGTTCCGATACTGCGTCAGAAGCTCGATGGCACCCAGGTACTGACTTGTTTGCTTGGACGCAAAAATGGGTGGCACGGATTTTACGCCCTTAACGCCGATCGGACCGTCGTATACGTAGTAGATCCCCTCCGGATGATTGAGGATATAGTCGAAAAGCGCCCGCTCCTTTTTCGGCTCCAGGGTGTGACTCAGCAGGGATACTTGATAGAAGGATACAAAATCCATAAACCGGTCTCCGCGCGGCTTTTCGGCGAACCTTTTCGAGTAAGCCATTTTATAAGCGTTATGATCGTATTTTCCGGACATAAAGGCCTCCGACAGGATGCCCGACCATTTCAGCGCAACCCGGTTCGCAGTCTCTTCCGCACATGTGAATTCGCGGATCCGGGTTGCCAGCATCATCTCGGTAAAGATGTTCCAGTTGTGGGTTTTTTCGCGGCGGTCGGGGATCGCATCTTGTCCTTTCATGCAGGCAAGCATGTACTCGACCGCCTTTTGAATCGGAGCGTCATCGATGGTATAGCCCAAGATTTTCAAGCGTCTCAGCGCGGATTCCGTTGTTAGCGGCGGTTTGCTCGAACTGCTGGCTGTGTGGAAGTTGCCCCATGACCCATCCTCCCGTTGCAGAGAGATAAGTTCCTCGGCCCATTTTGAATTCTTGTACATCGTTGCACCTCATGATCCCGAATCTGCAATATGCTTACCGGGCACAATACATGTCATCTTTACCCTGAAGCACAGCATGTCCAAAGATGCCAAATCTTTATTGCTGATAAATCCGGAGCACATCACAGCGTCTTTCCGTCTCGGGAATGTGCGTCTATTTTTCTTCGTCCAGATCAATGTATTTCCACGGATTGTCCCGAAGAATGATTGCCTTGAAACCCGGGGTCGGCTCGGCGACTTCCTCGATAATCGGCTCGAGGTCAACCCATTCGCTCGAGTACTGCACAAGGTTGAATTCATTGTTATCCAGCAGAATGAAGTACCGGTCGACTCCGCTTTGATCCTCATACCATCGGACATCGCTTTGATATGTCCGGATGTGAACGCCTTCATTATCCACCTGAACGCACCGCGTCCGAACCTCGTTGTCCGACAAAAGAGTGATTGCCTGAGACTGCCAGAAGGTAGCAAACCCGTACTCCAGATCCCGGCTCTTTAAATAGTCCGTGAGCTGGTGGATTGTGTTGTCTCTTCCGTAATCAAAGGGCATTGCGTACAGCTTCCCCGCAGTAAGACAGGAACTCAGAAGAAGTATGGATAAGCCAAGCATGGCCACGCGTTTTCGCGTCGTCGAAAACGCACCTGCGTAATGCGCTGCCTTGTCCGGTTTCGGGCCGTCATTTTCCGGCTTGGAGGCGAGCCCTTTTCCCTCAAAAAACCATTTGAGTCCGTAAATCGACGTAATTACGGCCGTCCCTAATATTGGGATCAAGCGCCAATTGACATTCCCCAAGGTCCCGAAAGTAACAAGAAAGAAAATGATCCCGGCGTTCACGGCATGGGTAAAGACCAGGATACGCAACACACGGTCGTTGATTTTTCGATAAGCGAGCAGTAACCCGAACGGCAAGATGTTAATAATACACATACCGGCCACGCGGAAGAACAAAAACACCGTTTCCACGCTGATGATCGATTTGCCTCCGGCCATTTTATCCACGTACAGCGATAGCATATTGGACGGAATCGCCAGAACATTCAGAAACCATCTTTCCGAATCCGCATATGTGGAATAGGCATTGGCGTAATCCGCTCTGATCCGTCCGAATCCCGTTATGATCGACAGAACGGCTAATCCGACGAGAGTCATCGCCACCAGAAATACAGTGATTTTTATTGCCCTTTTTGTGCTGTCGTCCCGAAGCTTGGCGCTGTTGTCAAAAAAGCGCTCCAGAAGTATGCCCCCGGCGATCGGAATAACGGTCAAGGCGATGATCTGCACGCCGTCCATCGCGATTCCGATGGTCAGAAAAGCCAACAGAATCATCGTAATCCGTTCTTTTTTTCCGGACAAATAATCGATCGTCAAGCCAAGGCCGATCACAATAAAAAGAATGCTCATGCTGTAATAGATCACATGCCCCCATATCATTTCCCTGAGCTTCTCACTCCCCGAAAGCAAAAGAAAGGATGCGACGATAAACGTCATTCTCCATATGCCCTTCATCCCGAGGCGGGAGGAAAGGAAAAGGAGCGAAGCAAAGAAGACGATCGCAAAAATGACCATTCCGGCGGTATGCGTCGCATAGTTCATTCCAAAGATAAGGATCAGCGGTATCAACCAAAGATTGGAACTGAAGGGCAGGATCGCCGCGTAATTAAAGTAAGGATTCAGAATAGCCTTACCTTCGATCGACGCGTTCGCCCAATATATCGAATCGGTGTAATCCGAATGGAAATATCCTCTTTGAGGCCCGATAATGAAGTAGATCACACTGCCCAAAGCCGCAATAGAAAAGAGTATATATAACCAATTTTGAGGCTTCCGAAGGCCGAATTTCGTGATGAACCGGTCAAGACTTTTGTTCATGATACTCCTTCTCCGAGTTCACGTCCCAGACGGCTTCCCTCGGTTTCTGTCCTTGTATGACCCGCACGGCTTCGATCGCGGTCAGCATCGAATGATCCATGTTATTATAGCGGTGCTGTCCGTTTCGACCGATGCAGAGCAGATTCGGTATTTGATTCAGATAATCGCGGACTCCGTCAAAATCGGCATACGATCCATGGTACGCCGGATAAGCCTTCTTCACCCGAAGCCGCACAGAATCCAGTACGTCCTCCTCCCGAATGACATTGATCTTGATCAACTCGTCGATCGAAAATCGAATAAAGTCCTCGTCGCTCATGTTCCAGAAATCGTCGCCCTCGTCGCAGAAATATTCCAATCCGATCCAAACGGTTTGGTGCGGATCCGCAACCATGTACGGCGACCAGTTATTGAAAACCTGAAGCCTGCCGATGCGCACCTGACGCTCCTGGATGTATATCCAGCAATCCGGGACCCCGCCGTGAATCGTTGCGAATTTGGTCCGATTTTCCAGACTGAGCTTATTTACGAGAAGGCCGACGGTCATAAAATCGCGATAAGGAAGAGTGAGCGCAGTCTGTCGAACCGCTTCCGGAACATCGCCGTCCAAAGCACCGAATAAATCCTTAATCGGCATCGAGGACAGATAGTAATCGGCGGTATACGTCTCTTTTAGCCCGGTCCGGTGATCGGTCGCTTCGAGCGATGCGATCTTTCCGTCCGTCATATGGATCCCTTCGACGGATCTATCGGTCAGAATGATTCCGCCCAATTCGCGCACCTTATCCGCCATCGTTTCCCAGTATTGTCCCGGACCTCTCTTGGGATAATGAAACTGCTCGATCAGCGACGTCTCTGTCGTCTTACCCTTTCGAAAAGGCTTGGTCAGAGCATTCAGAAGCGTCTTGCCCAACGATAGGCCTTTGACGCGCTGAGCACCCCAGTCCGCGGATAGACGCGAGGGATGAACTCCCCAGACTTTTTCTGTGTAATCCTCAAAAAACATCCCGTACAGAGGTTTCCCGAACCGATTGATATAGAAATCCTCCAGAGACTTCTCGGGCCTCTTGAAAATCGCGGATTTCATATATCCGAACCCGGCAGCCATGGTGCGCCGGAAGCCCATATTCAAAAATGTTCGCACTTTCATGCTGATCGGGTAATCAAAGAACTTTCCGGAAAACAGGATTCTTGAGATCCGGGTCCGGATCAACATGACCGTGTCCTCAATCTCCGGATCCGGTCCGCCTTCGGCCAGAGGCAGGCCCTGCCGGTCAAGCTCACGATCATCGAGCGACGGTTTCCCCTGCAGTGGCAGGAGATCCTGCCAGAGACGATTAACCTCGGTGCTTTTCGAGAAAAACCGGTGCCCGCCGATATCGATCCGGTGCCCGTTATACTGAACAGTGCGAGAGATGCCTCCCATATAGGAGTCCGCCTCCAATATGACCGGCTTAACGTCGGTCTCAGTAAGAAGCGTATACGCGGCGGTTAACCCTGCGGGTCCCGCGCCGATAATGACGGCCGTCTTTTTTCCGGTCGATTCTTCCTGCATGTCATGCTCCTTTATAAACAAATATCTTACGCGCGACATAATTCCATACCAATACTACGCCGGCGACAATGCATTTGACGAGTACATAATAGAAGCCTTCGCTTCCGACAATCCGCACACCGGCCAGCATTCCGGCCTCCGTCAGCAATAGTCCGACGACCCCGACAACTCCGTAAAGGATGAACCCGCGAAGATTCTGACCTCTTTTGCGTTGCTCTTCCGACTTGAAGACAAAGATATGAGACACAATAAAATTGAATATCAATCCGGCGACAAAGCCGAGCGCGGTGGACAAGACAATAGCGACCTCACCCTCACGGCTGTGAAAAACCAATTCCTTAAAGAAAATCAAAACACCGGTATCGACAAGAAACGCCAAACCTCCGACAACGGCATACTTTAAAAACTCCTTTAAATACTTGCGTGCGGAGTCTCTTCTCGGATTGTCTTCGGGGTTACTCATGTCGGCACACCGCTCTTTCATCGCGGAAGATCCTGTCACCGGATGTTGATCCGGAAAATCCTCCGTTGCTATGAATTTCGGGGATCACAACCATGTCGATTATCGCTGATAATTCTTGCATATTAATCACTTTTAGTCAATCCGAGCCGGTATCTCGGCGTCCATCTTTCAAATAGAACTCACGGAATGATCCGTGCCTCATTCCAGCGGGTCGCCGACATCGGCTTACCTTTCGTAATCCGCCACACCTCTTCGCTCTGTGATCGCGCCGACAAACTCCGCAACCTTTCGGTGCTCCGGATGAATCTGATATGCGGCCAATCCCTCTTTGTCGATAAATTCCGAATACAGCACGACCTCGAAAGCCGAAGGAGATTCGTTCATATTGAAGCCGACCTCCAGATGATTGATCTCCGGGATCATATCCTTCAGCGCCTCAAGCTTCCGCTTGAGAATTTCGGCGTTCTCGGATTTTCCGGCACCCTCGGCAAATTCCTTAAGCGTCCACATTACGATATGAATGATCATGTCTTAATCCTCCGTTTCTTTCTTTAACATCTGTTTGTTCGCGGCATTTTCGATCGTTTTCCGGGCACAGTGCGCGAGAACACGGTCGATTGCGTAAAAAACGTAACCCAGGACGATAAAAAACAACAGCAACACCGAAACGTTGATCATGACTCTTCCCCACCCCAGAGTATCCGCGTCGAGGAAGGGATACGGATACCGATTCCCCCCGTAACCGAGCGTTGCTCCGCCGGCAACACGCACCGCGGCCCAGAGAAAGTAAACGACGGGCGGAAGGACCCAGAAGAGCGGGTGTTTCCATGAATATCTGCCCTTTGTATCAAAAAGAAGCCAGTCCGTGACGGCCATGACCGGAACGACATAATGCAGAAGAATGTTGGAAACAGCCATGGTTCCCTGCATTTCGAAACTGCCCGACAGCATGAAATGATATACCAGTCCCGTGACGGCGATGGCCAGAACGACGGCGCCCTTGAGCGAGGGCAGTAAGGTATCGCGTCCGATTTTTTCTCGTATGGCCGCGGCGGCAAAATACAGCGCGCAAAGCACATTACTGAGGAGTGTGTAATAGTTGAATACCGACCAACGAATGACCCCTTCAAAAGCACCGCACTGGATCAGAATCCCCCAAACGGCGACCGTCGATATGAGCGTTTTAAAAAGAACGGACAGAAACCTGTTATTGATCTTCATCTTTTTACGGCTCCCCTCCGGCGATTCGCGGTATCCGCGAATCACACTCCTGTTCACTCCCGCGCTTCCCTGGCGTAAATATAAATATACCCCGTCTCCGGCCCGAAAAAAAGTAATCGATACTCCGGATTGATCCGCTCGACCGTATCATAGTAAGAAAAAATGAAGTCTGCCGTCGCGGCCCGAATATATGACTCCTGCTCCAGCCGGATTTCCTTCCCATGCTCGTCGGATACGCCCGGGTAGTAAAAATAACGATGCTGCGGATAGGTCGACAGGAGCTGGTTGATACCCAGGTCGCTCGAAAAAAAACATACGACCGACGGAGGCGTACCATCCCCTTCGGCCTTCCAATATTCCGCGGCGATTGCTCCGCACCGCTCCATTTCACTTTTCGGCATGACGACGGCGCCCTTATCCCACCGATCAATCGCGCTCCCCGCAGTCGCGACGATAAGAACGAGGGCAATCGCGGTCGCGACAAGAGCCTTCCCATGCCCTCTGAGTCGCCCGAGCACGGGGGAACGCTCCGACTTCGCAAGCAAATAAAAAACGACGGCAGTCAGTGTGATTGCGGAAAAGGGTACGAATACCAGAAAATAATACAAGAGACTTCTTCGCGCCATCGATTGGAGGATAAAAACCCCGACCGGGAAAAAAGCCGCGGCCAACGCACCGATTTTTGAGAAAACCTTGGTCTCGACTCGTAAGAACATGATCCCGGCCACGGCCAGAGAGAGGGGAATCACCCCGAGATAAATGGTCAGCGGAAGAAATAACTCCGGCTGGATCCCATGATCCATACCGGTATACGATGCGTTGAAAACGATATACGCCGACCACATTTCACTGATAAGACCGTTATTCAGAAGATATAAAAGGCACGTGATCGAAACCGGAATTCCTCCGCCGATCAAGCTGAACATTGCGACCGTCGCCTCCCGAATCCCCTTCCTCCTGAAAAGAACAAACAAGAGAAACATGTAGGATACGGCGATTGCGGGAATCGGAGTCGGTTTCATCCAAAGGATCAACCCGCAGCCGAAGCCGACCGCGAAAAAACCCCAATATATTCTTCGTCGGCTCCCGGTCGAGTTTCCTTCCGCATATCGAAAAATGACGGTCAGATAGTAAAGACACGCCATGATGATCGGCATTTGGTATTCTTCGATCGAGCCTCCTCCGTTTGTATAGAGGATTCCGGTGTGCGAGATGATCGGCAGGAACAGCGTCGCGATCAAAGCCGGCCGGTTCGGTAAAAACAATCTCGAAAACCGGTACGCATAAAACATAAAGGTCGCGCATGAAACACTTAATATCAGATAAATTCCGGTCATCGCATTCGGAAAAAGAAGATCGCCCAAATAGTTTATAAAATAGACCCATATCCCCTTGTGATCGAAAACATCACGATACGGTAACGCTCCGTGTCGCATCGCCCTTGCGATATCCATATAGATATTGGCATCCTGCGAAAACGAATACCGATAGAAGGGAGAATGTGTGCTGTTAAAGAATAAAATAAACAGGGAAATCGCCAGGAAAAGCGGGAACACAGTAAGGAGTTCTTTGCGGCCGGGCTCTTTCGGAGACGGGAGAGATCCGTAATCCGAAATTCTAAGGTTTATCCGCAAATATAGGGAACGGAGTCCCCGGAGCGGCTTGGGCTGATTCGGCACTGTATTCATTTCGGATCCTCCGAAGACATGATGCCGCGAAGCGAAGCGCCGATCGTATCGAGCGCTTCCATGTATGTGTAGTAGTAGCCCTTGGAGAGAGTCTTTTGCACGGAAGGTTGTTTGATATGAAATCGTTCCGCGACATCGTTCTGGTTGTCCCGATGCTCAAGCATATCCCAGATGATTTCGCGCCGGCGGTCGGTCCATGTCGCCTTGATTGCGGTAATCAGCGAGAAAACGGAATTGATCAGCGCGAGATATTCCCGGTTTCCTTTCTCCGATTCCACTCGAACGTCCGAAAGCGGGACCCGGTTCTTGTTCTCGTTGTTCTTCAAAAAAAGGATCGCGGTTCGCGCAGCGTAAAAGGCAGGCCCGTCGGCTCCGATTGCGCGCTCCCTGTCGATCTCGGTCGTGATTTCTCCGATCCCGATTCCAAAACGAAGGCGGATCGGATCCATGCCTCGTTCAATCATCCCGATCATTTCAGGAATATTTTCACCCCGGCTCAAAAGACCTTGAAATTCATCGCCGAGCGTAACGGTAAATCCTGCGGCGATATCCTCCCCGAAACGCTCGTTCACCATGTCGAGAACGCTTCGGAGCTTCTTCTGAATCAGACCGCGCTCCGCCATCTCCCGGGAAGCGCGAATATCCCCGATGATCGCGAAATAAGAAAATTGCGAAGAGCCGAAAAGCATCTCCTCACCCACTCATAACCGTCCGGGTCGAAGCCGGATCACGGCCGACGTAACTCCGTGAGACCCGGCTCGCGAACGATTCCGGGTGCTCCGTCATAACAAAAATTATATATCCGAATCAATCAATATGCAAATATTATTCGCCAGAAAGGCTATTATCGTTGATAATAGCCTTTCTGGCCTATATGTGTTACGGATATTCTATTCCTTCGATGCGAAAGCCGGGTCGTCCCGTGTATCTCCGCCCGGTTCCCGAGCAGGTACAGTCGAGGGAAAACTGCTTTTCAAGCGAATGGTTCCGACCAGCATCGCCACACCGATCAAGATAATAATCGCCTCGATGATCCATACATTTATCTCGTACAGCTGAGAGATAACGGCAGGGGTGTTTACGAGCGCGTGAAGAAGGATGGAGACCAGCAAAAGAATCGGTCTTTTCTTGATTACTGCCAGACACACCAGAACAGAGAGAAAAATATGTACCGGCATGACCGCGATCCGCTCCAGTCCGGATGCGAAGAATAAGGAAGGCGCAGTCTCAAGGTATTGTGCCTTGAAAGCATCTGCCTGATCTCCCAGACTCGGGGCGATCGTTGAATCGAACATACCCGAACGAATCATAAAAGCCATGAAGATGTTGCTGACCTGAGAAATTCCGACCAGGACGATCGACTCGATCCCGCCGTGTCCGATCCCGAACGCGACTGCGTCCGCCCAGGTCGGCCCCCTCTGTTTCAGACGCGAAAATCCGAAGTATCTCGCGCTTTCCTCAAACAGTCCCGCGGATAAAGCCCCGATGACAAAAACATACAGCAAGTTCTCCGCCATGCTCTCGTGAAAAGAAGTTTTCACCAACTGACTCAGAAGCATGGAGCGAAGGATGATCTGGCTGAAGAAAAAAGCGGCGGCCCCCACGAATAAGAAAGATATCCGGTACCGATGGAATCGATAGAAAACGATCGCCAGTATAATCGGTAAAAGAACAGCGATTGCTCCGGAAAAAGCCATTCCAATGATCGATACATTTGAAATCATTTGATTTCTCCTTTCGGGTGTTTCGTTTAAACTTGAATCTGTTCGACGAAAATAACAGTGACCAGGACCAACGTTCCGATCGTAAGCACAGCCAATATTGCCGCAAAAATCCAGGCTGCCGGACGGGCATAATTTAACCCCCCGTTGGTACCAAAGCGATCTTCGACAAAAAGCGTCGGATCGTCCTTGTTATAATAGAACATTCCAAGTTTCCAGAAGCGATCATCCTGACGATCAACTTGAGGGACGGAAGCGATTTTGGGCATCAGTCCGGCTGATTTCTCATCCTCGGGCAAAATCTCTGGATTGAGTTTGTTTCCCGCCTGTCCGACCTTGATCGAGAATACGATCGGCACGATGATCATCAGGATTGTCGGTACCATGATCACACCCCACATCACATCCGGATCGGGCATCCATAATCCCATCGTCATCCCCGCAAAGAAAGTCATCATGGCACTTATGATGATACTGATAAAGCCGAGCATATGACTCAGTAATCTCCGGTACACGCGATGCTGTGCGTAAGACAACGCGGGCTGTTCCTGACTGACCTGAAGTTTCATGCGCCAGACCGCCATATTGGAAACGATCATGATCACCGTCATACCGATCATCGTTAGCGGAAGTCCGAGGACCGACAGCAGACTCTTTTTCGCCCACCCGTCCGGTTCCATCGCGGCATTCCAATGTGTGATCATCGGATCCGGAAGCTTCGGGTACAAAAAGAGCGAGACCAGACCCGCGGCCACCGCGATCAAGATACTGATGATATACCAACTCAACGGCAGATTTGAAAATGTCTGTCTGGATAAAGCCAAACGCGTATCCGCACTGCCTTTTGTCGAAACGATCCAGCCTTTGTCACTTTTGAGTTGTAGCGCCGAGCGCCAGCTGGGAATATAGGCGATAAACTGGAGGAGAATAATCAGAAACGGAGCGTAGATCATCGCGGCTAATGTCCAATCCGGCGCGAAGACATATTGCAGTGTGACCGCCGCCGCCACCGCCGCGGTGAAAACCGAGATGATCAAACTGAACCGGCGCTTCAGTGTCACCACCTCCGGATGATCGATCTGCGCCTCCGGGATCCGCACTCCGAAAAGCAGGGATTTGCGGGTGATGAAAGGCATAACGGCAATCAACGTTCCGGTCATTATCACTACCAGGATATTCAGAATAAAGAAAGTCAGATTCATGTCATTCATTTCCGTCTTCCCCCCTGTCACCGAGTGCCAAAAACACCCGATTTACCACATCACATATATCTCCGGCTCCCGCCCGATGACAAATTGCCTCCGCCACGATCGGATAAAGCTTTGTCTCGAGTGTTGCCAGATACGAGGGACTCTTTTCCATCGGAGGAGCGACCTCGGCGCCCGAGCGCCGGTCCATACGTATATATCCCTCATCCCTGAGTTGTGCATACGCTTTATTCACTGTATGTACGTTGATTCCGATATCGGCGGCCAGACGACGTACCGAGGGTAACGGCTCATCCGGCAGGAGAAGGCCCGCGGCGATACCGATTACGATTTGATCGCGCACTTGTGTGTAGATCGGAATATCACCGGCAAAATCGACCTCGATCAACAAAGAAACGCACCTCCCTCCGCTGTCAGAATTTAAAGACAAAAAACCGCTTGTTCTATATCATGTATAACACATATGACAAATTCCGTCAACAACATTTTTTCACCGGAGCATTCCCGCTGCTCGAAAAGCCGCGCCGTTCAAACGGCACGGCCTTTTCGAGAGTCTGAACGTTGCGGAAACGAAATCGGACTCGGTCACCTCCACTCACGATAGAGTCGCGCGATAATCTCCTCAATCGGTGCTTTTTTGATTTCCACATCGGAAATCCCATCCAAGTTTGACAGATGCCGCATGAGTTCTTTGACAGAGGTCCCCTCCAGGTCGATCTCAAACTCATGCGCACGATTTTGAGAAGAGAGAAGCCGCGCATGTAAAAGCTCGGGCATTGATTCGTCCTCCATCGTCACGGTAACGCGCGTCAGGTTTCCGGTGATATCTCGAAGCCCGTTAAACCCGCCGTCATAAGCGATTTTTCCTTTAGAAATCATCAGTACGCGCTGTGCCATCTCCTCTAAGTCGTCCATATCGTGGCTCGTTACAACGATCGTTACACCGTTATCACGGTTGATACGCTTCAGAAAATCGATCATCTGGCGCTTGGCGACAACATCGAGGCCGAGCGTCGGCTCATCCAGGAGGATCAACTCCGGGGAGTGAAGAAGCAGCATTGCCAGATCGGCGCGCATCCGCTGACCGAGGCTAAGCTCGCGAGCGAAAGTTTTCAGGAGCTCTTTGAGCTCCAGAAGCTCCGTCACCGTCTCAAGATTTTTCCGGTACACATCCTCCGGGATATCCCAGACAACCTTCTTCCATTCCAGGCTCTGGATCAACGGATGATCCCACCACAGCTCCGTCCGATTCCCGAAAAGCACACCCATGTGATTCATCAGCGCGCGGCGGTTCTTCTTGGGTGAAACACCCAACACCGAGATTTCTCCCAACGTCGGAAGGAGCATACCGGAAAGAAGCTTCATCGTTGTGCTCTTGCCGGCCCCGTTCGGACCGGCGTAGGCGACGAACTCCCCCTTTTCGATCGAGAAGGAGACATCATCAAGCGCCATGATCGATCGTTTTTCCGGTCGCAGCAGATTGCGGACGAGCCCTTTGCCGGTGTTGTCACGTTGCCACTGAAGAAAGTGTTTGGTAACGCCCCGAAGACTAACGGCGAAATCCGTAGGGCACATATCGGTTTGATCCTTTTGTAACATAGTGTTTCATTCCTTTCCTGAATATGATTCCCGCGATTATCGACAGGATCACCGCGTACAGCATCGGATAGTACTCACCCAACCCGAGCGGAGGGCGTCCGAGCAGACAAAGCGCCGGAAACCAAGCCATCAGGCCTTCGGGCAAAATGGTGACCAGAGAGTATTGAATAGCCGCAGGCATCCCCGAGAGCGGGAACGTGCTCAGAAGCCACGTTCCGTTGATCGCATAATGCGAAATTTCTTCGGCGCCGACCGGCGAATAGAAAGCCATACTCGACACCAGGTATGCCCGAGCGACAATCGTTACCATCGTCACCAGCTGATATAAGAGAAGAGACAGGATCCACGGAAGGCTGACCTCTACACCGAGACGCGCGACGGCGACCACGAGAAGCGCGATACCGATCACAAAATTACTGCCGCTCGTAAAGGGCATGAACCCGCTCGTCGCCAACTGAGTGCCCAGCGGCAGAGGCTGGATAAACAAGTGCTCCAGTTGACCTCGTCCGATGATCCTGGATATGTGGATGTTGTTTCCCGCTCCGAAGAGCATGAAAATGCCGGTAGTCATCGTCGAATATGCCATCATAAAAAGCACTTCGTCCGAATTCATGGAGCCGATGCCGCCGAAGCGCACAGCGATGAAAAACACGCTCGAGACGATCGAGAGATTCGCGATCACGTCCGCAATAATCCCGGCGATGGCATATCGCGTATCGCGCAGGAGCCAGACCAAGTCCAACTTGGCGGAAATACCCAGCAAGCCGAGCACTCGGCTGATGCCGATCCGTCTGTATTTATCCACCGTAACTCACCATCCTTTCGCGCGATTTCGAAAAAGCAAGCAGTGCGAGCGGCCAGAGAGCCGCATTCCAAAAGACCTGTAGGAGCAATATCTCCGCGGTATCCGCCGTTCCGATAAAAATCTGAAGCGGCGAACCGCCCAGGGCGGCAAACGGCTGAAACCGCATCGCCGCCGCCAACCCGAACGGCAGAAGCCGGATCGGAATTAAGGTGCCCGAAAACAGCATTACGGTCGCCGCCCGTATACGATCGATCAGCCAGTTCATACTGCGCAGTCGAATCGACAGGCAGGCAAACAGGCAGTCGATCGCAAACCCGAGCGAGATGCAAAGAATGAGGCTCGGAATAAACCACACGGATCTCGGAATCAGGCTGACGCCCAGAATCGGCGCGAGAATGAGCGTCGGCAGAGAGAAAAGAAGAAGCATCGGTATCCATCGTCCGACGGTTTCCGCCGTCAGCTGTCCGAGTACCGACATCGGCCGGCCGAAAAGTTTTTGCAATATTCCGTCCGACAACCAACCCGTCGCCGCGGTCTTGACCACCAGCATATCCGCAAGTATCGCATGAACGAAGGTATAGGTAAGCATCTGATCGATGCTCATTCCGACATCGACGCCCGAACTCATTACGACTTTCCACAGGAAAATGAGCGGGACCAGTGTCGTTACTCGAATCAAGACATCCGGGATCATATACAAGATCCCGCCGTTTGTCTTTTCGCGGGCCGCCAGGTCGGCAGTCTTTAAGTATTTGTACATATGTGTCACTCCTTATTTACGGGCATAACAAAGCCCGGGATTGCGATCCGCTTCCCCGGGCGACACATGAGTACTTTATGCCATCAGGCGAGTCTCACGAACGATGCACGGATGAGCGGTAAAAAGGAGAAAAAAGGGCAAAATGACCCCATGCCGAGCCCAAAGCAGAGCATTTTACCGGCAAAAGGGCGCAATTAGCCCTTGTCAATGCGACGGAATATCCGATCCCGTAGATCCGCACACAAGTCTCAACGACCTTCTCCGCGTCCGCAAACGTCGCGCGATTCATACCACTCACCACCTTTCCGTGATTTTGAGAGAATTATCGCACCGGAATATACAAAAGTCAAACAAGATCCCTTTAGGAAACGCCTATGACTCGAAAAGCATCATCTTTTCGGGATTCCGTTGACCGAGCCGGCATTTGCGATAGAATAAAGACAGTTTACGCAATGAATGCGCCCCCGGTTAACCGGGACGCGATCGTGTACTCCGATGAGGTGAAAGATGAAAACACTGGGGAATATTCTTTGGGTTATTTTCGGGGGTGCAATCCTCGCAATTCTGTGGGCTGTTGTGGGACTTCTTTGCTTCATTTCGATCATCGGCGTCCCTGTGGGGATTCAGTGTATGAAGTTTGCGGCTCTGATCCTTTGGCCGTTCGGCCGCACGATCGAATTCTCCGGAGGAGTCGGAAGCTTTCTTTTGAATTTTATCTGGATCATTCTCTTCGGTTGGGAACTTGCCAGTTTGGCTTTTGTGATCGGCCTGATCTGGTGTTTAACCATTATCGGGATTCCTTTCGGACTCCAGTTCATCAAATTTGCCCAACTGGCGATCATGCCGTTCGGTGCAAGGATCGTGCGCGCCTGAGAACACTCATGAACCAATCCGCCCCGCCGCGTCAGATCCCCCGGCCCGAGAAAACAAAATACAAAACAACAACAAGACCCAGCGCGATTCGATACCATCCGAACAGCTTGAAATCATGTTTCTTGATGTAGTTCATCAGAAACCTGATGACCACAATCGAGACAATAAACGCAACGACCATGCCGACCAGAAGCGTCACGATTTCCGGTCCGGTGTACTCAAACCCGAACTTAAAAAGCTTCAGCGCACTCCAGCCGAACAAAACCGGAACGGCAAGAAAAAAAGAAAACTCCGCCGCCGCAACGCGCGAAACGCCGATCAACAAAGCACCGACGATCGTTGCGCCGGATCTTGAGGTTCCCGGAACGATCGACAAGACTTGAAAAAGTCCGATCATCAGGGCGGTGAAAAAAGTAATGTCCATTAATGAATCGGTCTTGACGGTGCGACCTTTGTTTCGGGATTCGATCAGGATAAACGCGATGCCGTAAACAATGAGCGCGGCCGCGATCACGACGGGGGTGTGCAGATACTTTTCGATCACATCATCGAAAAGCAACGTAACTACGGCTCCGGGAATGCATGCGACGACCACCTTGATCCACAAAAGCATTGTTCCCTTGTCAATTGAAGGTTTCCGATCCTTGATCCGGAACGGCCACATTTTTTTGAAAAACGTTGCGACGACCGCCAGGATTGCTCCCAATTGAATTACAACGAAGAACATTTCTTTAAAGTGCTCGCTCATTTGCAAACGAACAAACTCATCGACCAGAAGCATATGCCCGGTACTGCTGATCGGAAGCCACTCCGTGACGCCCTCGACAATACCCAGAAAAATAACCTTCAGCAATTCTATAATGTCAATCGGCATATCGGATCTCCCTGTCTGATGCGGCGGAAAGCGAAACCTCACGATATCGCTTTATCCGTTCAACGATACAACGCCTCCATTATCGCCCTTGAAGTCAGCACGCGCAAGATTAACTTGCGAATACGTGAATTGATCCTCTTCAGACCGACTCCCATAAATTTATTTAATACTTTACCTTGAAAGCCTTGCGTTTTTGGGGCATAATCTTTTTTTAGAGATGTATATTGCTATTGTTTCATGAATCAAGGTGGGGGGGATTCTTCTTGCTTGAAATTACAAACGAACTGCTTGCCTCGTCGGAATTCAAAGAGTGCGGAACAAATTTGTTCTCCGCCAAGATCTCTGATTGCATGTTTACCACCGAGTTTTTTCCGGGTGACAACACTATTTTTCTCACGATGGGAATCCCGACCGTATCTCCGGAAGCAAAGGAATCGCTCTATGAGATGCTTCTCGAGTCGATCGGTATGGAGCCGATTTCGATCCATATCGACTTTCACTGTGTGTCGCTGAGGATGAGCGCGACGGACGATTGGGCGAGTCGATTGAATAAAGCGACTCAGACGCTTACGAAGTGGGCGGGAACGCTTCCGGAAAAGGGCGGTTGCTTTGTGTGCGGAACTACGGAATCCCCGATTAAACTTTGTGATTATCCCGTGATCCGAACGTTTTTATGTGAAAACTGCGAAGCGAATTACCATCAGGATATGGTCCAGGCAGAAAAAAAGTCCACGGCTGACGGTATGCCGATTTTGCTGACCTCATCCGATACCAAGCCGGTGCTGGGATTGATTATGAGTTTTGCGATCGGTATGCTTACCGCTTTTCCGTGGATGTTTGTCACCGTCAATATGACCGGTAACTGGGTCATTGTTTTTTTGGTAACCCTCCTGTTCTCATACATTGTGTTTATGTCATATCGTAAATTTTCCGGCGGGATGAAGCGAATCGGCGTGATCCTTACCACGGCAGTGGTCCTGATCATCCTCTCCTGCTCTTCATTACTGATGTTTTCTCAAACCGTAGCCGAGACTTTTCGCGATTTATATGAAAGCATAATGAGCCGCGGATTGGATGCCACGCTGAACGGTACCCAAGCGAAAATAATCTGGGAAATGCTCGGTCAGGGCGAAATATTTGCTAATTTCTTCCCCAGAGTCGGACTGCCCGCGCTCGCCGCGGCATTGATCGTCGCCGTTTTTCAATGGTCAAAGGAAGAGTTCTGACGGTCTTTGAAACATCGATCCGTAAACACAACGTGAAAAACGATACAAAACGGCCTCCGCTTCATCGCGAAGGCCGTTTGACTTGGCTCGTACAAGACGGTTATTCCGACCGGGGGACAGTTATTTCTTCTTGACCGGGATCCAGATCTCGGTGTAGTACAGGTCGTCCTGTGTGCCCTTCGGATACTGTTTCGGATCGTCGTACATTTCGACATTGCAGCCGGCGGCGATCTCGTATTCCTTACAGTTCGGGAGCCACTCCGAGAAAATCTGATGATTGACGGTCTGGATCGCGTCGGGCATCGCTCCCCTACAGGGGAAAACCGCCCAAGTATGCTCCGGGATTACCCGTGTGACGAAGCCCTCCGGCACCTCGACGGCGGGATTGTAGTTATCCGCGATCACGTACTCGAATTCGTCCGTTCCCATACTCTCGTCGATGCAAATGCCGTACATTCCGCAAACGTACTTACCTTTCCCGCTCTGATAGTGTTCCGCCCAGAAGGCCGGGATCTCGGTCTTCGGACCTTCATACTTGAACATTCTCGATACACCCAAGACGGTGAACGCATCCTTTTGCATAATTTTGTACTCCATGATAAAACCACCTTTCAACATGAACTCGATCTTCAAAGGAGCGAAGGATTTCATCATCGCGCCTTCCTTTCGCATGGCGGTGGGCGTGACCCCGTGGAATCGCGTGAAGGCTTTGGTGAAGCTGTCCGGAGAGTCATATCCATACTTAACTGCGATGTCGATGATCTTGTTGTCCGTCATGACCAGCTCGCTGCCGGCAAGCGTCAGCCTTCTTAACCGGACGTATTCACCGACCGTAAATCCGCAAAGCATCGAAAAGCCCTTCTGGAAATAAAACGGAGACAGGAACACCCGCCCCGCGATCTCGTCCATACTCAGCTCCTCGGTGATATGATCCTCGATATATCGGATCGCTTCCCCGATGCTCTCAATCCATCCCAAGGTGCATTCCCCCTTCCATGACTCTACAATACTGATTTATCGGTCGAAGCACCCGACAATTCGTGCGATGATTTGTCCGGGTCGAATAGGCGGGGCCGTTTCTACCGGCGTTTTCCCGCTAAAACGCATTCAGGTATTCCTGAACCGCAATGACAAGTTTTCCGACATGAAGCCCGTCGACAAATGAATGATGCGCCTGAACCGAAAATGGCAGAAGCAGCCTTCCGTCGCGCTTGAAGTATTTGCCCCAGTCGATCATCGGCGTCGCCTGATCCTTACGACCCGAATTCGTGTGCGAGATATGCGTAAAAGAGATCCACGGGATCGGCGAGAAAATGAACACATCGTTTCCCATCGGACCGGTGAAGTATTCCTTTTGCTCTTCCGCCGTCGTCGCGGCCGCAACCACGTATTCCTCCATTGTCTCTTTCAGTGGGACAGTGACCACCTTGAACAGTTCCGTCTCCGTATTCATATAACTGAACGAGGTGTCGATCCGATCGAAAAGCACTATCTCTCCGTCGACGAATCGATACCGGAACTCCTCAATCTCATTGGCGCATTTCGCGACCGCGAAAATCATCGGGAAGGTAAACGGCAAGCCCCGAGCGCGAAGCTTTTCTCTGAAATTCGTAATGTCGAGTTCGGTCGATACGCTAAAGCAAGGCTCAACATAGTCTCTGAAAATCGAGCAGTGAACCGCCCGTTTCCATGTGCTTACATCGACGGGTGTATAGTGATTTCCCATGCGAATCCCTCCCCTCGTGTTACGCTGCGCAGAATCTTAAGGTCTTACAATTATTATACCCACCCCGGCATCAGAAATTGCATTGTAAATCCGAATCTGGACAGGTCCGTGGTGTTGCCGCAGAAGCGACAGTGCCCGCCCTCAAGGATTGAGATCGGAGCGCCGCAAGTGGGGCAAACGAAGACCTCGTTGTCCGGAAGCGCCTGGGTCTTTGTTTCTATATTTCGAACCAGATCTACTGTGAAGGGCAGTTTTTCGGAAATGAGCCTGCCTTCTTTTAACCTGACGAGTCGGATCTTCATGTGTGCGCGGATCGCCAGAAAATGTTGGTTGGGTATGGTGAAAAGTCTTTTATACGAAACGATCATTGCGTCTACGACGTCCGTGTAATCCCCGGAGGCTTCCAGACTTGACACAAAATGGATATTGTCTTCCTTTCCCGCGAGAAAATATGTCCGGACGCGGGTTTGAAATTCCGAGGTCAATTCGCCGGTAGACAGATTGGGATCTGTTCGACGAAGCCTTTTACAAAAGTCCGAGAGTCGATTGTCTCTGACGATCCTCGGAAAGTATACAAACACAAACAGAAAAAGGACCAGCGCAAAGTACACCCCGACACCCACAAAGCCGCCAATGAATAAACCGGACAGAAGGTTCGCCACGATGTGGCCGTACGGATTGTCGATGACAGAATAGATCGAAAAGAGGACCGCTGTGCCGGCTATACTGCCCAGGAAAAATCCAAAGGGTTCGAAGCCCATGGTATCAGGAGTTTCGCCGGCGATCTTGTTTTGATATTGCTTGATGGTAAACTTGGTTCCGCAGTACGGACATCCGTTCATACATTTTACGGTCGGGCTTTCGGACCCGCAATGCGGACAGATCTGTGTTTCCTTGCTTCCCTGTGTCGAAAGAATATTGAAAATGGATGCCTGACCTTGTTTTACAGTGAGGGAACGGTTCCCGAAAGCATACCGCATGCGTTTCTTCAGCATTGTAAAGATCATGGCACGGGTACAATGCCCATCGCGATATGCAGTGCCGCCGGCCTTGCGGGACATCGTAGGTTTGTCAAGTGTCTTCATATTGGCATATGTTTCCGAATACTGGACGCCAAGCTTTTTACGGCGACGTTTTGCCAGATAATCCGCAAACCAATACGTCTGGACGACCATGTCCGAAAGATCGGCGTCATCCTTCTTTTTAACCAGATACTCGTCGAGCAGTGACCGCCAATCGGGTATAGCGGTATTGATATCTTCCATCTTAAATAATTTCCATATGGCGCTACTTAAATCGTTGTTTGTCGACATACCCACAGCATCCTTTATCATTGATATATAGGAATTCCTAAATGACTATACAATGAATCCTCTGTCCGTACAATAATCTTTGTTTTTGATCGCATAGCCGGATAAAGTAATGCCGCTTCCCGCGGTTTGGTCTCGCGAAAAGCGGCATGCAGGGCTCATAAGTCAGACAGCATTATGGATCGCTCTCTCAGCCTCCCCAAGAGCAAAGGAACAATTCTCCTTGCGGGACCCCGCCGAATGTGCAATCCCAATCATGGGGTTCCTGTTCAAAGGCGATTCGATATTCGCTACCGTCAGCCAATACAAAATACAGGGTTCCGGAATCTCCGACTTCTTTATCATTCCAGATGAAGTATTTCGGGAAAACCGCGATGCCGGCGGGGATTACGGCATCTTCATATCCGCTCGCGGTCATTTTTTCGACGGGCACCTCTTGAAGCGTGAAACTGAAATAGCCCGGAATCTCATCCCCGGTCTCCCTTGCCTCCAAAGCAGCCTGCCACCAGAATTCCCGGACGGACGGATCCGTCTTCACGCTTTTCCCGTCAAAGACCAAAGGCGTTCGCATTGTTCCGAGGTTACCGAAAATGAAGCTTCCGTATTCCTCATACATCCGTCCGTCTTCATAAGTAAAAACCCCGTAGGTTTCCGTAGTAAAAACCCCGTAGGTTTCCGTATAAGTCACGATCGTATTTTTATCGTAAGAGTATACAAAGATTGAATAATCGCAACTGCAGGTATCAAAACAATCGATCAGCGCGTACCGCCCGGTTTTTTCATCTTTGAAGAGCATTACGGAATCGGTAAGACCGCCATACTCCTCACTTTGATCACGCGCAAAACGGTCCGTGATGTCGGTCTTTGTCCCGGTCGCCCCGTCCGTAAACCAGACCTTCTGTTCCCATGTCCTCTCCGCGCTCGCGCATTCGCGCATGATCGTGTCGGTTTTTCCGTCTCCGTTCCAGTCGACGTTAATGATGATATTCTGCGGCGCTATGGAAGGATCCAATGGAGTATCCGGCAGCAGCTCATAATTCTCGACAACCTTCGGGGTGCCTTCATAATAATCGTAGTAGTACTCCATACCCCCCAAAAATTCTTCAACCGGTTTTCCGTTATAAATCGGCTCCCCGGTTTTCGAAGCGCTTTGCTCGAAAAACACGCACCGGTCATCGGGAAGGATAAAAAGTGTCTTTCCCGGATACAAATTCAAATTCAGATCCGGCCGGAGTTCATTGAAATCCGCCATCACCGTCCCTGCGGGCAATATCACCTCTGCGAACTCGTTATGTGCCTGAAGGCCGTCGCGGATACTGTTATCGAAAATGAATGCTTTTTCCTCCTGAGGCAGGTAGTAACAGCTGAATACATTGAAATACGGCTCATACTCATCGAAAACGATCTTCTCGGTCGAGATCGTCACGGTTGTTTCGGTCGGCGCCGGCGTCGTTTCCGTCGTTTCCACCGCCGCTTCCGTTAACGCCGGAGTCGTTGAATCTTTTGATGAACTCAGAATATCCAAGTCACATGACGCGAGAATGAGCATCGAAGCTAAAAGGATACATGCAAGAATCGTATTTTTGTTTTTCACGGGGAACCTCCTGCGTAGTCGGATTGAAGCAATGTTTACTTCTCTTGTACTTACTATAATACATAGTTATTACGGATTGTAAATAAGTTTTATATCATTTCATGACAATTTCTCCGAATATCCGGTTTGACGCGGTTACAACCGCTCCGCCGAACGTTTCATCATGTACAATGAATGCATTCCGAAAAGTATGCAGCGGACATGCTTTTCGATCGGACTGACCCTCATTCTATATAGCGGAGGATCCATGAAGAATAAAACTCCCTGGCTAATTCTCGGAATCGTATTCGCGGTGATCGCCACTCTGGTTTTGCTGTTGTTGTTCGGAATGATTTTTATGACGGTCGCGATCCGTACTTTGTTCGGATCGGTCGACGGTCAACAGATCGACGGAAGCTTGACATCCGAGATGATTCAGGCGTACGTGTTCATGGCGGTTGCCGGGCTCGCTTGTGCCGGCGTATCGATCCTCGGATTTGCCAAATCTTTGAACCGAAAGGACAAGGAAGGACGGTAACCCGATGAGAAATCGATCATTTTTCCTCGGCGAAAGAAGATAGAGCTACTTCGAGGGCCTGATGGATCGGGAAATCATCGAGAACATCGGTGCGTGTGTCACTGTGCGATGCTCTTCAATCCGTAAGAACGTCGACCTTCGCCCTATCCGCAAGTCACGGTCTGCGAAAGAATATCCGAATAAAGTTCCATGCCGTTTGTTTCCACTACACGGATCACGTCCTTATACCCCGAGGCGCTCGGGAGCAGGCGGTCGAGAAGATTTTCGCGCGTCCGGATCATCTCGGGGCGAAAAGTCACTCCTTCCCGACCGTCGAAAATCGCCGCGTAGAAAATCCCGGTCTCTACAAGATCCTGGAAAAAATGGCTTCCGTACGAGAGCTCGGGAACAAAACCCGCTTCGGGAGACGAGACCTCGCAGATCACGGACATCCGGTTGATCTCCGAGAAACGGACCGGCACCCCGAGCGAAGGTGTCGTCGTACCCCATCGACCCGGTCCGATCAGAAGCACGTTTTTCCCATCCATACCGGCGTTCAACTCTCCGATCTTGCGTGCGATCTCGTACCTGTCACGCTCGGACAGACCGGCGTAAGCGTACGCTTCCACGTCAATCACGCAGTCGATCGGAAGCCGGACGTTGCCGCCCATGAAGTTCCCGTGAGATTTGAACAAAATATTCTCACGGGCGATCCCGACATTTTCGAGCGAGCGGCCGAGACCTCTCGTTTGAAGCGGTCGGCATTGCAGAAGATTGACCGCAAACAAACCGTCGTTTCCGAAGTTCGCCGTGAACTCGATGTCGACGGGATACTCATAGACTTCGGATAAGATCGAAAGCATCTCCCTCATTACAAGCGGGAAATCGGTCTTCTCCAGAAGCTTACGGAAATCAAAAATCCGCGGCACTTTTTGAGAAACAACCCCCCGTTCCCGAAGCCGACGGATCGTATCGTGGTCGATCGATCCGAACAAATCCGGATCTGCTTTGATTTCACCGTCGAAAAGCACTTCCAGATCCACGCCGGTCAGCGCGTTCTCCCGAAAAGAGATCACATCCGCCTTGTGCTGAGAGTACATCTTCCCATCTTCGTGCTCCATCGGAGATATACGCTCCGGACGATCAAGTGTAACAATCCTGGCGTAGTCACTGCCCGATCGGTCGACCGCCCGCGTTCCGAGGCCAAAAACCAATCTCAGCATCCCCGCGGCCATGTCGATATCCGAATCCCAGACATACAGATTGGATGAGTTTCCGACCCCGGCAACATGCGGAAAAAAATACTCTCCGTACCGATCGCCGGAAACGCGTTGTACGAGGATCGCCATCTGCTCATCCCGGTCAAACAGCCCCCGGTTCATCCGGTACTCGAGCGCATCCTCGTTCATTGTGCTCGCATAGATCGATCGAACCGCCTGCTCGAACGCTTCGTAACGTTCCTCGGGTGTTCCCTGGTTCGCACAAAAGACACTCTCGTATTTTCCCGCAAACGCGTTCCCGAAATTATCCTCGAGCAGAGAACTGGAACGAACAATGATCGGTGATTGACCGAAATGCTCCAGGAGCTGATAGAACTGTTCCCGGATATCCTTCGGGAAAGATCCCCGCAGGAGCTTTTCCCGAAGCTCGGAGGCATACCGGAAGTAGCCCTCCTCGGTTTTTTGCCGAATTCGCAGTCTCCACCAGCCGTTCGTAACAATATACGTATAGAAAATATCCGCCCCGAGATAAAAAGAGTCGTGCGGCTCCGGAATCGGAGTATGCCGATTGCGGCTCTCGATTTTCAATATCGCCCGCGCCAGAAGCAGGCCTACACTCTTCCCGCCGATCAAACCGGTACCGATGACTCTGGACGCAATATCCAGAATATCTCCGAGCGAAAAATACCGATCACACAGCGAGAAAATTCGCGAATTCGATCCGATCAGCATCCGCATCAAGAGTTTCCTGTACTCTTCCTGCTCTTCCGCCGATGCGTCGAGAGCCTCCCTTGCCATTCGCAACGTGGCATTCCAATGATCCGGTCGGTCGCCGGGCCTTGTTATATTTCCGAAAAGCTCCACTGCCTCGGAACTTGCGGTAATGCAAACCGCTTCATCACCTTGGATCCGGTGCGGGAGAAACATCGTGGGTGAATACCGCTCCCACACTTTAAGCGGATGAACATATATATTCCCGTTCACGCGATACAGATCCAATAGAAGCTGTGTCGTCTCTCGTATCCCCGCCACGGTGCTGAATGTGTGCGCGTTCCTGCGAATCGCGAAATAAGCAAGCGTATCCAACTCGAAAAGATACGGGCACGTTACCTTGAAGAAATTTCCGATCATCAGATCGGAATGCCAATATCGAAGAAGATCCGTCAGGCAATCAAAAACATAGAAGGCGCGCATTCCCGCTTCCCGAACGATATGATGTATTTCGGTCGCGAAAAATTCAAAACCCTTTTCCGGATCCACAAGGATCGTCCGGATATCGGGGAAATCTTCGAACAGCGGAGGATGATCTCCGAATCGAACATAGATCAAATCACGATGATCCCGCCGCGCCTGTTCGACGTACGGCCGAGCCATCTCGAGATAGTCGGAGACCGAGTCGACTTGCCAGACTACGTTATCCCCCAGGCGAAGATCGTCAATCGCCTGATCTAATCCGGCTAATCCGGTGCTGACTCTTTTATTTAATTGCTCCACGAAAACTACCCGCCTGACTCTTACCGACATTTCCTGCGGATGACCTCGTTGTCATATGCAAAAACGATTGGGATCTCTCCCTTTGAATTATACCTTTTTCATCTGCCTTCGGGCAATAACACCGGGTATAGTATTTGTGGCAGAGCGAGCGCTTTTTCAATCTTTCGTCTTAAAGGATCCCCTCCGGCGAGCCGATCTCACCGTCCAACAGTCTCTGGATCACAGTCAGGCCTTTATGCAATTCTTTTCTGTTCTCGGCACCGCTCAGTGAAATTCTAATATAATTCGGAGGCACCGACCCTCCGACCGCGAATTTTTCCGAGGACACGATGTTGACACCGAACCCGGCCGCCGATTTTTCAAATTCCGCGGCGGCTTGCTCATCGGGCAACCGCAGCCAAAGAAACATGCTGTCCTTCTCATAACGGTACTCATACCCGTCCAGGACCGATTCCGCGATCGCCGCCCGTTCGCGGATCTCGCCGATCTTGCGCGCGATGATCTCATCCGCAATCCCCTCTTCGATGCACGTACACACGATCTCGGCGTTTAGTGAAGGAGCCATCCACATCGTGTCGACGACTGCCTGCGCGATCCGGCCGCACAGCCTCTTCGGCGCGCAAAGGAACCCGACGCGCAAACCGGCGTAGAATGCCTTGGATACGCCGGCCAAATATACGCTTCGCTCCGGAATCAGCGTAGAGAGCGGCGCGGGTCCGGAAGCGGACATAAATCGATAGATGTCATCTTCGATCAGGAGCAGATCGCGCTTCTCGATGATCGCGGCGATCGCGTTCATACGCTGTTCGGACATCGCGGAATTCGTCGGATTTTCCATCGTACTGACTGTGTACACGCCCTTGATGTCCGTTCGTTTACACAGTGACTCCAGTTCTTTCGGGAGCATGCCCTCAAGGTCGACCGGCACGCCCTCGAGATGGATCCCGCATCGCTTTGCCGCCGCTTTTACGCCCGGATACGTCAGTTGATCGACCGCGACCCGGTCACCGGGCTGAAAAAGTGCGGAGAATACACAGATCAGAGCATGTTGGACCCCGGCGGTCACGACCGTAGTTTCCGCGTCCGCCCCGACGCCGAAACGCCGGATCCACGCGCTTCCGACTTCTCTGTGTCGGGCAAGCCCGTTCGGAGGAGTGTAGCCCATGTATTGATTGAGTCTGCCCTTCTTGAGTATGCGACCGATCACGTCTCCGATGTCCGGTTCGACGGTATGAAGCGGAAGCACCAGACCCAGTTCAATCAGGCGCCCCTCCTGCGTCTCGTCCCGATATAGCGAAGCCGATTTCCCGAGGTCCGACGTGACAAAAGTGCCGCGCCCAACCGTCGAGGTGATCAGTCCCCGCTTCTCCGCCTCTTTATACGCCCGCGTGATCGTCGTTACGTTGACCCCGACGATGCGCGCGAGTTCTCTGTGTGTGGGCATGCGCTCTCCGCCCTTGAGAATGCCGAGTTGAATGTCCCGTTCCATCGCGTCGGCGATCGCGACATAGAGCGATTGATCGGTGTCGATGATTTTAAGATCCCACATAATTACATTCTTTCTGCGTCTGTTTTTCGCGTCGGAACTGCGCCTCGGCGATCTGCGTCTCTCATTTGTATGTAGTACAATTGTGCCTTGACGGTCACACAATGTCAACGCATAATGGGCTAAAGTCAGACATTTTCAGGAGGAGATCCAACATGGATTCGAATTTATTCCAATGCGAAACCAAACGTCAATGGGCCGACAAAGAGCTTTTCGAGCAGGCAAAATCGCATGCGTATCGCTATATCGACCGTCTGTCGGACGCGAATGTATATCCGTCCGCGGAGGCGATCGATGCGCTCCGGATTTTCGATGAGCCGATGCCCGATTCGCCCGGAGATGCTGTGGCCGTTCTGGATCTTTTGGGAACCGTCGGATCGGATGCGGCGGTCGCGCAGAGCGGAGGCAAGTATTTCGGCTTTGTGTGCGGAAGCCTCTATCCCGTCGCTTTGGCCGGGAAATGGCTCTCCGACACGTGGGATCAGAACAGCGCTCTTTACGTACTTTCTCCGATCGCCGCAAAGCTTGAAGAGGTCTGCGAAAAGTGGATCGTCGACGTATTAGGCCTGCCGGAAGGGACCGCCGCGGGATTTGTCAGCGGCTCTTCCGTCGCGATCATTTGCGCTCTGGTTGTCGCCAGAAACGAGATCTTGCTTCGAAACGGCTGGGACGTTCACGCTCGCGGACTGTTCGGCGCGCCGCCGATCCGTGTCGTCGTCGGAACACAGGCGCACTCTTCGGTCTATAAGGCGCTTTCATTCATCGGACTCGGGAAAGATCGGGTCGAATTTGTCCCCGTCGACGATCAGGGCAGAATGCTTTTCGAAAAGCTCCCCGATCTTGACGCGAACACGCTTCTCATCATCCAGGCCGGAAACGTCAACAGCGGAGCGTTCGATCCGATCGACGCGCTCTGTGACGCCGCTCGAAAAGCCGGAGCCTGGATCCACATCGACGGCGCTTTCGGCCTCTGGGCCGCCGCCTCGGAAAACACCCGTCATCTCACCCGCGGCATCGAAAAGGCGGACTCCTGGTCCGCCGATGCGCACAAGACTCTGAACGCTCCGTATGACTGCGGCATCGTTCTCGTAAAAGACGCGGACGCGCTCACCCGCTCCATGCAGGCGACCGCGTCCTACGTTCAATACAGCGAAAACCGCGACGGCATGCTCTACACTCCGGAAATGTCCCGACGCGCCCGAAGCATCGAGCTGTGGGCGACGCTTAAGTATCTCGGAAGATCCGGTCTCGCGTCGCTCGTCGACCAACTCTGCGAACACGCAAAATACTTCGCAAGCCGCCTTTCCCGGAAAGGTTTCATTATTGCGAACGATGTCGTATTCAACCAGATCCTCGTTCAATGCGAGTCGCCCGAAAAGACCCGCGAGACCCTCGCGAAGCTTCAAAACAGCGGAAAACTCTGGTGCGGCGGTACCGTCTGGAAGGACCTCCCCGCGATTCGGATCAGCGTATGCTCATGGCAAACCACGTACGAGGATATCGACGATTGCGTGCAAACTTTGGTCGAGTGCCGGGATTAGCAGGAATGCCGACGTTCGTCCGCTTGAGTCAATCTTTTTTTCTTTGACAAACCGTTTTCTTCCTCCTATTCTGGAATCGGATACTTTTTGCGAAGGAGGAATTTCAAGTTGAGTAAGATGTGCATGAAATGCGGCTATGAAGCCGGAGATCACCATAAATTCTGTCCCGGGTGCGGCGCGCCATTGAGTGATCCTCGATCGGCGAATCAAGCACCGCCCGGTAATCCGCCGCCCGGGTACTCATCACCGTCTCCTGTGTCGCCGAATTATCCGCCGCCCAATTATCCTCCGAATCAGTATTCTCCGCCTCCGTATTATTCGGCAAACTCCGACTCCGTCACACCGGACAAACTCGTCATTGAGCCGATCATCGCCGTCGTTCTCACCTTCGTTCTGTTTGGACTCGGCCAGATGTTGAACGGTCAAGTCGGCAAAGGCTTCGCGCTGTTCGGCGGACAAATTGCACTTGCGTTCGTGACGATGGGTCTCTCGATCCTTCCCGGTTATATATTTGTCTGCATAGACGCCTACATGTGCGCGAAAGCCCTGAAGGAAGGAAAAACCATCGGTAAATGGAGTTTCTTCGGTTCAACGTGATCCTGGTTTGCCGCCCGAATACTTTCCCGTATATTCCTTTTCGATAAAAAAATGTTCCTTATGCGCCACCGGGCTCCCCCGGTCAAAAACGACCTCGATGATGTAGGGCATCCAATTCAGGATCCGAAGAAACGAATCGTGACCGAAGTCCGGATCAAAGTGGCTCAGGATCGAGCTCAACGCAGTTGCGTGCGTGCCGATCACGATGTTCATGTCCCGGTCCTCCCGCTCGTTTGCGACTAGAATATCCCGAAGGGCGGCGACATTTCTCTCCCGCACCATCGACAGGGATTCGCCGCCTTCTTCATGGTAATCATGATCGGCCCATCGCTTCCGGAACATCTCTTGATTATTTCCGTTTACACCTTTTTGTCTCTCCCGCAAGCGCTCATCCGTGATGATCTCCCGACCGGCCAGCGCGGCGCTTTCCGAGATCGTTTCATAACTTCTCCGGTAGGGGCTACTGTAGAAGGCATCGATTGTCCGGTTTGCAAAAAACCGCGTCACTTCCCGCGCATCCCGGCTTCCCTCTTCCGTTAACGGACGCGTCCGGTCCTCCGCCCACTCGGAAACGGGTTGTGCGTGACGAACAAAGAATACGTGTATCATGACTCGGACCTCTTTTCGATAATATCCGTAGGGAACGCCGGATCGAGTCTCGATTCGGCACATCTCAGTGTCCCCTTCTGAATTATAATGAGTCTACCATAGTTTTTCATCGCCCTCGTGTGACGAAGGAGTTTTTTCCGCCTGATTTTCGAGCAAGCCAAGTCAAGAAATAAGTCTCGCTCACTGATATTCTGATCTCGAAAAGGAGGAAAGATGGAGCACCGGGAGAACATCGACGCCGTACAGCGAATGCAAAATTATATCGACGCGAATATCCGCTCGCCGATTACGCTTAACGACCTCGCGAAGGCCGCCGGTTATTCGCAGTGGCACTCCGCGCGGCTTTTCAAGGAGCTCATCAAAAAGACCCCTTTCGAATACATTCGGGCGTTGCGGCTCAGTTTGGCCGCCGAAGAATTGCAAAATGGCCACCCACGGATCGTCGATGTCGCTTTCGATTTTGTGTTTGACTCCCACGAAGGCTTCACCAGAGCGTTTACCAAAGAGTTCGGCGTATCGCCGAAAAAGTACAGCACGCACCCCGTCCCGATCCGGCTCTTCATTCCCACACGTATCCGGGACTATTATTTTACGTTGCAAAAAGGAGATAGAACCATGAGTGAAAAGAACAACCCCAATACCGTTTTTGTCCAGGTGGTGGAACGCCCCGCCCGCAAGATGATCCTGAAACGCGGGATCAAAGCGACTCATTATTTCGAGTTCTGCGAAGAGGTCGGCTGTGATATTTGGGGGATCCTGTGCAGTATCAAAGACGCGATTTACGAGCCGGTCGGCTGTTGGATGCCCGACCGCCTGATCCCCGTGGGAACATCGAAGTATATCCAGGGCGTCGAAGTCCCGCTCGATTATACGGGAGAGATCCCCGAGGGCTTCGAGATCATCGATCTGGAGCCGTGTAAGATGATGATCTTTCAGGGCGAACCTTTCGAGGATGAGAAATTCAGCGAGGCGATCGAGGATCTCTGGGAAGTGATGAAGAAATACGATCCCAAGGTCTACGGTTTCGAATGGGCGGATGACGACGCGCCCCGGATCCAGCTTTCGCCGGAAGGCTACCGCGGCTACATCGAAGGGCGCCCGGTACGCGCGATCAATAAATAGCCGCTTGTACGCTCGACGAAACCCGCCTTGTCTTTTCGAATCAAGAACGAATACGAATCAGACCGAAACCCTCCCTGCAAAGAGAGTTCCGGTCTGATTCGTCCCGATGATGCCTTTTCTTGCGGTTGTTGTATTTTTTTAAGTAATACACTAAACTGCCAATTAAGAGAGGCAGGTGATATCATGTTTGACTTAAAAGATAAAGTACTGATAGTAACCGGCGCAGGGAGCGGAATCGGCAGAGAATTGACGCTCCAACTCGTACAAAAAGGCGTGAAGGTCGCGGCTTGCGATATCAACGCAGAGACGCTTGCAGGCACAAAAACCCTCGTATCCAACCCGGAGCTCGTTAAGACCTATGTCCTGGATGTCGCCGATGCCGCAAAAGTTGCCGAATTCCCCAAGATGGTCAAGGCCGACTTTGGAAATCTCCACGGGATCATCAACAACGCGGGCATCATTCAGCCTTTCGTGAAATTTATGGAATTATCCGAGAAATCCATTGATCGGGTCATGAACATCAACTTCTACGGCGTACTCAATTTGACACGTGCGGTGTTGCAGGAGGTCGATGCAACGACCGACACATTCGTCGCAAACATTTCTTCCATGGGCGGATTCCTCCCCGTGCCGGGCCAGGGAATATACGGCGCCAGCAAGGCGGCCGTGAAGCTCTTTACTGAGGCGCTATACGCGGAGATGATGGGAACGCTCGTCCATGTGTCCGTTGTGTTCCCGGGAGCGATCGCCACCAACATCTCAACGAATTCGATGGAAGAGAAACCGAAAGAGACTCCCCCCGCCCAGACCGGTTCCGCCGCCAAATATAAGACTACCTCAGCGGAGGATGCCGCAGCAATCATCATCAAAGGCATCGAAAAAGGCAAGCTCAAGATATTCGTGGGCAGCGACTCCAAGATGATGGATAAACTCTATCGTCTGATGCCGGTCAAGTCCATCAATATGATGGCAAAGATGATCAACAAGATGACGAAATAGACCGGCTTCTTTTTTCATCGTAAGCACAATCAAAAACGGTTGCGTCATCATCCCTATAGCGCTTATAAAACTCAATTGATCACGGGAAACATCGAAACAGCTGAGCGACTCGCTCTGCTGTTTCGGTTAATTACCGCAGTTTCCTCTCGACAATGACAAATCGATGCTCCGTTCCTTCGATGAACCCGTAACCCGGAACAATTACCGAATAGGCCTCTCCCATCACGCCATCGGGATCACGACGACAAAGGACATCCCCGCATCGGACTTTCCGAGTCTGACCGGTTGCCATGGCTTTCGGCGCGTCAGTGCAAGCACGGTTTCTCCGATCAAACGCTCATAAACCGCGCCGCTTCGGCCCTCCACGCAAATCATTTCAATCGGTTTCGGTGCCACCTTCACATGTTCATAGATACGCGAGGTCCACTCAAATTCCCGGATGCAAAGGCTTTCGGGCATCTCTTGTCGGCAGAGCTTCAAAACACGGTTCGGGCCCCACTCGAAAATCTCGGCCGTACGTCCCTGTCCGAGAAGTTTGCCCTTTTCAACGATGTCCGGCATGTTCTCCGGTGATGTACCATCCACAAATGCTTCCATCAGATCGCCCGAAAAAGGCCGACGACGTCGTCGATCTGCTTTTCGCGTAAATCGCTCGACCAATGGACGATACCGTTGCTTATGATATCCGCGCCCTTCTTCCGGCAGGCCGCGCGGATCTGTTTGATCGCCCGATTCCCGCCCATCCAATCTTTTTTCAGATGTTGAGTGACAAAGCAATACACCTTTTTCCCGGACAGATCGGAGATGCCGGAAAGATATTTCTTCGTCGCGGCCGCCAGTGAGAACGCCTGAATCGGCGACGCGAAAATCACTGCGTCATAAGGGGTAACATCCGGGGCGGACGTGATCCTGACCTCGGGTCCTTCCCCCTCGGCCTCGACCCGTTCGATGCGAACCGTATGCCCGGCCTCACCCAAAGCCTTCTCCACCCGTTCCGCCACCGACAATGTATTTCCGGTCTGTGAATAAACAATTATCCCGATATTCATTATCCTTACCTCATACCCAATCAATGCGAGCATTTCTTCTATCCCAATATACCGCCGCTACCGGTCTGTATCAATATTGACTCTTATCTGATTCGTCGAGCCTCGTGAAATGTCATGAAAACGCGACAATAGTTGACGCGTCAACCATTCCCTGATACTCTGTACTTAATAACATCAAATTTGGAGGTTTCCGCCGATGCCGGAAGAAAGAGATATCTGGATACGGATGAGCGCGATCCTTAGATCTGCCCGTCAAATCGTCAATGCCGAGCTGAAGCCTTTGAATCTGAGCAACTCGGAAGGGGACATCCTCTTTCATCTTCTTTCCGCAAACGACGGTATTTCACAGGAAACACTCGCCGATCGACTTGATATCGGCAAAGCTGCGGTCTCACGCACCGTCGGATCACTGGAAGAAAAGGGCTTCATCCGTCGTCGGCGCCTTCCGGAGGACTCGCGCGCTTATCGCGTCACTCTGACGCCGAAGGCTCAGAAAATCGGCGAAAGGATCGATCACGCATACCGAAGCGTTTATGAAATCGCATTGACCGGGATCGACGAATCGGAGTTATCTCGTTTCGACCGTTTCCTCGGAATCGTCCACCGAAATCTGGACGAGTGGGAGTCGAAGAAATGACAGCATTTATCGGCGGCTTCGGAATCCTTGCCGGATACTTTATCGTTTGCGCATCCGCGGCACTTTTCGCGCGTCGCCTGATCCGGATCCCGACGGAGGTCTTCCGAAAGATCCTCCACACGATTCTCCTTTGTTCCCTTTTTGTATGGCTCTACGCCTTCCCCAACTGGTGGATGGCCTCCCTCGCGGCGCTTCTGTTTATCGCGATCGCCTACCCGCTCCTTTCTTTTGGCGAGAAATGGTCGGGTTACTCCGCACTTCTCACCGAGCGAAAAGGCGGAGAAATCAAAAACAGTCTCTTCCTGGTGTTTACGATGTTCGCGATCCTCAACGCCCTGTGCTGGGGCCTTCTCGGCCAGAGATGGCTGGTTCTCGCCTGCATCTGCGCCTGGGGCTTCGGTGATGCGGCCGCCGCCCTGATCGGAAAAAAATATGGGAAGCACTACCTCGAGGGCAAATACATTGAGGGCAGAAAAAGCATCGAGGGAACCTTCGCGATGTTCACGGTCTCCTTCCTTTCGGTCCTGATCGTTCTTTTGTATTTCGGGAAGCTTCCTTGGTACGGAAGCCTTTTGATCGCTTTTCTGACCGCAGCCGTCAGCGCCGTCGTCGAGCTTTTTACACGTCGAGGCATGGATACGGTCACCTGCCCGTTCGCCGCCGCGGCCGTTCTTTTACCGCTGTTGATCCTGTGGAGCGCATGGATATGAAAGTGAACTAAGGTGCGAAAACTATGTCTTTGAACGATAACCTCAACAAAACGAAGCCCGTGCCGAATCACACGAAATCCGGAGCGCGAACGCTTCTGGCTTCCCTCATCCTCAGTTCGCCCGGCCCCCTCGTGGTCGGCATCGGACTGTTCCTCGGCAAGTCGTCCACCCAACTTGCGGACTTCATCCGCCGGACCGCCGAACTCCTCGCGATCCTTCTATCCTACATCATCTATCGGGTCACGCATAAAGAAGAGACCTTCGACCCGGCCCGGAAACTTCGCCTGGAGAGACTGGTCAGCAGAAGTGTCGGGATCGCGATGTGCGTAAGCGGCCTCGCGATGCTACTGGTCGCACTCCTTTTCCCCTCCGGGGAAAAAGGCAACGTGATCCCTGGGCTGATCATCGCGATCCTCGGCGTAATAACCAACACATGGTTCTTTTTCCGCTATCGAAAACTTGATCGCGCGCACGCCAACGCGATCCTCGCCTCGCAGTCCGGCCTCTATCGCGCCAAGTCCCTCGTCGACACCTGCGTCATGATCTCGCTCCTTGTCGTCGCGATCGCCCCCGCCTCGCCGGCCGCCTACTACTTCGACATCATCGGATCGGTGATCGTATCGCTGTATTTGGTGGTGACGGGGATCGGGATATTGAGGGGGAAAGGAAGAATCACGACGTCAATGACATCGTGATCTGTTATCAATTTATAAATTTGTGACTGTCAGAACTTTATTCAAACGTTGAGCAAATAATAGAATGTTTGATTCTAGTTTTCCTTCTCTGAGATGATCTCGCAATCGACTTTGTTTTTCGTTGTAACAATATATCGGACAAAACAGGTTTTTGCGGTTAAATCCATGTAAGGGAGAGGCCTGCAAGACTCACAATGTATAAATCCCTTTTCATCCTTAAATCTCACTTTGACGAATATATCGTCCCCGGCCGGAACAAATCCGACCATTTCCGCTTCCGTGATCTGCCCTTTGCTGGCGAGTAACTTATTCGCCCGGATCCTCCGAAGAAGGATAATCAGAAAAAGTAAATTCAGAAGGTAGAAAACTACTAAAATTATGAGAAAGATAAGCTTCCCCTCTTTCCACTCTTGAACTTCTCTATAGACCAGATACGGATCGTCCTCGACAACTTTACCGATATACTGCTCACCGATGGTGTAAGAGGGCGGATTTTTCGTCCCTGCCCTGATTAGTTGACCGTCCGGATTTTGATATACGACTATTACTTTTGTTGTTTTGCGCGGACGGCGAATTGAGGGTATTTCATAAACGTCAACAATCGTTGCTGTTACTTCGAAACCGTTCTCGTGATAGTGTTTCCGCTCTCTGTCATAATGCTGGTCAAGCACTACGATAAAAATCGGAAGAATAACCAGCATCATAACGAAATAAAAACCAAGTTTCCAGCCGAGTTTAGTCCCGGAAGTTTCTTGACTGTTCTCAGAATTCATACGCCATCTCCTCATACTGTGTTAATTCTCAAATAGTATCGTTATTCTAGCACGCATCAATTCTTGGGAGCAACATGAACAAAGCGGATAGAATGCTCAGAGAATATAGGAAAGAAGATTTACCCGAGACCGCTTCGCCTGATCCTCCGACTCGCATATTTTCGTGTCTCATCAAAAGAATCAGCCCGCTCGATGGGCGGCACAAGGCCGGACGGATAGTCCATGTATCGAAAAACGAGGATCAACTATGCTCTTACCTAGGGATTTTCTTCCGTCTCGATGTATTAGACAAGGGAGCGAAGATCATTTTGCTGTGCTTCCCGCGCAATTTTCATAAATCTCAGCAGGGTTCCGAATCGCGGGCGAACAGAGCCCCGAGCGGTCATCTTTTTCATAATCGCAAGACAATTATTAGTGTTTCATGATCCGCAACCCCGCATGTATCCGTACCACTCCTTCATTTTTTCTCCGTAATACTTCATCACATCATTGAAGACAGATGTGTCTCCATTAATGATGTTTGTGGCATATTTTCTTGTTGCACACGATAATCCTTGAAGCACTTCGGACATTCTCTCATTTATAACTTTTTCCCTCTTTTTAATTTTGGTATAAGTCACCTTTTCAACATCATTTAAAAGAAACAATTCATCATCCCATTGGCCTAAATATCTGGCCAGATAATAAAGAGATATGGCCTTTGAAGCATCATTAGACTCACCGAAGAAAAATTTATTCTCAGGCAATTCACCATTTTGAAGTTCAAAGAAAACTACTCCAATATTCGCTCCAGCAAAATACCAGTAAATCTCCACACCAACAGATTTCCCGATGTATTGAACCACCATATTTGTGTCGCGAAAATCTTCAGGAGCTACGATTTTCCCCTTCGTTTTTTTATATCCGAGTTCTTCCAAAAACGCGAACTTTGAGCATGCTTCCAATACAAATTTTTGCGGTAATCTATCCATTTGGTCACCTCGTTTACGGATCATATTGAATAACATTCGGATAGTTCCAGTTCTTATATATACTTCTGGCTTCAAGTGCATAAAAATCACTTGGAAATAATCTGGTTCCTGATGTATCAAGTCCGATATCAATTACCGTTGCTCCTTTAAAGCAACCGGTAAAAAAACAATGCAGATATAATACACATCTCCTTAGGTAATATCAGATAGGAGATCATAAATCAACCGCGACCGCTTCGCTTGATCCTCCGGTTCGCGAAATTTCGCGTATCATCATAAGAGTCCCAAAGGCACTCCCGCAGGATATCATCCGTCAATACGCCGTTTCGCCCCATCACTTCGACGATGCCGAAACGACGGGGACGGCATCATTCGCAAAGCTTCCTGTCGGGCTCCGGAATATTGAAATCCGTCCGCGAGCACTTGCCATGTCCGCTATATCGTAAAGTCGGAAAAGAAGGTCGTTTGCAAGATCGTATAACGCAATTTTGAATCATTGCCTTGTAAATACGAACTGTTGACCCGAATTCGGAGTCTTCTTAGAGTCTTTCCCTGAATTCCTTGATCAGCGCGGGCAGGACCTCGAGTGCGTCGCCGACGATCCCGAAAGTCGCAATCTTGAAGATCGGCGCGTCGGGGTCTTTATTGATTGCGATGATGGTATCGGAAGAGGACATTCCGGCCAGGTGCTGGACGGCGCCCGAGATGCCGCACGCGAAGTAGACCTTCGGGCCGACGGTTTTTCCGGTCTGACCGACCTGATGATTGTATTCGATCCATCCGGAGTCGACGACCGCGCGGCTCGCACCGATACCGGCGCCCAGAACCTCCGCCAGTTCTTCGACGAGTTTCAGATTTTTCGGGTCGCCCATTCCCCGGCCGCACGATACGATGATATCCGCTTCGGCGAGATTGACCATTTTCCCGTTATTGTCCGTGACGGGCGTGACCTTTGTGGACGTGACCGCCGGAATATTGATTTCGGGGCGGATGATATTGCCTTTTCGGGAGGGATCCGCCGGGATCGGCTTCATGACCTTGGGTCGTACCGAGGACATTTGCGGTCTGTGGTTCGGGCAAATGATGGTTGCCATCAGGTTTCCGCCGAAGGCAGGCCGCGTCTGCATCAGAATCTTACTTTCGTCGTCGATTTGAAGACCGGTACAGTCGGCGGTCAAACCGGTCCCGATCCTGGAAGCCACTCTCGGCGCCAGAGATCGGCCGTACGCCGTTGCGCCCATCAGGACGATCTCCGGCTTGTAGGTTCGGATCAATTGCGCGAAAACGTCGGTATACGATTCGTCGTTGAAATCCCGAAGCGTCGGATCGTCGACTACATAGACGTTATCCGCGCCGTGAGCGATCAGGACCTGCGCGGCGGAGTCCGGTTTCTCGCCGATCAGGACGGCGGAGAGCTCGACTCCGAGCTTGTCGGCAAGCTTTCTTCCTTCGCCCAAAAGTTCGAGCGCAACATTTGAGGCGATGCTTTCCTTCTGCTCGGCGAAGATCCAAACGCCCTTATAGGCGGACAGGTCCACGGAGGGTCCCATTTCGTCCTTAATAAAATCGATTGCGAAAAACTTGCAGGAAGAGACACAAGCACCGCATAAGGTACAGTTGTCCATGATCACCGCTTTTTTATTCACGACTTTGATCGCTCCGAAAGGGCAAGAGGCGACGCAGAGTTTACAACCCACACATTTTTCGGGAATGATTCGAATACTTGCCATCTGAATTATTCCCCCGCTTTCATAAAATGCATTGAAAGAAGCCGGTCGGTGAGTTTCCGGGCTTGTTCTTCCGGAGTCCCCTCAAACATCTCGCTCTGGACATCATGGACCGGCACAAAGGTTTGGATCACCTGGGTCGGCGATCCCTGAAGGCCGCACTGTGCCTTGTCGGCGCCGACATCATCGGCCGTCCATACGGCGACTTCCGCCTTCTTGGCTCTCATCATTCCCTTCAGGGACGGAAGGCGGGGCTCGTTGATTTCTTTTACTACGGTGATCAGGGCGGGAAGCGTTAATTCGATATCGTCATAACCGTCGTCGGTCAGCCGTTGGCATTGGATCCGACCGTCGCCGATCCCGGTTATTTTACGCACATAAGTCGCGTGCGGGATCCCGAGCTTTTCGGCAAGACTCGGTCCGACCTGAGCGGTGTCGCCGTCGGTCGCCTGTTTGCCGCAGATGATCAGGTCGTATTCTCCGATCTTGCGAATGCCCATCGAAAGAGCATACGCCGTGGCCAACGTGTCCGCGCCGGCAAACGCCCGATCGCTCAGTAAAACACAGTCGTCTACACCCAGAGCGACGGTTTGTTTGAGCATGTCCGCGACGGCGGGGATCCCCATACTGACGACCGTCACTTTGCCTTCGGCCCGATCCTTGATCCGAAGACCCTCCTCGACCGCGTACGTGTCGAACGGATTGATCACGGATTCGATTCCCTCACGAATGATCGTGTTGGTTTCCTTGTTCATTTTAACTTCCGTCGTGGCCGGGACTTGCTTAACACAGACAATGATATTCAAAGTTGATACTCCTTAACGCGCGCAAATGATTATCGAAAAAGATTCAGTCTGATTGACCCAACCTAGTGACTCGCCGAGAACTCCTTCAGGAGATTCAGCGCGATGATATTTCTCTGGATCTGGTTGGTGCCCTCGTAGATCTGGGTAATCTTCGCGTCTCTCATCATTTTCTCGACCGGGTATTCCTTCATGTATCCGTAACCGCCTAAGATCTGCACGGCATCCGTCGTCACCTTCATCGCGGTATCCGACGCCATGACTTTGCACATCGCGGAGTCCTTGGAGATGTTTTTCGCGCCGGAATCGATAAATTTGCACGTCGCGTAGACCAGGGATCTCGCCGCTTCGATCTGGATCGCCATGTCGGCGAGGATGTGCTGAACGGCCTGGAACGAGGAGATTGTCGAGCCGAACTGCTCTCTTTCCTTGGAATACTTCACCGCTTCATTCATCGCGCCGGTCGCGATGCCCAAGGCCTGCGCCGCGACGCCGGGTCGCGTCCGGTCGAGCGTCTTCATCGCGACGATAAAGCCGGCGCCTTCCTTGGACAACAGGTTCTCTTTGGGAACTCTGCAATTATCGAAAACGAGCTCCCGTGTGCAGGACGCCCGGATACCCATCTTATTTTCTTTCTTACCGAACGTGAATCCGGGTGTGTCTTTCTCGACAATAAATGCCGAAAAGCCTCTGGAACCCTTTGTTCTGTCCGTGCAAGCGACGACAGTATAGATCTCCGCCTCGCCGCCGTTCGTAATCCATTGCTTGGTCCCGTTCAGGACATATTCGTCGCCGTCAAGCGTCGCGGTCGTGCGAATGCCGGACGCGTCGCTTCCGGCACCGGCTTCCGTCAGTCCGAAAGCGGCCATCTTCCGACCCGCCGCGATATCCGGCAGATATTTCTGCTTCTGCTCGTCATTTCCGAAAAGGATGATCGGAAAAGCGCCGAGTCCCGTCGCCGCATAGGACAGGGAAATCCCGCCGCAAGCCCGGCTCAGCTCTTCGACGACCAGAGACATCTCGAAAATGCCCCCGCCGAGTCCGCCGTATTTCTCCTCGATATACACGCCGCAAAGGTCTGAAGCGGCCAAAATTTTCATGATATCGTGCGGAAAAGTTCCTTCTTCGTCATATTGGATCGCCAGCGGTCTGATTTTCTCGTCCGCGATCTGTGCCGCCAGTTCTTTGATCATCGTTTGCTCTTCGGTCAGAAAATAGTTCATGTGCATTTCTCCTTCGCGAACGTGTTTCCGCGATTTTCAATTATGTTGATCGTCAAACTATATGGTTGAGTATAGTACAAAAGGAAATCCGGCGCAATAATTACTTTGATTTACAAATAATTTGATCGGCGTGATTTTCCCCCGAGCCAGTTTCATCAAAAAAGCCGCCGGAAACCAAGTCTCCGACGGCCTTTCCGGGGTTGCGCTTTCCGGTCTATTTCTTCCGTACCGGAACCCAAATCTCTCCGAACCCGTTTTGATGCTTGCCTAGGCCGTAGTACATCTCGAACTGCGGACCTTCCGCCGTCTCGTACTCGGAGGACGGAAACCACTCCGACCAGATCCGCCTCCACACGCCCTGCACTTCACATTCGGGTGCATCAAAAATCGCCCAGGTTGCGGCCGGGACGTCGAGGGTCGAAAAACGCGAAGGCAAAGTCAATCCTTCGGGCAGGTACTGGCACAGCATGTACTTGAAATCGGTTTCCGTGAAATCATAGAGCGCGGCGATCGTGAAGTTGTCGCCGAATCGCCCCAGCAGGCGGTTCATCTCCTCGGCGGTTCCGTCTTCGCCGCATTTTCTGCAAAACTGCGGCACCTGAAGGAATGCCGTCTCATGGTCCGTGCTGATCTTTTCGAAAACACCGAATACCCGGAATGCCTCTCTTTGTTCAATACGATAGTTCATTTCTTGGTCTCCTTTAATTGATATTGAGAAGGTCATCCTCGGATAGGCTTTGAGCGAGACGCCCGAATTGCGCGAGGCCGCCGGCATGACGCCGTGCAGATTCCTGTACGCCCGACTGAATGCTTCCGGCGATTCGTATCCGTACTTCAATGCCACGTCGATTACTTTCGTATCGCTTGTCTGCAGTTCGAAGGCGGCCATCGTCAGGCGCCTTCTCCGGATGTACTCCGACAGCGGGACATCCGTTATAAACGAGAACATCCGCTGAAAGTGATACGTGGAACAGCAAGCGATCTGCGCGACTTTGTCGTACGAGATCTCCCCGGTCAGATTGGACTCGATGTAGTCCATCGCCTGATTCATTCTTTCCGGCCAATCCATTGACTTTCCCTCCCTGATGAGACCATCATAATCTTTCGGAGCTTACGAATCCTTGCAGTTGATGCACGAAAATGTCAGGTGTTCTCCCGTCTCGCTCACTGATGAAGCGAACAAGGCAATGCTTTTACTTTCTGTGTACCTTGCGCTGATTTTCACTCAACGTGCAGGTCTGCCTTTTCGATCTTTTTCCGGCAGTCCGGACACAACCCTTCGAAAACCAGCCGATGCCGAAAGACCAGATAGCCGGTTTCCTCGATTGCGCGCTCATCCATTGCTCCGTCGTATGGAATCGGCACATCGCAAACCGTGTGACACCGGGAACAGATCAAGTGATCGTGCCGATCCGCGCGAACCTCGTAACGGTCGGTGACCGGAAGCTTCACATGGAGAATTTCCCCCGTCTGCTCGAGCACATTCAAATTACGGTAGACGGTGCCGCGGCTGATTTTATCGTCGACGGCACGAACGTCCGTATAAATCTGATCTGCGCTCGGATGATCGCAACGCGCCCGGACCGCATCCAGGACCAATCGTCGCTGTCTGGTACTGCGCTGTTTCAAGATTCACTCACTCCTTTTGTCTACTCCATCATTCCGGAAAGCGTCGCTTGATTCAACTCTGAATTACTGAGTCTTGAGAGCTCCCTGACTTTATCGAAACAGAGCCCGGCCGCCTTTGAAAAACGCTCGCCGTATTCGGGATCCGCAAGACAGCAGTGCGCGGCATGGCGGTACTTGATATTTTTCGTAACACAGGCCATGTCTGCGGCGGTGTTTTCAATAAGGAGCTGCTTCTGATCTTCGGTCATCACCCGCCACAGGTTTCCTCCGGCGCGGAAGCAGTCGTCGGTCGGGTCATCCTTGGGATCAAATCGGTACATCGCCCCGTCCAAATCCATCGGCGGTTCCATGACCTCCGGCTGAGCGGTCCATACGCCATAGCTGTTTGGAGTATACGCCGGGGCTCGTCCGTAGTTACCGTCGACACGCATCGCTCCATCGCGGTGATAATCATTGACGGGGACCTTCGCGCGGTTGACGGGGATCTGATTATAGTTGATGCCCAGACGATACCGGTGCGCATCTCCGTACGAAAAGAGTCTTCCCTGAAGAAAGCGGTCCGGGCTGAAGCCGATACCGGGAACGACATGCGCGGGGGTAAAAGCGGCCTGCTCCACCTCGGCGAAGAAATTCTCCGGGTTGCGGTTGAGCTCCAGAACGCCCACTTCGATCAGCGGGTATTCCGCGTGTCGCCAGATTTTGGTGATGTCAAAGGGATTCTCATAATGATTTTTGGCCTGTTCCTCAGTCATAATTTGCACGTACATCGTCCATTTGGGGAAGTCGCCCCGCTCAATCGACTCGAAAAGATCCTTGCCGTGATACTCGCGGTCCATGCCGTTGATTTTCGCGGCCTCTTCGTTACTGAGGTTCTTAATCCCCTGTTGTGTCCTGAAATGAAACTTGCACCAGACGCGCTCGTTCTTGTCGTTATAGAAGGAATACGTGTGCTCGCCGTAAAAGTGCATGTTCCGGAACGACGCGGGAATGCCGCGGTCGCTCATGACGACGGTGATCTGATGGAAACATTCGGGCAAAAGCGTCCAGAAATCCCAGTTGTTCTGTGCCGAGCGGCGCCCGGTGTGCGGGTCGCGTTTGACGGCACGGTTCAAATCGGAGAAATTATGCACATCCCGGATAAAGAACGTCGGGGTGTTGTTACCGACCATATCCCAGTTCCCCTCTTCGGTATAGAACTTGACAGCTACGCCGCGGATATCCCGCTCGCAGTCGGCGGCACCGCGCTCCCCTGCCACGGTCGAGAAGCGGATAAATAACTCGGTTTCCGCCCCGGGCGCGAGCACCTTCGCCTTCGTATACTTTGAGATGTCGTGTGTTACCGTAAGTTTGCCGTACGCGCCCCAACCCTTGGCGTGCATCCGGCGTTCCGGAATCACCTCGCGGTTGAAGTGTGCCATCTTTTCCATCAGCCAAACATCCTGCATGACGACGGGACCGCGCGGACCGGCGGTAATCGCGTTTTCATTGTCGGCGACCGGTGCGCCGACCTCGTTGGTCAGTTTTTTGTACTCGTCCATGGTTTTTTCTCCTTTCGGTGGTTTGAATCGTTCGGTTTGTCGTGTTACAAAGAAAGACACATAATCAGAAGCCAGACGTAAACCGCGGTTTTCGGTAACATCAGCATGCCGATCTTTGGATTTCGGTTCGCCCAAAGGACGACGGGCAGATAGAAAGCAAAACTGAGAATGATTGCAAGCCAGACCAAACCGAGACCCGGCGAAGCTTTTCGAAAAACAAAGAACAGCGCGGCGACCGTCGCCCCCAGCGCGAAAAACGGGATATTCCTCAAAATTCCCCAGCGGACGGGCGGATACCGTTTTGTCCATTGGTTCTGCGGAAGAATGCATAACGCGATGCGAACCATCGCAAGGAGACAGACGGAAAACGACCAGACTTCTGCGTTCGGGATCGCGAAAATGAGCGTCCCGATATGATACAAAATGACGTAGAAAAGGGTCATCGTGATTGAGGTAATTTGCTTTCCGCGGCCGAGCGCCCTTCTGTTTGACTCCTCGTCACCCGAAAGGATCACTCTGATGCGCGGGATCAGGTGAAACGCGTCTCCGCCTACCAGTAACAGGGCCATAACGCCCGCCCAAAATCGCGGTGGATTTCCCGGGGCACCTACAAGGAGAACCACCCCGATGATCGTCGCTGCGGCAAGATAAAGGATATCGAAAACTGCTTCCACCCGTCCGAATACACGCTTCATATCATTCCATCCTCCTTCCGGGCCTTGGCCATCCAAAGAAGATGGATCGTCACGGTAATCCCGATGACAGAGAACAGAAGCAAACTCCACATACTGCGGATCAGGGCACCGGACAGAATCAGCATTCCCCACAACCAAGCCATACTGATGATGAACGTCTTTCTTGTAAGGCCCTTCCGGCTCTCATAATTTTCTACGTGTTCGCGAATAAAGGGAATCGCCACGATCCTCGCACGGATCCGGGGCGCCGACGATAAGCAGGCGACCGCCGCCAAAACAAACGGAGTTGTCGGCCATACGGGAATCAATATCCCGATTGCTCCGAAAACCAAAAAGAGAAATCCCAGAACGGTCAGCAAGATCGTTTTCAAGGGACAGATCCACCCGTCTCTTTCCTTATTAGGACTTATTACTATTATTCTAACACAGTACCGGAAGAAATTACAGAAATATTTGATATTTTCTCAAGGGTATCCTCTCCTGATTCCGGCTTTACTCGATCGGGCGTTTCTTGATCCCGAAACAGAAACGCAAGCCGGGAACCCTTCGGATAATTTCATATACCGACATCGTCACGACAAAAGACAAGAGGATAATCAAACCCGCCTGGGCGTATTCATCGGAAACCCGTTGAGTGACATAAAAAGCGACCGCCACAAGTACCGATTGGTGCAATAGATAGACCGGGAAAGCCGCCGCTGCAAAGTACGCCGTTATGCGGGTTCGGAAATTCAGAAACCGTCGGCCCAAGCCGAGAAGGGCCAAGATACCGACCCATGTGACGACACGGCGATACAATTCATACGGAATCGCCTGATAATCTACCCGATCAACCAAGATCAGATGAAGAGCAAGCATCGCCACTAAAGCGCCTGTCAGAATCGGCCAGTACTTTTCGATCCGCTCCTGAACTTTTTCTTCGGCCAACACGAAATACCCGAGCATGAAGAGGGCAAAGTTCTCGCCCAAACCTTTTCCCCCGATGACCAATAACGGCGCGAACAACCACAGTATGGCCGCGAAAGCCAGCAAAGCGGGCATGTTCAGGTTATTTATTTTCGATGTCAGCGAGTACTTCCGGGCAAGAAGGATCAGAGGGATCGCCGCCAACGAAATCACGAACAAATACAGGATGAACCAGAGATGCCCAGGCGTGAAACCGCCCTCGTACCCGGTCAGATCCGTCCATTTGGTGAAAAACAAAAGATATTGTTCAAAATATCCTCCGGAATATCCGTTGTGAAACCGCTCCGCATAATAGGTCTGGATCGGAATGAGAACGAGGATACCGAAAATCAGAGGCACAAAAAGGCGCTTTACCCGTTCGACGATATAAAGCTTGACCGATCGCTTTTTCAGCGCGCAGCGTGTACTGATGCCGGCAATTGCAAAAAGAAGCGGCATAAACCACGGAGACGTCGCAACGAGAAACCCGCCCAGAAGCGGCATTGAGTCCCCGCGCACGTAAAAACTTTCCCCGTAATGGTTATAGATCATGAATGTATGGTAAACAAAAAGCATCAGGATACAAAGTGATCTCAGATTGTCAATGTCGTTTCTTCTCATGCCAAGCCTCTGCGGATTTATTGATGAAATGCTGAGCAGATCCGTATCTTCGGATCCAACCCCTATGCGCCCAGCCAGGGAATAAAGAGTATGAATACCGCCACTTGAATGCCCAGCGCAAGAATCACTGCCGCGGCGCCCATGACGATTCCCGTAATCGCGGCTTTTTTCCCTGCTTGCTTCTCCGCGCCGGTCCCTTTGAGCGCTATGATTCCACAAACGATCGCAAATAATGCGAGTAAGTATACGGCACCCATAAAGGTAACGATTCCGATCGACTCGACAAACCATCCCAATAAAACAGACGCGACAAGAACGACTAAGCTTCCGATACCCAGATACAATGCGGCAACGGCCACCCCCGGCTTGGGTGGATTGTTCGGAACAGGGTGATCACTCATCTTCATTCTCCTTATCGATATGCGTCACTCGAAAATCACGCACGGCGGGCAGAAAACGGATATCTACAGACTAATAGTAACATCTTTTACCAAAATACTGAGATTATGAATCGCGCGAAAAGCGTTGTCCCGCGAACAAACAGCAAATTATCCGCACACCCCGCCGTCACCCTACCCACGGCGTGTAGAAAAGTTCCCACTGCGGATCGTTACCGAACCAGTA
>LSQX01145272.1_pt1 | contig 114268 bp, 111 predicted proteins | sample 654561 | NCBI WGS metagenome assembly LSQX01 (sample SAMN04489861, study PRJNA283612) | anaerobic digester metagenome | isolation source: 4 biogas reactors fed with cattle manure at either 37C or 55C with and... | place: Denmark: Kongens Lyngby | collected 2014
AACAAAAAGTTCGGGAACTTCTCACGTCAGAAATCGGAGAAATAAGAAGAGAACAGAGAACCGCAGATGTAGAACCCACATTTGCACAACTCAAACATAACCGGAACTTCAGAAGATTTACCTTAAAAGGAATTGAAAAAGTAGAATTAGAGTTCGGATTGCATGCTTTAGCCCATAATCTTAAAAAGATGAGTGCTTAAACAAAGAGAATAGCTCATCTTTTGTGCAATGCTTGAATGTAATCCCTCTTTTATTCTAAATTAAAAGGTATAAAAAAAACCGTCCCGATTTTGTAAACGAGACGGCTTCTTTGTATTTGGAATGGAATAAATTAATTCTGAATAACGTATCTCACCGGAATTTGGAATGAAAGGTTTACTTCTGATCCATCTTCTAGTTTGGCAGGTTGAATCGTTCTTCCTCGGTTTGCAAGGCGTGATGCGATTCTTTGCAAAGCTTTTTCAGCTTCTTTACCTAATTCTACGTTAATACCTCCACCGGCTCCTTGCTGAGCTTGTACTTGAATAATTTTCCCCGATTTATCTACCACGAACTGCAAACGAGTTACTGCTTGAGACTCTCCTCGATTGTTCATGATTTCAGCAAAATCTGAAAGCTGATCAATGAGTTCTTGGGTTAAATTATTTTGGAAGCACTGAGTAAGTTTGGTTTTATCTCCTCTGTGTCTTTCACACCCAGGATAAATGGCCATTTCCGAAACTTGTCTTGCGGAATAGTTGCCGGTAGGTGCAGGGTTTGTACCTTTTCCACCACCATCGCTTTTGGGCTCTGGCTCAGATTTTCCTCTTGTGGAGGTTGTTTCTTCACCTTCAACATTTTTTAAACCAATCAGTTTATTTTCCATTTCTTCCACCTTCACGATAGGCTCTTCTTTTACCACATTTTCTTTGGGTTCAGGAACAACAACACGCACCTGAGCTACTTCAGGTTCTGGCTCCGGCTCGGGTTCTGGTTCCGGCTCGGGTTCTTCTTCGGGTTGTTCTTCTATGATTTCAGGTTGTTCGACATCGATAAGGGTGATATCAACAACTGTTTCCTCTTTATCATTTTTAGCTAACACCTGGTTGTAAAACACAATTCCAGCGGTTACAAGCGCAATAATTAGGATGCCAATCAAAAATGCTTTGGTAAGGGTAGAACGTTCGCCCATCCTTAGGTCATACGCACCGTAATCTTTGAATCGCTTCTCAAATACGATGTCATCCAGCGATTTGTAATTTTTTTCTGACATGACTTTTAGATTTAATTGTTACTACTAGTTCCACTTTTTTCTTCATACACTGCTACTTCGTTGGCGTCAATGTCCACAATACCGTATCGCGAAGATTCGGTGATTTCCATTTCGTCCAAAACGTTCACCAGATTTTCATAGGTTGAATCATCGGTAGGTTTGATGATTACCGTGAAATTATCAGGTGTTTTAGCTCTTTGTCTAGCCGCTAAAATATCATTGCGAATTCCTTCTTTTGAATAAGAAGTTTCATGCAACTGATCTGCGGTCAGCTTGGTTTTATCCTGCTGATGCCAATACAATTTATTGTCTCCTCCAATCACAATTGAAATTGAGTTTGTTAAGTCAATTTCGGGAATATCCTGATTTAATTCTTTATTAGGATCTTTTGGAGGCATGTTCAGTCCCATTACATTCGGTTTACTAAATGTTGTGGTAAACATAAAGAATGTAATCAGAAGAAAACCTAAGTCTGCCAACGGGGTCATATCGACCGCGGTGGACTGTTTCTTGGCGCGTACTTTTCCGTCTTTCTTTCCGCTGCTATTATCTACTATCTTTGCCATTTTAATTACTAGGTTTAGATTCTGAACTTGTTATCAACTGAAACCTGTTAAAGTCTCTTTCTACCAATTGCTTAATCAGTTCTCTGAATTCAGGGTACTGAGTGCCTACGTCACCTTTGATTGCCAACTTTAAGTTAGGGTCGTGGTCATAACTGAACTCTACCCAATCAATCAACTGAAGGTCAGTACTATCCATAGGAATTCCCGGTATAGTGGTTTGTTTCTGACCATCAGACAAGTTCAAATATTGTTTCAATGCCCTCACCGGTACCGGAATTTCGGACAATTTCATGAAACTGCTTTTTTCTGCATCTGTAAAGGTAAGGCCATGTTTCTGCCCCATTTTTTCCAAAATTGGAAGTTTGTTCTTGTCGTCTATGATACTGAAATAGTATTTCCCATCGCTATTGATCGTGATTCGAATGAGGTCACCATCTTGGATTTTTGTTTCAGCAACAGAACTTGGGGTTGTCACAGGGACTATGTCCGGCTTTTTGAACTGTGTGGTAAGGATGAAGAATGTAAGCAACAACCAAGCCATATCACTCATTGCCGTCATATCCATATGGATACCTTGTCTTTTTGGTTTAACTCTTGCCATTTTTCATTTTTTTATTTAATCAATTAATACGTACAACGGTTTGAACCGTTTATCCAATCTAAAAAAATGAATTAATGGTGGGCAGCAAATGATTGCTGAATGCTCATACCTACTTCGTCGATTTTGAAGGTAAGATCATCAATTTTGTTAGTAATCATGTTATAAACAATAATCGCGATCGCTGAAGCTCCAATACCTGTACCTGTATTAATAAGTGCTTCTGCAATACCTACTGATAGTTTGGCAGCATCTGGCGTTCCACCTCCTTCACCTAAAGCAAAGAATGCTTTAATCATCCCGATTACCGTTCCCATCAAAGCGATAAGAGTACCAATTGAAGCGATTGTTGAAATAATAGCTGTATTTTTCTCTAATGCAGGCATTTCCAATGTCATTGCCTCCTCCAAAGTTTTATTTAATTCGATTAATTTTTGCTCTTTGTTCATCGTAGTATCATTTGAAAGAGCTTTGTAAGTTGTCAATCCCTCACGTACTACATTTCCTACAGAACCTTGTTGTTGATCGCAAAGTTCCAAAGCTTCGTTGATTTGATTTCTTGCTACTAAATCTCTTACGTTATCAACAAACTTAGTTATGTCTCCTTTCCCGTTTGCTTTTCTCAAGGCAAAAAATCTGTCGATCCCAAAAACGATTACCATCAAGAAGAAAGACATAAGGAATGGAATAATCACACCTCCTTTAAATATAATACCCATAAAGTTTTTTGGATGCCCTGCGTACGAGTCTCCTCCCTCGAAATTAGAAGCTTGTCCAAATAATCCATAAAATACTGCCATGGCAATACCTATCAGGATAATAATTGTAATAGGTGCATTTAATCCTCCCTTTTTAGTAGATTTTCTAGGTTGAAAAGTTTCATTTGTTTCCATTTCCATTTTTAATTTTAATTATCACTAATTTTATTTACAAGAATGCGAATCTATAATTTTATCTTAAATAAACCGACTTTTGGGAAAAAATTTTTTCTTTATTAATTATAATTTAACTTTCATTAACCCAGAATAGACAGTATTTCTGATAAAAAAAGAAACGATTTCCGCAATCAATAACAAAAATTAAACCAAAAAATTATAAAATCCTAATTATCATCAAAAGCTTAATTTTAAATACCTTTACATTTCTGAAAAACAAAATATTTCATGAAAGTTTATACCAAAACCGGTGATGCCGGAACTACATCATTATACGGAGGAGTTAAAGTCTCAAAAAACCACATCCGAATCGATGCTTATGGAACTGTTGATGAATTGAATTCTGCAATCGGGCTTATCCGATGTGGTGAATTGTCAAAAAATGCGGAATCAGAACTTATAGAAGTCCAGAAAAACCTATTCCATATAGGTGCCGAACTCGCCACACCACCCGAAAAACTATTCCTTGCCAATGGTAAATCGAGATTGCCGAAACTAATCGAAGAAAAGGACATACTTGAACTTGAACAATGGATCGATAGGATGGAGGAGGAGCTACCTCCGTTGATGCACTTTATATTACCCGGCGGAAATTTAACGGCCTCCCATGCACATCTCAGCCGATGTATTTGCAGAAGAGCCGAAAGAATTACAGTGGCATTGAATGAATCTGAAAAAGTGAATCCCCACATATTAAAATACCTGAATCGATTGTCAGACTATTTATTTGTTTTGGCTCGGAAATCAGCTCAAGACAATGGACACGAAGAAATTAAATGGCTACCCAATGAGTAAAGTGGTTTTATTTCTAAATGGGCAAGCTCCTTCCAAAATGCCTGAAACTAAATCATTCGAGAAAATATTTTGCACAGACGGTGCTTATCTATATCTTCGAAATAAAGGGATAGTTCCCGATGTGGTAACTGGGGATTTTGACTCTATATCATCTTCTGAAATACCAAATGATATTGAAGTCATTTTAACTCCGAATCAGGATTTTACCGATTTCGAAAAGGCCTTAAGGATTATCAAAAACCGAAAGTATGAAACCGTGTATGTGTATGGAAGTAGCGGAATGGAACATGACCATTTTCTTGGAAATTTAACTTCTGCATTGAAGTACAAAGACGAATTAACCATCATATTCTTTGACGACTACAGTTATTACTTTTTTGCTGACAAAGAAACAAGTTTAGATGGATATAAAGGAAGAACGATTTCATTGTATCCATTTCCTAAAACCGAAAGAATTACTACCAAAGGATTAAAATATGCATTGGAAAATGAAGATTTAGACTTAACGCATCGGATTGGAATCCGAAATCAAGCCATAGAAGAAGAAGTGAAAATAATCTTTGAAAAAGGTAATTTATTGATATTCATCAAAATATGAATACAATAAAAACCTATTTAACATAATGTAAATTATAGGAACTTTGTTTTTTCTCCCAATCTGAAACACTAATAAAAAAAAATCACAATCCTCTAGCTTTATACTCGAATAGATACTCCATAGCTATCCCACATACATCCCAGTTTATGCCATGCTTATACCATGCTCTTACTATGGTTATACCATCCTTATAAGATGTTTATACATGGTATGGCAAGCTTTAAACAATTCGAAAAAAATAAAAATTCAAGGAAAATACTACATATTCGAAGATGACTAAAGATATAAATAAGGCCGATGATTTCCAAATTCTTCCTTGCGAATATCTGTACTGTTTAAAAGAAAGTTTCACTTATTAATCACGTACTTTTTTCAGGGCCTTAAATTTTAAATTTGTAACAAATCAGCGAAATTAGAAATTCTTAGCGTTTCTAAGTTTTCATCCAATTCTCCAAAGCCATACGCACAAAAAATAAAATCCAAATCATTTTCTTTTGCTGAATGATAATCGGTTTGCGTATCACCCACATAAACTGTTTCAGTAGGTTTTAAATGATTTCGAGCCATCAATAATTGGATATTCTCTGCTTTGTTTTTACCGGTTGCGCCGTGCGATTCGAAATCCTTAAATAATTCCTGAAAATTAAAATATTCAACAAACGCCTGAATGTATCCGTCCAAAGCATTGCTGACAATGTATAAATTATGATTTTCAGCTAATTCTTCTAAAGTTTTCTGCACATTTTCATACAGAGTTCCGCCATTTTTATGCAGGACTTTTCTTTCGTTATCAATGATTTCAGCGATGATTTTCTGAATGAATTCTTCTGTTATTTCCGGGAAAATCGTCTTCAAAACATCACCAATCAATAAGCCCATATATGGATGCATATCTAAAGCAACTAAGGGTCTTTCCAATAAATTATGGCGAGCCAAAACTTCGTTCCAGTTTTCTGCAATGGATGTTGTGGAATCCCAAAGCGTTCCATCCAAATCAAAAATTATGTTTTTATATTTCAATTTTAATTATTTGAATATTAATTAATTATGTAATTTAATTAAACTTAAGGATAAATTAAATATTTAACTCTTATTTTCTTAAATGCTTCCAAATCTTTTTGCCAGGAAGCTTTGATTTCTGCTTCCGAAAGTCCTTGTTCGATTTGTTTTCTCAACTGATCGGTACCTGCCAATTTATCAATCCAAAAGGCTCCCGACTGTTTGATCCAGAACGGGTCTTTTCCTTCGTAATTATTGTACGCGCGTATCAACCATTCCAAATTGATTTCCGATAAAAAATCTGCATCCGATAAATCTTCGCCATAACAAATTTCTCCGTTAAATCTTGGGTTTTTCGCTCCTTCATTGGGTTTCGGAACGAATTGATACGGCATATTTTTTAAATAAGGTGAACCATAAACCTGGAAAGGCTTGTCGGTTCCTCTTCCTTCGCTCCCATTGAAAGCTTCAAAAAAGCAAGTGGACGGATATAAATTGATGGATTTATCGTTCGGAAGATTTGGCGAAGGCTTTACAGGCAGCGAATATTTCGATTGATGCGTATAATTCCGTAAAGGAACTACGGTTAAATCCGCTTTTGCTTTATTGGCCAGCCAACCTTCTCCGTTGATCATTTGCGCGTATTCGCCAATCGTCATTCCATAAACCACCGGCACGGGATGCATTCCCACAAAAGTCGAATGTTTCAGATCGAGCACCGGCCCGTCCACATAATGTCCGTTTGGATTGGGGCGATCCAGGACGATTACCTTCTTTCCGGTTTCGGCAGCGGTTTCCATGATGTAATGCAAAGTTGAAATATAGGTGTAAAACCTCGCTCCTACATCTTGAATGTCAAATAAAACAATGTCCAGATCGGCGTATTGTGTAGCCGTTGGTTTTTTGTTTTTTCCATAAAGTGAAACAATTGGCAGTCCGGTTTTGATGTCCTTTCCTGATTTTACGGTTTCACCTGCATCTACATCGCCCCGAAATCCATGTTCGGGAGAAAATATTTTTTTAACGTCAATCCCGTTATCAATCAGGAAATCCACAATGCTGATTTGTTCAAAAATCGCACAAGAACCCATCCCAGTTTTTTCATTGCAACTTTTTTTTCCTATGATTTTCGTTCCGTTCGTAATCCCGGTCTGATTGGTCACTACCCCTACTCTTTTTCCTTTCAATTCCGGCAAATAAAGATTAGGTTGCTGTGCACCTGTGATGATTTCGGAGTTTGTAATCAGTGAATGAACTTGATTGTTTTCGATTTCTTTCCCGCCGATTGTTATTTGACCCAAAGAAGAATTGGCGAGAAATAATGCAATTAATGTATATTTGAAAAGTTTTTGATTCATATTTAAAAATTAAAATATTTTGAATTTCACCTGGTGGTTTGCGAAAAAAATTGCGTTTGGTAAAAGTAGTAAAAATAACCTTTCTACTACGATTATTCGCATCGGACAAATTGCAGTAGCAATCGGAATTATGGTTGCGCTGATCACGATTTCCACCGGAATCGGCGCTCGAAAAGGCATCAAACAAAAACTTGCAGATTTCAATGGACACATTACAATAAAACCTTATAATAGCAATCAATCTTTCAATTCCGATTCGCTTTCGATTCACCAAGGGTTTTATCCTGAATTTTCAAGCCTTCCAGAAGTTACACACATTCAAGCGATTGCTGTAAAAGGCGGAATCATCCGGACAGCCGATAATTTTTCGGGAATATTTTTGAAAGGTGTCGGAACGGATTTCGATGTAAATCGTTTTGATTCTTATCTGCTAAAAGGCAAATTCCCCAAATTTGACAAAGAAAAAATCTCAAATGATGTGGTGATTTCTCAGAAAATCGCCAATGAACTTCATTTGGATATTGATAGCTCCTTTGTGACTTATTTCATTCAGGACAGCGGAAAGCCAATTTATAGGAGATTTCATATTACGGGTGTTTTTAGCACAGACATCAAGGATTTTGATGATATTTATGTGATTGGTGACATCAAACAGGTTCAAAGATTAAATCGATGGGATGAAAATGTAGTCGGCGGATTTGAATTGTTTACAAATGATATTGAAAAAATCGATGAGATTACTCATAAAGTTAATAATAGTATTGATTTTCAGCTTTATGCACAATCTGCGACAACTTCATTTAGTCAGATTAATGACTGGATTCAGATTTTTGATACCAATATTTTTGTGGTTTTATTTATTATGATGATTGTTGTTGTCATCAATATGATTATGGTTTTGCTGATTTTAATTTTGGAGCGGACTCATTCCATCGGTTTATTGAAAACTTTGGGAGCTACGAATTGGCGGATTCGTACGATCTTTATTTATTATGCTGTATTTATCATGATTCCGGGTTTAATTGTGGGGAATTTACTCGGAATTGGATTGTTATTAATTCAAAAATATTTTAAAGTAATTCAATTGCCAGCAGAAAATTATTATTTATCCACCGCTCCAGTTTATTTGGATTTGACTCAAATTCTAATCTTAAATATTTCTGCTATTTTGATTTCTGCTATTGTTTTGACCGTTCCCTCCTATCTGATCTCAAAAATTACGCCCAATCAGGCGATGAAAATCAATGAGATATAAAAATTTGACTTTTTTTTTAAATTTTATTAGGTGTATTATAAAAATATCTTCTATTTTTGCCCTTAGAAAATAGATAGAAATACTATTTTCATTAGGTTTAAGTTGGTTAGGGGGAATACCCTCGTTCTTTATTGAGCGAGGGTTTCTTCATTTTAAGAGGTTTCTTATATTTTTTGTAACAACTAGATTAAATTTGCAACTTATTAGTATCAGTTTTGAAATCCAAGGAAACAGAATTTACTGAACTTATCGAAAGCAATCAAGGAATTGTTCACAAGGTTTGTCGTATCTATACGGATACGCCTGTCGAACACGAGGATTTGTTTCAGGAAATCGTTTTGCAATTATGGAAATCATTTGATTCATTCAAAGGAGATTCAAAGTTCAGCACTTGGATGTACCGGGTTGGGCTCAACACCGCCATTACCTTGATTAGAAAAAAGAACAGAACGCTTGCTACTTCTTCGTTGGATAGTCAGAGTTATTTCGATATAAAGGCGAGCGAATATGATGAAGAGAAAGAAGAGCGTTTGAGATTGCTTTATGCTGCAATCAAACGACTAAATGATGTGGACCGAGCATTGGTGTTGCTTTACCTTGAAGACTTGCCTTATAGAGAAATAGCACAAACTCTCGGTATATCTGAAGTAAATGCAAGGGTGAAAATGAATCGGGCAAAGGATAAATTAAAAGAAATGATGACGCCAAAATCATGAGTAAAAAAGAATTTGACATAAATGACGAACTGGACGATTTGAAATCGTTATGGAAAAACCAACTGGATGAGAAAAATTACGGAAAGGATGATATCTTTAAAATGATCCACCGAAAATCTATCAATTCGGTGCAATGGTTATTTATCATCACCATTCTGGAATTTATTTTTGGGATACTTATGTCACTCTGGAGCGTTTTTTCCGGACAAAAAATCTATTCTCCCGAAACCATCAATGCAATCGGACTGGAAACTTATTCCAAATTCGAAAGCATTTCACACGTCGGACTCATCGGATCGGTACTTTTTATTTCGGTAACTTATTATTTTTATCGAAAAATCTCCTCCGCTCTATCGGTAAATAAACTTATGCAAACCATCATGCGATTTAGAAAAACCATCACTTGGTTGATCATCTGTTGGATTGCATTTACATTGGTCTTAGTCGTTCCTTTGATGATGGAAATGGGTGAAAACTCATACATGAACGCTGTAAATCACGAAAGTGAATCGATGGAACAAATGAGATTACAAGCCAAAAAGACTGCTTGGATTTTTGCAGGAATCATGATTGGTTTTATCACCGTTTTTTGCGCAGTCTATTATGGAATTATTTATGGAATTTTCCTTCGAAGATTAGGAAAGAATATCAAAGAACTGCGAAGTATTGAAAACTAAAGTTTAACTTTGCAGAGATGAATTCAAAGGCAAGACATATCATCAGTCTTTTAGCTAGCACATTTTTCTTGCTGGCTGTCTTCTTTCAACCAATTCATCAATTCACGCATAATCATTTAGATCAACATGAATTTCATTCAGATTCAAGCAATGATTTAGCAGAAATAGATCATTCCAAAATTTGTTTTCTCTGTGATTTTACTTTACCGGTTTCCACCGAATTTTCAATTTTAGACTTTGATTTAAGCATTCAGGATAATCCTTTTTATCGAAAAGAGTCCTTTGAATATCAATCTTTTTTTACTTCAGAATTAAAGAATAACAAACAACTTCGGGCACCGCCTATTCTTGCATAAAACTACCTTAGAAACGAATATTCTATTATTCTAATCAAAAACAATTTTATGCAAACCAAATATTTGTGGGCATTGCTTTTACTCGTAAGCCTTCCCGCAAGTTCTCAAATTACTTTGAGCGGAAATATTCAGGATAATTATGGCTTTCCGATAGAAGGTGTCCAGATCTCAACTTCTAAAGATTCAACCTATTCCAACGCCGAAGGAAATTATAGTTTAAACTTACCTTCTTCCGGGAATATACGTCTCGTACTTGAAAAAGGAGGATTTCAGCGTTTGGAGGCCAAGTTTTATATAGATGGAAATCAAACTCGTAACTTCATTTTAAACGAAGAACTCGTGGAGTTCAGTGAAATGGTAATTCAGCATGCGCACGAAAAAAAAATAGAAAATGCTGAAACCCTTAATGCTCAATTTTTAAAAGAAGAATTTTCGGGTTCATTTGCCAAATCACTTGAGAAAATTCCCGGAATTCAAGCCATGGAAATCGGTTCAGGAACATCCAAACCGGTCATCCGCGGGCTTGGATTCAACCGGATTTCAGTCGTGGACAACGGAATCAAACAAGAAGGGCAACAATGGGGCGCCGACCACGGATTGGAAATTAATCCCTGGAGCATTGAGAATGTAGAAATCATCAAAGGTGCCCATACACTCGAATACGGTAGCGATGCAATGGGCGGTGTGATTTCCATCAAAAACAATAAAAAACCCCTTCCCCATTCTTTCACAGGCGAATGGAATCTGATGGGGAGATCGGTCAATCAAGCACTTGGTTCTTCTCTTAATTTGGCGCAAAGAGGTGAGCATTTTTACTATAAATTTTCTGGAAATTATACCGATTTCGGGGATTATTCAGTTCCGACCAATCAGATTGTTTATCTCTCCCGAAATATCCCGATTTTTAACCAAAGACTGAAAAACACAGCCGGAAGAGATTATGCCATATCAACACAAATCGGCTATGTTTCATCGGAGTTTGAAACCGTTCTCAACATCAGTAATTATTACCAAAAACTTGGTTTTTTCCCTGGTGCACACGGCGTTCCTACGCTTGATCGCGTACAGGATGATGGCGATCGGAGAAACATCGAATTTCCTTATCAGAACGTCAATCATTTTAAAATAAGCAGTGAGTCTACCTTGCGTTTCCATGGAAATTCATTGAGTTTTTTGTTGGGTTATCAGAACAATCACCGTCAGGAATGGAGTGAATTTCACACGCATTATGGAAATAATCAGCAACCGCCACTAATAAATCCCGATTTGGAACTGGATTTTAAATTGACAACTTATGATGCGCAGGTGAAATACCAGCATCGTTTTTCAAAGAATTACAAATGGAACATGGGTGTACAATCGCAAATCCAATCCAATAAAATCAGCGGATACAATTTTTTGCTTCCGGAATTTGAACGCACCAATCTTTCTGCTTTTGTCATCAATAATTGGGATATTTCGCCGCAATGGAATTTGAATTATGGCATTCGTTATGATTTCACAAAACTGAAAACTTCGTCATTTTATGACCGATATTTATTTGAATTTCTGATGAATAACGGACATTCGGAATCAGAAGCCAATCAATTTGCTTTGAGAAGCACTGATTTGAATAAGAAGTATCATAATTTTAATTATTCGGCCGGGGTTTTATTTCAGCCCGATAAAAATTGGGATTTCAATCTGAATTTTGCGAGTAATTTCCGTATTCCGACTGCTATAGAACTCGCTTCCAATGGTATTCACCACGGCTCTTTTCGTCACGAAAAAGGAAATCCAAATCTCGACCCCGAAAATGGCTGGACTGCCGATCTGAAAATCGCTTTCCATCCGAAAGATTGGAATTTTGAACTAAATCCTTATTTCTACTATTTTCAGAATTATATTTTTCTGGAGCCGAGCGGAATTTTCTCGCTTTTGCCTCACGGTGGACAGATTTACCAATATACGCAAAGCGAAGCGCTGATTACCGGTGTGGAATTCAAAGTTGAAAAAGAATTTTTTGAAAAATTAAATGGTTTGCTGACGCTGGAATATCTCTACAACCAACAAATCAATCAATCTGGAGATTTTCCTTTGCCATTCAGTCCGCCGATGACGATTTTCAATGAATGGAATTATAAAATCATTCAAAACCGTGGATTTTTGGATCATTTGGAAGTTTCGGCTAATGTGAAATTTACGTCGGCTCAAAAAAGAATTGCAAGAAATGAAGAAATAACGGACGGTTATACCCTTTTCGGTGCCGGAATGAAAGCCGGTTTCAAATGGAATTCTTTCCAGCCCAATTTGATTTTGACGGTTCAGAATCTGACCAATGAAAAATATTATAACCACATCAGCTTTTACCGCGCATTGGAAATTCCGGAAATGGGAAGAAACATTCAGCTGATTATTCAAATTCCGTTTGGAAAATGAGTGGGATGAAGAAACATATCGCTTCCTATTTGCTAATCGGGATTTTTTTATTGCCCAATTTGCTGAATATTACTCATTTTATATGGGTAGATCATAATGAACAGTCAAATTCCTATGAACTAAGCAAAGTTCAAATTCAAACTAAAAAGGCGGAAGACCACAACTGCGAACAGTTTTTCTTCAAAGTTCCGGCTTCCAATCTGCTTGACCTGAGTTACAAAGAATTTGGAAAGTCAGAAGTATTCTATCAGTCCGTTTCTGACCGGATTTTTCTAATCTATTATGAGCAAAGAGAGAATTCAAATTTATTTTTAAGGGGACCACCTAATTATAGTGTTAGTTTAATTAATCAACTTATCTAATTTATAATAAACAATTTAAAAATAAATAAAAATGAAAAATATAATTAAAAATTCAATGCTAATTTTGATTGGAACGTTTGGAATGATTTCTTGTTCAAGTGATGATGAAAATGTCGATACACAAAAGCCGGTAATCATTTTAAATCAACCACTAGACGAGACCGAATTCCATTTTGGAGAAAACCTTCAGATTGAAGCTGAATTTTCGGACAACGTTGGATTGGCTTCCTATAAAATCGAAATTCACAGTGCCGGTGATGGACATACGCACCGACTTCTTTCGGAAACCGAATGGTTTCATTCTGAATCTCATCCTATCGCGGGAAGTCCTACGTATTATATCGCTCAAAGAGAGATTTTAATTCCATCGGAAATCAATGGCGAGCCCATTTTAGAAGGACATTATCATTTAGGAGTGTTTTTGGTAGATACATCAGGGAATGAGCAACAACTTTTCATTGAGATTGAAATCCATGAAGATCATTGATGATTTTTTAAATTAAATACAAACCATTATTGCTTCGCAGAGACCTAACATTATGGTATTACATAAAGCAGGAATAGTTTGTACATAAAAAATCAACAAGTAAACCCCTTAATTTATTAAGGGGTTTACTTGTTGATTTACCATCAAGAATTTTAACTTTTTACAAATAGTTTTGTCATCATTATAGAATTTTTAATTTTGTTTTAAATATATGAACCAACTAAATTTTATATGAAAACATTATTATTTTCAATTTTAACTTGTGCTTTTTTTTCAAGCAAACGCACAAGACTCCCTTACTATGTATGAATAACCCACTTATGTACACCGACCCGAGCGGAGAAGAACCCGTAACCATTACTGTGGGTGCGGTAGCTATAGCGGCTGCTATCGGTGCTTTGGTCGGAGGTGTTGTTTATACCGGAGTGTCCCTGTATCAAGGTAATTTTACCTGGGGAGGACTCTTAAAGAGTGTAGGAATAGGTGCAATAAGCGGTGCCATAACATGTGGCATAGGTTCACTTTCCACCTCGCTGATGCCCGCCGCAGGTGTCTCAAACTTTGGATTTCAGGTGGGGAAAGCCGCTTTCCAGATGTCTATGCACGGAATAAGCCAGGGCTTCATATCAGGAATAAGTGGTGGCGATATAGGACAGGGTTTTGTGAGCGGTATGGCGAGCAGTGTAGTCAGCTCGGTCAGCATGGGGATAAACGCAGCTGCAGGTCTTAGCGGCACGGCAGGGGATGTTTCGACTATGCTTTTTGGTTCTGCCTCCGGTGGCTTATCTTCCAAACTCGCAGGTGGCAACTTCTGGGAAGGCGCTGCCATAGGGCTTACAGTTTCTGGGTTGAACCACGTGGCGCATAGAGTGATGGAACCTAAGAATGGAGAGTTGTATTTGTTTCAGGATACAGAAAGAGTTGAAGGATATGGGCATTCAGGTCTCGGAGGGAAGTTAGCAGACTCAGGGGAAAGAGCATACCGGCTTGTTTCTAAAGATGGTAGGATTGATACCGATGGCAATGCAATAACAGGAGGGACATCGGAAGTAACCAATGAATATTATTCTTCTTATGACGCAATGGTTAGTAGTGATAAAGTTTCCGGACACTATAATAAAGTAATGACTATCAGTAAGCTTACTTACAGACAGGTGGCAAAAGCACTGAATGTAGCTTACCAAAGCGCACAGACAGATTATCATTTTATAACGGCAAATTGTTTTCATATTGTACATGACGCGCTCACTTCCATAGGTTTATATGGGGGTGGAAAATTAACAATCATTCCAAATACAGGATTTTATAACATTTATCATTATTATACAGATGGTCAATATTCGAGAATTATTAATGGCATGTCTCCTGCTACTTGGTAGCTGCAACATAGATGTTGCGGACAAGACAAAGGTTATTCAGGTAAGCAAAACCATTGAAGAATCTAAGGCAAAGGGTGTTTTCTTAGCAGAATATAAGGCTAACAGGGATTTTATAGAAAGAGCTTGGGCAGAAGAAAGTTGGCTTTACGATACAATTGGAAATGTTAGAAAGACAGGATTCCGTACGCTGTATCTGAAACCAAAATTTATGGTATATGCCTCTAAGGATTCGCTTAATTGTACTGCGGGATGCAATTCCTGTGGAGAAACAGGTGGATATACAACCATAAGTTTTTCTGACGAGGATTTAGAAAAAGATACTTTGGTATATAGTATTTTTACTTTCCCACAAGAAGAATGTTTGGGAAAATTGACACTTATTAAGAAAAAATAGTTTTCATTGATTCATTTTCTTTTTCACATCGCGGCAATATTTTTAAGTTCGGCCGCTTTGATAAGGTTGTCGATAGTGTAGAAGATATTTTTAAAAAAAGTATCTTTGTCAAGACTCGTTCTTTGAATATTTTGAAATAACATTGACACGAACACTTTTTCCGTGTAGGGATCATCCACATGAACGGACGTATCTACGACCCGGTGCTGAAAGGATTCATGAGCCCGGATAATTTTGTACAGGATCCTCAAAATTCACAGAGCTTCAACCGTTATGCCTACTGTATGAATAACCCACTTATGTACACCGATCCGAGCGGAGAGCTTTGGGGGCTTTCGGCAGTAGCAAGCGCAGCCATTATAGGAGCTATTATAGGAGGAGCCGTATATACGGGAGTGGCACTATATACCGACACATTTAGCTGGGGAGGATTGTTTAAGAGTGTAGCGATAGGGGCTTTAAGCGGTGTGGCAACAAGTGGAATAGGAACTATGGCCAATACCTTCCTGCAAGGTTCTACCGGGTTTTGGGCAACCGCTGCCCGGGAGTCGCTGCGCGCTGTGTTCCATGGTTACAGCCAGGGCTTCATATCAGGAATAAGTGGTGGCGATATAGGACAGGGTTTTGTGAGCGGTATGGCGAGCAGTGTAGTCAGCTCGGTCAGCATGGGGATAAACGCAGCTGCAGGTCTTAGCGGCACGGCAGGGGATGTTTCGACTATGCTTTTTGGTTCTGCCTCCGGTGGTTTATCTTCCAAACTCGCAGGCGGTAACTTCTGGGAAGGAGCAGCTATAGGGTTAACAGTTTCCGGATTGAATCACGTGGCGCATAAGATGAGCGGACCCGGAGATGATGAGTTAATAAAAAAACTAACACCTGAACAACGAAAACAACTTGAACAAATTAAATCAGGAACTCAACTTACTACAGAAACTCTTCAAAAAACAGGTTTAGATAAAGTTTTGGACAATTGGATAGAAAACACAGCTTTAGGCAAAAATTTAAAAGTAGGTGTAGTAGATTATCTATCTATGGGCGGAGAAATTTATTATGACCATAAGCTGCAGCAGTATAACGGAATCAGTAAGAATGAATTTACATTTAGGTTTGTTACAAAAGCAACGTCGGGTTTAACATCTGCACATTTTGGTTCTCTTGCTGGAGCGGCTATTGGAGCAGAATACGGAGCGACTGTGGGGGGGCTTGTAGGAACTGTTGTTGGAGCTGGTGTTGGTTTTTATATTGAGAACACTTATTGGAGAGGAATAAAATATTTTAATAATTTTATGCAAAGGATGGATGGATACATTCAAAGACAAGTAATTTTTAATGCTAGAAGAGGATTTTAATATGGAAGTTTCAAAAAAAGTCTTACGAAAAATGCCAACAGATACTCTTAAAGATTATTTAAAAGAAGATAATCGATATGTATCCCAAGCTGTGGAATATGCATTTGAAATATTACAACAAGAAAGAGGAATTGATTTTTCTCCTGATGAAGTTTTAAGGATACAAAATTTAATCCAGAAGAAGACAATAGCAGAACAACCAAGCTATGTTCGAAAACAAGAACAAGAAAATAAAAATTCAGATATTAAGCCTGTAACTAATCAAGCTTCTATATTTTCCAAAAATAACATAATTTTTTTGTCTATAATCCTTAGCCCTTTACTGGGAGGAGCATTATTGTTTTATAATTTGAAAGTTTTAAAAAAAAGTAATACTAAAAATATAATTTTAATTTTTTCATATCTTGTTGTATCCTTCCTTTTTATTTTTTTGTTTAATATTTTATATACTAATTATTTACAGGGTTTTATTAGTTCGATTTTCAATAGTGATTATCTCAATTTTAGATATTCAGCAACAACATTTAAAATTGCATTTAAAACAATGATTAATTTACTTTTTATAAGTTATTTATGGGAAATTTTCTTTGGGAAACATTTTTCATATCAATCGAAGGATATTACCTTTCCTGTAATAATCTGTTTAATTATTTATATGGCATTTTTATTTTTTTAATACCAATAGAAAACCACTGCAGTGTAGTCAGCTCGGTCAACATGGGGATAAACGCAGCTGCAGGTCTTAGCGGCACCCCCGGGGATATCTCCACCATGCTTTTTGGTTCTGCCTCCGGTGGCTTATCTTCCAAACTCGCGGGCGGTAACTTCTGGGAGGGCGCAGCTATAGGGCTTACAGTTTCAGGATTGAATCACGTGGCGCATAGAAGTACCGCAAAAGATAGTTTTGAAATAACGGAAGAAATAATAGAGCCAACTACTGGGGAATCAGAAGAGGGTTTTCTGCCTCCGGGAAAAATAAGATTTGAAGGGTTAAAAGATAAGCACTTAAAACAATTTAGAGTAATTCCGGAAAGTAGTTCTGAATTGATATTACCGAATAACGATATAACTTACCAAACGGATGGTTTTTATCACCAAAATACGACAGAAGATAAATACTGGTATAAAATAGGTGGTGGAAGAATGGTTCGAGTAACTTATAATGGTAAGAGTTTTGATTTGTCAAGATCCATCTTTAATCCTTTGGGGCTTGGTAGCTACATTGGATGGAAACCCAAAAGTGAACCACATTGGACGACTAATCCTTTTTATAAACAATGATGAAAAAGAGGTTTAAACAGATATTGATTGTCATTTTATTGTTAGTGGTAATATCACTCTCGTACATAATTATTAGTGAATATAAGTTTAAAAATAATATAATAATTGGTATGGAGTTAGTTGAGATACAAAAACTATATGGAAAGGCAGATAAGGTTACTGAAAATGAAAAAGATATTATTTACATATATTATTCAACATTTAATAAAACCGTATTTGTGTTTTCTAAAAAAGAGGGCAAACTAAAAACAAAATGGAAAGAAAATTGGTACTTCATTTATGGCAATGAAGTTAATAACTAAAGCACTCACCGTCCGTCAGTGCGTTGAATCATGTGGCGCATAGAATGCAGGAAAAGAAATTCATTTATAAAGCTAAACAGCATTTAGATGAAGCTGGTTATGCCCCATATGGAAAGCCTGAAAAGAACACAGGTTATGCTAACAATATGTTGAAAAGGGTTAAAACTTTGAAAAATATGGAAATTCGTGCAGGTAAAACAATTACGGTTACTGAAATAAATGATGATCCATCCTATAAGGGCGCACACTTGGGAAATGGGAAAATAGCGCTTTCTAAAAATAATAACTACACATTCAAAAGTAATATGACTTTATATTTAACTTTATATCATGAATCATTACATGTTGTTTATGATTTCAGTCCAGCTATGAGTATTTACTTAAGATCTTCATATAATGATACCAATAAAGCAGGTACCTTAGCAGAGTGGGAGCATTATCTAATTTTTAAAGAAATGAATTCAATATTAGTCAATGGGACAGGTACGTTTGGGATAGGAGAAGGATTGAATCCATTAAAAAGATTATTTAGACAATAAAAATATGGTTATGAAATTAATTATAGTATTAAATATTCTCATTTTATTTTCATTTTGCACTTCTACTAAAGATCAAAATGAAGGTATTTCTCCTTATGAAATAGTCTTAGATAATGAATTTCCACGTAGCGATGTTAGAGAGTTAATTTTGAATTTCCAACTATTAAATGACGATCGAGTAAAAAAACATGTATGTAAGCAAATGATTGAGGAAGTAAACTCAATAGACTTAGAATTCTTATGCTCATTTAAAAATGATAATGCCTTTCAGACAATAGAACAATTAAAGTTAAAACGAAATTACTACGTTTTTGATAAAAAAAATCTATCTGAATTTGAGCCAAATAATTATGAAAATATGCCTTATGGAGTAATTAGTTTATCCAATATTTTAACGACAGATGATCCCAACATAATATTAATTTATATTGAAAAATATTTTAGTGGATGGGATGGTTTTGGAAAAGTATATGTTTTGAAGAAAAAAGAAAATCGTTGGCATATCAAGAACATATATACTTCATGGAAATCTTAATGAGTGTTATCAGAAGTGTAATAAATAAATAAAATGATATTCTTCGGTACGGTTTCTAATGGTTTATCTTCCAAACTCGCGGGCGGTAACTTCTGGGAAGGTGCAGCGATAGGTTTAACCGTTTCCGGATTGAATCATACAATGCATAAGATATCATTCAATAGATTTGTTAAAAAATGGACATATAGAGTTCAAGAAGAGCTTGATGCGGCTGGGTATGACCCTGATGGAATCCCCCAAGCTACAACCAGCTATGGAAATACTATGATCAGCAAATTAAGAACTTTGCAAATAATGAATCGTAGTGCTAAGGGGAAAATACGTGTTACGGATATTAAAAATGACCCAAAAATTAGGGGAGAAGCAAATTCAGAAGTTGGAATTCGTTTATCCAATGCCAAAGGCTCTTGGACTTTTAAATCTAATACGACATATGCATTGGTTTTAATACATGAAGGAGCTCACATCATGTTTGATGTTTTGGGTACTTATTTTCAAACCGGAGATCATGAGCATTATCAAATTTTTAGGGTTTGGTTGCTCCCTATGATTAATCTAAATACTTCAGCTTATGGATTGTATGATGAATTCAAAACATATGCTGAAAAAACCCATCAATCCTCAAAATTATAAAATGAAAAAGACTTTAATATCAACATTGTTTTTTTTAATTCTTTCGTGTCAAACTCAAAAGTTTAATAAGGAAAATGATATTATATATAATCTATTAATTGATAAGATATATCCCAATTCTTCCGATAGCTATTATAAAAAAATTATTATAGGAGAATATACAAAAGCTGGAGAAGAAATACATCAAGAAATTAACATTGAAAAATTACAAGACAAATTTCCATCCATACAAAGTGAAACCTATTTGAATTTTATAGAAGTAACAGAGAACACTAAGAGATTAACCCTATCACTCAATAGGGAATATCAAATAATTAGTCAGAGAGAAGAAAGTATTATTTTTTATAAACCCGAAAATTGGAATGAGTTTTACATAAAATATCCTCAAACAAACGGATTGATGAAATTATCAGCAGTAGGTTTTAATAAAAATATAACACAGGCATTAGTATATTGTGAAAATATTGCAAATGGTTGGGACGGATTTGCTTCGATTTTCTTTTTTGAAAGGAAAAATGGAAATTGGACACTTATAGGAATCTATAAGCTTTGGGTCAGCTGATGTTCTTCGGCATGGTTTCTAGGGGATTATCTGCTGAGCTTACAGGCGGTAACTTCTGGGAAGGTGCAGCGATAGGTTTAACCGTTAGTGCGTTGAATCATGTGATGCATAGGATGAGTGATCCACAAAAATATAATCTTTTGGAAGCACTTGAAAATAACGGATTTGATGACCCAATGAATACTGATTTAGTGGAAAAAGTTCCCTTAGTCAAAAGGATGCATAAAAAAGCGAGACGCCCTGAATACTATGCAAAGAATAATCCCGCAAATAGTGATGAGAGGACAAAGCAGTACATAAGACGATTGAGGCAAAGACTGCAAAACAAATAATTACACATCATCAATTATAAAAAAAAAGTTACAATAAAACTTTTAATGCAAGAAGTTAAGCTTAGATAAAAATCAGATTTGAAATCATCTTAAAAATTCACCAAAACTCCCCGATTTAAGATTTGCAGGAATGCTTCAGGAAGTTTAATTTAGCAAATCTTAATTAGACAAAACAATGATAGCAATTGCAGACAGCGGCTCGACCAAAACGGATTGGGTAATTTTAAATGAAGATTTAACCGAAAATTTCAGAACCAATACCATCGGATTTAATCCTTACCACATTGATGCCAAATCCATTGAAGCGGAAATGTTCAAAAACCAAGAGCTGAAAGCCATTGCAGATCAAATCACAAAAGTTTATTTCTACGGCGCCGGTTGTTCGGCCGATTTTCTGCGTGAAATCGTAAAAAACGGTTTTAAAGATTATTTTACACAAGCCGAAATTCACATCGACCACGATTTATTGGCGGCTTGTTATGCGGTTTATCGCGGCACTCCTGCCATTGTTTGCATTATGGGAACAGGTTCAAACGCTTGTTATTTTGACGGAGAAAATCTGAAAGAAGCTACTCCTTCCCTCGCCTATATTTTAGGCGACGAAGGAAGCGGAAGTTATATGGGCAAAAAATTATTGCACGCATATTTTACAAAAAAAATGCCGAAACATATTGCCAATAAATTTCACGAAACCTATAATCTGACCATCAGTGAAATGAACGTAAATGTTTACCAGAAACCACTTGCAAATGCTTATCTGGCTTCGTTTAGCAAATTCGTTTACGAATACAAAGATGAGCCATTTATGCAAAATCTGATTTATACTTCGATGGAAGCATTTTTTGAAAATCAGGTTTTACCCAATCCCGAAGCAAGAGTTTCGGAAGTGAATTTCATTGGTTCTGTGGCGCATTATTACGAAGAAATCATTCGCGCGGTGGCAGCGACTTATCATCTGGAAGTCGGGCATATTGTGCGAAAACCGATTGACAATTTAGTGGATTATCATAAAACTTACATTCTTTCGAAATGAAGCAAGAAGAAATCGTTGTAATTTCCTACAACACGCCGCACCGTAAAACCCAGGATGTATTGTTTCAACTGAAAGCCAAAGGATATCAGAACGTTACGGTTTTGGCTTTGCCTTTTGTCCTTCGTGAAAATCCATTCAAACCGATTTATGCGCACCGTCCTTCCACAGCAATTGATGTGATGCCAGAGGTTTTATGTGAACGTCTTCATTTCCGATTTAAAGAAGTAAAAGTGGACGAAATAAATGCTTATCTGAATCAACATAAAGCCGATTTCATCTTGATTGCAGGTGCCGGATTATTGCCTGATGAATTGGTTGAAAGCCATAAATTGATTAATTCCCATCCGGGTTGGTTGCCAAAAGTTCGTGGATTGGATTCTTTGAAATGGGCGATTCACAACCAGCAACCTTTGGGTGTGACTTGTCATTTTGTGGATTCGGAAGCCGATGCCGGTTTCCTGATCGAACAACGAGAAGTTCCAGTTTATGCCAACGATACTTTTCATTCGGTGGCTTATCGTCAATACGAAATTGAAATCGATATGCTGGTAAGTTCCATTGAAATCATTCCTACCAGAACTGATTTTCCTTCGCTCAGTACAACTGAATTTGAAGCCACTCGCCGAATGCCCAAATCGATTGAGGAGAATTTAATGGTTGATTTTGAAGTGTATAAAAAGAAATTGCTTCAGAATTAATCCATAAAATTAGATTATTTGATTATTCTTTTTGGTTTTACTCAAATTAAATCACTCCCTTTTGATTTTTTACTCACCTGATAATCAGTCTGTTGGTTGATTATTGTGAGGATTTTATTATTTTTTTTCTAAAACTGTAACAACATAGAATTAACTTTCGTCTTTTGTGCAGAAACAGATTACCGAATTGAAACTATTTCAATTAAATAAAGAGCATCAATTATTGAAACAATGTCAGAAAGGCGACCGACAGGCGCAAATGACTTTGTATGAAAAGTATGCGCATGCTATGTATCAGGTAAGTAGAAACATAATAAAAGACGAGATGAAAGCTGAAGAGGCCATGCAAGACGCCTTTTTGTCGGCATTTGAAAAAATGAATGAATTCAAAGCGGAGGTTACTTTTGGGTCTTGGTTGAAGAAAATTGTCATCAATAAATCCCTCGATTATTTGAGAAAAGATAAAATGTATCAAAATACAGAATCGGCGGATGAACTTCAATTGGTAGAGGAAACAGAGGAAATTGACTTGAGTGAAAAGATTGAAGCCGTGAAAAAAGCAATGAATGATTTGCCTGAAAATTATCGTATCATTCTCTCGCTTTATTATTTGGAAGGATATGATTACGAAGAGATTTCCGAAATATTAAATCTCAGTTATTCGAATTCAAGAGTTATGGTTAATAGAGCTAAAAATAAGTTAATTACACTTTTAAATTAAAGTGATGATGCAAGATAATTGGAGAAAAATATTTGAAGATAACAAGGAGGAATTCAGAGAAGAATTTCAACTTCCTTCTGGTCATGAAAAACGATTTTTAGGGAAACTTGATCGTGAATTTCCAGCAGTTGAAAAACCAAAATTTAATTATTGGAAAGTAGCTGCGGTTTTGATTCCTTTGATGATGCTTTCGATTTATTATTGGGTAGAAATGCGGCCGGAAAAAATGGAAAATCCAACCTTTACATTGGCTGAATTTTCTCCCGAATTGGGCGAAGCTGAAAACCATCTCTCCTATCTCGTGGAGATGAATGTTGAGAAAGTCAAAGCGATGGAAACGGGAGAAAATCGTGATTTGGTTGAAAATTCACTCCTTCAAATTCAAAATTTACAATCCGATTATAATTATTTACTCAAAGATTTAAAAGAAAGTGGCGGTAATCCACAAGTGATGAAATCCGTACTTATGAATTTACAATTACAAGTCGAAGTTTTAGAAAAAGTACTCATGAGAATCCAAACCATTCAAGAATTTAAAAACAATCCAAATGAAACGATATTATAGCCTTTTCCTGTTCATTTTCCTTGGATTTCAATTCGCTTCCGCAACGAGCCCTGAGGCGATTGAAACCAAAGTCATCGATAAATCCTTTACGGTAAATCCCAATGCAGAATTGAGAATCAATAATAAATACGGGAATATCAATATGACCACATGGGATCGAAATACCATTGAATTCCATATCGAAATCAAAGTGGACGGCGCAAATGCCGATCGCGTAAAAGATCGAATTAATTCAATTTCAGTTGAGTTTAAAGCTAATCCCAATTTGGTTTCGGCCGAAACAATCATCAAAAATATTCGGAACAGCAATAATATCAACATTACGATTAATTATTTCGTGAAATTGCCAAAAACCAATAATATCAACATCACCAATCGTTATGGAAATATTTCGCTGGATCAGCTCAAAGGGAGCTCAGTTATCCAATTGGATTATGGGAATATGAGTTTGGGTAAAATGGAAAATGCACTGAACACTTGGGATTTGGACTATGTGACTTCTGCCAATGTGGATTTTGTGAAATCCGTTCATATGGATTTGGATTATAGTAAAGTCAACATCAAAAAATCAGAACTTATCAATTTAACAGCCGATTATAGCGATGCGAGTTTAGGAGAAATCGGTGATTTGCTAAGTCAAATGGAGTACGGAAATCTATTTGTAGAACAGGTTAATTCCCTTTCGGGAGTGGTTGCTTATACCAATGTAAAAACAAATACTTTGAACACAAGTTTTGTGATGAATATGCGCTACGGCTCTCTTTCGATAGGGAATGTCCGAAAAGGTTTTAATAAAATTTCGATTGGCGCTGATTATTCAGATGTTTCCGTTGGAATTGGCTCCAACGTTGGATATAAACTAAATGGAAATTTCAAATACGGTGGATTGAAATTCCCTTCACATCTGAGTATGTCCAAACAAATCGAAAAATCTACGGCCAAAACTTACGAAGGCACGGCCGGAGACGGATCCGGAGAAATATTGATCAATATGAATTACGGAAGCGCAAAAATCAAATAATCAGAAATCAAATAATCAGAAATCAAATAATTATGAAAACATTTATCATCACCGCAATTTTCGGTCTTTCTATGATTTCCTGTGCGCAGGAAACAGTCAAAGGAAATGGAAATTTCAGCACGGAAATCAGAAACGTCAGTAAAAACTTCGAAGCTGTAGGTTCATCAGGAGCTTTTGAAGTCGTTATAAATGATGCGCCACAGGACGGGAAAATTAAACTCGAAGGAGATGCAAATATTTTAGAAAAAATAATTGTCGAAGTAAAAGGGAATTCCCTCGTTTTGGGAACTAAAAAAGGATTTAATCTAAGCTTTAAAAAGCCGGTAAGAATTATATTTAATGCTCAGAATTTGAGATACATAGGGCTTTCCGGTTCTGGAAGTATAAAAGCCAAGGGCACTCAAAATGTAGAGGAATTTACAGCGGCTATAAGTGGATCTGGAGATATAGAGGCAAAAGTTTCAGCCCATAAAACATCCACCGCTATTTCAGGATCAGGAGATATCACATTGTCTGGTAAAACCAAAGTTTTGAAGGTGGCGACATCGGGTTCGGGAGACGTTCACGCCTTCGACTTAGATGCAAATGATGTGGAAATTGGAGTTTCGGGTTCAGGCGATACAGAAATTCAGGTTTCCGAATCATTAACTGGCGGAGTTTCCGGTTCGGGAGATATTTTTTACAAAGGAAATCCGGCACAAATTAAAATTGCATCGGGCGGATCCGGTGATGTAATCGATGCCAATTAAAGCGAATCTTAACTCAGATACTTTGTTTCAGAAAGAATCCCTGCCGGAATTTTCGGTAGGGATTTTTTATATTTGATAAGTTTTAAATTTTGATAAATCTTATATTTACCCATAAATTAATTTCACTCCGAGGGTGAACGATTAGAACATTTGGAAGCGGATTTCAGACTTGCTGATCAGCTGATTGCCGATACGGAATTTGAAGAAGCAAAAGCAATACTTTTCAGAATTATTGAAGAAGAACCTCGATTTGGAAAGGCTTACAACCATATTGGCTGGATTTACGAAACCAAAGAAAAAAGATTTCGAGAGGCTGAACGTCTTTACAAACAGGCGATGGAATTCACACCCGATTATCCGGCTCCTTTCATCAATTTATTATATCTCCTCAACACCGAACTCCGCGGTGCAGAAGCGGAAGCACACATCGAAAAAGCAAAGGATGTCGTGGGAATCAATAAAATTTCACTTTATACCGAATGGGCTTATATGCTTGAATACACGGGAAGATTTGAAGAAGCAATTGCGAAATACAAGGAAATCATTCCCATGCAGAATAACCTCGAAAAATTAGATCAAATCAAAACCGATATTGAGCGTTGCCGCAAAAAAATGGAATTATTGCAGTTGTAATCAGCGGTCAAACTTAAAAATCTCCGCTCTTTCATCCTTTTTACCGGACAATTTATTGGCAATAATCTGTGCAGCAATCATACTGAATGTGATGCCATTACCGCCATATCCAAGCGCAAAAAACATTCGGTCTTTGCCCGGCCAGGTTCCGATGTAAGGCAACCCGTCTTCCGTGGAGCTGAAAGTTCCGCACCAGGCCATATCGGTTGTAAACGGAATCTCCGGATAAATTTTATTGAATTTCTTCTCAAGTTTCTGAATTTTCTCACGAAGCAAACTGTCTCTTCGCACCGGGTCCCTGAAATCCTCGTCTTCTCCTCCAATCATCATTCGATTATCAGACGTGGTTCGCATATAAACATAAGGAGAATTTGTTTCCCAAATCAGACTTCGTTCCGGCCATAATTCTTTTTCTGCAACCGGATAAGAAACTAAAACATAAGTTGAAATCAGTTTCATCAGATTTCTTGGAAGAAACTGCCCGGCTTCAAATCCCGCTGCAATCACCACATATTTACATTGAACTTTTTTGCCTTCGTGAGTTTCCAATTCATAACCATTTTTAACTTCTTTCCATTTAAGGATTTCGGTATGCGAATAAAGTTCTAATTCCTTTTTGTCCAGATGAAATTTCAGCAGTTTTGTTGCCGCCGAATAAGTATCCATCATTGCGGCTTCTTTGTTTTTTAAAGCTGCCGGATAATTCAATTTGTGTTGTGTTTTAAGCTTTTTATCGTCAAGAAATTCCACTGGCAAACCGTGTTTCTGCCTGATTTCAAATTCTCTTTCCAAGAGTTTAATATCTTTTTTGAATGAAGCCAGCCAAAGACTCGAAACATTTTCAAAACCTGCATCGGCATTGGCTTCTTTCAGAACTTTTTCGATGTCTTTAATCGATTGCAAACTCGCGTGATAGGCTTTTGCAGCTGTCTCCTCGCCTACTTTCTTTTTCATTTCACAAAGCGGAACATCGATTTCATATTGAAGCTGAGCACTACTCGCTGCCGTACTTCCGGTTGCAATGGTTCGTTTGTCAAAAACACTGCATTTTATTCCGGCTTTGCAAAGCTCGTGAGCAACAAGTGCGCCCGTAATGCCAGAACCAATCACTGCAACTTCGGTTTTGTGGTTTTTGCTTAATGGGTTATAATAATTGAAAAGTTCATTTTTAACAATCCAAAAAGGCAATCCGGAATGTAAATCCATAAATTTGATTTAGGATTTAAATTTAGTCGAAATTTTCCATAAAAAAACCTCAAAATAAATTCTGAGGTTCTTTATGGATGATTTTTTAGTTTTAATTTTTCGAAACGACGATGGTTTTGGTATTTACAAATTCGCGAATACCGTCTTCTGAAAGCTCTCTTCCAAATCCCGATTTCTTAACGCCTCCAAATGGAAGTTTCGGATCGGAACGAACCAATTCATTAAAAAACACAGCGCCTTCTTCAAATAAATGGGCTTTATCGGTATATTTATCAACGTTCTCGGAGCAAATGGAAACACCTAATCCAAAAGTAGTTAGATTACTTAATTCAACTGCTTCTTCAAATGACTTTATTTTTGATACAACTGCAACCGGCCCGAAAGTTTCTTCTTTAAATACAGGCATTTCAGGAGTAACTTCGGTCAAAATACTAGGTTCATAAAAAGCATCTTTACGCTTTCCGCCCACCAAAATTTTGGCGCCCATTTCTACCGATTTATTTACTTGTTCTTCGAGTTCTTCGGCTAAATCGACTCTTGCAAGCGGTCCGATTTCCGTGGATTCATTAAAAGGATCACCCATTTTCAAAGCTTTTACTTTGGGTGTGAATTTGGTTAAAAATTCTTCATAAATTCCTTCTTGCACCAGAAAACGTTTGGCTGCGATGCAACTTTGTCCAGCATTTCGATAACGCGCATTGATGGCTTTATCGATGATTTTATCTAAATCGGCATCGTCCATAATGATGAAAGCATTGCTTCCCCCTAATTCCAAAACTGATTTTTTGATTTCTTTTCCTGCAATCGATGCCACCGATGAACCTGCTTTTTCACTTCCGGTAAGCGAAACCGCTTTGATGAACGGATGTTCAATCAGGGCTTGAATATGTTTGCTTTCCAGAGATAAATTGAAATAAAAACCTTCTTCAAAACCCGCTTCCAAAAAGATTTCTTCAATGATTTGAGCTGATTTGGGAACATTGCTCGCATGTTTGACCACAATTGTATTTCCGGCAAGAATGGTAGGAACCGCAAATCGGAATACTTGCCAAAACGGGAAGTTCCAAGGCATTACACCTAAAATCACACCCAAAGGTTCGTATCGAACGGTTGCCTCGTATCGTTCGGTGGAATATTTTCGGTCTTTCAGGAATTCATCGGCATGTTCGGCATAGAACTCACAGTTCAGTGCTGATTTTTCAATTTCGGCAATGGATTCAAAAACAGGTTTACCCATTTCTTCTGAAATCACTCTTGCATATTCCTGTTTGTTTTTCAGCAAAATTTCGCCGACTTTCCGGATTTTATCCACCGGACGGTTTCTGTAATTTGCTTTGTTTTTGATGAATAAATCATGAGCTTTTTCAACCTTTTCAAAAGCCTGATTTATTGTTATATATTGTTCTGACATATCTTTTTAAGCAGGTGTAAAATCCTTGATTCTATCCAGGTAAGATCCTTCTTCAACTTCTGGATATAGTTCATCGTATCGCAAAACATTATTAACATCAACTCTTAAGTTGATATAGGTTCTGTCGATTTCACTATGGTGAACCAGTCCGGCAGCAGAAATCAGTTCGCCGAAACTCTTCATCGTATTTTTATGGAAGTTATAAGTTCTCATAGCTTTGTCTTCTACATCCAAGCCTTTCATCAAAGCAGGATCCTGTGTAGCCACTCCGGCGGGACAAGTATTTTTATTACACTGTAATGCTTGGATGCATCCTACTGCCAGCATCATCGCTCTTGCACTGCTGCACAAATCTGCACCAATGGCAAGAACTCTTGCGATGTGAAAACTACTGATGATTTTTCCGGAAGCAATCACTTTGATATCTTCTTTCAAACCATATCCTCTTAAGGAATCTACTGCAAAAGCAAGTCCATCCAAAAGAGGCATTCCCAATGAGTTAGAGAACTCAACAGGCGCAGCCCCGGTTCCTCCTTCTCCACCATCAATTGTGATGAAGTCTGGTTTTAATCCGGTTTTAACCATGGCTTCGCAAATATCGATAAATTCTTCTTTTCGTCCGATACACATTTTAAAACCAACGGGTTTTCCACCTGAAAGTTCACGCATTTGGTGTATGAGTTTCAACAAGCCTTCGGCATCGTTAAAAGCGGAATGTGAAGGTGGGGAATCTACATCTGTATGAGGTTTAACACCGCGGATTGCTGCAATTTCCGGTGTATTTTTACTTGCTGGTAAAATCCCTCCGTGTCCAGGTTTGGCACCCTGAGAGATTTTTAATTCAATCATTTTAATGTTGGGATGCTTGGAAGTTTTTTCAAATTTCTCCGGAGAGAATTTACCATTGTCTGCACGACATCCGAAATATCCTGTTCCTACTTGCCAAATCAAATCTCCTCCTGGCTCCAAATGATAAGGGCTTACGCCTCCTTCTCCTGTATTGTGTGCAAATCGCCCTAATTTAGCTCCTTTATTCAAGGCTAAAACGGCATTTTTACTCAAGGAACCAAAACTCATCGCGGAAATATTCAACAAACTCGCCGAATAAGGTTGAGTACAATGTTCACCCCCAATCATAACGCGTGCGTCTTCATCTACTTTTACTCTTCCTGCATACATGGAATGATTCATCCACTCATAGCCCGGTTCGTAAATATCCATTTGAGTTCCGAATGGCACCGTATCCGTTACATTTTTTGCTCGCTGATAGACCATGCTTCTCATCACGCGATCCAATGGTCTTCCATCGCGATCGTTTTCCACGAAATATTGCATGATTTCCGGACGAATACTCTCCAGTAAATAACGAAGACGACCAATCACCGGGAAATTTCTACGAATCGCATGTTTGCGCTGCATCACATCACCAATTCCTAATAAAATCAAAGGAACTACAATCACAAATAACCAAAGAACGGGTTTCCAAAAAAAGGAAATCGCAATCAGTAAAACTGAAATACTGATCGACAATAGGGTAAATAACGGCCTAACTTTCATCTCAAAATTCATTGAATCCGACACAAAATTAAACATTAACTCCAAACTACCCAATCTCAATAAAACATTTAAATAAAAACCTCTTTGAAGATTAACTTAGATTTAATTAATATTTTTGAACTTTTTATCAGAAACTGCTATGAAAATTATCTGTATTGCAAGAAATTATTCAGAACACGCTAAAGAATTGAATAATGAGATTCCGGAAAATCCTGTATTTTTTTTGAAACCCGATACTGCTCTTTTACAAAAAAACAGAGACTTTTATCTGCCGGAATTTAGTCAAAACATTCATTATGAAGCGGAAATCGTTTTAAAAGTTTCAAAAACTGGAAAATACATTCAACCTGAGTATGCAGGCAATTATTTTCAAGAAATTTCATTGGGGATCGATTTTACAGCCAGAGACATTCAATCTCAGCTTAAAGAAAAAGGCCATCCTTGGGAAATCGCCAAAGGTTTTGATAATTCGGCAGTCGTTGGGAATTTTCTTGACAAAGAAGAATTCGATTTAAATGATTTGAAATTCCGACTTGATAAAAACAATCAAACCGTTCAAATGGGAAATACAAAAGATATGCTTTATGATTTCTCAAGAATTCTATCGGAAGTTTCGAGATATTTCACGCTCAAAACCGGTGATTTGATTTTCACAGGTACACCTGCCGGTGTGGGACAAGTTCATGAAAATGACCTGTTGACCGGATGGATTGAGGAGCAGAAAATTTTTGAGGTTCAAGTGAAATGATTAACTTTAAAGAAATTTAAAAAAATTGTCATGGCTCAAAAAATATTAGTTCCCATCGACTTTTCTGACTTCAACAAAACTGTGATTGAGCACGCCATTGAGCATGCCAAACTTGTAAAAGGTCAAATTTATTTAATTCATGTCGCTACACTTGACATTGGGGTGATCGTCAGCGAAACGGGCTTTACCTATTTGCCAGAATTAGAGGAAACGGCATTGAACGAAGAAGCCGAGCAGATGAGTCAATTAAAAGAAGAAATTGAAAGTCAAGGAATTCTTTGCGAAACAATTGTAAAACAGGGAATTCCTGCTGATATAATTGTTCAGGAAGCCAAAGATTTAAACGCAGATTTGATTGTCATCGGTTCGCTGGGCCACAATGCTTTGTACAATATGTTCATAGGAAGTGTGGCGAGTGATGTGATAAAACATTCAAGTGTTCCATTGTTGGTAGTGCCCAAACAAAAATAAATCAAATGGAAACCAAACGATATCCGAAAGATGGATCTTTCACCATACTATGGACGCCGTCCAAATGCATTCATGCTGGAATTTGTGTCAAAACATTGTCGCAAGTTTATAATCCCAAAGACCGTCCTTGGATAAAACCTAAAAATGCAAATCAAGAAGAATTGATTAAACAAATTGACAATTGCCCATCGGGAGCATTGGGATATGAAATTAAAGGGAATTCTACTTCCAAATGATTTCAAAATAGATCGAAATAGCAGTCAATTTGAGTGAAACAAAATAAAAACCGTCCTTCAAGTTTTTTAAACGTTTGAAATGTGCTAAATTTGTAGGCTGATTCTCACAAGAGTTAAAATTAATGATGGAGAGATTTTCATTTTTAAATGCAGTGCACTCTGAGTACATAAGTGAGCTGTATGAAAAGTACCAAAAATACCCTGACAGTATAGAACCAAGTTGGCGAGCATTTTTTCAGGGATTTGACTTCGCTAATACATCCTACAACGGACATGCGCTGAATGAAGGAACAAATGAGCAAGTGATTGCTGAAATTCCCGAAAAAGTTCAGAAAGAATTCAAAGTTATCAATCTGATTGATGCGTACCGCACAAGAGGGCATTTGTTTACGAAGACCAATCCGGTCAGAGAAAGAAGACAACATGCTCCTTCGCTTGATCTCGAAAATTTTGGTTTGACCGAAAAAGATCTGGACGAAAATTTCGATGCCGGAGCTGTGATTGGAATATCCAAATCCACCTCACTTCGAAACATCATCGATTATTTAAAACATATGTATTGCGATTCCATCGGAGTTGAATATATGTACATACGCGATCCGGAAAAACAAAACTGGATCCAAAACTGGTTGAACGAAAACCTGAACCATCCAAAACTGAGCGTTCAGGAGAAAGAGCGAATTTTGTTGAAATTAAATGAAGCGGTTGCTTTTGAAAATTTCCTTCACACTAAATTCGTAGGTCAAAAAAGATTCTCACTCGAAGGAAATGAAACCCTGATTCCTGCCCTTGATGCTTTGGTCAACAGAGCCTCCTCAGCAGGAGTAGAAGAAGTGATTTTGGGAATGGCCCACCGGGGTCGTTTAAATGTTTTAGCCAATATTTTCAACAAATCTTATTCCCAGATTTTTAGTGAATTTGAAGGAAAAGAATTTGTAGAAGACTTATTCTCCGGTGATGTGAAATACCATTTAGGTTCTACAACAGAAGCGAAATCCATTTCCGGGAAAAATATCAAAATGAACTTGGCTCCTAACCCATCCCACTTGGAAACAGTAAACGCTGTGGTGGAAGGAATTGCAAGAGCCAAAGCCGATAAAGATTATAGCGGCGATTATCGAAAAATATTACCGATTTTAATTCATGGTGATGCCGCAGTTGCTGCACAAGGTATCGTTTATGAAGTCGTTCAAATGATGAACCTTGACGGATATAAAACCGGAGGGACGATTCATATAGTAGTAAATAATCAAGTTGGGTTTACAACGAATTATTTAGACGGAAGGTCTTCGATTTATTGTACCGATGTGGCCAAGGTAAATCACTCGCCCGTTTTGCATGTAAATGCAGACGATGCCGAAGCTGTGATTCATGCCATTCATTTTGCAGCCGATTATCGAATGCGATATGGAGAAGATGTATTCATCGATTTATTGGGTTACCGAAAATACGGTCACAACGAAGGAGATGAACCAAGATTTACCCAACCCAAACTTTATAGCATCATTGCTAAACATCCCAATCCCAGAGAGATTTACAAGCAACACTTGATCAAAGAAGGAATTATTGGTGATGAAATCTTGGCTGAGAAAGAAAAAGAATTCAAAAAGCTTTTGGATGAAAACTTTGATGCAGCCAAGGAAATCGAAAAAAACAAACTCGAACCTTTTATGCCAGACGAATGGGAAGGTTATGAAATGGTTTTGGAAGATGAAATGTTGAAGCCGGTGGATACTAAATATCCTCTTGAAAAACTTCATCAAATCGCTGATACCCTTACCAATATCCCAGAAGGCAAAAAGTTCATTCGAAAAATTCAACGACTATTGGATCAAAGAAAACAAATGGTCGCTGAAAACCGTTTGGATTGGGCAATGGGTGAGCTTCTCGCCTATGGAACCATTCTTCACGAAGGAAATGACGTAAGAGTTTCGGGTGAAGACGTGGAAAGAGGAACTTTCTCTCACCGTCATGCAGTCATCAAGACAGAAGACACAGAAGAAGAACTCATTCTTCTCAATCATATAGAAAAAGAACAAGGAACTTATACCATTTATAATTCTTTGTTATCCGAATATGCCGTTTTGGGGTTTGATTATGGATACGCCATGGCTGATCCGGATTCACTTGTCATTTGGGAAGCTCAGTTTGGAGATTTTGCCAACGGAGCACAAATTGTAATCGACCAATATATTTCAGCAGCGGAAGATAAATGGAAAATCCAAAATGGATTGGTGATGCTTCTGCCTCATGGTTACGAAGGACAGGGTGCCGAACACTCATCGGCACGTATGGAAAGATTCCTGCAACTTTCTGCCCAAGGAAATATGTTTGTTGCCAATTGTACAACTCCGGCCAACTTCTATCATTTATTGAGAAGACAAATCAAAACCAACTATAGAAAACCATTGGTTGTATTTACACCCAAGAGTTTGTTGAGACATCCACAAGTAGTTTCAACAATGGATGAATTAGCCAATGGAGAATTCCAAACTTTGATTGATGACCCGGTTGCAGATCCTGCAAAAGTAGATAAACTGGTATTCTGTCAAGGGAAATTCTACTATGATTTATTGAAGAAAAAAGAAGAATTAAATGCGGACAACGTAGCTCTTGTACGTTTGGAGCAATTATATCCATTGGACAAAGAGAAAATCAATTCCATTCTTGAAAAATATTCTGGAAGAAAACGCCTCATTTGGGCACAAGAAGAACCCGAAAACATGGGAGCTTGGACTTTCCTATTGAGAAAATTAAGAGAAGTTCCATTTGAATTGATTTCACCGAGAGAAGCCGCCTCACCGGCAACAGGTTCTCATCAGAAGGCCAATACGATACATAATAACACGATTAACAAAGTTTTTGAATAAATTAGCAACCAAATACTGAACAGACATGGTATTAGAAATGAAAGTTCCCTCTCCGGGAGAATCCATCACAGAAGTTGAAATTGCAGCATGGCTTGTAAAAGACGGTGACTATGTGGAAAAAGACCAAGCAATTGCTGAAGTTGACTCCGACAAAGCGACACTTGAACTTCCGGCCGAAGAAAGCGGAATTATTACACTAAAAGCCGAAGAAGGCGATGCCGTAGAAGTTGGACAAGTCGTTTGTCTGATCGACACTTCTGCTGCACGTCCAGAAGGAGGTTCTGCACCGGCCGATGAGAAAAATGAAGAACCAAAGGAAGAAGAGCCAAAAAAAGAAGCCAAACCGGCAGAAAATACAACCTATGCAACGGGAACTCCATCTCCGGCAGCTAAAAAGATTTTAGATGAAAAAGGGGTGGATGCTTCCACCGTTTCAGGATCTGGAAAAGACGGAAGAATTACCAAACAAGACGCTCAAAATGCACAGGTCGCAGCGATGGGTACACCCACCGGAGGAAGCCGTGGCTCAGAAAGAACCAAACTTTCGATGCTTCGTAGAAAAGTAGCCGAAAGATTGGTGGCCGCCAAAAATGAAACGGCTATGCTGACTACTTTCAACGAAGCCAATATGACGCCTATCAATAAGCTTCGTAGCGAATTCAAAGAAGAATTCAAAGCCAAACACGGCGTAAGTCTTGGCTTTATGTCATTCTTTACCAAAGCCGTTGTCAGAGCACTTCAACTCTACCCTGACGTGAATTCGATGATCGACGGTGATTATAAAATTTCTTACGATTTCTGTGATATTTCAATTGCGGTTTCCGGTCCAAAAGGACTGATGGTCCCAGTAATGCGAAATGCAGAAGCCTTGACATTTAGAGGAATTGAAAATGAAATCAAACGTTTGGCATTGCGCGCACGTGACGGACAAATCACAGTGGATGAAATGACCGGAGGAACCTTTACCATTTCAAACGGTGGGGTTTTTGGCTCGATGTTGAGTACACCGATTATCAATCCGCCACAATCCGGAATTTTGGGAATGCACAACATCATTGAACGTCCGATTGCAGTGGATGGAAAAGTGGAAATTCATCCTATGATGTACATCGCTCTATCCTATGACCACCGAATTATCGACGGACGCGAATCCGTTGGATTCTTGGTTGCCGTAAAAGAAGGACTGGAAGATCCGGTCAATCTTTTGATGGACGGAGACGTGAAAAAAGCCTTGGAATTGTAAATTTAGAAATCCAATAAATATTGAAAACGGATGCCCAAAGGTGTCCGTTTTTTTTATTCAAAAACCCCATAAAACTAATAGGTTTATGAGGTTTAGAGAGTTATAAAAAGTATATGTAGAGAGAGTTGTCTATTATTCTGATACAAATTTAGTTTTCAAGTTTTAATTATTATCAGGAATTATCCTGATTTTTAAAAGGAAAATCCCTAGTTGATATCAAAAAAAATCTCACTATCCAGGGGAGGAAGCGTGAGATTTCAATTCACTTAAATTTTAGTTAAGAACATAGTATCAAAAATGTTTAAGTTGGTTAAAACAGTTTAGGTTAGATTGATTTGACACTTTTGATACAGCAAACTTACTCATGATAACTATGAATTTATAAGGGAAAACCCTCATTTTTCAACAGGATTTTTCCCTTTGAAAAAAAAAATCTACTGAAATCAAATTGAATTTTTAATTATAACATACTCATTAAATACAAACATGATATCATCCAAATCCTTTAGAAATCAAATCTATTTAATTTATTCAATCCGACTTGCCAAACCAACTTTTGGGTAAATAAAAAAATCCCACAATTCCGGGGTTCGAACCGTGAGATTTCAGCACACTTGATTTAGTAGAGAGTGTCATGTTGAAAATGATTTGGTTGGTTGTAGCTAAGGTTAGCTTTTTTTACATTTTCTATTTACAAATCTAAGTACTCATTATTAAATAATTACAAGGAAAAACCCCCATTTTTTTGGAGATATTTCCTATAAAATTGATAGGCTATTTCTGTCAAATAAGTGTATTGTTTCTTATTTTAGCAATTTATATATAGAAAATATGCAAGAAATATTAAATCTCGAACCTCAGAATATCTGGAAAAATTTTTATGAGCTCAATCAAGTTCCGCGTCCTTCAAAAAAGGAAGAAAAAGTAATCCAATTCATGATGGATTTCGGAAATAATTTAGGTCTGGAAACCATTCAGGACAAAGTCGGAAATGTCATCATCAAAAAACCGGCAACAACGGGAATGGAAAACAGAAAAACCATCGTTTTGCAATCACACCTCGATATGGTTTGTCAGAAAAATAACGACGTCGATTTCGATTTTGATACCCAAGCCATTCAAATGTATGTGGATACAGACGGTTTCCTAAAAGCAAAAGGAACGACTTTGGGCGCGGATAATGGAATTGGAGTAGCAACGATTATGGCCGTTTTGGAGTCGACCGATATTCCTCATCCGCCGATTGAAGCACTTTTTACCATTGACGAAGAAACCGGAATGACCGGAGCAATTGGTTTGGATCCGACAATTTTATCGGGCGAAATTTTACTGAATCTCGATACCGAAGAAGATGACGAACTTACCATAAGCTGTGCCGGCGGAATGGACGTTACCGCTACCAAAAAGTATAATCCGCAAAATCTTTCACAACACAGCGAAACCGGCTCTGAAGCCGGAAACTTTGCTTCTTTAAAAGTGGAAATCAAAGGTTTAAAAGGCGGACATTCGGGCGGGGATATTCAATTGGGACTTGGGAATTCCAATAAATTATTGGCAAGATTTTTAAATGAATCTTTGAAACATCTGGCTCAAATTTCCAAAATGGAAAGTGGCGGACTTCGAAATGCAATTCCACGCGAAGGTTACTTTATCATTGCAGTACCTCAAACTGAATTGGAGAAAGCAATTGCTGATTTGGAAAGCTTGAAAAGCGATGTGAAGAACGAATTCAAATCCATTGAACCCAATATTTCCATTGAAATTTCAAAAACCAATCATTTAAAAGAAGCGGCTTCATTTGAGGAAACTAAAAAATTGGCACAAGCTCTGATGTCGGCCTACAACGGGGTTTATCGAATGAGTCCCGATATGGAAGGCGTTACAGAAACTTCCAATAACGTCGCAAATGTTGTAGTTGACAACGGCGAAATGAAAATTCTTTGTCTTTCACGTTCAGCAATTGAATCAGGCAAAAAAGCGATGATCGAATCGCTCCAAGCTACGTTTGAACTGGCCGGATTTAAGGTTGAATTTTCGGGCGGATATCCAGGATGGCGGCCCAATGTGAATTCGGAAATTTTGGATTTGATGAAACCATTGTACAAAGAAATGTTTGGTGAAGAGCCAAAAATCATCGCAACTCATGGCGGGTTGGAATGTGGAATCATCGGCGGGCATTATCCGGAAATGGATATGATTTCTTTTGGTCCGAATATTTTCGGCGCCCACTCCCCTGACGAACGTGTGGAAATCAAATCGGTTCAGAAATTCTGGAAGTATTTCTTGGAGGTTCTGAAAAGAATCCCCCAAAAATAAAACAAAAACGCGCCACAGAGAGAATTGTGGCGCGTTTTTTTGGAAATAAAGAGTTTAAATAATGAGGATGGTGAAAAATGATTCTTAAATTCATAATTCTAAATCATTCCTAGAACGCTTCGTTGAGTTTATATTGCAAATGTACTTATCTCAATTCATTGATTCACAAGGAAAAACCCTGAATTTATTCAAGAGAATTCCTGTTTTTTTTAAGGAAAATCTATTCTGACAAATTAAGAAGTAATTAGTTGAACTAATTTTTGGGTCAGATTTTTACGGGAATATTGATCAATAGTGAAAGAAGGCAATTGAATGTCTTCGGTTTTCCATTTTTTAAATTCCTCCAAAATGAAGGATTTTACTTCCTCTTTCTGAAAATGAGTGAAATAACCCCCGCTTTGGGTTGCTTTTAGGATTTTGGCTACGTCGCCATCTTTCGGTCCGATGGCTAAAACCGGATTTCCGGTTGCCAAGTATTCAAATAATTTTCCGGGAATAATTCCTCTGGATTTCTCATCGGGGAAATTTGTAAGTAATAGTAAATCAGCGTTTTTAATTCCCTGAATGGCGTCTTTGTGCGAAACATAACCTTTTTTGATCAAATGATTTTCCAATCCGTTTTCAAGGATTGAATTTTCCACCTCCTGACTTAAATTTCCATAAAACTCCAATTCAAAATCCGATTTGAATTCTTGATTTTCTCCGATTAGTTCTTTCAATGTTTCCCAAACTACAAGCGGATTTCGGGCAAATTCAAGTCCGCCGGAATAAGTGATTTTAAATTTATTTGAAATAAATTTCCCAATTCGGAAATCCGATTCTTCAAAACCATTTGTGATGACTTCTACTCTTTTCGCTCCGGAATTCCTGAAATTCTCGCCATCGCTGAAGCTCGTCGCAATTACGCAATCTGCAGATTTTAAAACCAGTTTTTCCAGTTCTAAATGCTTTTTACTTGATTTTTCGGTAAGTTTTAATTCTTTGTGATAACTGATTTGCGTCCAAGGGTCACGAAAATCGGCAATCCATTTCAAATTGGGATTTTTCTTTTTTAATTTCAATCCGATCAAATGCATACTGTGCGGTGGTCCAGTGGTAATTATGGTTTCAATTTGATTTTCCAGAAGATAATTTTTTAAAAACTTCACAGAAGGTTTTACCCAAAACTTTCGTCCATCGGGAATGAAATAATTGCCACGTACAAAAACCGATAATCGCGTCAGGAACGATTGTTTATCGGATTTTTCAAAGTTCCCGGCTTTGTAATCCTTTGTTTTCGGATTGAGTTTTTCAGCGATTTGGTAGGGTTCCCAGATTTTGGTTCGCACAACTTTCAAATCAGGAGAAATTTCTGCGGACAATGTTTTATCAATGAGTGGATAAGAGGGATTTTCCGGAGTGTAAATAATCGGTTCAATGCCAAATTCGGGAAGGTAATTTGCGAATTTTAACCATCGCTGCACGCCTGGCCCACCGGCCGGCGGCCAATAATAGGTAACGATTAAAACTTTATTATTTTTTGACTTACTCATTTTCTTCCCCTAAATCCAATTGGCTAATTATCTTATTTAACTCTTTTTCCGTTAAATCTTCTTTTTCAGATTTGTCATAAATCGTCAAGAGGTAAACAGTTTCACCAGAATGATAAACATAAGTAATAATTCTCGCTCCACCTCTTTTACCCTTTCTTTTTGAAGCGATTGCAAGTCGTATTTTATAACAATTATTTCCTATGAAAGTACCAAGTTCAGGATTCTCGGAAACCAAAGACAAAAATTCTCTATATTCATTTTTTAAAGAGCTGAACTTTTTAGATAAACGCTTCAACTCTTTTTCAAACTTTGAAGTAATGAGAATTTTATAACTCATTTAAAAGATCCTCTGCAGATTTTAATTTGACTTTGCCTTCTTTGTGTAATCTGATTTCTTCCGATGAGTCTGTTAATTCATCCCAAATTTCAATTGCTGATTTAGAAAAAGGAACAGCTTTTTTTACAAATGAAAGACTTTTCAAAACACGCATTGCGAAAGGAAATTCTTTATCGCTAATTTCAATTAAAACTTTCATTCTTAAATGTTTCTAACAAATTTAATCAATATTTTCTTCTTTCCTTTTCTTCCACCAAAAATATCCGCCACCCAAAACAATCAAAATGAAAATCACATTAAACGCCAAAGTCATTGTATTTCCGGTTTTTACGCTTTGCGGATCAAATTCCATTACAATTTCTTTGTCTCCTTGTTCCAATTGGACTGCGCGAAGAAAATAATTGGCTTTCAGAATTTCTCTTTCTTCTCCGTCCACTTTGACTTTCCATCCATGTGGATAATAAATTTCAGAGAAAACGGCGATTTTCGGCGAAACAATATTGGTTTTATACGTCAAACGATTGGGTTGATAATTGACCAATTCAATGGTAGAACCAGATTCCGGCACAAATCCTTTTCCAATCTGATTGTTTAGTTTAGTTTCCAAAACGACAGTTCGTCTCAAATCCACGTCTTTCAGTGCAAGAATTTCTTCGTCTTCATTTTGTACCCATTTGACATCGGAAACCAACCAAGCATTTCCGTAAGCATCATTGTTTTGCTGAACCATCGGGCTACTTGGATTGCCGTGAATGATGTATTTCGTGTTCAATAAATTCAGAATTTTTTGCATATGTGCGGGACTAACCCCCAATTGCTGCGTCTTTTCCGAACCGGAAAAATACAAATCAATTACATCCTGATAATTGTGCAATTTTGCTCCGTGGTATCCGCCGATTGAATTCACAAAATAGGAAGTCGTGGCATCGTTAAAAGTGCTGAAAATATTGTCAAAAACCCGGAATTGAGATTTATCGGCCGACCTTAAACTATCCAAAGATTTATTGAACGGAACTTTTTGTGCAATTCCCGCCAGATGGTGATTTTCTCTGGCACCTTCCATTAGTTTGGAAGAAAATTGAGTCGGAAAGGGATTGTCCACAAACATTTTATCCACGAAATTTTCATCGTTCAGGTAACGTTTATCGACTTGCCATCCGTCAATCAAAGCCAATCCTGCAATCCCTAGAACCACTACGATTGCATTGTTAATTTTCTTTAAATGATAAAGGAAAAGAAGCGCTAACGTCAATAAAACAAAGATCAAAGTGCGAAGTGTATCGGCTTTGAACATATCGATTCTGTCCTGACGAAGTGCATTGTTTACATTGTTCAGCAAAGTATCCCAGGTTCCGTAAGCTTGCGGATTGTACTCACGAACTAACTCCAAATATTGTTGTTTATTCATCAAATCGTAATCCGTCGTAAAACTGAACATATTTCCTCCAAATAAATAGAAAATCACAAGCAAAGCCACTACTCCACCTCCGGCATACATCAGGATTTTCTTTTTGTATTCGTCTGTCAGGCTTTCATCTTTAATGAAAACGTACAAAGTCAAAGCGGCGAGTAAAGGCATTGTGAATTCGGCCATCACGAGCATAGAAGAAACCGCCCGGAATTTGTCATAAAACGGAAAGTAATCAATCATAAAATTGGTCAGTCCGGCAAAGTTTTTTCCCCAAGCCAAAACGATACTTAAAACCGTTGCGGCAAGAAGCCACCATTTGTAACTTGACCAATTATTTCGAACTAAAAATAATCCCAAAAAGAATAGAAAAACAACGACTGCACCTTGATAAGCCGGACCTGAAGTTCCGGGTTGATCACCCCAATAAGTGGAAACCGGTGAACTCGCAAGATAGTCAAAAGCTTGCGCATTGAATTCATCTTCCAAATTGAGGATGTATTGTTGTTTCTGGAGTTCGGCTATGTAATTCTTTAAATTTTCTTCACGTGGCTGGCTAGCACCGCCCATAAAGTCGGGAATGAAAAGATTGAAGGTTTCCAGTTTTCCATAACTCCAATGTGTGATATAATCGTGATCCAGACCTTTTTGTTTGTCCTGAAGAATCGTGAGATTTGAGTTGCCTCTAATGGTTTCTTGACTGTATTCGTAAGTGGTTAATAGTTTTGTTGAATTCAGTCCTACACCTATTAAACAGGCGGCCATCAATAATCCGGTGGAGATGGCAAAGGGTTTGATTTCTTTTGATTTAATGGCCTGAATTAATTCGAAAATAAAATAAACCAACATCACCAGAAATAAATAATAAGTCATTTGTGGGTGGTTGGCCGATAATTCAAGTCCCATAAAAAGCGCGGTGAGAATAAATCCTAAAATGAATTTCCGCTGATAAAGCAATAAAATTCCTGCGACCAATGGCGCAAAATAAGCGATGGCGTGCACTTTTGCGTTGTGTCCGGCGCCGATGATGATATAGAAATAAGCGCCCATGGCAAAGAAAACCGAACCCGTGAGTGCGTATTTCCAGTTTTTAAACAAGACCATTCCGAGGATGAAAAATCCCGAAAAGAGAAGAAAAATATAATCGGCCGGGCGCGGCAAAAATCGGATGACGCGGTCAATGCTTTTGATTAAATCATTGTCGTAACGGGCACCGGTTTGATAAGTAGGCATTCCGCCAAACATAGCATTGGACCAATAAATATTTTCACCGGTTTGTTCTTGAAATTTGTGCATTTCTTCGGCACTTCCCTTGTAATTTACAATGTCGGGCTGAATGATAGAATTTTCAGAAAGCACAGGTGCGCAATAAACAATCGCCAAAACTGCAAAAGCAATAATGGCGATTATACTGAATATTAGATTTTTATTCTTCATTTTTCTTTTTCGGTTCTTCAATTATTTCATAATCCACCGATTCGGCTTCGATGGTGAATTTGGGTTCGTCCAAACTCTGAGCTCCTTTTCTTTGCGAATTTGAACTTTGAGTCGGATTGGGTCGGGATTGGTTGGGACGTTGCGGTGAAATCAGTCGCATGACAAATCGAATGACCAGAAAAGCGATGAGTGAATAAAGTATGAATTTGAGTAAAGACATAATTAATTAACGGTTGTAATAGTTGTTGATGAACCTGTTTCGGTTTGTTTTTGTTCTCCTTGTTGGTAAGTAGTGGTGGAATTTTCTTTCTTGGTTATGTTTACTTTTTTAATCCATCCGGTTTCCAAATCTAAGTCGATGTGTCCATTCAAAGTTGCATTGTTTTTCATGCTGATGGTAAGGCCTTGTTGTGTTTCGCTTCCACTTACGGATTGGGTTCCATTTACGGCGATGGTTGCTTTTCCGTCTTTCACGTCTTTGAATGTACGAGTAACTTTATTGGTCCCTTTGATTGGTCCCTCGCTTATATTTTGTGTATCTGACCATTCTTCACCGATGGTAAGATTTTTATCGGGAAAAATATTCAAAGTTTCTTCGAACTGAGATTTAATGGCTTCATTGCTTAAGGAAGCGTTCAATAATTCACGTATCATTGTTTGTTCTTCTGCATTGAAATCATTTTTCAATTTCCCTTGGACATTTCCAACCACTTTGTCCAATCCGTTTACAGATATAACTTTTCCTTTGTTATCGACTTCCATTTGAAAACTTTCTCCGATAATCGCTTTGTAAATTGTCCAACTTTGGGCTACATCCTGATCCGTTGGTTTAGCTGAATTGGTGTCATAGCTAAGGGTTTCACCTGTCGGAGCTTTGAATTTCTCACTAAAACCTTTGAAAGTTGCTTTTATTTTGAAATTATTGTTGACCACGTCTTCCACGAAATAATCAAAACCTACGGTTCTTTCAGAGGTCATTGATAAATTTTGTCCTCCAGAAGCCATGGATTGCTCTTGTTTTGTTTTCAATAAAAAAGGATAAGTTTCGCCTTTTTTCAAATTGTATCGGAAAGTATATGACTCATCGGAATTTTGAACCAGAGCAGTTTCTTGTGTTTCTAAAGTTAAATTAGTATCTGAATCAAGATTTTCCTCTGTATTTAGATTTGCATTATTCTCTATTAAATTTTCTCCATTTTCATTTGTTCCTGTGGTTTTGTTTTCATTTTTACAAGCTGTCATTACGGCCAAAACCGATAGGATAATCAATGATTTTTTCATTTGTTTAAAATTTTTGGCAAGATAGTTATAAAATCATATTTGTATGAAACAGGAAGGAATAATTCCCTGATTTTTCTGTTGAAAACTTAATTAAATCAAGACCATAAATTGAATTTCTTAAAGAAAATTTAAAGAATTTATTACATTTGTTAAACACGTTAACACCGAAAACACAAACACATGAGTATATTTTCCAGAAAACCTATGTCCAGTTTGATAGCTGAGGCCAACGAGAGTGGCGAACATGCGCTGAAGAAGACGCTTGGAACTTGGGGATTGATTTCCTTAGGGATTGGTGCTATCATCGGTGCTGGTTTATTTTCTCTTACGGGTATGGCAGCATCTGATTATGCTGGACCTTCTATTGTAATATCTTTCATCATTGCTGCTAGTGGCTGTGCTCTTGCCGGTTTATGCTATGCTGAATTCGCGTCGATGATTCCTGTTGCGGGAAGTGCATATACCTATAGTTATGCAACGATGGGCGAATTTGTCGCTTGGATTATAGGGTGGGATTTGGTGCTGGAATATGCAGTAGGAGCCGCGACTGTCGCTTCGAGTTGGTCTGGATATTTAGATAAATTTCTTCAGACCATGGGAGTCAATTTCCCACCTGAATTACTGATGACACCATTTGATACACTCGCTCTCGACAATGGAGACGTGGTAACTGGTGTGATGAATTTGCCGGCAGTTTTTATTGTAAGTGTGATGTCACTTGTTTTGATCCGAGGAACTCAAGAGTCTTCTTTTGTAAACACAGTGATTGTCATAATGAAAGTAGCGATTGTTTTGATTTTCATTGCGGTAGGTTTTCAATACATACGCCCTGAAAATCACATTCCTTTCATTCCTGAAAATACCGGAAAGTTTGGTGAATATGGTTTTTCGGGAATTATACGTGCGGCTGCCGTCGTCTTTTTTGCTTATATAGGTTTTGATGCGGTGAGTACTGCGGCTCAGGAAACCAAAAATCCAAGAAAATCAATGCCATTAGGGATTTTGGGTTCGCTTTTAATTTGTACGGTTCTCTATATTTTATTTGCCTATGTAATGACGGGGGTGGCTAATTATAAAGCATATGGAGCGGATCCTACCAATAAACTTGCGCCTGTTGCTATCGCCATCAGTAATATGGGCGATATGGGGCCGGATGGAGTTATTTATGAAGCTTATCCTTGGTTAAATACATCCATTGTTATTGCCATTTTATTGGGATATGCTTCTGTGATTTTAGTTCTTTTATTGGGACAAAGCCGTGTTTTTTATTCGATGAGTAAAGATGGATTGGTACCGAAAGTATTTTCGGCGATTCATCCGAAATTCCGTACACCTCATAAATCAAATATATTCTTCCTCTTGTTTGTCAGTATTTTCGCTGCCTTTGTTCCAGGGCGAGTTGTGGGAGAAATGACGAGTATCGGGACATTATTTGCATTCATTTTGGTTTGTCTGGGTGTTTTGGTGTTAAGAAAAACCATGCCCGATGCGCCAAGGGCTTTCCGTACGCCTTTGGTTCCAATTATACCGATTGCAGGAATTCTGGTATGTTTCTTTATGATGGCTTTTTTACCTTTGGATACTTGGATGCGATTGGTTCTATGGATGATTATAGGTCTTGATGTTTATTTGTTTTACAGTGTGAAAAACAGTGAAATCACAAGTCAAAAACCTGGAATTCTAAACAATGCCAACAAAATTGTAGGTATCTCCGGAATTGTATTTTCGGCAGCTCTAATTGGATTGGCTATTGCACATCATCAAGTTTCAGAAATCAATCCTGAAACCGGTAAAATTGCCGATACGGAACTTTATTATTTCTCATTGATTTTCGGTATTTTACACATACTTCTTTATGGATATAAATATTTAAACCGAAATAAAAAAAACCAATAAATCAATTGATTAAATGAGTTTTAAACAGGCTCAAAAAAAAAAGGCGCCCAAACGAGCGCCTTTTTCTTTATGTGCACACGGCGGGACTCGAACCCGCACATCCATAGGAAACCACCCCCTCAAGATGGCGTGTCTACCAATTCCACCACGTGTGCTGAATTGGGTGCAAAATTAGAATTATTTTTAAATTAATAGGAATTATTAACCTGCAATTTTTTTAAACCATTCGATGTATGCATCCACAGCTTTCTGTAAAAATCCCAATGTTCTCTCGTTGATTTTTCCATTTTCATCAAAAACCTCATGAACTTTGGCTAGATAAACTTCCGGTTGTTGCATCACAGGAACATTGAGAGAAACCAAACTCTGTCGCAAATGATGGTTGGCTCCAAATCCCGAAAGATTTCCGGGCGAACTACTAAAAACCGCTCCGGGTTTGCCATTCCAAACGCTTTCTCCCTTTGGACGAGAACCCACATCAATTGCATTTTTCAAAACTCCCGGAATGGAACGATTGTATTCAGGCGTGATAAAAATAAATCCTTTGAGTGATTTGACTTCGTTTCTAAATTTTATATATTCTTCCGGCACCGGACCATGATCGTCAAAATCTTGGTTGTAAATCGGCAGATTTCCCAAAGAAATCAGTTTGAATTCAAAACCTTCGGGAGCCATTTCAGCAATTGCTTTTGCTAATTTTTTGGAATATGACTCTTTTCTCAGACTTCCTGCAAATAATCCTATCGTTTTATTCATCATTTATCAATTTAATTTGAACTATAAAATTAAGACATATATTTTTGGAATGAATGAGTTCGACTAAGTTTTAAAAAATTCTGACTTCTAATTTCTAACTTCTCAATTCTAAACTTACCTTTGCAATTAAATTTTTGAAAAATGTTCAGAACACATACTTGTGGGGAATTAAACCTAAATCATTTAAATCAAAAAGTAACTTTGAGCGGATGGGTTTCCGTCATTCGCGACAAAGGATTTATGATATGGATTGATTTGCGCGACCGATACGGAATTACACAATTAATCATCGACGAAGAACGTTCCGACAAATCTTTGCTGGAAACGGCCCGTAATCTGGGGCGAGAATTTGTCATTCAAGCAACCGGAACCGTCATTGAGCGCGCTTCCAAAAACCCAAATATCCCGACAGGTGAAATTGAAATTCTGGTTGAAAATCTAGAAATCCTAAACGAGTCCAAACTTCCGCCCTTCACTATCGAAGATAAAACCGATGGCGGTGAAGAACTGAGAATGCAATACCGTTACCTGGATTTGAGAAGAAATCCGGTTAAAAATAAATTGATTTTCCGACATAAAGTAGCACAGGAAGTGCGTAAATATCTTTCGGATAAAGGATTTATTGAAGTTGAAACTCCGGTTTTGATTAAATCTACGCCCGAAGGTGCAAGGGATTTTGTGGTTCCTTCGAGAATGAACCCGGGCGAATTCTACGCTTTGCCTCAATCGCCTCAAACTTTTAAACAATTGATGATGGTGGGCGGATTGGATAAATATTTTCAGATTGTGAAATGTTTCCGTGATGAAGATCTTCGTGCCGACCGTCAGCCGGAATTCACCCAGATCGACTGCGAAATGGCATTTGTGGAACAAGAAGATGTGTTGGAAATATTTGAAGGAATGACCAAATACCTTCTCAAAGAAATTCACGGAATAGAAATCGAGAAATTCCCACGAATTACGTATGAAGAAGCGATGCGAAAATATGGAAACGACAAACCGGATATTCGTTTCGGAATGGAGTTTCACGAATTAAATGATTTAGCCCAAAACAAAGGTTTTGAAATATTTGACAAAGAAGAATTGGTGGTGGGCATCTCCGCTCCTACTTTGAATTCTTATACTCGAAAAGACATCGACCGATTGCTTGAATGGATTCAGCGACCACAAATCGGAGCGCGAGGTTTTGTTTGGGTTCGGGTAAACGAGGACGGAAGTTTTAAATCATCTGCCGATAAATTTTATTCGCAAGAAGATCTTGCTGCTTTTGCCGAAAGAATGAATGCGCAAAAAGGCGATTTGATGATTATAATGGCAGGTAAAGCCAACGACACAAGAAAACAATTGAGCGCATTGCGAATGGAGCTCGCCGAAAGATTGGAACTCAGAAAACCCGATGAATTCGCTCCGTTATGGGTTGTGGATTTTCCGCTTCTGGAATGGGACGAAGAAACCAATCGCTGGCACGCAATGCACCATCCGTTTACTTCTCCAAAACCGGAAGATATTTCAAAATTGAAAACAAATCCGGGAGAAGTCAGAGCCAACGCTTACGATATGGTTCTGAACGGAAACGAAATTGGCGGTGGTTCTATTCGTATTCACGATAAAGAATTACAATCCCAAATGTTTGAATTGCTTGGGTTTACACCAGAACAAGCTGAGGAGCAATTCGGTTTTTTGATGAATGCGTTTCAATACGGAGCGCCTCCTCACGGCGGGCTTGCCTTTGGTTTTGACCGTTTGGTTGCGATTTTGGATGGAAGCGAAACCATCAGAGATTATATCGCATTTCCTAAAAACAATTCAGGACGTGATGTGATGATTGATGCGCCCTCACCGATTGATCCTTCGCAATTGGATGAGTTGGAAATTAGTTTAAAACAATAAAAAATTAAGAAAAGCGATGAAGGTCGCTTTTTTTTTGTGAAAAAAATATTAATATCGGATAAATAGTTTGTAGGTCTATCCGATGTTTAGTAAATTTGGAGAAATTATTAAAATGAACTGGTGGGAATATCCATATGATTATGAAGGTTTTGAAAAAACACTCGGGCGAATTCAAGAAAAGAAAACCGCTCTGGATAAACTACGGCCACTCCCGACCTACGCTTTACAAAGCATTCAGAAAAGTCTGACGCTGGAGTGGACTTATAATTCCAACAGTATAGAAGGCAATACGCTTACCCTACAAGAAACCAAAATGGTCATCGAAGAAGGATTCACAGTGAAAGGAAAAAGTTTGCGCGAGCATTTTGAAGCTGTTAATCATCAGGAAGCCATTGAATTTATCCATAGTTTGGTTTCAGAAGAATATGTTTTGAAAGAAAAGGATATTCTAATGGTTCACGAACTCGTTTTGAAACAAATTGAAAAGGAATTTGCAGGTCGTTTCAGGAATTCTGGTGTGAGGATTTCAGGTGCGAATTTCGTTCCGCCCAATGCTTTGAAAGTCGATGATTATGTTACGGAACTCATTGATTGGGTAAATAACTCCGAATTAGACATCATTATCAAATCCACTATTTTTCATCATCGCTTTGTGTGGATACATCCTTTTTTTGATGGAAATGGACGTACAGTTCGTTTGGTTTTCAATTTGTTATTGATGAAAGAAGGATATCCGCCTGCAATTATTTTGAAAAATGATCGAAAAAAATATTATGACGCGCTGAACCAAGCCAATAAAGGCGATTACAGCAAACTGTTTTTGTTGGTTTTACAGTCTTTGGAAAGAAGTTTAAATATATATTTGACTTCGCTGAACAATAATTATGAAGACTACAAACCTATTTCCAATATTGTACAAGAAGAACGAATTCCTTATGGACAGGATTATCTGAGTTTACTTGCACGTCAAGGAAAAATTGATGCTTTCAAAGAAGGCCGAAACTGGCTTACCACAAAAGAAGCTATTTGGGATTATATAGAGAAAAGAGACCGCAAAAGAAAGCTGGATTAATTGTTTTTGATGCGAATTTGAATTTAATTTGATGAAAATTCCGGAATTGAAATTGAATTTCTCCATAATCATCGCTGTTTATAAACGCGAAGACGAACTGACTGAATTATTGGAAAGTCTGACAAATCAGAGCGATTCGGATTTTGAAGTCATCGTGGTGGATGATGGTTCGCCGGTTTCTTTGGAGTCGATTGTGGGTGAATTTAAATCGAAATTAAACATTCAATACCTTCATAAAGAAAATTCAGGGCCTGCAAAATCTAGGAACTTTGGGATGGAAAGGGCTTCCGGGAATTATTTTATCTTTTTGGATTCGGATACGATTGCGCCCAAAAATTACATCCAAACCGTGAGGAAAGAGTTGAGTGAAAATTATGTAGATGCTTTTGGTGGGCCGGATGCGGCGGATGAAAGTTTCACGGCTTTGCAAAAAGCGATTTCTTATTCCATGACTTCATTTCTGACGACAGGTGGGATTCGTGGTGGGAAAAAACATGTAGGGAGATTTCAGCCTAGAAGTTTCAATATGGGAATTTCCAAAGCGGCCTTTGAAGCAACAGGCGGATTTGGAAATTTAAGAATTGGTGAAGATCCTGATTTGAGTATGACTTTATGGGAAAAAGGTTTTGAGACCCGATTGTTTCCCGATACCAAAGTTTTTCACAAACGCAGGACTTCTTTGGTGAAGTTCGCTCGGCAAGTGTATCAATTTGGAGTGGCTAGACCGATTTTAAATCAGCGACATCCAGGAAGCGGAAAACTGACATATTGGTTTCCGAGTTTATTCAGTTTAGGTTATATTTTTGTCCTATTATCTTTAATTTGTCATTTATTTATTGTGCCTTTTCAATCGGATTGGTTCTTTTTACCTTTTGCGTTTTATGTAATTTATTCTATACTTATTAGTTTTGATTCTTTGATTAAAACCAATAGTGTTTTTGTTGCTCAGATTGCGCTACATATCGTAATCATTCAATTTACTGCTTATGGTTTTGGATTTTTGAAATCATGGATTTATTTGAATATTTTCAGAATTAAACCTGAAAAAGCATTTCCGGATCATTTTTCAAATTAGCGATTGTTTTTAGTGAAATTTGTTTCGTATATTTGAGAATTATGTACAATCGCGTTTTACTTTCCGTTTTACATCGTGCGATGTGGTCTAATTGAATAGCTTAAATTCAGCTAATCAATTGGTAAAATAATTATTCATTCAAAAAAAAAATAAAATAGTATGTCACAAGAGTTAAAAAGTGTCGAATTCGGCTTGGAAAAAATTTTTGAAGGAGCACAGGATTTCCTTCCGATCCTGGGAACAGATTATGTAGAGTTCTATGTGGGAAATGCCAAACAGGCAGCTCACTATTACAAAACCGCATTTGGTTTTCAGTCAGAAGCTTATGCCGGTCTTGAAACCGGTTTGAGAGATCGAGCGTCTTATGTTTTGAAACAGGACAAAATTCGTTTGGTATTGACGACTGCACTTAATTCGCAATCACCCATCGGAGAGCACGTTAAAAAACACGGTGACGGTGTAAAAGTTGTTGCGATGTGGGTAGAAGATGCACGCAAATCTTTTGAAGAAACTACTTCACGTGGCGCCAAAGCTTTTATGGAGCCAACAGTAACTTCTGATGAAAATGGAGAAATTGTTCAGGCAGGAATTTATGCCTACGGTGAAACCGTTTTTATGTTTACCGAACGTAAAAACTACAAAGGTCTTTTTATGCCCGGCTATGTGAAATGGGAAACTGATTATAACCCTGAGCCAGTAGGTCTTAAATTTATTGATCACATGGTAGGAAATGTAGGTTGGAATCAGATGAATACTTGGGTGCAATGGTTTGAAGACGTGATGGGATTTGTAAATTTCTTGTCGTTTGATGACAAACAAATTCATACCGAATATTCCGCTTTGATGTCAAAAGTTATGGCCAATGGAAACGGGCGAATTAAATTCCCGATCAATGAACCTGCCGAAGGCAAGAAAAAGTCTCAAATTGAAGAATATTTAGAATTCTACGAAGGCGAAGGCGTTCAGCACATTGCCGTTGCGACGGACGATATCATCCAAACTGTTTCTGATTTGAAATCCAGAGGCGTTGAATTTTTATCTACGCCCCCTCAGGCCTATTATGATGCAATTCCGGAAAGATTGAAAGAGCATATGCATAAATTCAAAGAAGATATCAATGAGCTTCAGAAATTGGGGATTATGATCGATGCCGACGAAGAAGGGTATTTGTTGCAAATTTTCACCAAACCGGTAGAAGATCGTCCTACTCTATTCTATGAAATCATTCAGCGAATGGGTGCCCGTGGATTTGGTGCCGGGAACTTTAAAGCTTTGTTTGAATCTATTGAAAGAGAACAAGAAAAACGAGGAACACTTTAATTTGAAATTATAATTGAGAAACCCCGCCTATGATGGCGGGATTTTTTTTGGTGTAAAAGATTATGAGTAGATTTATGTTTAGGTAAACAATGGTTCTCTAAAAAACTCCACGGAAACAAAAATTGCTTCCGCGGAAAATTGGGGGAAATATGATTGAAAGTAGAGAGAGTCACTTTTTTACATATTCAAATGTATAAGTTTATCTGACTAAGTTTTTTCACAAAAAAAATCGTTTTTAAGTCAAATTGAAAGAGTATTTAATGGATATGGATTGAAACCTCAGTATTTAAGCGGAATAAATTATTCAAGATTCGTTAAAAATTTGTAAATTTAATCCAGTTTTGATCTCTAAATTTTTGAATATGTGAAACATTTATTTCAATTAATCAAAAAAATGAACGAACGTGAAGTTCAGTATTTCAAACAAAAACATTTGTCTGATGCTGGATTTTTGCAACTTTTTGAACTAATTGAGAAACATAGAAAGAAAGATGATGAAGAAATTGAAATAATAATAAAAGCACAGGGTTTTAAAAATTTAGCTTATTTAAAACATACTTTATTACAAAAATTATTGGATGCAATTCTCAGTTCGAAACAGTCCAAAGATGAACAAGCAGAAATTTTATACGAATTAATTTTAATTAAATCGCTTCGAGAAAAAAAGTTAATTCCACTTGCCGTCAAAAAATGGGAAGCAGTTTATAAACAATGTTTACAAAAGGGTTTTGCTACGCATATTCAATTACTTCTGCATGAAAGATGGCATCTGAGTTTGGAGAAAGAAAAATTTAATTCGGTAAAGGAATACACAGATTTCATTGAGTTTTACTTGGATCATTCACATAGTTATGAAAAGCTGACGCGCATCCGGCAATTGGAGCGAAAGTCGAGGATGTTGATGAAAAAGTCTTATTTTGTCGATGAGAAAGATGATCAGTTATTGAAAGATTTAGCTGTAAATCTGAAATTCCTTTCTGGTGAAATGAAATATTTCGATCAGGAATACCAGATTTTGTACAATGCTGCTCAGAGTTATATTCATTTTCTTCAACACAACTTCAATGATGCTTATTTTTCGGCTCGGAGTTGTTTTGGATATTTGAAAGAAAGTAGGAAATCTTTTTGTCGTTTCAACGAAAATTTCACGCTTCAATTTTTGAAATATTATTCCGATTTATTATTTCTGGTTAATAGAAAAGAAGAAATACCAGAACTACTCTCAACTTTGAAAAAAATCTCCTTTTCGACGGATTATTTCACTGGACAACAACAAATTATCATCTTCCTGATTGATAACCGTTTAGCGCATAAAGAATATAATTACGATGAAGTAAAAAAACTTTATCTGGAATCCAAGAATCATCTGGATGAATGGTTGGAGAAATGCGCGCTGGAATGGCGTCCGGTACTGCTCGGAAGCATTTCGATTTCGGCTTATGTTTCCGGTTTGCCGCAAAAAGGTTTGTATTTTTTATACCAATATGAAAAATCTTATGCGAAATCTTTTCGAAAAGAAATTCTTTCGTTTTTTTATTTGTTTGGGGTTTTATTGGCTTATGAATCCAAAGATTATGAAGTATTCAACACCACTTACCACAAGGCTTATATGCATTTTTATCGTAATCCCGAGCATTATCCTATATTTGATGAAATCATGAAACCGATGCGCAAAGCTTTTGAAAAGTACGATAATGAAAGCCGAGCTAAAATATTTGAAAAAATTCTGAATAGAATCGAAGTTTCAGGTGATTCGGGGTATTATCAGATTTTGTTTTCGTATTTTGATTTTCCTTCTTGGTTTCGATCCAAAATTGAAAATTTAAGTTATGTCGATTATAAGTTGAAATATGCAAAAAATAAAAATCCCGCTTCCTGAGAAACGGGATTTTCGTTTGAATATAAATTCGAAATTATTTTACCAAAGTCAATTCATCAATGATGTGTTTTGCTCCCGCGTATTTGTCAATAATAAACAAAATATAGCGAGCGTCAACGGAAATTGTTCGCTGCAATTCAGGATCGAAAATTACGTCACCCGCCATTGCTTCGATGTTTCCGTCAAAAGCCAAACCGATTAATTCTCCGTTTCCGTTCAATACCGGAGAACCAGAATTTCCACCTGTGATATCGTGATCGGTAAGGAAATTCACCCACAATTCACCGTTTTTATCGGCATATTGTCCATAATCTTTTTTGTTGTACAGATCGATCAATCTTTGTGGATTGTCAAACTCGGGATCGCCTGCTTTGTGTTTGGCAATTGTTCCTTTCAGCGTTGTATAATAATTGTATTTTGCATCGTTTACTTTTCCTTTTCCAAGTGGCAAATCAACTACTTTTCCATAAGTCAGACGCAAAGTTGAATTCGCATCAGGATATTCAATCGGGCTCAAACCGGACTCTCTCAAACCTTCTACCAACAAACGGAATGCTTTGGAATAAGAATCTTTTAGAGCTTTGTCTTCCGGTGTTTCAGCTCTGTAACGCGTCATCAAATCTGTTGATAATTTATACAATTCATCGTTTGTGATTTTTGTAGCCACCGGATTGTCCAAATAGTTCAACAATTCTTCTTTTTTTATAAAAATACTATTGTTAAAAGCCGTTTTCACATAAGATTTGAAATCACCTTTTGTTGGATCACCTATTTGTTTTACATAAGGAGCCAAACCGCCTTTTGCAGCTTTTGTGTAATATAAATTCAACTGAGCTGCCAAAACTTCTTCTTCCAATCCCAAATGCGCACCTTCAAAAACATTGTTAATCATATCTTCAATTGCAGGACGCATTTCCGCTCTTTTTGCTTCGTTTTCATTGGCGTATTGCTCCAAAGCATTTCCAAGATTTGCAGGAAGTCCGGCAAAAGTGCTGGAACGAAGAATGGTCATCAAATAATTATTGTGTCGCGCGGACTCATTGGTTTTGTTGTAATAATTATTGATGATTTCAACCGCATCACCGTATTTTGCTTTTCGAGTGGGATTTTGATTGGCCCATTTCTGGAATTCCGCTTCGGTTTTTCGTTTGGAGTCCACGGTTTTATGTTGTTTCAAAGCTTCGATCATTCCGCCACGGTTTTTCCAATAATTGGCCAAACCGGCATATTTGGACGCATAATCCAATCGAACTTTTTGCTCCTTGTCCATGTATTTTTTCAAAACGTCCATTCCCAATTTTGAACCTTCCACCCAAGCCGGATAAGCAAAATTGATGTTCTGCTCTACTCCACCTGCCGGCATCCAACGATTCGTTCTACCGGGGTATCCCAGAATCATTGAAAAGTCTCCTGCTTCATATCCTTTCAAACTAATTGGTAAATGGTGTTTGGGCTTCATTGGGACATTTTCGGGCGAATAATCCGCCGGATTTCCGTTTTTATCGGTATAAACGCGGAACAAAGAAAAATCTCCGGTATGACGTGGCCATTCCCAGTTGTCGGTATCTCCACCAAAACGTCCAACCATATCGGGAGGCGTTCCCACTAATCGTACATCCTGAAAATCCTGATATACGAAATAATAATATTCGTTCCCTTCAAAGAAAGAACGAACCGAAACTACGTATTTTCCACCTTCGTTATTTTCTTGTTCGATTTTTGCAATTTCACGGTTGATGGCTGCCATACGCTCATCTTCGGTCATTTCATCGTTTACCTGACTCAAAATGCGTTTGGACACGTCATCCATTCTCACAAAAAACCGAACTTTTAAGTTTTTGGGTTTTAATTCTTGCGAATAATCCGCTGCCCAGAATCCGTTTGTCAAATGATCGTTTTCAGGCGTTGATAATTCCGCAATCTGCCCGTAACCACAATGGTGATTAGTCAAAACCAAACCGGTCGAAGAAATGATTTCAGCCGTACATCCGCCACCAAACTGAACGATGGCATCTTTCAAACTGCTGTTGTTGATACTGTAAATTTCTTCTGCAGTTAATTTCAAACCTTTTTTCTGCATATCATCGATTTTCTTGTCGATGAACATTAAAAACCACATTCCTTCATCGGCCTTTACTTTTTGCAGAGGCGCAATAAGAAACGTAACGCTCGCAATCAATACGATTAGTTTCTTCATTTTTTATTAATTTTTAATCTGAATATTTGTTGGACTCCCAATGAAATCGTTACAAACTTAAGTTTTTTTCTTTAAATAAGGGTTTTGTAATTACATTTGCCAAATGGCGGGAATCTATCTACACATCCCTTTCTGTAAGCAAAAATGCAGTTATTGTAATTTTCACTTTTCCACCGATTTAAAACTAAAATCGCAGATGGTAAACGCCATTTGCAGCGAATTGGAATTGAGAAAAAGCGAAATTTTAGAGCCTGTTGAAACCATTTATTTTGGTGGTGGCACTCCTTCCCTGCTCGATTTAAATGAAATCAACCAGATTTTTGAAAGTATTTTTAAAAATTATTCGGTGATTTCCAATCCGGAAGTTACTTTGGAAGCCAATCCCGACGATCTGACTTTGGATAAAATAAAAGAACTGAAATCTACGCCTATCAACCGTTTCAGCATTGGAATTCAATCTTTTTTTGACGAAGATTTAAGGCTGATGAACCGTGCTCATAATGCCAATGAAGCGATTTTTTCGGTGAAATCAGCTCAGGATTTCGGATTTGAAAATATTACAATTGATTTGATTTACGGAAGTCCGAGTACAACCGATGAGATTTGGCGAAAAAATTTGGAAATCGCATTGGAATTAGGTGTTCCGCATATTTCTTCTTATGCTTTGACGGTAGAACCAAAAACTGTTTTGGATCATCAGATTCAAAACAAGAAAGTTCCTGAAATCGATGAGGAAAAGCAAGCGCGGCAATTTCAAATCTTGGTGGATACGCTGACCGCAAATGATTTCATTCATTATGAAATTTCGAATTTTGGAAAAGAAGGATTTTTATCGCAACATAATTCCAACTATTGGAAAGGAAAATCTTATCTAGGTATTGGCCCTTCTGCCCATTCGTATGACGGAAAAAACCGAAGCTGGAACATTCCCAATAATTCGGTTTACCTGAAAGAAATCGCTCAAAATAGATTGCCTAATGAGGTTGAAGTTTTAAATGAAAATGACCGATTTAATGAGTTGGTTATGATTAGATTGAGAATGAAAGAAGGATTGAATTTGGAAGAAATAAAATTGAATTTTCCCCAAGAATTTTATGATGATTTTTTGAGTGAAATCCGGACACATTTGGACAATGAAACGGTTTATTTAGAGGATAGAAATTTCAGATTGACTGAAAAAGGAAAATTTCTGGCCGATGGAATTGCGTCGAGTTTGTTTCGGGTAGACTGACGCACTCAATTTGTTTAAATGCAGTTTTTAAATACATTTGCTAAATGAACGACAACAGGCCGATTGGAGTTTTTGACTCAGGGGTAGGTGGATTAACCGTTGCAAAAGAAATCAAACGATTATTACCAAATGAAAACATCATTTATTTTGGGGATACCAAACACCTTCCCTACGGAGATAAATCCAAAGAAACCATCACAAAATTTTGTAAAAAAATCACCAAATTTCTTGTAAAAGAGGATTGCAAAGCCATTGTGATAGCCTGTAATACCGCAACTGCAAATTCTCTTGAAGAAATTAAAGAAGCTGCCGGTGATGTTTTGGTAATCGATGTGATTTCACCGGTTGCCAAAAAAGTTGCTTATGAACTGAACCAAAATATTGGTGTAATTGCCACAAAAGCGACGGTGAATTCACATGCGTATAAAAATTGCATCAGAAAACACAACCGACATTTAAAAGTCATCGAGATGGCGACGCCCCTTTTGGTTCCTATTATTGAAGAAGGTTTCCGAAATACCTCCATTTCAAAAAGTACAATCGAAACCTATTTGGCCCATAAAAAATTTGAAAACATCGACACCATTATTTTGGGTTGCACACATTATCCCCTGATTGAAAAAGAAGTTCAGGCAGCATTTCAAGGACGTGTGAAAGTTATTGATTCTCCGTTGATTGTGGTAAACGAACTAATTCATCAGATGCAGAAAAATAATCTGATGGGTTTTACCGAAGAACCTAATTATCATTTTTATTTTTCGGATTATACAGAAAACTTCGCCAAACTTGCCAAACAGTTTTTTGGAAAATCGATAACCCTTGAACTGAAACGACTTTAAAGAGTATTTTATGGAGTTAAACGAATTTCCTACATTTGCGAAAAATTAGCCAAGTGAATTTGACATCCAAAGATTTAATTGAATTAGAAAACCAATACGGTGCCCATAATTATCATCCGCTTCCGGTCGTTTTGGATCGAGGTGAAGGTGCATTTGTGTGGGACATTGAGGGAAGAAAATATTTCGACTTTTTATCGGCTTATTCGGCTGTAAACCAAGGCCACAGCCATCCGAGAATTTTAGATGCGCTTGTTAAGCAATCCCAAAAACTTACGTTGACTTCACGTGCTTTTTATAATTCCGAACTTGGAAAATACGAGAAATACATCACAGAACTTTTTGGATACGAAAAAGTTTTGCCGATGAACACCGGAGCTGAAGCTGTGGAAACGGCCATCAAAATCGCTCGTAAATGGGGTTATGAAAAGAAAGGAATTCCTTCCGGTGAAGCAAAAATTTTGGTTTGCAGCGGGAATTTCCACGGTCGTACGACTACGATTATTTCTTTTTCAAATGATGAAGATGCAAGAAATAATTTCAATCCCTATACGTCAGGGTTTATTACAGTGGAATACAATGATGTAGAATCTTTGCGTTTGGCTATCGAAAAAAATAAAGACACAATCTGCGGATTCTTGGTGGAACCCATTCAGGGAGAAGCCGGTGTAAATGTCCCGGACGAAGGTTATTTGTCGGCTTGCTATGAAATCTGTAAAGCAAACAATGTTTTGTTTATTGCAGACGAAATCCAGACAGGAATTGCCCGAACCGGAAAAATGCTTGCAGTGGATCACGAAAATCTGAAACCCGATATGTTAATTCTTGGGAAAGCATTGTCCGGCGGAGTTTATCCCGTTTCAGCTGTTTTGGCAAATGACGAAATTATGGATGTCATCAAACCGGGTCAGCATGGCTCCACATATGGCGGAAATCCGCTTGCATGTGCCGTTGCGATTGAAGCTTTGGAAGTTGTCATAGATGAAAATCTAGCTGAAAAGGCTGAAAACCTAGGAAAAATCTTCCGTTCGGAAATCGAGAAAATGATTCCTGAATTTTCATTTTTGAAATCCGTTCGAGGAAAAGGATTGTTGAATGCTGTTTTGATTAATGATACTCCCGAAAGTTCTACTGCTTGGGATTTATGTGTAGAAATGATGAATAATGGACTTTTGGCCAAGCCAACTCATGGAAATATTATCCGTTTTGCCCCGCCTCTGGTCATTTCTGAGGCCGATTTACATGCTGCTATTGAAGTTTTACGCTTAAGTTTTATGAATTTCAAAAAATAATGAATAATTTTACCTCAAAAGTTTAATATTTTTAAACCTGACGGAAATTAAACCCAACCCTTAAAATTATGAAAAAACACTTATTAACTACAGCTTTTACACTATTTAGTTTTTCTTTTATTTGGGCACAAGAGCTCCAATCTATATCGTATACAACCAATTCAATCAACGAAAGTGAGATCGAACTTTCTGATAATTGGAGAACGGTTATAGAGGATAATAACGTCTTGATTTACAATGGTAACATAAAGAATGAATCCCAAAAGAACGTTCGAAATATTCGAGTTAACTTGTTTTTAACTCCCCAAGTGGCAAATCCAAAAGCCGGAGTTGTCCAGGGATATTCCATCGCAGAGGTTCCATTCAAATCCGTAGCTAAAAATTCAAGTTTAGTGGGCGTAAACATTCGAGGTGAAGTTCAAGATATGCCTCCCGTAGGCTTGTATGATCCTGTTTTGGTTTTGACGGATCGTGAGGGAAATGTATTGGATATTCACAGAGTAAATGTAACGATTCGATCAGAAGAAAATAGTTTGGCAATTCTGGCAATTAATCCCATGCCTTCTTCTGAAATGGCTGATCCTAATTTAAATCCAGTTGTCAAAATGACGATTGAAGAAGACAATTCCGTAGCATTTGAAAAAGAATGGAAAGTCGAAGTGGATTTTAAAAACTTTTTGGTTAAAGTGATGGGTGGAGATGTTTCCAACAAAACTAATAAAGATATGGAGAATGTAATTTTGGATGTTTTCCTAACTAAACAAGATCAGTCCTTGATTACAAGCAATTTCGAAGCAGTTCACATCGCATCAGCTCAACTTTCTGATAAAATTGAAAGCTATAAAAAATTTGTCGATGCTTCATTGACAACAAATATGTCAAGAATTCCAGAAAAAGGAACTTATTATATCTTACTTACCTTGTCTGTGAAAAATGATGAGGGCGAATCGGTAGTAAAATCCAAAAGAGCTTTTTCAAACACGGTTTCATTCTGATGCATACTTTCGATTGAACCCAATAAGTAGTTCAACGAAATGACCATAAGACTCCAAGCCTTCCTGATTATTCATCCGCAGGAAGGCTTCGTTCATTGCAGAAAAAGCTTCTTCTCCGCTCCCAGTGTATTTTTCATTGATAAATCTTTCGTGTTTGCGATCGCGTTTCATTCCATCCGAGTAGCGAATGAACATTATCTGAACATAAACCGGATCATACAATAGAATTCGGTTGAGAATGCTTCGCATTGCGCGGTAATTGCTTGCATAATTTAAATCTGGATTTGAACTTTCGTATCCCAATAAAAACCCTACGAAGTTTGCTTCGTTTTCAGGTGCAAAACCCCATTGGTGTGCTGTTTCATGAAGTTGAGTGAAAAGAATTTTCGTATCTGGTAAGGTATTTATATATTGAGATTCGGCTGTAAATGGTATATAATATCCGCCAATTCCCAGATAACTAAAGGGAACACTAAACAGAGAGCTCTTCAAATTGGGAGGGGTAGAATCGGTCAAGCGAATTTCAGGATATTTGGTTTTAATTTTTTGAGCCGACTTTATGATTTCCGTATTGATTTCATTTTGCGTTAAATTGATTTTAAATACACCAAATTCATCTTCATTTACTTTTTCACGGTAATAAACCGAGCGATTAAAGTAAAATTCCGCCATCGATTTCAGCTCATCTAAACTTATTTCCTCCGCAGTGAATTCTTTATTTAATGGATTTTTGTAATAATTAAAACCCCAGAAAATTTGAAAAACCCAATAGAAAAAAGTCAAAAACCATAAAATTTGAACTATTTTTTTTCGAAATAATTTATAATTTTTCTTCCATACTGCTTCTAGTAATTTGAGTGTAATAAAGAATCCCAAACCTCCTAAGACGAGATAAAAGAGATCTCCCAGAGAAAAAGAAATAAAGGAACTTATGGAATAGAGAGTTCGAGATATAAAGCTTTGAATATGAGTAAAAAAACTTTCCGGAATGGAGGTGTGAACTCCAATGAATCGGACGATTATAAATGATAAAAATAGCCCGCTGAAAGCAAGAATTAAATCAAGACATTTAACTTTTCTCATACTTGGCAAAACTAAACAAACCTATTGTATAATGGATTTCTCGGTTTTAAAATCTTTAATTTTAACAAATCCTTAACGACTCTTGGAATAGGATTTGTTTTTTCTGGCTTTGTTGAAAAATTAAAACGAAAAAATCAAAAATTTATGAAACGAGTATTTTTAATCGTGGCATTGGCCGGAATCACTTATGCAAATGGGCAAGAAAAACCATTGGAACCGGAGCAGATTGAGAAAGAAAATGCTGCGACTGCGGTTGAAGAACAAAAAGTAGCTGCAGAAAAAAGTGAAGCAGAAATCGCTTTGGAACAAGGAAAGGAAATCGTAGTTAGAGACACCACTTTGGTTTATACTGCAACATCTCAGGTTGAGAATTCAGGTTTTCAAAGAACCGTAGGATTCGATGGTGCTTGGAAATTTGATTTGGATTTGGACAATAGAGAAATTGTTTTGACTGGTGGAACTCTGAGCAACAAAGGCGAAGCAGCTTCCAATAATTTGAGGTTAATGGTTTATTTGGCAGAGAAACCTTTTGATTTGAACAATCCGGAATTTGTTGGGAAGGTATATTCAGCCATTGATGTAAATCCGATTGGAGCGGGTGAAGTTAAGTCCGGACAGGCATACGTAACTTCTTGGGCTTCTGAAACAAATCCTCCAGCAGGAACCTATTATCCTTATATTTTGTTAGGAGAAGAAAACCCAGAAAACCAAGAGTTTGAAGTAAGAGATGTAAAAGCTTTCTCCAACTCCATTACAATTCAATAAAAGCAAAAAATAATTCAGATATAGAGAATTTCAAAAAGGTTTGACTTCATAAGTCGAACCTTTTTTTACTGACGAAAGTTTGAATTTTCATTGTTTCAATTTGATTAACTTTGCACTATGAACAGGATTTTCTACGGAATACTTTACATGATTTCACTACTGCCGTTGCGAGTCCTTTACGGTTTTTCTTGGCTGATTTATTTAAGTTTAAATTACATTATAGGTTATCGTCGAAAAGTAATTTATCAAAACCTAAAAAACTCATTTCCTGAAAAGTCCGAAATGGAAATAAAATCCATTCATAAAAAGTTTTATAAAAACTTCGCGGATTATTTGGTCGAAACTCTGAAAAGTTTCTCCATTACACAAGAAGAATTAGACAAACGTCATACCTATTCTAATTTGGAAGTTTTCAAAGAATGTGAAAACGAACAAAAAGATGTCATTCTGATGGCTGGACATATGTTTAACTGGGAATGGTTTGTAGGTTTAGCTCCCAATTTATACACTGAAAAAACAGTAGCTGTTTATCATAAAGTGAAAAATAACTTCTGGAATGATAAGATAAATGGAATTCGGGGCAAGTTCGGGACGATACCATTGGACATGAAAAAAACAGCTCGCTACATGATGAGCACTCCAAACAACGGTGAACATGCATATTTATTTGTTGCGGACCAAAGCCCCAAAAAGTCAGCTATTCACTATGACTTAGAATTCCTAAATCAAAACACCCCCGTCTTTATAGGATTTGATAAAATTGCCATCAAAAAGGAAATGGCCGTTATTTTTTGTAAAATGGTCAAAGTAAAAAAAGGACATTACCATACAAGTTTTGAAAGGATTTTACCGGAAGGAGAAAATTTTGAATCGATGGAAATCGTCCATAAATTTTTTAAAAACTTAGAAGAAACGATCCAAGAAAATCCTGATAACTGGCTTTGGAGTCACAAACGTTGGAAATACAAAAAAGGAATCGACTATTGAAAACAGCCATCGCCATATTAAACTGGAATGGAAGGAAATTATTAGAAGAATTTTTACCTTCGGTCGTTGAGTTTTCAGAAAATGCAGCTATTTTTGTTATCGACAATGCTTCGACAGATGATTCCATCGATTATCTGAAAACTAATTTCCCTCAAATAAAAATCATCCAAAACCAAGGGAACTTTGGTTATGCTAAAGGTTACAATGAAGGGATCAAGCATATTCTCCAGCACTCACCCGATCTTTTGTGCTTATTGAATTCCGATGTCAAAGTTACGAGAAATTGGTTGCAACCGATTGAAAATCTATTCCAATCCAATCCTGAAATTGCAGCTATTCAACCCAAAATACTGGACTATAAAAAACCGACTCATTTCGAATACGCTGGAGCGGGCGGCGGTTTCATCGATAATTTCGGGTATCCTTTTTGCCGCGGACGAATTTTTTGGACTTTGGAAGAAGATAAAGGACAATTCAACGATACGATTCAAACTTTCTGGGCAAGTGGAGCTTGTTTATTTATTCGTACGAAAGACTTTGTCGATTCTGGTGGATTTGATGAAGGTTTTTTTGCACATATGGAAGAAATCGATTTGTGTTGGCGACTCAATAATTCGGGACGAAAAATATTTTATTGTGGTGCGTCCACAATTTACCATTTGGGAGGTGGAACTTTGAGGAGCAATAGCCCAAGGAAAACTTATTTAAATTTTCGAAACAGCCTTTGGATGCTGGTTAAAAACTTACCCACGGGCAGAGTATTTCCCTTCGTTTTTACAAGATTATCACTTGATGGTATTACCGGAATTATATTCTGGATTTACGAAGGATTTCCACACCTATGGGCGGTGGTGGACTCGCATTTCGGTTTTTACAAAAGATTATTGCATTACCGAAATTTACGAAAACCGGGGATGAAAAATTACTACACCAAAAAACTAATTCCTTTTCAATATTTCATTTTGAAAAGAAAGTTTTACAAGGATTTAAAATAGATTAAATATTTCCTAACTTCATGGAAATTGTTTGGATGAATTTGGTCAGTGGAGCTTTTGCCATCATTTCAATCATCATATTGAATTTTCCTTCGAAATTTAAACTCACGTCGGAATTCGATTCGTCAAAAGCTTCGATGTCGATGGTCAGATAATATTCAAAATTAGGTGAAGGAGATTCGAAAACCAATTTCGAAGGATTGGTACTTTCTTTTAGTTTCATTCCTACTTTTGGGAGGTTTCCAATCTGCACAGCAAAACCATTTCCCGATTCATGGATTTCAAAGGATTTAGTATCATCCGGCATCAATTGTTCATAATTTTCCATATGGGATAGAAACTCAAAAGCTTCCTGCTGATTTTTTGAGAATCGGGTTTTTTCTGTTACATTCATTTCCGTTGAATTTTTGATTATATTTGTTAGCAAACGATCCAAATGTACAAAGTTTTTTACAATGAAAAACCTCTAATCTTAACTGAAAAACCACTTTTAACATCTAAATCTTTACAATTCGTTACAATTAGCCAGTTCGCCGAAGCTCTTGACTTATTGCGCAGTATTTCTGTCAACGAGGTAAACGTATATCACCATAATTTGGGAAAGCTTTGGGCGGAATTTCAATCTTATTTTGATTATTTGGAAGCGGCCGGAGGTCTTGTGAGAAATCAAAAAGATGAGATTCTTTTCATTCATCGTTTGGACAAATGGGATTTACCCAAAGGAAAAGTTGAAGAAGGTGAGACAACTGAAATTGCTGCGGTGCGTGAGGTGGAAGAAGAATGCGGAATTACCGAAGTAAAATTAAAAGACTTCATCACTAAGACGTATCATATTTATTTTCAAGAAAACTTAAAACTCAAAGCAACTTTTTGGTACAATATGTCCTATGATGGAAATGAGGAATTAATCCCTCAGGAAGACGAAGGAATTGGACGTGCGGAATGGAAACGCAAAACGGATTTGTCTGAAATTATGACAAATACCTATGAAAATATAAAGATTGTGTTGGAAGCAAGCGGTTTTTAATTGGATTTAGATGGAATCAATAACTTTCCAATTCTTGATACCGGTCCGATGCACCCGGCGTCCGATCGATGGCAAGTTATGCAACTTTTTACGGTATTATTGAAATAAGTGGCTCGATGCGGGTCATTCACATCCGCATCATAAAGTTGATTTAAACTTTGCAAATACAAATCCGCCAAACGTTTAAATTCTTCGGTTCGCTCAAAGGTTTCTGTCATCTTGCCGGTATGGATTTGGTTAAATTTTTCAGGAAATTCCCCCAATGTTTTTCCTTCTTCCACCAATGCACGGTCTTTCTCCAACGAACTGTACATATCTTCCATGAGCAAAGCCATTTCCGACATTTGATACATCTGCTGAAAAGAACTGCCGGTTTCGTTTTCCTTTGTTTGCTTTTGTGAACAACTTAGAAAAACGAAACCCAACAGAATATAAATAAATGAACCGTAACGCATTAAGCTTTTTTCTTCAATAAAACTCCATCTGCCAAGAAAGTATATTCAACTTTTGGTTGAGTGATTTTCGCAATTTCTTCTTCAGATTTTCCAGCATCTTCAGCGTAGTGTTTCAATTCTGCTACAGAAGTTTCTTCTTTTTTGGCGATACCTTTTAGAATCGCTTCTGCACCAGAAGCATCCATAGGTACAAAAAATCCATAATCTTTGAATCTCACAAAGGATTCCGTTTCAGAATCGCCCAAATCCAGTTTCATCCAGCAACCTTTTGCCTGACAAACGGATTTTACGGATCCGGTAAATTTCACCTCAATGGAATCTCCAACTTCCAAAGTTTCATAGATTTTTTTCATTTCCTCGGTCGAAAGCGCAGCCTCCGGTGAGATTTCTTCGCCAAATGATTCATACATAGAAGCATCCGTTATTTCAACTTCTGTTTGTGATTCTTCTTTTGCTTCTTGTTTGCAAGAAAGAATTGCCATGGAAATGGCCATGGAGAATAATATTTTTTTCATCATTAATTTTGTTTGAACCGTACAAATATAAACTTATAATTGAAAATTATTTCTTTCACAATTGGAAATAAAAAAACCTGTCAAGTTTCTAATTTGACAGGTTTGAATTATTTATTCAAAATTTATTAATCTCGTCCTCTCATGGCAATCATCACGAAATAAAGTAATTGTGCCAAAGAACCGATTGCGGCAACCAAATAAGTTCTTGCTGCCCATTTCAGTGCGTCTTTTGCGCCATCGTATTCGTTGGGCATCACCATATTTCGATCTTTTAACCAAGCCAATGCACGGTTACTTGCGTCGTATTCTACCGGTAAGGTGACGAAGGCGAAAGCTGTTGTAATTGCAAATAAAACAATCCCAATCCAAAGTACAGATGTGATTCCGGACGAAGCATAAAGGATGATTCCTCCCATCAGAACCCATTGCAAAAGGTTACTTGATATACTTACCATCGGCACCATTTTGGAGCGCATTTCCAGCCAGGAATAGCCTTTTGCATGTTGCACAGCATGCCCTACTTCGTGTGCGGCCACTGCTGCTGCGGCTGCATTTCTTTCGTGGTAAACTACTTCGGAAAGATTGACAGTTTTGTTTGCTGGATTATAATGGTCGGTCAATTGTCCCGCAGTTGAAATCACTTTCACATCATAAATTCCATTATCGCTCAGCATTTTTTCAGCAATTTCCTTCCCACTCATTCCGTTTGCCAAATGGACTTTTGAATAATGTTTAAATTTGCTTTTCAATTGGTAACTGATGTACATGCTCAAAAGCATGGGTACACCTACAACAATCAAATAGATTGGATCCATAATTTTATTTGTTTATTTAAGTTTAAATTCAATTTCGTAAAAATACACTTTTCCGTTTGTTTCAAAAATTATACCGTCAGGACGTTTGTCAGTTTTCGGTGATTCAAAATTCTGGATTATTTGGGAATGAACCGGAAAGTAATGGTCAATTAAATAACAACAATCACTCTCAATTCCTTTTTCTTTGAATGGAAATAATTTATTTCTCAACACAATGGCTTCTATATCAATTTCTTTATTCATTTTGAACTCGAGAAATATTTTGTAACCTCTCTCCGACTCTGTTTGATTCAGAATTTCATATTCGGCTGTCAAAATTTCAGGTTGAACGGGGAGTTTGTTTTGTTGGCAGCTCAAAAGGATTATTGATGAGAGAATTACTGTTAATTTTAAAAAATTCATACCTTTAAATTATTAATTCATTATTATTTTTAAAAATACAATTAATTTCTCTCAAAAAATGAAATACAAAATATTTTCAGTTGCAGTTTTATTTTTATTGGTTCTTTCCTGTAAAAATGACGATGACAACGGTATGCCGCCTTCTGCTTCCGCCAATGATTTTGTGTGGAAAGCTTTGAATTTATGGTATTATTGGCAGGAAAACTCAGCTGATTTGGCCGATAACCGATTTTCGTCCGATAATGAATATCATAATTTCATCAATTCAAAACAGACCGATGAGCTTTTCTTTCACTTACTTTATGATTATGGGAATACCGACCGTTTTTCTTGGATTGTAGATGATTATCATGATTTACAAAATACCTTTGCGAGTATCAATAAAAGCTTTGGAATGAAGTATGGTTTGGTATATATTAACCCAAATTCCAATCAAGTTTTTGGGTACATCCAATATGTTTTGCCTAGTTCTCCTGCTTCTATTTCGGGTTTAAAAAGAGGAGATATTTTTACTCGAATCAATGGAGTGACGCTGACGGATCAGAACTACATGGAATTACTTGGTGAAGACACTGCTACATTTGGTTTGGGTTATATTGAGGACGGTCAAGTTTTGAATTCTGATACGGAAGTTTCAATTACCAAAGTTCTGCTTCAGGAAAATCCGGTTTTGCATAGCGAAGTTCTCACGATTGATTCTCATAAAATCGGTTATTTGGTTTACAATGGTTTCCGAGCGAATTTTAACGATGAATTAAACGATGCAATCGGTGAATTGAAATCCCAAGGTATCACAGATTTAGTTTTGGATTTGAGATACAATGGAGGTGGTTCGGTTTTGACTTCGGCTTATCTTGGCAGTATGGTTACGGGACAATTTAATCAGGAATTGTTTACACAACTTACTTTTAATTCAAAAACTTCCAATAATAATCGTCAATATAAGTTTGAGACGGAAGGGAAAATTTACGATAATAATTTAGAGGAAACGGGAAGTTTTCCAATTCATCATTTGAACTTGACCAAAGTTTATGTGCTGACGACTGGGAATTCGGCTTCGGCTTCTGAGATGTTAATCAGTTGTTTAGCTCCCTATATTGAAGTCATCACGATTGGAACCAAAACCTATGGTAAGACGGTTGGTTCAATTACTTTGTATGATTCTCCACAAGATTATTATACATCTACGGATCATTTAAATCCTTCCCATACTTGGGCGATGCAGCCGATCGTTTTTGATTATAAAAACTCTCAAAGTCAATCCAGTCCGGGAATGGGAATTGAGCCGGATCATTTGATCAATGAAATCCATTATTTGGAAAATTTGCCCCAATTAGGCGATCCGGAAGAACCTTTGTTGGATATGGCCATTTCTCAGATTACGAATTCCGCTCCTCGATTCAATCCTCAGACTTCCGCTCAGGCTCGACTTTTCAAAACATCGCAAAGCTTTGAAAGATTTGGCACAGAAATGTATTTGGAAAAAGGGGTTCATTTAAATCCATAGTTTGCACTATCTTTGCCGACCATTATGAGTATTGAAATCAAAGAAATTCATTCACAAAGAGAATTAAGAACGTTTGTGAAATTCCAGTTGGACTTATACAAGGACAATCCCTATTTTGTTCCGGGATTGCTTGTGGACGAAGTAAACAGTTTGGACACTTCCAAAAATCCTGCTTTTAAACATGCCACAGCTCGTTATTTCCTAGCTTACAAAGACGGTAAACTTGCCGGTAGAATTGCAACACTTATCAATAAAGTTGAAACTCAAGAGCTAAATATCAAGAAGTTGAGATTTGGTTGGTTCGATGTAATTGATGATTTGGAAGTCACCCAAGCGCTTTTCAAAAAAGTGGAAGAAGTAGGAAAGGAAAATGAGCTTGAATTTATAGAAGGCCCTATGGGCGCTACCAATCTCGAAAAGGCCGGAATGCTCACCTATGGTTTTGATCGTCTTGCAACAGCTGTTGGACAATACAATTATGAGTATTATCCCCAACATCTGGAAGCATTAGGATTTGTAAAGGAAAAAGAATGGGTTGAACAATTTTTGACTGTTCCTCAATCTATACCTAATAAAATCTATGAATTCGCCGAATTGGTTACCAAGCGTTATGATTTGAAATTATTGCATTTCAAAAATTCAAAAGAAATGCAACCTTATATTAAACCTGTTTTTGATTTACTTGAAGAGACTTACAATGAATTAGAAACTTTTGTACCGATTACAGAAGAGCAAAAATCTTTTTATGCCAAAAAGTATTCGACGATTTTAAATCCAGATTTTATCTCTTTTATTGAGGACGGAAATGGGGATTTATGTGCCTTCGCGATTACGATGCCTTCCTACGCCAAAGCGCTTCAAAAAGCCAAAGGAAAATTTCTTCCGTTTGGATGGTACCATTTGCTGAAAGCTCAAAAGAAAAATGATACTGTGGAATTTGTTTTGATTGGTGTTCACCCGAAATACCAGAAAAAGGGCATCACTTCCATTATTTTCAAAGATATGTTTGAAACTTTTACGAGTCATAATATCAAGTATTTAGAAACAAACCCCGAACTAGAAGATAATCAAAGTGTCCAAGCTCTTTGGAATGATTACAATCCGATCATCCACAAAAGAAGAAAAACATTTCGAAAGGATTTGAAATGATTAATAACTGACAAGGCTTTGAATTTCGGGAGTAAATTCCAGAAGTTTATCTTTTCCATTTAGAAATTCCAATTCAGCGATGAAACTAAACTGAGAAGGAATTCCACCGCATTTTTGAATTAATTTTGCGGTTGCTTCTGCGGTTCCTCCTGTTGCCAAAACATCGTCATGAATCAAGAAACGCATTCCTTTTTCTATGTATTGCGGCTGTACTTCAATGGTCGCTGTTCCATATTCCAAAGCGTAAGATTGCGCCACTGTTGGTGGTGGTAATTTTCCTTGCTTTCTGATTAATACAAAGGGAAGGTTTAGTTTTTTGGCAATCATAATTCCAAAAAGAAATCCTCTACTTTCGATTCCGCAAACTGCATCTATTTTGCCAGCTGAAAATTTAGCAAAGACCTCCAGAATTTCGTCACAAAGTTCAGGATTTTGGAATAAAGTCGTGATGTCTTTGTATTGAATTCCAGTTTGTGGAAAATCAGGAACTCGGGCTATGTTTTGGTCGATTCTTTGGGCTAATGCGTTCATGAGTTGAGAGTTGTGGGTTTTGAGTTTTATGTTATTTTTCTCGAAATCAAATTTCGTTTAAAGTTTCAAGGATAATTTGGCATCCTTCTTTTATTTCTTCGGGAGAAATAGTCAAAGGAGGTGTGATTCTGAGGTTTTGGATGCTGTACATCAACCAAAATAAAATCAATCCTTTTTCCATGCATCGTGCGGCTACTTTTAAGGAATATTCTTCGGATTCCAATTCGGGTGCCAGCATCAAACCGCGTCCATGAACGGTTTTTATTTTTGGATGAACCAATAAATCCCGGAATAATTTTTCTTTTTCATCGATTTGATTCATCAAATCCGATTCCATAAGCTCCTCCAAGGTTGCTAAAGCTGCGGCAGCAATCACTGGATTTCCACCAAAGGTGGTGATATGACCCAAACTTGGATTGTGCGAAAGGCAGTCCATGATTTCTCCACTCGCTGTAAAGGCACCAATCGGCATGCCACTCGCCATCCCCTTCCCCATTACCAAAACGTCGGGAACCATATCATAATGTTCAAATGCGAACAATTTACCCGTTCGTCCAAATCCAGGTTGAATTTCATCTAAAATCAATAAAGCCCCTACTGCTTGGCAGCGATCTTTTAGTTTTTTCAGGTAATTGTTTTCGGGTAATCGAAATCCGGAAGCGCCCTGAATGGTTTCCAGAATTACACCTGCTGTTTTTGGAGTAATTTTTTCTAAATCCTTTTCGGAATTAAATCCAATGAAATTAATCATCGGCAACAAAGGTCGAAATGCACGTTTCTTTTCTTCTCTTCCTGCCAAACTCAGGGATCCTTGGGTATTGCCATGGTAGGCATTTTTACAGGCGATGATTTCTTCTCGACCCGTATAACGTTTGGCGAGTTTCATGGAAGCTTCAATGGCTTCGGTTCCTGAATTCACCAAATAGGTGGTGTCCAAAGGGGCGGGTAAAACTTCGGCTAAACGCTTGCAGAGTTGCACAGGTTTTTCTTGGGCATATTCACCATAAACCATCACGTGAAGATGTTTTTCGGCTTGTTGAATTATTTCTTTGATTACCCTTGGATGTGAATGTCCAAGGGTATTGGCTGAAACGCCAGCTGCAAAATCCAGATAGGCTTTTCTATCTTTTCCGTAGATATAAGATCCTTTTGCATAATCTACTTCAAATCCGGAAGCAAATTGAGTTGTTTTTGCTTGGTATTTGAAAAAGTCTTTCTGTAGCTTTTTTGAATTCATTATAATACAAGCAATAAAACCGCTACACCTCCTACCACATAAGCTCCTACTGTAATCAAGTCAGAGAAAGGTTTGGAAAATCTTCTTTCCATTAGTAATTCTTCCTCGATTTGGTTGCTGTGGAACCTCAAAACTTTTTCGGGTTTACGCAGAATATGCGAAACCAATGTATCGCCTTCCCACTGATCGGCTTGTATTTTATATTGTTTTCCCTCCGCCGATATCTTGTAATATTTATTGGGTTGAATTTTAATTTTTAGGCTATCGGTTGATTCTGGTGTTGATTTGTTTGAAATGATTTCATTGTTTACAGCTTCGCTTTCATTGTTTCCCTCGTTTGTTTGAGTTTTTGAACTGAGAAATGTTGCGGATTGATCGTTGCTATTGCGCATTTCTTCTTTCATTTTTCTTGCTTCTTCTTTCTCGTTTATTTCTGTGTTTCTTCTATCAATTTGTGAGCCTCCTGAAAATTGACTTTGATCGGCAATACTTCTTTCGGAATTTAATCGGTTGGAAGTTTGAGCGACCTTCTCATCTTCTTTGAAGTCATAAGGTTTATAGATATAGCAACTCGATGCGACAAATAGTAAAAGCAATAAAAAGTAGGTTTGTTTTTTCATTTGCATTGGGTTTTCAATCCTGTTTTGATGGGTAAAAATACTAATCTAAAACGGATTATTCTTTATTTTCTTGCAATTGTTCTTCTGAACTATTCTGATTTGAATCCAAGGTTTCTTCAGTTCCAGTTTCATTTGGAATCAAGGTTTCAACTTCAGATTTGAATACTTCATCGATGTCAATTATTTTATTCTCAACGGTTTCCGATTGATTTTCCTTTATTTTAACCTCTAAATATTCGGGAGGATCATCAAAAATATCCTGCCATTTTCTCATTTTTTCCTCGCCTCTCCATTTGAAATCTTTGAGATATCGGGCGGTTTCGGGCAGTTTAGATTCGGGATATAATTTGGAAGAAGCTTGAATTCTACAGGCCAGAACTTCGACTTCGTTTCCGTTGATTTCTGCTTCGATGATGCCACAGTCCGAAGTATTGATCCCGATTCTTTCTTTGGTTTGGGTTTTTTCGTCTTCGTCATCTACGTAGTTGATGGCTTGCGCATTTTCATGCACTTCGACCAGATTTAATTTATTGTTGAGAAAGTATCCGGTCATAAATTTTCCTTTTACCTGATTGAAATCTTTCTCATTTAAAGAATCTACTTTTGAGATGGCGAATGAATTATTGAAGACCCGCACCGAGTCCAAAACTTCAAGTTGCGGGTTATTGTACATATAAATTGTATCGCCGGTAATTTGTTGTTCTCCTGACCACATGATCGGATCTCGGAATGATTTCAAAAGTCCGATGGTTTCGTTGTAAAATATGGAATCTGATTTTCCTTGTGCGTTGCTTTTAAAAAATCTCGCATTGAAATAAGCTTTTAAAACACGTGTTGAATCTTTTCTCTGAACGGCCATGATGGTGTCGGCGTGAAAATAAAGGGAATCGACTGTAAACGCTTTGACAGCATAAGCATTTCCGGTTACGAAAGCTGAGTCTAAATCCCGATGCGCTTCGGCGTATTGACCTCGGATGAATCGTTTTTCTTCCGGATCGTCGATTAATACGTCGCCTTTCGCCCATCCAAATCCCGTTTTATCATTGAAATACATATCATCGCCATGTAATTCTTTTCCATCACGATAGATGATGGAGCGTTTTCTCAGGAAGGCTTCTCCAGTTCTTTTATTGAAAGTTCCGCCTCCTTCAGGCATAAGAATATAATTTCTTGGATTTTTTCGGTCGGTAATCACGGTTCTTCCGATGAAGTCCGTAATATCCGTTGCCTGATTCATAATCATTTTATCGGAATTAATGCGATAATCTGGTGTTTCAATGGTCGTATTTCGGTCGAAATCTATAGTTTTTGTTTGGGTGTTGTACACGAGTATTTGGGTGTGTGTCACGGTTCCATCCGACCCGCGAATGATAGCTCCCTGGTCAGTACTTGCAATTCCTGATTTCCGGTCATACACCATATAGGAAGTTTCCACTCGTTGTCCGGGATCAATCATAACGACATTTCCGGAGGCAATTGCTACATCGGTTACTCGGTTGTATTCTACATAATCTGCAAATAGTTCCGATTTTGAGTCGCGCATATGCACATTGTTAAAAGCTTTGACGATGCTGGTGTTTCCATCGTATTCCAAACTATCGGCTGTGATGCTAACGGTGTCATTGATAACTCTTACACGTGACCAAGCTCGGAAAAAATTTTCTTTTTGATAATAAACGGCACTATCGCTAAATAGTTTGGTACCATCGTGTTCAAAAATGACATTTCCATAGGCAAATGGATTGCCTTCGAACTTTTCGGGTGTGACGCGAAGTACTTCGGAATTCAGGTGTTTGATTTTTTTTATAGGTGGATTTTGGCTTCCAGGGTTGGTTTGTCCCAAAGCGAGAGTTCCCATAAAAAGGATTAGAAATACCGATAAGAATTTCAGTCGTTTATTGATTTCTCCTTCCATAAAAATAAAGGGAATGGCTATCTACTTTTATGCCAAAAACTTCTTCGATTGTAGCTTTGATGGTTTGAATTCGAGGATCGCAAAACTCAATCACTTCCCCAGTATCGGAAAGAATGATGTGGTCATGTTGTTTATCGAAATATGATTTTTCGTAATGCGCCTGCTGGTCTCCGAACTGATGTTTACGTACCAATTTGGCATCAAGCAAAAGTTCAATGGTATTGTACAAAGTAGCGCGGCTGACACGGTATTTTTTGTCTTTCATCATGATGTAAAGACGGTCAATGTCAAAATGCTCATCGGTGGAATAAATTTCTTCCAGAATTGCATAACGCTCAGGGGTTTTTCGGTGTCCATGTTCTTCTAGAAAATGGGTGAAAACCTGTTTTACTACTTCGTAATTTTTTTGTTTTACATCATCCATAACCTTTCAACAAAGTTTTGGTAAAGATAGTTCTAAATTTAGAGATTTGAAAATTCCTATAGAGAGGTTTCGGTTTAAAGTTCAATCCTCCTACGGCGGACAACTTTGTAGAGTTCATTTTTTTGAACTACTTTGACAAAGTTTTCATCGTAGCTCAAGGACTTTGTCAAAGTTTAAATCTAAATCTTTGGTGGAATGGTTGCTTGCTCTGTCTTTCTCCGATAATTCAAATCAATAGAGTATATTTGGTGAATCCGAGTTTCGGTTCATCAAACACTAACGAAATGCTAAAAAATGAATTAAATAACTTAAAGTCAATCATCAAAGAAAGGTATCCGAATGCTAAGTTTGAAAACGGGCTGAGTCGCAAGGATATAAAATTATTTGAAACTGAAAAGAAGTTGAAAATCCCACAGGATTTGTTTGATTTTTATCATTGGCACAATGGCGTTAAGATGTCAGAATTTTATTATATCCCCTCATTGAATGAGGCTTATGAAATTTCCAAGCAGCATCCTCTACCCTTTTTATATAAATCAAGATTAGCTGAATTTCAGCCATCTTCTGAAGAGGAAATTGATAGGTTTTTGCAAAGTCCGAATGAGAACATTGCATGGTTTCCACTATTAGTAGATAAATCCAAAGTAAAAACATATATGAATTCGAGAGTCGAAATGCCATTGAATTCTGTTCCAAGTTTTTATAATTACGATGAGAATTTAACTATATTCTTTTTCAATTCGCTTCATGATATTCTCGAATTGTTGAAATTAAACATGACAAATGACGCCTCTGAAATGGGTTTGAAAGGTAAGTTTAAAAAATTTCTCAGCGATGTAAATAGTTTATTGAATTCACTGTAAATCCGTGGATTTGACTTTTTTGTTTTCGTGGATTAATTAATGGTTTTGAGGAAATGGGTCAAAACTTAAATTCAGAAGAGCTCTCTCGTAAATATTTCGGTTTCAATTGGGCTTAATCCTTATATTAGTAATTAGAAAATATTGAAGTTTTAACTATCGCCAATCCCTAAAATGCTGATTATTCTTTGAAATGAAGAAGATTTGATAATCATAGCGCCCATATTACTCTATCTGATTCTCGTAATTGGCCTGATTTTGATTGTCAAGTATTTATTTAAGAATAGTTCTGATTCGGTTCAAAAGAGAATAAATAAGTGAATCATAGGTTCTAGGATTTGCTAATACAAAATCAAGTCGATGGAACGATCAGAATTAAATGCAGAATTGTTTAATAAAAAACAAAAAGCCCACACCCGATAAAAAACAGGAATAGAAAGTTTTACGAAGAAAATTATTGCTTTTTTTATACCGAAACAGCAAAAATAACGCTCCGCTTAAAATTAACCTTGAATAACAAACAAAGAATAAAACAATGAAAAAATATCTGATTTTATTTGCCGTCATTTTGGCAACGGCATTGAGTGCAAACGCACAAATAAACGTTTACAAAGGTACATCTACCTTTAGTGGAGATATAATTTGCAACCTCTCAAACGGAAAGGTGTACGAAGGCACATCTTCATTTAGTGGAAACGTAATTTGTAACGTTAAAGGAAACACCATTTACGAAGGAACTTCCACCTTTAGCGGAAATGTTTTATACACTGTTTCAGAGGGTAAGGTTTACAAAGGTACATCAACCTTTAGTGGAAACATCGCTTTCACCATCAAGGATAACAAAGTCTATAAAGGTACTTCTACATTTAGCGGAGATGTATTGGCAACCATCAGATGCGGAAAGGTTTACAAAGGGACTTCTTCTTTTTCGGGAGATATACTTTTCACCATTGACGGCTCTGTAACCACAGAAGAATTTGTAGCCATTTGGATGGCTGTTATAAATTGAGGAACCGATGAAAAGATTTGTTTTTTTTTTGATACAAAAATCAAAAATAATTCAATTTTGTTTGTTGCGATAAACAATATTTAGAATTTCACAATATAACCAAAATCAAATTTATAGAAATAATTCTAAGTAAAATCCTCCCTCACACCGCCATCGCCGATTACTACTTCCATATTTTTTGGGCGAATGAAAAACTGCCTTCCGGGTTTTGAATGTTTGGAGATGATTTCCAGCAAATCTTTATGACTAAAAACTTGACCGTCCAAAAGAATTTCTTTCGAAGAATCTTTTATATCGGAAACCGATTGAATCCCTTCGGGAGAGATTGACTTCACCTCTGCCCTTTTCCTTTTGTCTTCGGGCTTGAAAGCGCCGTTCAGTTTGGCCCATTGATACCGAAGTTTAAGTCCGGTTTGGAAAAGGAAGTATTGAAAAGGTTTTTCTTTGTAATATTTTCCAATGAAAATTTCCATCGCACCAAAAAATATTTTCAAATATTTCCCGTCCTTGCGAGTGCTTTCGCCTTTGTAATGAATCACAGAAATCCCTCCGAAATAATAATTCGTATAGCCTTTTAATTCAAGCGTATAACTCAAATCAATATCTTCTCCGTACATAAAATATTGCGGATCAAATCCACCGACTTCCCGGTAAACCTCGCGGCGCATCAGCATAAAAGCTCCTACCAAAATTTCGGCCGGCGCAATTTCAAATTCTCCCACTTCGGTTTTATAATAACCTTTTGAATTCTTTTTACTGATCAGGGTTCCGAAGAGTTTTCCAAAGGTATTCTGAAGCGTGGGAATGTTTCTCTTACTTTCGGGATGGAAATTCCCGTTGGCATCGATGAGCCGAACGCCAAGAGCACCCATTTTTTCATGCGCATCGGCAAAGGGAAGAATTTCCTCAAATAAATTTTCAGGAATCAGCGTATCGGGATTTAGGATCAAGACATATTCGCCTTTTGCTTTTTCCACGCCTAAATTATTGGCTTTGGCAAATCCTAGATTTATTTTGGATTCAATGAAATGAACTTTTGGAAATTTATCACGAATAAAACCGATGGGTTTTTCGGGCGAATCATTGTCCACCACGATGATTTCTCCGTCCAGATTTCGCAAAGCCGCTTCCACACTGTGCAGGCATTGTTCCAGATAATAACGGGCATTGTAACTTACGATAACGACGGAAATTTTCATTTTTTTAATTTGATTCAACATAAGGAATTCGGTTCTGAATCGAACGCACGAGCGTGGCTTCATCGGCATATTCGAGTTCATCACCCACCCCGATTCCTCTTGCAATGGTAGAGAAATTAACCGGTGTATTTTTCAATACTTTGTACAAATAAAAAGCGGTGGTATCGCCTTCCATGGTTGAACTAAGTGCGAAGATAATCTCCGCAACGTCTTCGTTTTTAATTCTTTTCAAAAGCGAATCAATGTAAAGTTGCCCTGGGCCGATCCCATCCATTGGAGAGATTCTTCCGCCCAATACATGGTACACACCTTTGTATTGTCCGGTATTTTCAATCGCCATCACATCGCGCACATCTTCCACTACGCAAATCAACGAGGTATCCCGAAGCGGGTTGGCACAAATCTGACAAATTGGTGCATCGGAAATGGTATGACATTTTTCGCAATATTCTATGTCCTGAACCAAATGCTGGAGTGCATCTGCGAGGTTTTCGGTTTGAGAAGCGGGCCGATGAAGCATATGAAGCACAAGCCGTAAAGCAGTTCGCTTTCCCACACCTGGCAAATTGGACATTTCTTCTACTGCACGCTCTAAAACTTTGCTTGGATAATTCATCGGATTAAAATATTCTACTTTTTCTCTCTTTTAGGAAACTTTGTATATGAGTCTTTCATTTTGCCCAAAAATACTATTTTTGGGTGAAATTAAAACGAGATATGAACTCAAACATCATCCTGATTTGTGTAGTTGTCTATTTTTTAGGGCTTCTTTTCATCGCATTTCGCACAAGTAGAAATTCTGATAATCAATCTTTTTTCATTGGAAACCGAAAGAGTAAATGGTGGCTGGTGGCCTTTGGGATGATTGGGACGAGCCTGAGTGGAGTAACTTTCATATCGGTTCCGGGAACGGTGGGAAAGCTGACCGGAACGGAATATGTCTATGGCGGATTTGAATATTATATGATGGTCATCGGGTTTTTTCTCGGTTATTTCATCGTGGCTTTTGTGCTTCTGCCACTTTATTACAAAATGAATCTGACCTCTATCTATACGTATTTAGGCCGAAGGTTCAACCTCGAAGCGCATAAAACAGGTTCTATATTTTTCATCATTTCCCGAAGCATCGGTGCCACGGCCCGATTGTTTCTCGTAATCAATGTTTTGCAAATATTTTTATTGGATCAGATTGGAATTCCTTTCTGGCTGACCACTTTGGTTATTCTCCTAATGATCGTGCTTTATACTTATGAAGGCGGTGTAAAAACCATTGTGGTTACCGATATGTTGCAGACTACATTTATGCTTTTGAGTCTTGTGATTTGTATCGTTTATGTTTTGACGCAATTGGATATGTCCGCTTCGGAAGGTTATGCCAAATTAGCCGAATACAATTATACACATCTGATGAATTTTGACGGGAATTCGGCCACCTTTTTCCTGAAAACCTTGGTGGGCGGTATGTTTATAACGATTGCGATGACGGGATTGGATCAGGAAATGATGCAGAAAAACATCAGCGTGGATAATTTGTACAATTCCAAAAAAAATATGCTGACGTTTGCCAGCACGCTTTTGATTGTGAATTTTGCCTTTTTGTTTTTAGGTGGATTGCTTTACCTCTATGCGATGCAAAACGGTGCGGTTTATGGCGATGGCGTATTTGGATTTTTAAATGCATCGGGAGAAATTCAAAATATCATGGGCGACGACCTTTTTCCGGCCTTATCGCTTCAAGGTTATTTTCCTTTGTTCATTGCGGTGATTTTCATTATCGGGTTGATTTCGGCTTTGTTCCCCTCGGCCGACGGTGCCTTGACTTCCCTTACAAGTTCATTTTGTGTGGACTTATTGAAAATGAATGAAAACGACAAAATCTCGGAAAAGGAAAAGAAGAAAACCCGGATTACGGTTCATCTTGTGTTTACTTTACTTTTCTTTTTATTGATTTTGATTTTCAAATGGATCAATGATAAATCGATTGTTTATTTGATTATGAATGTCGCCGGATATACCTATGGCCCTTTACTCGGATTATTTGCATTTGGAATTCTGACCAAACGGACCATTTCGTTGAAATTTGCGATTTTGAGTGTGGCTTTGATTGCGCCGGCTTTGACTTATACGATCAATGAACTTTTCATTCATTTCACGAATTATAAAATTGGTGTAGAGCTAATTGTACTCAATGGATTGCTAACCTTTGTGGGATTGTGGTTGGTAAGCAATAAAAAACAGAAATCATTGTCTTAATTTTTTCTATATTTATCAATTCAACAAAAATAATTAACACATGAAGCATTTTTATTTAAGTGTTTTCCTGTTTGTTTTGACTTTGAACTATGGTTTTTCTCAAGACAATTCAGCGTTAAACACGGTTAAACAGTATTTGAATACGGAGGCGGCTCGACTTGGACTTTCTTCTTCCGATTTAAATGATTTGAAGTTAAACACTCATTATTTAAATGAGAAAAACAATGTTGAATATACTTATGTTCAGCAAGCTTATGGGGGCTATCCGATTTACAACGCCATTGCAAATTTCGCAGTAAAGAATGGGAAAGTACTTCATATGAATGAAACTTTTCAGAAGAACTTACAGCAGAGAATTGGAAATCAACAAGCGATAGATATGAATCTAATGGCTGAACTGATGGCTCAGAATTTAGGTTTCACACTCAATGAAACGGCGTTTCTGAACACTAATTTCACCAATGATTTAATGTATTATCCGACGGAGGATGGAAAAATCAATTTGTCTTGGATCATTCATTTAAACATGAAAATAGACAATGAGCTAAAAATTATGGAAGTCATTGCCAATGCACAAACTGGACAGATTTACGATCAGCACAATCATTTGTTGAGTTGTAGTTTTTCTGAAATTCCTTTTGATAATCCTGTGACCGAACATAAGAAATCTGAGAAAGTTGCATGGTTAAATCAGCAATATAATTCGAATGCAACTTTGAATGACAATGCCCAATACCGAGTGTATGAACTTCCGGTGGAGGCACCAACTTTTGGGGATCGTACCATGGTTGTAAATCCTGCGGATCCGATTGCTTCCCCTTTTGGATGGCATGATACCAATGGAGTTGTAGGGCCTGAGTCCACGCTTACAAGAGGAAATAATGTGGTAGCTGTAAACGATCCGAACAGTGAAGGTTTGAATTGGCTTTATTTCGGAGGTCCCTATACGTTCAATGGCTTTGCCGATGGCGGAAATGAACTAAATTTTGATTTCCCTATCGATTTGACACGTAATATGTACGAAAGCGCAGATGCTTCTACTACTAATTTGTTCTATATGAACAATATGTTGCATGACGTTTGGTACCAATACGGATTTACGGAAGCGGCCGGAAATTTTCAGGTAAATAATTATGGAAATGGCGGAATCGGAAATGACGAGGTTTATGCTTTTGGTCAAACCGGTGAAGCACTTGGTTCCATGAATAACGCCATGTTTGGAACCCCTACCGAAGGCGGGAATCCTTATATGGTGATGTTTATGTGGACTTCCAATCAGGGAGACAGTCATTTGTTTTCGGTGAATACTGCCGGTCCGCATCAGGGAAATTACAATGGTGTAATTGCAGGCTTTGGACCCGAACTTCCGACAACTCCTATCACGGCTGATTTAGCGGTGGTAATTGATGATAATGCCAACGGCGGAACGGATGCCAACGATGGGTGTGAAAACCTAACGAATGCAGCTCAGTTAAACGGCAAAATTGCTTTGATCAAAAGAGGAAACTGTGAATTTGTAGTCAAAGTAAAAAAAGCTCAAAATGCAGGAGCGCTTGCTGTAGTGATGGTAAATAATGAAGGAGGCGCACCCATTCCTATGGGAGGAACGGACCCTACGATTACAATCCCTTCGGTTATGATCAGCATGAATGATGGTAACCCTATAATCGATGCTGTATTGGCAGGAACTTCTTTGAATGGATCGGTGCCCAAAGACGGACATTGGGATGGATATAAGGATGGAAGTCTCGACAATGGAATCATTGCCCATGAATACGGTCATGGAATTTCAAATCGATTGACAGGAGGTCCCACGACGGGTGGTTGTTTGAACAACGAAGAACAAATGGGCGAAGGTTGGAGTGATTATATCGCATTGGTGATGACCATGGAGCCAGGAGATCAAGGCGAAGACGGAAGAGGAATCGGTACTTTTGCAGTATCTCAACCTACAAATGGCGTGGGAATTCGTCCGACGCGTTATTCGACAAATATGTCGATTAACAATGCTACTTATAATCGTATCCGATCGGTTTCAGTTCCGCATGGAGTGGGTTATGTTTGGGCAACGATGCTTTGGGAAATGACTTGGGAATTGATTGATGAGTACGGATTTGACCCGGACCTTTATAATGGAACCGGAGGAAATAATATTGCGATGCAATTGGTAATGGACGGAATGAAATTGCAACCATGTAATCCAGGTTTCGTGACGGGAAGAGATGCTATATTGCAAGCAGATCAGATCAATAATGATGGCGTAAATCAGTGCCGAATTTGGAGCGCATTTGCCAAAAGAGGTTTGGGCTACAGTGCAAGTCAGGGAAGTCCCTACAATGTTCACGACGGCACAGAAGCTTTTGATATGCCTCCTACAAATGTTTTGGACTGTTCAGGAGCTTTGGGAATTGAAGATTTAACACATTCTCAGTTAAGCTTATACCCAAATCCAACCAAAGGTGAATTTTATATTTTGACGGATAAATCCTATGGAAATACAGAAATTAAAATTCAGGATTTGACCGGTAAATTAATTCATTCAACGGTTTTGAATTTGAATGACCAAAAAGCAACGGTGGACATTAGTAGTGTTCCGGCGGGTGTTTATGTAGTAACCATAGAAACCCCAGAAGGTAAAACAACCAAAAAGCTGATCAAGCGATAAAGTTTAGAAAATCCGTCTTGGCTTAGCCGAGACGGATTTTTTCTTTTTAAAAGATTTCTTAAACGAATGAAGGTTCAATTATTTGTACCAACTACTGTATTTCACGTAGTTGTTGGCAATTCTTTCGATTTCACCTTCCTTTAAATTCTGGGAAACATCTCCGATTTTTCTTGCGGGAATTCCCGCCCAAAGTTCACCTTCTTTGATATGTGTGTTTTGCGTTACCACCGCACCAGCAGCTACGATAGAATAAGACTCCACCACGCAATCATCCATGACGATGGCACCCATTCCTATCAAAACATTGTCATGAATCGTACAACCATGAACTACCGCATTGTGACCAATCGAAACATTGTTTCCGATTTCTGTAGGTGATTTCTGATAAGTACAATGGATCATGGCATTGTCCTGAACATTGACTTTATTTCCAAGTTTTATAAAATGCACGTCACCTCGGAGCACGGCATTGTACCAAATGCTGCATTGATCACCCATTTCCACATCGCCGATGATTACAGCGGTTTCGGCCAAAAAACAATCCTTTCCGAACTGAGGAGTTTTCCCCAATAATTCCTTTACAACTGCCATAAAATTAAACTATCAAAATTTGGGATAAATATAAAGAAAGAAGCTGTATTTTTGCAGTATGATGAGAGTTTATATTGACAATACACCGAATCCAAACATTATGAAATTTGTTTGCGATGAAACCCTAACTGCAGGAGGTCTTGAGTTGGGCAAGGAGGACGCTGCCGAAGAATCCCCACTTGCACAGGAATTACTTCAATTTCCTTTTATCGTAAAGGTTTTCATTACGGCAAACTTTGTCGCAGTTCAGAAAATTGATGGCATCGAATGGGAGATGGTGGCAGATGAAATCAAAGAAATCGTTAATCGACACTTAAAAGAAGGAAGCATACTTCTACTTCCTCAAAAAGAAGACCCTTATACACTTTATGTAGAAATGACGCCCAATCCGGCTGTGATGAAATTTGTGACCAACAAACTTCTTTACAAAGGAATTGCTGAAGCCAAAAGTCCTGCAGATGTAAGTGATTTTCCTTTGGCCTCAGCCCTTTATGCTTTTGATTATGTCAAAGAAGTTTTTGTAACAGAGAACTATATTTCGATTACGAAAATCGAGGAAGCAGACTGGAACGAAATCGCTTTGGAACTTCGTTATTTCCTCTTGGATTATTTGCAAACTGATAAAGAAATCATCAGTGAGAATTATGTTCCACTGCAAAATCCTTATGAGAAAGAATTCATCAAGAAGGATTATACGGATGTGGAAATGCAAATCAATGACATCATCAGTGAATACATTCAACCGGCAGTAGCTGGCGATGGTGGAAATATTCAATTGATAGAATTTGAGGAAGATACCAAAACTGCCCGAATGCTTTTGCAGGGAGCTTGTTCCGGCTGTCCGTCCTCAACGATTACGCTTAAAAATGGTATCGAAACCATGCTGAAGCAAATGATGCCCGGAAAAGTGGAAAATGTAGAAGCCATCAATGGCTAAACTAAATCCGAAGTTTTGAAATACAGATTTCTGTTATTTTTCCTTCTCCCCTTTTTTGTCTTTGCACAAAAGAAAGACGATGATTATGCTTATTCGGTCATTGAAAAATTAAGTTCCGAAGCTTTTGCAGGTCGTGGATTTGTAGAGTATGGAATGAACAAAACGGCCGATTTCATTGCGGAAGAATTTGAAAAATTCGGTCTGAAAAAAATCGGGGATTCTTATTTTCAGGAATTTTCAATGCCGATCAATATCATTGAAAATGCTCAATTAAAATTAAACGGCAAGGAATTGAAATACGGAGAAGATTTTTTGGTCGATCCAGCTTCAAAAGCCCAAAGTTTTCATTCCAGACCGATTTATTATTTCAATCCAAATGATTTTGCGAATTCACTGAATAAAGAAAGCGATTTTATAGATTTTATCAGGACCGATATGCTTCAACAAAAAGAAAAGCACGTCGTCTTTCCGCCGCATTCATTTGAAGTCGATTCACTCAATCAATATTATAAACACTGGCCTCATTTTTATCGTCCCGAAGAAAATAAAAACCGTGCGGTTATTTATTTTAGTTCAGATAAATTAATTGCTTCTCTGTCTCAAAAGCAAGACAGCATAACAAGATTTTTTGTAAATGAAAACTTTTATACTGATAGTTTAAGTATTGACAATTATGTTGTTGAAAATAAATTCGTTAATGATTTTAAAGTAAAGAATGTTATCGGAATGATTGAAGGAGAAAATACCGATTCATTAATTTTGATTACGGCTCATTTTGATCATTTGGGAAAAGTTGGAAATACAATCTTTCCGGGTGCGAGTGACAATGCAAGCGGTACGGCATTTCTGTTGGAATTGGCAAAATATTTCAGTCAACACAAACCTAAATATTCCCTTGTGCTTATAGGTTTTGCTGCGGAAGAAGCCGGACTTGTCGGTTCGAAATATTTTGTGGAAAATTCTTTGGTTGATTTAGCGAAGATTAAATTTTTATTGAATTTTGACATCATGGGCGCCGGAGAAGAAGGAATTCAGATTGTGAACAGTTCGGTTTTTACGAAAGAGTATGAATTACTGAATCAAATTAATTCCAATAAAAATTACCTCAAACAAATCAAAAAACGTGGGGAAGCCTGTAATTCAGATCATTGTCCGTTTTATGAGAAAGGTGTTCCCTCATTCTTTACATATACTTTGGGCGGTCCCGGACACTATCATGATGTGTACGATACAGCCGAATCGCTGAACCTTGCTGAATTTGAAGATTTGAAGAAATTGTTTATTGAGTTTATAGATAAAATTTAAGTATTGATTCCGAAAACAATCATTAAATTTTTCATATCAAATAAGTATATCACAAATCTAATAAAAGCTCAGATTGTTTTTTGGATCTAGAGATTGCGGTTTTCATCAAAAAAAAACTTTTATTTATTCCGATATTTTTGCTTCAAAGACTTCGGCAAAATATGCTATTACTTTCTCTTTTACTTCTTCTATCGGAATTTCTCGGCCTAATTCACGCTCGAGAGAAGTCACGGCTTTGTCTTGAATTCCGCAGGGTATGATGTATTCGAAGTATTTTAAATCGGAATTTACATTCAGCGCAAATCCATGCATGGTGACCCATCGCGAAGCTTTCACGCCCATCGCACAGATTTTCCGGGCAAAAGGTTTGCCTACATCGAACCAAACGCCTGTTTCGCCTTTGGACCGTTCGCCTTTTAAGCCGTAATCTTTGACGGTTTTGATGATGACTTCCTCCAAATTTCGCATATAGAGATGAATATCTGGTTTGAAGTTGTCCAAATCCAAAATGGGATATCCGACCAATTGTCCCGGACCGTGGTAAGTGATATCTCCTCCCCTGTTGGTCTTGACGAAACTTGCTTCTATCTGGCTCAAAAAGTCTTGACTTGCCAAAAGGTTTTCGATGTGTCCACTTTTTCCAAGCGTATATACGTGAGGGTGTTCTACAAACAACAAATGGTTTTTTGTTTGCTCAAAATCATTTTGTCCTGATTTTTCTTTAGCGCGGTTGCGCGATTTGATCTCAACGGCTTCTGCTAATAGAGTTTCCTGATAATCCCAGATTTTTTGATAATCCTGATTGATCCCCAAATCTTTAAATAAAATCTCCTTCATTCTTCTTTAATTTCAAATCAAAGTTTAGGCTAAAATACGGTCTTTTTGGATTTCTAAGTTGTTTTCTAAGAAATAAGTCTTTGGAGAGAGCGAATATGATTTCGGGACCTCCAACCTTTAATTCATGTTTTATCGGTTGGGATTATTTAAAATGATAAGAGCGGCGATCACACCCGGTATCCATCCTAAGCAAGTCAATAGAGCAACGATGAGGATCGATCCACAACCTTTGTCGATGACCGCTAGCGGTGGGAAAATTATGGAAAGTATGACACGTCCGAGACTCATTATTCCAATTCTATTTCAAAATTAAATTTATCGGGGTTTTCCAAAATCTCGCCCATTGAAACGTCCACTGTCATTACTTTTCCGTCTAAACTATAAGTAGCATTTTCCAAGGAAGAATTTTTGATTCTTTTCGGAAAATGGTATTCCATTTTATACTGAAACATATTCATCATGCCTCGTGTAGCTTCGGCTAGGCTATCGTCCATTTCATTCAGTAAATGATTCGGGTTATCAGCTATTCGTTGAAAGATTTTCCCGTCATACTTCATTTGTAGGGAATTCATCATACCGGATTGCCCTATTTCGGCAGCGGCTTCGGGATCTTCTTTTTCGAGTTTCCGCATGGCGGTATTGACTTTTTCAAGGTAAACATTGAATGCTTCGATATTTTTTTCCTCGATTCTCACAGTCATTTTCCCTTCGTTGTCATTTATAATCATGTGGACATTTGTTTTGTCCATACTTTTCATAAATTCGATTTCTGCCTGACTGGATTCTCCGGGATTTAATTGATCGAAATTTTCCAATTCCGCAAAGCTGATAATTGTATCGAGTGGGAAATCGCCGGTTTGACGCAGCGAGTCTTTGGTGTGTTCGTCGTATAGAAATGATAGCATTTCTGTGAAGTTAATTTCGTTTTCGTACTTAACTGCCCCGGATTCATTTAAGTAAAATCTTTCGGTGATTTGGCATGAAACCAAAATTAAAGCAAGGACTGTAAATAAGAAATATTTTTTCATAGCTTAATTCAAGAGGGTAAAGTTATTAAATCCAAACAGTTTTTGGGAAAATTATTTTGTGTTAAACTAAATAACTCTTATTAAAAGTTAAATTCAGTTTATTTAACATAAATAAATGTGAAAATTTGTAATTTAAGCGCAAATTAAACATTAACTAAATTAAAATGAAGAAACTTTTATTTTCTTGGGGATTGCTCCTCTTTTTTTGTGCGAATGTCCTTGGACAAGAACAAATTGCAGTGGTGCAAAGTCCTTACATTGCATTATTGAATGCGGAAACGGGTGAGATTGAAGACCCGGAATTCATTGATCTTTCTGTTGTAAATGCTGGAACTCCAAAAGGGATTATTCAGGTAGGTTCGGAAATCTGGGTCTCAGATCAGATTCGAGATGCAATTTTCCGTTTTGACAGCAACGGAGACCACATCAGTTCTATTACTGAAAACCTGGACAATATCAAAGGTTTGGCTTTGGTAAATAACTCAGAAGTTTGGGTGACCAATGCTGGTTCTGCAAATGGGGCACCGGGCGATGCCATTGTTCGCTTTGATACAAGTGGAAATTATCTGGGCTTTTATGATACACACGGCAATTCGACTTTTGATGTGGTTGATGCCGGAAACGGTGAAGTTTTCATTTCCTATATTGATGGAGGTTCACCCATTGAAAGATGGGATTACAGTGGGAATTTCATTGACAACTTAGTGAGTCCTGGTACTTTGAGTTTTGTGCAACAATTGTGGCAGATGAATTCAGGAAATTTATTGGTGGGTACTTTTAGCTCACCTTCGGGAGTTTATGTTTTTGATCCTGCGACCGGAAATCAGGTTGACTACTGGAGTGAGAGCAGTGTCCGCGGTGTGATTGAAACCGGGGATGGCAATATTCTTTGGACCAGCGGAAACGGTATTTTTAAATTGGATGTTGCAACCGGTAATAGTACACTGATTTCTTCTGGAGCTGCGCAATTCTTTACTCTTCTTAATCCGAACAATGAGGGTTGTACAACGCCCACATTGAGTGTTGAAGATGCTGAAATTTGTATAGATAGCAGTGCTACTTTGGTAGCTACTACTAACGGTGAGGTGGTTAACTGGTACGATTCCGAAACTGCTACTACTCCGATTCATACGGGAACTACGTTTGAAACACCTGCATTGACTGAAACTACTTCTTATTGGGTTCAAGCTCTGTCCTATGGTTCATCGGGCGATGGTGAAATCATCGAAGGAGGCGCGCGCGTAGCTCCTGCTACTAATTCAAATTCGAGTGTGGTATCGGCAACAAGCCCATGGGGATTATCGTTTGACACTACTGCGGACTTTACAATCACATCAGTAGATGTTTACCTTGCTTCTTCCACACCTGGAGATCTTGTGATGCAATTATTGGATGAAAACTGGCAGGTTTTGGATGAGACCACAGTTGCTTGTCCTGCAGGAAACTCTTCCAATCCGGTTCAGTTTGAAGTTCCTTTGAATTTCAGTGTAGAAGCAGGAAATACTTACCGACTAGTTGCAGCTTCAAGTCCTGTTATGGTAAGAGAATTCTCAAGTGAACATGCTGGATTCCCTTATCCGATTGGTGATGTAGGTTCTGTAATAGGTGGAACTATTAACAATTCAGAAACAAACAATACGCTTTATTATTTCTTCTACAATTGGACGGTTCAGACCGGTGAAGTTGAAACTTGTGAATCAGCATTGACAGAAGTAGTTGTTACAGTTAATCCAGCTCCTGAAGCTCCATTGGCAATTGGCGACTTCTATTTTTCCGAAGGAGATACCTTGGCTGATTTAGAAGACTCACTTGAATTTGAAGGAGATTTGACTTGGTATGCAGATGCAGATCTTACCATTGAATTACCCTCAACTACCGTTATCGTAGAAGGAACTACATATTGGGTAACTCAAACGGTTAACGGATGTGAAAGTGAAGCTTTGGAAGTATTTGTAGCTTTATTAGGAATCAATGATTTGAGCAATAGCGCCTTTGCCTATTATCCAAACCCGGTAAAAGATATTTTGAATATCACTGGTAAAAAGCAAATTGACTCGGTTGAGATTTTTGATTTGACCGGAAGAAAACTTATGAATTCTTCAAGAGTTGAAAATGGTCAGCTTGATTTCCGTGCATTCGGACAAGGAACTTATTTGGTTAAAATCACTTCCGGAGCGGATGTTCAGGTTATCAAAGTGATTAAAAAATAAATAATTCATTTAATATTTAGAAGAAAGGGTTTCCGCAATGGAGACCCTTTTTTATTTAAGGTTCCATGATTTTTATGTAGTTTTGGAGGAAATGTTCAAAAAAATGACAAGAATTAAATTATTTGCACTGATTGCGTTATTCTGCAGCGGGATTTCCTTTGCCCAACAAGGCGGAGGAATGTGGATTCCGACAGAATTAAACGAAGCCGAAATGAAACAAATGGGTATGCGGATATCGGCACAAGATATTTTCAATCCCAATGCACCCAGCATCAAAGATGCCATTGCTCACTTTGGCGGTGGATGTACTTCGGAAGTAATTTCCGCCCAAGGACTTTTACTGACCAATCATCACTGTGGTTATAGCCAGATTCAATCTCATTCCAGCGTGGAAAATGATTACCTAAAAAATGGTTTCTGGGCGATGAATGCTTCGGAAGAATTGCCCAACAAAGGACTTACAGCTACTTTTATCATTGATATAAAAGACGTGACCGATAAAATTCTTCAAGGCGTAACGGACGATATGGACGAAGAAAAACGACAGGAATTCGTGAAGTCCAACATCGAAATTGTTTCTAAAAATGCAGTCAAAGAAGCACATCAGGATTTATTTATTCGCGCCTTTTATAAAGGCAATAAATATTATCAGTTCATTACCGAAACATTCCGCGATGTACGTTTGGTAGGGGCACCTCCGGGAGGAATCGGGAATTTTGGAATGGATACCGATAACTGGTCTTGGCCAAGGCACGTGGGCGATTTTGCACTTTTCAGAATTTATGCCGATAAAAACAATAAACCGGCCGAATATTCGCCAGACAACGTTCCTTATACACCCAAACATTTCTTGCCGATTTCCATCAAAGGCATCGAAGAAGGAGATTTCACTTTTGTATTTGGATTTCCAGGGACGACCGACGAATACCTTCCGGCGACGGCCCTCGAACAAGTTTTGGCAACAACCAATCCCAATCGAATTGGAATTCGTGACGTTGCACTTCGGATTTTGGATTCCAAAATGCGTCAAGACAATGCAACCCGAATCAAATACGCTTCGAAATATGCGAGAATTTCCAATGCTCATAAAAAATGGACCGGTGAAAGTTTAGGTTTGACTAAGTCAAATGCAGTTGGATTGCGTAAAGACTATGAAAATGAATTTACCAAGCGCATCAATGCCAACCCGGAATGGAAAGCAGAATACGGCAACTTATTAAAAGATTTTCAGGAACTCTACAATGCCAATGATTCTTATCTGATCGCCGAAATTTATTTTGACGAAGCGATTTATCGCAACTCCGAAACTTTCCGTGTTGCTTTGTTGATGCAAAATTTGCTCAAAGCAAAAAACACTCCAGAATTTGATGGATTGAAAGAAAGGTATAGAAACCATTTGCGTGGACTGTATAAGGATTATGACGCCGCTTTGGATCAGGAAGTTTCACTTGCCTTGATTGATCTTTACAAGAAAAATGTTCCGGCTCAATTTTTACCGGAAAATGCAATCAATATCAATGCTTCTACTTTTAGAAACTCCGTTTTGACGGGTGCTCAGAAAATAAATGGAGTAAGTATTTTAGAAGATACGGACAAAGCTTTCGAAAACAATGAAGCCCTTGTCGAAGCTTTGGAAAGCGATCCTTTGGTGCAAGAAATTGGATTGATTTTGAAAGCTTATGAAGAGAAAGTTTCTCCAAAATATACCGCCATTCAAAATCAATTGGCCCAATTGCAAAGAACCTATATGAAAGCGCAGTTAGAGGTTTTCCCAGATCGTAAATTCTTTCCCGATGCGAATTCAACACTTCGTGTTACTTATGGGAAAGTGGACGGATACAAACCCGAGGACAAACCAAGGTACGATGCACAAACTTATTTAGACGGTGCGGTAGCCAAACATATTCCGGGCGATTATGAGTTTGATATGCCCGAGAAATTAATCGAATTGGAGAAAAACAAAGACTATGGAATTTACGGTGAAGGCAAAAGGAAAAAAGCAAAAATGCCGGTAAACTTCATTGCTTCCAATCATACGACCGGTGGAAATTCAGGAAGTCCGGCGCTGGATCGGGACGGAAATCTAATCGGATTGAACTTTGACCGTGTTTGGGAAGGGACGATGAGTGATTTGCATTACGACCCGACGATTTGCCGAAACATTATGGTCGATGCACGTTATATTTTGTTCATCATCGACAAATTTGCAGGTGCAGGTTATCTATTAGAGGAAATGAAAATCGTGAAATAATCTCATTCATAATAGTGAAAACCGGTGGCTTCGAGAACCTCAGCCACCGGTTTTTTTATTCAAAAACTTTGTCTATGAATTTAGAATTTAAGAGACGTGCGACGGCCATATAACTTGGTTTGAAAGCGATTTGTTCTCCCACTTTGTATTTCTGATTTCCGTTTTCATCCAGGTTTTCACCGAGATCGACCACGAGCATATCGGAAGTAATTCCCACAAAACTTAGGTCTTCATTGAGAGCCTCAATGTCGGCTTTGTCCACATCGAGCATTCCAAAATCGAGAATGGCTTTTACCGATGAATTCCCGGCATCTTTGGAACTATAATCAGCGGTGTGTCCGATATTTCCATCGCCCATCACTCCATCTGGCACAAGTTCTTTTTCTTCGAGTTCAATGATATTGGCTCGAAATTCAAAGGTATCGACCGAAAGTCCGTCAAACTTTTCATTGTCAAAAGGACTGATTCCAAAAAAAGCAGCTTCACCGATTCGGTAATGGTTTACTTCCTTGGGCACTGTTCCCTGTTCCAATAAGGGAAGTGTGATAGATGAGCCACCGGAAATGAATTGTAATTCTTTATTAAATTTTGCGGAAATTAATTCTTTGTAAAGTACAAGTTGAAGTAATTTATCATAGGTCGGAATGATTCCATACATACAGCCTAAATTCGACCCCAAACCAATTACTTCGATCTGAGGCAACTCAAAAATCTTTTGATAAAATCCCATCAAATCCTCTCGATTGATACCTTCTCGAAGTTCTCCTAATTCTATCATAATGATAATCTGATGGACTTTATTGGCTTTTTTAGCGGCTTCATTCAGAGCTAAAATTGTTTCAAAAGAAGAATTGAGGGAAATATCTGCATACTGAACCACCTCTTCGGCATAAATTTTCGCCGGAGGTTTGATATAAATCGTACGCATATCTGGATTTACTTCCTTTAAGTTTCGAAGACTGGTCAATCTTGAATCGCCGACAGAACCAATGGATTGAATGGTTTCGGGCGTAAGAACTGTCTTTAAAAAAGTTTTATCGCCAGAGAAAACTTTGGTAATCAAACTCCAATGTATGTGTTTTTCTGAAAAATACTCACTTAAGAAACGGATGTTGTCTTGTATTTTTTTTGTTCGAATGATTAATTCTGCCATGACTATGATTTTTCTTCTTGAGAAGATTTTTCTTTTCGCTTCAGTCTCATTTCCAAATAAGGATTTTCAAATCCATATTTCGCATACAAATGCTTAGCAGGATTATCGGCTTCCACATGCAATGCAATGTCGCCTTTGCAATTTTCTATGGTATATTCCATCAGCTTTTTACCCAGTCCTTCTCCCCTATGTTCTTTGTGCACGGCAATATAAACCAGGATGTTTTCCGGGATGTATTCGTCCATTCCAGTTTTATTGACCACGACAGCTCCGACGATTTCCTTCTTGTTTTCAATGGTAAATAAATAGCCACCGAGTCCAGAACGCTCTTTGGCAGCGTATTCGATTGCTTTTCGGATGGCAGATTTAGTATCGCCGTATTCGTCGAGGTTATGATATAAAAAATGGGTTAGATTTTCAATTTCGATGGAGGAAACTCCATTTAATGTTTTGGTTGTATAATTCATATTAAATTTAATTACACTCCCCATTTTAACATTTTGAAGAAACTGACAAAATTTTTTAGGTTAAAATTTTCGAAAAACTTTAAATTTAAAAAGGAATCAATACTTGAAATTCAATCGAAATAAAAGAATCATCCAAAGTATTTTCCTAATTTGAAGGGATTCTTTTCGTAAATTTATACCTTACTTATCTGTAATTATCTTTGATTCCTAGAGTTTAATCAAACAGTTAAAACGGCACCATGAATTGGATTCTGATTTTTGAATTAATTTATATACTGATTATCATAGCGGTATGTATTCGTATAATTTTTGATACTCGAAGCTCTACCAAGGCGGCAGCTTATATTCTTTTAGTGATTTTCTTGCCGATTCTGGGGATTCTGATTTATTTCACGGTTGGAATTAATTATCGCAAACGGAAATTATACAATAAAAATCTTTTTGCAGATGAATTGGGCGATCGTGTATTTGCTTTTATACGAAAAAACCGGGACCGCATCATTGGGAAAGGCTTGTTAAACAAATACGATGGGCTTGCGGATTTGGTTTTGAATCAGAATTTCTCGCCATTATCTGATGATAATGAAGTGGATATTTTACTGAATGGGGAAGAAAAATTTCCGGAAGTTTTCAAAGCCATTGAAGCGGCTCGTCATCATATTCATGTGGAGTATTATATTTTCGAACCCGATCGTATTGGTTTGGAATTCATTGATTTATTGATAAGAAAATCAGAAGAAGGAGTAAAAGTTCGTTTTATTTTTGATGATTTTGGTTCGCATCCTTTGCGACGTCAAGTCAAACGAATGCGAAATGTCGGTATCGAGGTTTATCCTTTTTATGAAATCAAATTATTCTTTTTTGCCAATCGAATGAACTATCGAAACCACAGAAAAATTATCGTCATCGATGGAGAAACGGGTTTTTTGGGTGGCATCAATGTCAGTGACCGATATTTGAATTTGCCTGAGAGTCAAAATAAATATTTCTGGCGCGATACGCATTTGAAACTCCGAGGAAGTATTGTTCATTCTTTGCAATATATTTTCATTGTGGATTGGAATTTCTGCTCCAAACAGAGATTGGAGCCTGACCGTCATTTTTTTTCAATGAATTCTCAAGAAAAATCGGGTCATAAAATCGGGCAAATTGTTGCAAGTGGTCCCGATTCCGATGCGCCATTTATTCTACAATCCTTTTGCAAGGCAATTAGTCTGGCGAAAGAAGAAATTCTGATTACCAATCCTTATTTCATTCCCAATCCAACGATTATGGATTTGCTTTTGGTAACGGCTTTGAGTGGCGTAAAGGTTAAACTATTGGTTCCGGGTATTTCTGATTCGCGATTGGTAAACATAGCCAATCATTCTCATTTTACTGAGCTTTTGAGTGCCGGTGTGGAAGTTTATACTTATTCAAAAGGCTTTATTCATGCGAAAACCATGGTCATCGATGCTGATTTGGCGATCGTGGGGACGGCCAATATGGATTACCGAAGTTTTGATTTGAACTTCGAGGTCAATGCTTTGATTTATGATGAAGAATTAGCAAATGAACTGCGCCAAGCCTTTTATCAGGATTTGAAAGATTCGGATAAATTGGATTTAGAAACTTGGAACAAACGACCGATCTACCTTCAGGTTTTGGACAGAATCGTTAGATTGATTTCACCCCTGCTTTAGAAATTAATCCATCATTCGGTCTTTGAGTTTCTTTAGTTGAAAACTCAAAACCATACTTAGAATTCCTGTGAAAATAAATGCCAAAGCGGTCATTACGACCAGCGAAAGTCCTGCAATAATGGGTTTGAGAATCAATAAAATTGAGAAAAGAATTCCCAACCCGCTTGTGAAGGCAAGTAACCCCCAGTTTCTGCTTCCGAAATTCTTCAGCTCAATGGCAAACCCAAATCCATGAACCGAGCGGAATAATAAACTAAGTCCTACGTAAAGGGCAAGCATCAGAGCGTCCAATCCAGGATGACTGATTAGGATTAAACCAATGATGAGACTGAGGATACCGGCTACCAGATGCCAACCCCATCCGCTGAGTTCTCTTCGATTGCTAATGGCAAAACTAAGTTCCAAAATTCCTGAAACAATGAAAGAAATACTAAACAAAATCGCCAATGCTTCATAGGTTTGGAAGGGAGCACTGAAAATGTAGAATCCTAAAATTACTAAAAGAAGCCCAAGTATGAAGGGAAAATACCAATACTTTACTGAGTTTTTGAAACTGTTTAAAATAGCCATAATGTAAATTATTTAGTTGAAATTAGTTCTGATGCTTGATGGGAGTTTTTTATTAATTTTGTTTTAATTTGCGTAAAAATGTAATTATGTCAACTACTACCTTTGATTTGCTTCAAAGATATAAGGATATTTTAAACCAAAACGGAGAACCTAATGAAGCTTACAAATATTTAGCAATAAATACATTTCAACAAAATTGGAATTTAGAAGCGGACGATTTTTATCAGATGTTTCGGGCTTCTTTTGGTAAAGTTTCCAATCTTCTTTATCAAAATTCTTGGGGATTTATCGAAAAATCAGCAAGACTTTTTCCTGAAGAAGTTAGAGATATGTTTCGGAATCTATATGATGAATCGGTAGAAATTACAGAAAGAATCAAAACTTTTCAAACCGAATCAGAAAAATTATTGCCAAAAGTTAGAGAGGAGTTAAATCGAAAAAATATTAATGCTCAACAAGACGAAAGGACGATTTCGGTTTATTTGGCTTTTCGATTTCCTGAAAAATATATGTTATATAAATATGACTACTATAAGAATTTCTGCAAAGAACTCAATATAAAACCAAAGAAAACAGGAGAGTGTTTTTTGCATTTGCAGGAATTGGCCAATCAAATTATTCGGGAAGATTTATTGGATGAAAATTTCATCAAAACCTATCGGAAATTTTATCAAAAACCTGAATGGGATGATCAATATTTGATGATTCAGAATGTATTGTATGTTGTTTTTAGAGATGATTTTCAAGAAATGGATTTGGTCAAGTTGCTAAAGAATTTTAATCGAAAAGATTTGGAGGAATACTATGAGTTTTTGGACAAAATCATTGAAGAATTCGATTTACAGCAAAATGACCAAAGATTGGTTTTTAACTTCACAAATAAAATTCTTGTGTTCACAATCGGACAGCGGTATATCTTATATGTTAAACAGGCTAAAAGTACTGATTATAAATTTAGAGTGATTTCGGAAAACCCAATTTGTGATGATTATGTAAATTTCGATGGAAGCCCAGAAGCTTATTTAAACAGAATTCAAGATTTTAATCAGATTTTGAGGAATTCTCAATCCGTTTTTAATGCGATCGAAAAAGAACTTAATCGGTCTCAAATATCAAGCTATTCCAAGTACAACAAAAAAGAATTGGAACGAATGGCTTTTGACATAGATTTCAGAAATGAAATTTTAAGTCAATTGGAAACTCAAACAAAAACCGAAAAACCAATGGAAAATACAAAATCCGATAAAAAAACTCCGCTAAATCAAATCCTTTTCGGTGCTCCGGGAACAGGAAAAACATATACATTGAGAAATGAATATTTTCCTAAGTACACAATTTCTGAACAAAGCATAAGCCCAGAATCTTATTTTGAGGAGATTGTCAGTGGATTGACTTGGTGGCAAACCATAGCTTTAGCTCTTTTAGAAATGGGAACAAGTAAAGTCAATGATATTTTAGAAAATCGTTGGGTTTCTAAAAAAGCACTTTTATCCGAGTCAAAAAATGTCCGTGCTACAATTTGGGGAAACTTGCAATTTCATACTGTAATTGAATCAAAAACAGTCAACTATACCCAAAGACAAACGCCTTATATTTTTGATAAAACAAGAGATAAAAAATGGGAATTACTTGAAATTGAACTAAAAGATCAAGCACCTGAAGTATATGACATTCTCGAGTCAGTGAATAATTTCAAGCCCAATCCATTAAAAGAAATTAAACACTATGTTTTTACAACTTTCCATCAATCTTTTTCATACGAAGATTTTATTGAAGGAATTAAACCAGTAATGGAGGAAGGTAAAGAAACCATTTCTTATCAGATAGAAAATGGAATATTCAAAGAATTATGTCTAAAGGCTCAAACCGATCCAGAAAATCGTTACGCCATTTTTATTGATGAAATCAACCGTGGAAATGTTTCAGCAATTTTCGGAGAATTAATTACACTCATCGAACCTGATAAAAGGATTGGAGCCATTAACGAACTTCGTGTTAAACTTCCTTATTCAAAAAGAGAATTTGGAGTTCCGAAAAATGTGGATATTATCGGCACAATGAACACCGCCGACCGAAGTGTGGAGGCTTTGGACACCGCTTTGAGAAGACGTTTTTCATTCATTGAAATGCAGCCCAATCCTGAAATCTTGTTGAATTCGGAATACAAAGACGTGGATTTGAAACAATTGCTGGAAACAATCAATCAACGTATTGAAGTTTTGATTGACAAAGACCATCAAATCGGTCATTCCTATTTTATCGGTATTCAAAATTTGGGAGATTTAAAACAAACGTTTAAAGACAAAATCATTCCACTTTTGGAAGAATATTTTTACGGAGATTTTGGAAAAATCGGCTTGGTTTTAGGCGGAAGTTTTATTTATCAGGAAGAAAACAATGCGAAATTTCCAAAGAATTTTAATTACGAAAACGACTTTTTAGAAGACAAAAAAGTCTATCGTTTCACGCCTTTTGAAATTTGGAATGAAAACACATTTATTTCGGTTTACGAGGATTAACGAATGAATCATAAAAAATTCATACAAGTATTCGAATATCAGAAATTGCGATACGATGATTCAGGAACATTCCGAAAACATCATTTTGATGCAATGGTAAAATTCAATGAATTGCATCAAAACAAATATTTCACGATAATTCATCAAGGAATCCGATTTGGAAATTATGTCGGTGTAATTCAAATCGGTGGCTTAACGATTGAAATTCTCCCAAAAGCCGATAACAACGAAGATGCAGACAAAAATCTTTGGCAAAATGTCTTATTGAATATGCTGAAAACTTGCAAGAAAATTCAAGTTGAATCCATTTCAGAAACCCAACTTAAAAAACGATACCATTCGATTTTAGATGTTTATTTTGAGTTGTATTTAAACGAAATTGAAAGATTGGTAAAAAAAGGATTGATTAAGAAATACCGAAAAAATCAATCCAATCAAAAGGCACTAAAAGGCAAATTGCTTTTTGCTCAAAACATACAACAAAATGTTGTGCATAAAGAACGGTTTTATTGCGAACATCAGATTTATGATAAAAACCATTTGTTGCATCAAATCCTTTACAAAGTTTTATTGGTTTTAAAAACTTTTGTAAATGATTCTTTGAAAGACAAATTGAACCGATTATTGTTTGAATTTCAGGATTTTGATAATATCAACATTCAGAAAAAGCATTTCGATAAAATCATCATTGACCGAAAAAATCATGATTATCAAAAAGCCATTGATATTGCTAAAATTATCATTCTGAATTATTCGCCAAGTTTGAATTACGGAAGCGAGAATTTGCTCACGCTTTTATTTGATATGAATGCGTTGTGGGAAGAATATATTTTCCGTATTCTTCACAAGCACAAAACAGATGAAATGGAAATTTCATTTCAAAATTCCGACAAATTTTGGGAAAACAAACGCATTCGTCCAGACATTGTGTTGAAAACCAAAGACGAAACTTTTGTCATTGATACCAAATGGAAAATCATTGAAGCCAATAATCCGTCAGATGACGACTTAAAACAAATGTTTGTTTACAATCTGCATTGGAAAGCCGAAAAAACATTATTGCTTTACCCGAAAACCAATCAGATAGATAGCAATTTTGGAACATTTCATTATGACAATTTAGGCAAAAAATGCAAGCTTGGATTTGTGAATATTTTTGATGATTCGGGGGTTCAAAATACTGAACAAATTGCTAGAAATGTTTTTGATAAAATCCTCCCCTCACATTAACTTAAAATGCCGAAAAAGATAGCCTCCGCCGATACCCATCGAAATAAAAGGAGCGCCCTTGTCCAATGGCATATAATAATCATAACCCAATCTGAAATAGAGAAAACCAAATTCCGCATAGAAATGTGGCGACAATCGAAATTGATTTTCAAAAGAGGTATTGAAATCAAACAAATAACCCGCCGTCAACCCTACAGAAACCAATCGGGATTGTGAAGAATTCTCATGAAAAAAATACATTCCCGTAGATTGCAATTGCAAGCCCGATGGCATATGATTATTTTTGGTCGTGAAATCCACCCCAAAAGCCACGTCATAAGGAACATCTTTACTCATGATAATCGGCACATTGAAAGAAGCTTGAAACATAACTTCCTTGTCCAGCTTCCCGCCTACTCCCAAAATCTGAGCGTTTAACAAATGACCTATTCCCAATGAAAAAATTAAGAATTGAAACTTCAAGTACCTCATATCATCCTTCTTTTTGTCAAACCTACAAAAATCCTTGCCCGGAAAAAATCATTAAATTTGATTTTATAAATATTCAATGATGATCAAAGTTTATTCAATTCTCCTCTTTCTAATCTTTGTCAACAGCTCTGCCCAAGATCATTTTCCGATAAAAATCGGACATTTCTCCGATCAATACGAAGCCAAAATTGATTTGAACAAAAAAGATACTTTGATAGAAGACCGATTTGACGTATTTCAACCCGAATATATCATTCAGGTTTTAAATAAATCCAATCAGAAAGTCATTTTAGAAACCTATATGTCCGATTTCCCTACCTACCTTTTGGATGAAAACAACGAAGCCATTCCCAACCTCAAAGAACTGCCCTACGGAAGCCAAAGTGTATTAATCTATGAGGACTTTAACTTTGATGGTATCGAAGATTTGGCTTTGATGAATGGCTATGGAAGCTGCTATGGTGGTCCTTCTTTTGATATTTATTTGGCTGAAAAACAGAGTTTTAATTACAGTGAAGCTTTTTCGCAACTGTCCAATGAATACTGTGGAATGTTTGAAACAGATCCTGATGAAGAAAAAATTTATACCATGACCAAAAGCGGCTGTTGTTGGCATCAGTTTTCTCAATTCCGAGTGGAAAACAATGCGCCCGTTGCAGAAAGAATCATCGAAGAAGGAATGAATCTAAGCGGTGTGGTATGGGATTTTGTAGAGAAAAACCGTGTGGGTGACAAAATGATTGAAACAAATTATAGCCTACTGGACGAGGCCGCAGATATAGAACTTCTCTATGGCATGAGTTTTTCAAATGGAAAAAAAATGGAGATTTATAGAAGTTATTCTTACGAGGATTTTCTGTTTTATATATTTAAAGACAAGGAAGATAAAATCGAATTGTTTTATTACTTTGATTTCGTTTATGACAAAAAAAATAAGATTTTGAGCTTTGTCAATTCCGATGTGGAATACCAAATTCATAAAAATGGAATTAAAATTTTGATGCCCAAACGAACTTTGGATATGAAAGCCGAAAAAATAGAAGCTCCTCAATCTTTTAAGAATTTCGGAAATCTAGAATTGAAAAATTTGATTTTGAATTGAAAATAAACCAAATCGTTTTGCCTTATTTAAATTCCATATCTTTGTGCGAATGCGCGTAAAACCAAACCATATTCAAAGTTTAAAGCAGATCACTCTGATACTGTTGGTTTTCTTTGCGCTCAGCCCTTGCATTGTCAAAGGCGCTTGGTTTGAAGCTGTAAATCTGGAATATGTAAAACCTTCGAATAAAGCCAAAACTAATTTTCAAACTTCGAATTGTGAATTTTCACAAGATAAAATACAGCAAATCCAAGTATCTGTTTCTCCCGATTTGGATTTCCCTTTCGATGAAACTCCGTTCAATTTTGAAGCTTTCTTTGGAAATGTAAATCAAAGTTTAAGTAAAACAGAAATCTTTCTTTTTCGTGGAAAAAGCCCACCCAAATATATTTTATACAAACGATTGAAACTCGATTTGATCTGAATTCAATTTTCAGATTCTATCAATTTCAAGTTTAATTAAAATATATATCAATGAAAAATCATATGGAAACTTCGGCATCTCATGCCGGACTTTTTACAATGGCCTTGCGCTGGGTCATCGGCTGGACATATTTTTCAGCCTTTTGGCGTCGTCTCATTCTCGACAACAAACTCATACCCGAAGAAGCCGGATACATCGGTGAGAAATTCAACCATTTCCTGCCCAATGCGTTGGGAATCCAACCGCTCATCGAATACTTGGTTTTGAATCCCGAAGCTTTACAAATTGCCATGGTCGTCTTTACGATTGTAGAAGCAATTGTGGGATTATTTCTTATCCTGGGACTTTTCACACGTCTGATGAGCATCGGCGTGTTTTTCTTGGCAATGGGGATTTTATTGGGCTCCGGCTGGATTGGAACCACTTGTTTGGACGAATGGCAAATCGGAGTTTTAGGCGTATCCACGGGCTTTGTCCTCTTTCTCACAGGCAGTGGAAACTATTCGATCGATCAATATCTACGCAAGAAAAAAATTCCATTTACCGATAAAAAATGGTTTCAGTTTTTGGGCTCAGGCGAATTACCCATCCGAAATCTTGCGCCCAAAGTTCTTTTCGCTTCGATTTTCCTTTTTGGATTGACTTTGTTCACGAACCAATACTTTCACGGCGGTGTTTTTGGGACGCTTCATAATAAATCCGTGAAACCCAAAGTGGAAATTTCAAACATTCAAATTATGGAAAACCAAATCAGTCTCGAATTGTATCGTGTCGAAGGCGCTGATGTCTATGGTTCTTTTTTAATCGGAATTGAAATTAGAGACGAAAATCAAAACCTCCTAAAATCCTTGGGGCAAAAGGAACTTTCGGAATACCCGATAGAGAAAATCAAAAATCATTATGTCGCCAAAATCAAACCGGGAAAACATAGCCTGATACTGCCCTTGGGCGCAAAAGCCGACTTTCTAATCGATTTAAATGATTTAAATACTGATGAAATACATTCGATTAAATTAATTGATATAAGTGGTTTAGAGTGGATTGCTGAAATTAATTAAATTTATACTTAAAGCTGTCGATGGGAAAATTTCGGCAGCTTTTTTATCAATAATACTTTATTAAATAACCTTAAAAATGCCCTAGAAATCCAATGGTTCCCGGCCCCAATGTGAGGTTCCATTGGATCTTTCGGTGGTTGTTCATTAGAAGTTCTGTCTCTGAATCCTGGTAAGAATATCTTTTTTTTCTTTTGAGGAAATTATCCACTCCTTCCACAATGGCGACACTCATCACCAAACTTAGGGTAACATCGGTCAGCCAATGAGCACCTGCCCAAAGTCGAGAAATCGGTGTCACCATTCCCACAGTATATAAACCTGCTTTGATCCAAGGACTTTCAAATTGTTTGGACAATGCATAAATCGTTGTAGTAGTCAAAATGGTATGACCCGAAGGAAATGAACCATAAGCATGCCCGCCCCGAAACAATCGAAACTGATTAGATCCTTTCTCCAAATCCGGTCGTCCCCGCCCTACTACGGTTTTCATGGTTTGTTGGGCAATTCCACCAATCACCGATGAAGTGACCAATAAAACGCCTGTTTCTCTGATTTTTTCATTGTCAGTAATTAAGCCCAATAAATAAACACCGGCCGTCAAACTATAATTGGCTTCCGGTCGGCCAAAAACCCATCCAAATTCTTTGATAGCACCGGGAATATCATCGGATTGGTTTCGGAAAAATCGACTGCTTTCCTCATCGGCCAGATACAAAATTGATAATCCGGCCGTCGTTGCACCCAGTATGACAAAATCGTCCTTTTCCCAACGAACGGGCTGCGTAAAACCATTGAGCGTTCCGCCGGCTATGCTTGTCACATCGTATTTTAAATTCTTCCAAAACTTATTTTCGGACTTGAATTCGATGGAGTCCGTTGAAAAAAACAGACTGTCTTCCTGTCCGAATGTTTTCAGATGAAAGAAAATCATAAATAAAATGAGAAAAATTTGCTTCATTTTTTAAAAGCTAAATCCTAATCCAAAACTAAATCGACCTCCATCCTTCGAATGGAAATAATTCAAATTCAAACTCGTTAACTCCGCCGCATTTAACCAAATTCCACCGCCATACGAAGTATGCCATTTTTCTGAATTTTCCCAATCATTCCAAACTCTACCATAATCAAATCCCGCTGAAATACCGTATTTGGTCGGAATGAATCCTTTCCTGGAACCCAATAATAATCTCAAATCTGAAGTCTGATAAAAAGATTTATTTCCTAAAAATCTTTCATTTCGAAATCCACGTAAACCATCGTTTCCGCCGAGGCTCGCTCCTTGGTAAAATTCAAAATCCTCCTCGAGAATTATTTTTCCTTTGAACAAAGTAGAATACACCAATCTACCGCTTGGAATTAATTTATGAGTAAAGCCCAAATGAGATTCCAAGGTGGTGAAATTTCGCTCGCTTTCTTCCAGATTCATTGTCCAACTTGCCCTAGCATTGAAAGTAAAACCAAGTGTTGGGAAGGCTTGGTTGTCGTAATTATCGTAGGAATAGCCCAAATTCACAGTCCCAAAATATTTATTATCAAATACCGATGGATTCAAATCTTCCGAAACCAATACAAAGCGATCGGCGGTGTCATCGACTTTGATTTGCTCGAGATCCACTCCAAATTTAATTTGAGTTCCATAGCGCCCTTTTCGAATCAAAGAAGGCGAAAACGATAAATTCTGAATTTTCACACGGTTGTAATCTTTCCCAAATTCATCATCAAAATTTCCCACTTCGTTGCCAAACCCAAAGAAATTCTGACTGAAATTTGGACTTGTCCAACGCGTTTGAAGATTTAAATTCCAATCCCATAGTACGTTGACAAATTCTCCTTCGTATTCCAATTCAAATCCTTGAGTAGCAAAATAATACATAGCTCGGAAATTATGCTTTTGGGAAAAGGGATCGCGGTTGAATTTATTGACCTCATAACTCAAATCCACGCCCAGTTTCACTCCATCATCGGGATTATAACCTACACCCGGCAAAGCAAACAAAATATTGTATTGAGGTTTGAGATAATTGTAATTATTTAGATTGTAATTATCGGTCAAACGAATTTTTGCCCGACCCGGATTATCAAAGTTGTTGTTTTTTGATTTATAATCATAAATGCGCAGTTTTTTTCCATTTTCTATATGGAATTCATCACGGTTTTGACCTCCGATTAATTTGAGTTTGATGTATTTATCACTTTGACCTTTGACTTCAAAAACATCATTGTCGTCCAATCCGTAAATCCATATTTCTTTGGTTAAATCATACGAATATGTTCTTTCGAAAATCAATACATCGGATTCTTTTTTGATTCGATATATTTTGATTTCAGTTTGGCCTTTTTCAAGTCGATTGATTTCGAAGCGATCGTCTTTATCGGTGCCCGTCAGCACGACTAATTTTTGCAATTGAAGGTATCTTTCTTTGGCCCAATCTTCCAATTTATCTCTTCGAATTTTTAAATCTTGGATGATTTGTCTTGAATTTTCATCTTGTAAGATTTCCGGCAATTGAGCAAAAGCATTTTCGATGACTTCATCGGTTAGGTTTTCCTGAATGAAGTTTGCTTCTGCGATCCAATCCTCTTCTTTCGCCCTACGTATAAATGCCATATCGAGTGGGTTTCCTGATTTGTTGAGCCATTTCAGACTTTTCGGTTCCTCATCGAAATGTTGAAAATGTCGTGTCGGCGGAATGCTGATGAGGAGTTTCAATAAAACTCCGTCGTACCTCGCAAAAACTTGATCCCGATCACGGGGAATGGGTCGGTAAAGTTTAGATTCTCCCTGATCGTGTTCGGCCCATCGCCACTGATCCTGATGACGATCCCAATCCCCCAAAAGCATATCAAACAATCTTGCACGAATGAAAGCCGCTTCATCCACTCTTGCTTTTTCATTTTTTAAAATGTCTTCCATTAAATCAGAAGTACTGATGATATCATCGGCTTCTCCAAAATTAAGTTGTGAACTATGTTCCGACATCGGCCTTTCTTCGATCATGTATAATTCATCGCCATAATCCTGATTGTATTTACCAAGAGCCGCTTGTTTGGGGACATAATAAAGCTGAGGCAATGTATGATTGATCCCCAATGGTTGGGTAAGTTTACTTAAAATGAAGGGATAAAAAGGATTGGAAGAAGTATAAAAATCATAGAGAAAATCTGAAACTCCGGTGTTTTCAAAATCTTTCTCGACATATTGATCCGGATAAAGGGTTTGCAAAAATCGGGTTGTATTTTTTTTGAGCGAGCGCATCGCGTATTCACGCCCGTCTTTGTCGGCCAATCTCAATGAATTGGATTGTGTTCCTCCACCGGCTCTCAGTGGTTTTAATCCACCCATCAAAGTGTCGAGCTGAGCGACAGGGGCACTGATTGACATACCATAATAATCTCGATACTTTCGCCCAAACAACCAATTATATATTCCAGATTTCTTTGTTTTCTCAGGTGGATATATGGAAGTTGTGATGGTTTCAGGAAACTCATCCGGAAATTTTGATTCCCAATCATGAACAGGAATTGGATCCTGAATTTTTCGTGAAAAAAGCAGTGCCTCTACTCCATCGTCATTTCCGAAAAAAGAAACTCTTGCCGAGCCGTCTTTGAAAACATCTAAAATCGCATATCCTTGTTTGCCATACGAAAAATCATAGGGATGCACCGCTCGTGCCGGATCGGTTTTAGAAGCAGCTCCACTGATGATTTGTTTTATATTTTCATGTTCGACGTATTGCAAATTATGTTCGTGACCCGATACCACAATAACGTTCTCACGATCGGTAATTTCAGTTTTTATTCGATTGGCCAATTCACGATAAGGTGCACTGTGCAAATCCTGGGGAATTCCGATGGTCGTACGAAGGAAATTAAACAAAGTCCCTAAAACCGGTAAGGGAAAGTTTCCAAATGGGAATAATTGCTGTCGCCAAGATAAATGTTGGCCACCATGAGAACTATTGGAAAAGAGCGGATGATGAATAGCGAGAAGAATGAGTTCGTTCTGGTATTTGTTCAATTCACTTTTGATCTCCTCGAAAAAGTCTTCTCTTGTTTTGATGTCACAATCGTCGTTCATCGTGGGGTAATGATTCCAGTTTTCCAAATACCATTGAGAATCAATAACGAGAAGAACGATTTCTTCGTTGATTTTCAATCTTTCGATTCCACAGTTTTTTCGGGGTAGAAAGCTCTTTTTCTCATCGAGGTATTCGGTTACCAATCGGGCTTGTTCTTCCAAACCTTCAATTCCACTGTACCAATCATGATTTCCGGGCATGAAAATGGATTGTCCTTTGAAATTTTTAGCGATTTCGAGTTGATAATACAGTTTCTCTTCGGCCAATTTTCTCTTTTCGAGATGGGAACTATCGGGAATTCCTTTGGGGTAAACATTGTCTCCAAGAAATAAAATGGTTGAATTTCCATCTGAGTTTTTGACTTTTTCCTCAAAAAACTTCAAGGTTTGTTGAGCTTCGGGTTCTTCGGCGTTTCCGGCATCTCCGATGAGGAAGAAGCGATGGTTTAGTTCAGATGAATCAGAAGGCGTATCGATAGGTTGTTGGATGTTTTTACCGTATTGTGGGGAATAAGTTGTGCAGGATTGAATGGTGAAAATCAAAATGAAATTCACCAGAATTAACACAGAAGTAGATTGAAATTTACTCATAAAAAAAACATATATTCGTACGATCACTTATTCTCAAAAAATGATAACTCAAAAAGCTGAAAATTTCATTTTCGAATTATTCAAAGATAAGGTATCGGATGATTATCTGTATCACAATTTTCAACATATATTTCGAGTAACACGAGCGGCCAATACTTTGGGGAAAGCGCATGGGTTGTCGGATGAGGATATGGAGGTTTTGATTTTGGCTGCCTGGTTTCACGATTCCGGTTATTCGGATTCAGGAGAAAATCATGAAGTGAAAAGTGCGAAAATTGCCGAAGAATTTTTGGGAAAAGAGAATTATCCCAATGAAAAAATAAAGGAAGTTCAAAGAATTATTCTAGCTACCCAACCCCAACATGAACCTGTGGATTTATTGGAGAAAATCATCAAAGATGCCGACACTTCTCATTTTTCGGAAGGAAATTATCAGTCCATTGCAGAACTATTGAAAGCGGAATGGGAACTGACCGAAAACACTTTTTATACAGATGAAGAATGGGCTTTGCTCAACCGTAATTTGCTCTCCAAAGGACATCGATATTATACTGATTACGCCAAAGAAAATTGGGCAAAAGGCAAAGAAGAAAACATCGCTGCACTTCAAAAAAAGATTCAAAAAATCAATCCGTCTGATGGTACAAAGAAAGGGAAAGAAGATCGTTTCTCACGTGCGATTGATACCATGTTTCGAGTGACTTTGAACAATCATACACGACTTAGTGAAATCGCAGATAGCAAGGCCAATATTTTACTGTCGGTCAATGCAATTATCATTTCGATCATTCTGGGAACTTTGATTCCAAAGTTGGATGCGCCTCGAAACTTCCATTTGATCGTGCCAACTTTTGTGCTTTTAATTTCGAGTGTGATTACCATCATTTTTGCCATTATGTCCACTCGACCCAAAGTTACCGAAGGCTCATTTACACGTGAACAAATCGAAAAAAGACAAGTAAACTTATTGTTTTTTGGGAATTTTCACAAAATGCCGATTACGGAATATGAATGGGCCATGGACGATCTGATGAAGGATCGAGAGGCTCTCTACAATGCCTTGACACGGGATCTGTACTTTCTCGGTGTAGTTTTGAACCGAAAATACTATTTACTCCGAATTACATACGGCATTTTTACCATAGGAATTATCTTGTCGGTTATCAGCTTCGTTTGGGCTTTCCTAAAGTTTGATATTGGCGTGATTTAATCAGGTTTTCATCATTTTAAAATCGGTGTAAATCTCTTTGTTTTCGTGGTAAATCACTCCCACTCTCAGAGCTCTCAATCCGATGATTCCTTGTAGATCTTCGATGTCGAATTTCTCAACTTCCTTGTCCAACATATTTTTATGTTGCAAAAGTTTTATGTAATTCAGGTATTCCCTTTCTTCTTCTTTACTTTGATAAATAATCGTGAGTTTACCAGGTTGAGTAATTCGCTGATCTGAATTTTTGATTTTGGCCTTATCGATTCGTTTTTTGACGATTTCATAACGAACATTGTACGAGCCGTCGATGTCAAATTGCTTTTCGTCCATTCGGAAACGAATCGAAATCGGAGTTCCAAAAACCAAAACCAAAGAGCTTACTTCCAAATCATGTGGCAAACTTGGTCTTAATTCTTGGAAGTAATTCTCCATTTCACACATCACCTGCAATTCCCATAGTCTTAAATTATGCAAATAATAATCATGAAACTCTTTGTCAGGAACAATCGAAGCGCCGATATACATGCTGTGCTCTACCCCATCGGTTTTAAATCTTTCGTAATAGTGCGGAAAATAACTTTGAGCTTCGACTTGTTTTTCGTCAAGAATTCGAGCCAATTTTTTGTTGATTAACGAAATCGATTGGTCAAATTCTCTCCTCTCCTTATAGAAAACGCCGGTCAAAGGTTTGGTTTTTTCAAAATAATAATTGATTTCTCCTTTGATTTGAGAATCAGAAGTATTGGATTTGAAATTATTTAAAATGGTATGAATTTCTGAAACAATGTAATTTTGTAAACGTTGTTCGATATGCGAAGAAATCAATTGATTTAATTCCTCCAAATAATTTTTCAATTCGTAGATTTTCTGTTCGAAAAGCGGTAAAGGAGCTTTGCCGAAAATTAATTCAAACAAACTTATAAGATCCTGAACTTGCAGGATCAAATCCTTTTGAATGGCCGCATTTCGGGAATTGGAAGAACCCTGAACATCGATTTGGCCGTAGAGCGGATAAACTTCATGAAAAACAATTTCTTTCAAAGTATATTCCAGACCCATACTTCTATTTTTGATAAACTCAAAAGCTTCTTCTTTGAATCTCCATAAAACGCTGGGATGAATTGAGGTGTATTCTTTCTGTATGATTGCTTCGATTTCATTTTCCATATCGACTGTGATATGGGATAATTTGTCTTGAATAAACGGTAGGATGTAATCGAGTTTGCTTGCATTTACAGAATTGAAATCCCCGACTCTTGGCGAAGAAAGTTCTAAAATTCCCAGGAGTTTTTCCCGATCGAAAATCGGTACCAAAATGAAACTTTTAACGCCTTGCTTCTTTAGCAATTCGAGCAATCTCTGTTCTTCCGGTTGCGTTTCTGTGCAATAATCAATGTCTGAGACAGCCCAATAAGTTCGGTTCTTCAAAATTTCACGCAAAGCACCGCCTTCATCAAAGAGGGCTTCGCAATCTTTGACCGATGATTCGTTGAGCAGATGACTGAAATAATTTTGTTCGATGACTTTTAGATTCAGTCGTTGAAGGAAATTACCAATCAAAGTAAATCCTATTTTTAATTGAGGAACTTTGAAAATAGACTTAAATATGATTTCTACATTTTCAAATCGATTTTCATTGATATCGGACAATAAATTTCCCTTAAAGTTAGAAATGGCGTTTTCAATCGTGGCATCAAAAAGAGTCATGATAGAAAAACCTTTGAGTACCCAACTTTGAGGCGGAAACTTTTCCAACCATAAATCCAAATTATCTTTATTGTCCAGAAGCAAACGAATTTCTTCTTGACTGAGGAATTTGGATTGATCGGTCGGTAGGATGTCCAGAAAATCAGCATTGAACATTACACGATAGTGGCGTGTGATACCATTGGCATCGGGAATGTCAATGAACAAAGGGATATCTGTGATTTCAATCGGATAATTAAAATAAGTTTTGATGATGACGCAGCAATTCATCACATAGAAATTATGATCGGAAAGGTTGCGAAGATTCAATGAGAATTCTCCTCCGGCATCGGACAATATATTTTTAAACCGTCGGGAAAGATTTAAAATATTGAAATGAAAAGGAATCGTTACTGCTTTTATTTCATTGTCTGTCAACAAAAATGGGAATAAATCGCTCAGCAATATTTTTAGGTGAAACTCATAACGATTGAGTTCTTCCATGTCTGAAATGCCCTCCAAAAGCTCGGGGAATTTATTCACTTCCTCTAAAAGATCTTCAACATAATTCCGTTGAAAATCACTTAGTTCTTCTATTTCTTCCTCAAGTGCTTTTACCACTTTATGCAAAGAAATCACAGGCTTAAATGGACTTATTTTATGAGAATTAAACATCATCTAATTCATTTTACGCGTAAAGATACGAACTGTAAAAAGGTTTGTCCAAAAGTCTCAATAGGTTTTCGGTATGGTTTTATTAAATTTGTTTCTGAAGAAATCGAGAAAATGAATCCAGAAGTCAGTAAATACATTGAAAGTTCTCCTGAAGAACAAGCCGAAATCATGAAAGAACTTCGCCAATTAATCCATGAAAATGTGGAAGATTTAACCGAAGAGTTTAAGTGAAGTCGTCCTGTTTTCAGGTCTAAAAAGGATTTTGCTTATTTTCAATCCAATAAAAACCATGTCAATCTTGGGTTTTATTCGGGCTTTGAAAATTTAGAGGATCCGAATGGACTTTTGGAAGGAAGTGGAAAAATGATGCGGCACATAAAACTTCGAAAAACATCGGAGATTGACTCTGAGCTTTTGGCGAATTGGTTTCAAACCCTAACAAATTAAATATGAAAGCAGTCGGTAATACAGTAGAAGAAATCTTGGAAAACATTCCTGAGGAACGAGCAGAAGCTTTTTGAAAGCTTCACGAAATAATTCTTGCAAATTTACCCAAAGGTTTTGAAGCTGGGATAAGTTACGGCGGCTTGGGTTATGTAGTGCCTCACTCTGTTTATCCGGACGGTTATCACTGCAAACCTTCGGAGCCACTTCCTTTTGCGGGGATTGCTTCGCAAAAACATTCCATTAATTTTTATCATATGGGAATGTATTCCCGTCCAGAAATCCTAGATTGGTTTGTGGAAGAATTAAAAAAAACAAGCAATCGCAAACCCGATGTAGGAAAAAGCTGTGTGCGTTTCAAGCATCTGGATGAAATTCCCTATGAACTAATCGGTGAATTGATGCAGAAAATCTCGATGGAAGAATGGATTCAAATTTATGAATCGGAACGAAAAAAATAAAAAAAACCATGAAAAATTAAGGTTTCTCTTAAAATCTATTTCATGGTTTTTCTCAAAAAATTAATTGCAGTTGTCCATGATTAAGTGAGCTAATTTTTTAGCTAATTCAAGGTTTTCATGGGCATCATGACTGATTTTGGTGTAAACGGTAAAGGTTTCATTTCCAGAAAGAGTTACCATCTCTCCCCCTCTTTCCGTATTAAATCGCCAATAAGCCGCATCGCCCAGATTGTCCACTTTTTCAAATCCGGAAGATTTCCGAGCTCCGACAAAACCTTTTACGGTTTCCCTTTCCTCTTCGGTTTTATTTTCAAGGTGCTTTTCCATTCGGGCTTCCATTTGCGCTATTTCTTCTTCGTTCATTTCTTTGTAAGCGGTATCAAATCGCTCCAAAAAGGTTTCTTTCGGCAAATCGGCATCATACGCATTCAAACTCGAAAAGCCGATGAAATTATTATCGGGAACCATCACATGTACACTGACGGGACTGGGCTGTGAAGGACGGTCACTTTCCCAAGAATAATAGACTTCACCGTAAGAATCTTTCCGGTCAATGGTTTTGGTTTTGAATTCGTCAGGAGACATATTTAAAATCCGTGCTACATCATCGAGCGGCAAAAGTTCATCGTACCTTAAATCTAGTTTACTCAGACAATTTAAATTGGGACTGGTAGAAGTTTTTGTGGTGATTTCATTTTGGGTCTCCGTTTCAGCATTCTTACAAGAAGTAAAAAAACTGATTCCGATAAGAAGGAAGAATATTTTTTTCATACTAAAAGTTTTAGAATAAATACAAAAGGCTGCTTTCACAGCCTTTTGGAAATGATAATTTATATTAAATAGAGAACGTTTTACCAAACATTGGTTACACATCCGTTGTCCACCGTCACATTTTCACCAATGGTCAGGTTGGGGTTAGAGCCTTGTCCAGTAAGGACTCGATAATTAATTCCACAACCACTGATATTTGTAAACTTCACGTTGTGAATGTTTAGCAAACTTTCGTACCATAGCCAAACGTTACCTTGAGGAGCGTCCAATCCTGAATAATGAATTTCTGCATAAGCAATTTCGTTTACCGCATGCTTACTACTAATATTGATGCCCCTCCAAGCTTTAGGTACTTTTGATACTCCTGTAAAAATAATCGGCTCCGCAGCTGTTCCAATTGCTTTAATCCCTCCACCATCTTCGTAAATAAGCAATTGAGTTTCAGCTCCAAACTCAATTACTACACCCGGTTGAATGGTTAAAACATCTCTTACCCGTATGTTCTTTATAGCATTTGAAATCACGCTATAAGGCACATCTATTTTTGACCAAGTAGTGGGTGACGTAATTTCCTCACCATATGGATCTATAAAAACAAAATCTGATGTGTTGCCTGAATATAGATTGGTATTGTTGATAGCATTGAGGTATCCCGGATTGACAACTGCAGGTGCGTTGTTGTTAGTAAATCTATTGTTTTCCAAAGTAAGTGTACTCGAAGTATAGGTTGCGTTGAGACCATAAGACTCACTATTGGAAATCAAAGAATTTGTCATTTTCAGTCGGCTGTTTGCATATACATGAACAGCTCCTTTGTCACCATTACTATTAAAAGGTTTTCCGCCTGCATCTAAAACTTGCGTATGAGTAAGTTCGTTGAGCGTACTGTTGCTGTCAAACATGATTCCTCTCCACCATCCTTTATTGTTTTGAGTTCCTCTGAAAATAATTGGTTTTTCAGCAGTCCCCACAGCTGAAAGTGAACCATCTGCCGTATGGAAATCGTCAATTTCCAAACCTGCATCTTGTTCAAATTCAATCACAACGCCTGGTTCGATTTTAATCGCAGCGGTAATATGCATCCTACAAGTTACAATGTAGTCTACAGGAGCATAAGGGTCATCGGTCAAAACCCGAGCTTCTTTGAAGAAATTACAATCCAAAACAATGGGATCATTGAATTGTTCTACAATTGGATCCGAACCTTCATCATCAGAGGTACAAGCTCCAAGACCCAATAAAATAAAAAGCAGAAAAAAATGCTTTATATTATTGATTTTTAAATAATTACTTTTCATAATAAGATATATTGATTAATTAAAATTTATATTTCATCCCGATCATAGCCACTACCTGATCAAAATCGCTGATCACGTATTTAACTTCCGCAAATGGCGCAAATCTTTCCGACAAATGGAATTTGAATCCACCTCCGATGTTCGCCCCGATTTTTCCTTCACTATCCGATTCGGAAATTCCTAAATAATCAGCTTTTACAGAGATCTGAGTATAAT